>Ga0222622_10000878_pt1 | contig 11916 bp, 11 predicted proteins | sample PLM2_5_b1metaG_FD_177335 | JGI IMG/M metagenome (GOLD analysis project Ga0222622, IMG submission 177335) | Groundwater sediment microbial communities from an aquifer in East River, Colorado, USA - PLM2_5_b1 | ecosystem: Environmental > Terrestrial > Soil > Riparian zone | place: USA: East... | reverse complement strand
GCCCAGCATCGGACACATTCACGCGCTCCAATTCAAGCTTGGAGAAATTTTCGACGAGGGCCTCGAGCCGCGTTTTGCTCGACACGCGCGCACGAACGCGGTGGTGCATGATTGGGTGCGGCGTGCTGGATTCGATTTTTTCGCCGAGGAAGGATTCCGCTCAAAGACGTTGACTTGCGTGAAAAACAACAAAGGCATCGACGTGCTGGAGTTCGCAAAGAAACTTCGGGAGAAACATCACTTAGTGATTGATCCCGGGTACGGCAAGATTCGAGGCAAGACGTTTCGCCTCTCAAACATGGGAGACGAAACCGAGGAGACTGTCTCGCATTTACTGATATGTCTCGACGACGTTCTGTAATTGCATGGCTTTATGAATTCAAATCACGTTATCCGCCTGAAAGGCGACCGTCATCGTAGCCGAGGGCAACGCCCTCGGTTCGCGTAGCAAGGTAATTTTGCCCTGTAACGGCAATCCAAATCAATGTCACGCGTAGCTTTGAAAGATACAATACACGTACGACCGACGCTATTCGTAGATCCAAGAGATTTTGGAATGCCCTTTCAGGGCGAATGGAATCCATTGGAATTTCTTCCGAGGGCATTGCCCTCGGCTACGATGGTCCAGGCCTGCGGCCTATTCGATCCGTATTTCTCACGCATGATTTTGCTCCGGCAGCGCCGCTACGTAGTTTCAGTGCAGGCGTATGGCAGCGATTGAGGCTTCCAAATTGACGAAGGTTTATCGTACCTACCGCAAAGAGCGCGGACTCTGGGGTTCGATCAAAGGATTAGTACGCCGGCGGTACGATGAGACCCGAGCGGCAGACCAGGTCTCGTTTCAAATTGAGGAAGGCGAGTTTGTCGGGTTTCTCGGTCCCAACGGCGCCGGGAAAACTACGGTGCTCAAGATGCTTTCCGGCCTGTTGAACCCGACGTCGGGTGATGCACGCGTGCTCGGTTTTGTTCCATGGGAAAGGCGAAATGAGATGAAGCGCCAGTTCAGTTTGCTGATGGGACAAAAGAACGCGCTGTGGTGGGACCTTCCCGCGCAGGAATCGCTTGAACTCAACCGCGCGATCTACGGGATCGACCGGCACCGGTTCGAGAAGGTAGTCGATGGATTGTCCGAGCTTTTGGAAGTTAGAGACAAAATGAATGTGATGGTGCGCGAACTCTCGTTGGGCGAGCGAATGAAAATGGAATTGATCGCTGCGCTTATTCATCAGCCCCGTGTGCTTTTTCTCGATGAACCGACAATCGGATTGGATGTGGTGAGTCAAAAACGGGTGCGTGAGTTTCTGCGCATCTACAATGAGGAACATCGCATCGTCACGTTGCTAACCAGCCACTACATGCAGGATATCGAGGAGCTGTGTCATCGGGTTCTTGTGATCGATCACGGCAAAATCTTTTTCGATGGACCGCTGGCAGAGATCGTCGATCGCTTTTCAGGCTATAAGATTCTGAGTCTTACTTTTGAAAAAGAAGCGACACGGGATCTCTCTCGCTTCGGTGAGATAACCGAACAAACGCCGGTTTCGGTGCAGCTCAAAGTCCCACGCGCAAAAGTGACGGAAACCTGCCGGCGACTCCTCGAGGCCTGCGATGTTAGCGACATTAACGTCCAGGAAGTGCCAGTGGAAGAGGTGATCCGCCAGCTTTTCGGCGAACGACACGAAGATTATCGCGCCGCTGAGCTGGCGACCGCAGACGCCGCGCAAGCGAGCTAGGAACGGAACTTTCATTAACACCGGGCTTCAGACCGGTGATTGACCTCATCCGAGACTTTAAGCCGTTTCAACGGCTTGCTGGCTTGATCAAAACCGTTGAAACGGTTTCAGGCTTTGCCACGGCTACATCCACCGGGCTCGAAGCCCGGTATTAATAAGACGCGCCAGAAATGCTCTTCGCAAAACTCGGCAAAATACTTTTGTCCATTGCCTCAGGAAATGTTGGATACCGCGCCGTCCAGCCCAGAGCACGCAGCTTCGCATTGCTCACACGTTTGTTGCTGTCACCGCGTTTGCGTTCTTGCATTGATCTCCCGATCGGCGGCAGTGGTCGATTCAATCTCTGCGCCAGCCAGCGGTAGCATTCGCTTTGCAGAATCGGCTGATCGTCCACCATGTTGTAAATCTGAGCGCCCTCCGCTTCTCGACTCAATAACAACAAGAGCGCGGACGCGATATCATCTCGATGCACTTGATTAACGAAGCGATCATTTTCTGGATCAATCATCGCTGTACCCGCCAGGAACTTACTCAACAAAGCAGACCTTCCCGGTCCATAGATTCCGGCGAGCCGCGCGACTATGCCGCCGCTGGCGAGCACCAACCTTTCTGTTTCAAGCAATATTCGGCTCGTCTCGCGCATTGGTTTTGTCTCGCTTTCTTCCGTGACCCATGAGCCATCGCGTTGGGCGTAAACGCTGGTGCTGCTCGTGAAGAGGAGTTTTGATCCCGGAAATGTTTCGAGGAGATTGCGTGCGCCATCGAGATAAACTTTACGATACATTTCGGCGTCGCCGCCGCTCGAACTGGCGCAGTGGACCACCGCGTCGAACATTCCTGCACATTCAGCAAGCTGAGCGGGTTTTGAGATATCGACCTCGCGTACGGGATACGGCTTTGCTGATAGGCTCGCTGCAGATTCCGCCGAACGAGTCCAGCCTTCCACCACCCAGCCGGCAGCGTGGAACAGATCGGCCGCGGCTTGCCCAATGTAACCAGACCCGGCGATTAAAATTCGCCGCATTGTTGGTGGCGTTTTTCGGCAGGTTCGCCACGGCGAATCCGTCCTGTGGCGGACAAGATGTCTGCCGGCCCCACAGGCAAGATGGCTGTGCTACTATGCAGACGCGATTTCAATCTCTTCAAAGATGTTTTTCTGAACGGCGCGGACTTGTTTGAGGCGAATAAGCTCCAGAAGCGCGAGAAAAGTTACAACTACTTCCAGACGCGACACAACAGCGCCAAACAAATCAGAAAAACGGAGCGGAGTGCCAGTCGCAACGCGTCGCAAAATGGCATCGATTTTCTCCGAAACGCTAAAACGCTCGCCAAAAATTTCCTGCACGTCCTGTCGGGCTTCGATCCTCTTGATCACTGTTTGGAAAGCGTTAATCAGTTGAAAAATTCCGACTTCGCCCAGGGGAAGCGGTTCCTGGCCGGCTGAGGATGAGCCAGCGTCTCGCGCGAAAACCCTCTCTTGTTCCAGCTGGCGCAGATGCAATTCGGCTGCGGCTTCTTTGAACTTCTTGTACTCGATCAGTTGTCTGATTAATTCCCAGCGGGGATCATCTTCACCGGCATCTTCCTCGGGTGGCTGCTGGTCGACGGGCAAAAGGCTGCGGCTTTTCAGATAAATCAGGTTCGCCGCCATCACTACAAATTCGCCGGCTAACTCGATATTCAGTTCTTTGAAAGCTTGAAGATATTCCAGGTACTGGCCGGTGATGCGTTCAAGCGAAATATCGTAGATGTCGATCTCATCCTGTTTGATCAGGTAAAGGAGCAGGTCGAGCGGCCCTTCAAATACTTCTAGCTTGACCTTGTAATCGGCTTCCATGTTGTCGCGGCCGATCTTATGCAACCGCAAATCAAAGTAAATCGCGCTAAGGTCAATTCCAGGAAGGCGCGCCGTGCGGTGGCGTCCTACCGCTTTGGTCACGCGGGGATTCTTCGGTGAATCCAAACGCTGTTCACGAGTCCCAGCCCAAACATGATCATTAACACGAAGGAACCACTATAACTGATCAAGGGCAGCGGTACACCGGTGATTGGGAGCATAGCGATCGTCATTCCCATGTTCTGAAAAATGTGCGTGAAGATGAGTGCGCTAATTCCCACGACGAGAAGCAGACCCAATTGATCGCCGGCAAGGAACGCGACAAAGAGACACGTCAACAGGAGCAAGGCGAACCCACCGAGCAGAAGTATTCCGCCGACAAATCCCCATTGCTCCCCAATGGCGGAGAAAATGTAGTCGTTGTGCACAGCAGTAGCTGGAAGGAAGCCAAGTTCGATCTGCGTGTTTGGCGCTTTGAACCCCTTGCCCGACCACCCGCCTGAACCGATAGCAATGAGAGATTGATTGATTGCCCATGCGGAACCCTGTTTGTCGATGTCCGGATGGGTAAACGCGGTGATCCGCTGTTGCTGATATGGCTTAAGCCCGAAATGAATCGCGATCGGGACAAAAGCGATTCCGATGAGAATGACGCAAATCAAATACCGCAGCGGCAGTCCGCCGACGAACCACAGCGCTAAGAGCACCGGAACCCAAATGATAACCTCGCCTAGGTCGGGCTGCATAAGGATGAGCAGGCAGGGTGCTCCCGCAATCGCTCCGGAGAGTAGCAACCGCAGCATCGGATGCATTTCGCGGAATTGAGTTAGAAATATTGCCAGAACCATAATCCCGGCCACGACTGCAAGCTGCGCGGGTTGAAAATTGATTGGCCCCAAATGTAGCCAGCTGCGCGCCCCATAAACTTTGGTACCGATAAACTTCGTCAGGATCAGGAAGGCGATACCGGCCAGATACATCGGCAACGCGCCCCAGCGGATCCAGCGGTAATGGATCAAACTTGTCACCATAAACGCGAACACACCGACAGCCACCCAATTCGCCTGCTTTCGCCAGAAATCCGCTGCGTATGCATCGCTGCGACTAGAAGTCGCGCTGTAGATTGCTACGACACCGAAAATGGCGAGCGCGAGCATTGTCAACAGCAGCAGCCAGTTTTGTCCGAGCAACTTTCGCAGAAATGGCGTCATACCGTGTGATCTGTTTAATTTCCGATCCCTCCACCGGGAAATTAGAACGACTATACGCAAGTTGCGATCCTGGCAAAACTCCCAAGGTTTCAAGCCACAAAGAATTCCCGCCAGACAGTCAACCCCCAGTTGAAGGAAGCTTCTAATCTGTCAGCCTTACTTTGGATTCTGCGTTTACGTTGAATGCATTGCCGCTTTTCGGCAAGAACTAATCATCTCTAGGCAAATAGTTTACAACAATTTTTGCACAATAATGGCCGCCAGCTTGTCACAAGATTTGGAGGCCAGTAAAGTACTCTTGCAGTTGCTCGTTTTTAGAGGATTCCCCCATGGCTAAGAAGAAGAAAAACACGAAACGGAAGCTTGCTCATCCAACGCTACCGATGCAGCGACACTTGAATTTGCGCCACGAGGGAACGCATTTCGATCTGCGTGCTATCTTTCATGACTTGAACGAACGGTATTTTCATGGACGTCTTCGGGGCTACAACATCATGTGGGGGCGGCGACGAAAACACCGGCCACGAGAACATTTTATTTTTGGCACAATTCAGGAGGAAGATCGGGTAATTCGAATCAATCCGGCGCTGGACCAGCCATTCGTGCCGCTCTGGTTTCTGCGTTACGTGCTGTATCACGAGATGCTGCATTCGGTCGTGCCGGATCAAAAGCTGTCCGCGAACCGCCGGCGAGTTCACACCGACGAATTCAACCGCCGAGAGCGCGAGTTTCCACACTACCGGCGGGCGCGACGCTGGGAAGAAGAGAATCTGTCGCGTTTTTTGCGCTAAATCACGCCGTTAGTGCGTTGCGGTCACTGGCGTCTGCGATGGCCTGTCAGACCACGACGGCGTCGTCGCTACGTTCTTTTTGATCAGGTACCAAAGCATGGTCGCGAGCAGCAGAGAGATCAACTTCGCGCGCCAGTTGTTCAGAATCAGGCTCTTCATATTTGCTGTGTAACAAAATTTCCGCAATCCGTTGACGGAACGTCTCGGGTGTAAAATTGCGCTCGATCCGCCGCCGGTGGCAAATGGAAATACTGCCGGTCTCTTCGGAGATGACCACAGCCACGGCATCTGATTCTTCAGTTATGCCGAGCCCAGCGCGGTGACGCAATCCCAGGCTGCGATCCAACGTTTCCCGTTGACTCACAGGAAAAATGCAGGCTGCAGCTGCAATTCGTCCGTTGCGAAGGATCACTCCGCCATCGTGCAATGCGGCCTTTGGATGAAAGATGGTCAAGATAAGTTCGACCGAAAACTCGCCGTCAATTATTACGCCTGTTTCTTCGTAAACGCGGATTGATGTGTCGCGCTCGATGGCGATGAGCGCGCCGAACTGTTTATTTGCCAGTTGCGTCACCGCCTCAGCCAGATCATGGACGGTTTCCCGTTTCTCGCTGGTCAGCGAGAAAATCGGGTGGCCACCAAGCGCAGCGAGGCCGCGCCGGAGCTCCGGCTGAAAAATCACAACCAAAGCGACTGCAAGGAAAACTGAAAAGCTTCGGACGATCCAGCCGATCACAACTAAATTGAGCAGCGTGGAAATTAGCGTCAGCGTCAAAAAGACGATCGCCAGCCCGGTCAGTACCTTTGCGCCCCGCGTTCCGCGAAAATAGAGGTAGCCATAATAGATCGCCACGCTGAGTAAAAGTATTTCAATCAGACTGCGCCAGCTCCTGAACCAGAGATCGATGAGTTGATGAATCATCCTGCCCTCCGAAGGATTGCCTCCGATACGCGCAAGGCGCTCACATTTTCTTTCACCTCGTGGACGCGGAACACATCCGCGCCGCGAGCCCTCAAGAGCGCAGTCAGCGCGACTGCTGGTGCGAGCCTGTCTCCGACATCTGGCGAATCAATCAGCTTCGCCAGAAACGATTTGCGGGAAACGCCAACCACAACTGGGCGATCATGCACGCGAAACTGTTCAAGGTGCGCGAGCAACTCGAGGTTGTGGTCGAGCGTTTTCCCGAAACCAATGCCCGGATCAAACGCAATCGCCATGGGATCAATATTATAAACTATGGCGCGCGCATATTGTTGTCGAAAAAAATCAGTAATTTCCAAAACAACATCGGCATATCGCGGCTGGTTTTGCATGGTCCGCGGAGTTCCTTGCATATGCATGATGATGAACGCCGAGTTTGTTTCCGCAACCAGGGGCAGCATTTCTTCGTCGCCTCGCCCGCCGGTAACGTCGTTTACAATCGAGGCGCCTGCCTGAATCGCCGCGCGCGCGACGTCAGATTTCGACGTGTCGATTGAAATCGCAACGTCGATCTTAGCTCGTAACTTTTCGATCACCGGAATCACGCGACGTAGTTCTTCCTCTGCAGCGACGGGTTCGGCGCCTGGTCGGGTCGATTCTCCGCCAACATCAATGATGTGCGCGCCTTCTGCCGCCATGGCCAGGCCCCGCTCTATCGCTTTCTCCCGCGCAAAAAAGTTCCCGCCGTCGGAAAATGAATCTGGAGTGACGTTAAGTACGCCCATGATCAGTCCCTGCCGGGAGACGTTGAAAACGCGACCTCCGATTTTCCAGATCCTCTCGCGCATCACGATTGAGACTAATTCAAATGCGCGATTATTCGAACCGCAGTTGCCTTGGTTGCATCGAGGGGCTATGCGGCGTGGGTCATCGAGCACGACGGCGCATAGCGCCGTGGCTACAGTTTATTTTTTTCGCGAGTAGCGACTCATCAATTCGCCCTGTGCAACCACATGACCTTTCATCGCCGCGTCCAGCTGGCTCCGCTTCGCGCCGGAAGGTAAACCCAACTCCCGATCCAGCGCGAACATCTTGAAGTAATAACGATGCGCACCAGAGGGTGGACACGGTCCGCCATATCCCGATTTCCCGAAGTCGTTTGTTCCCTGGACTCCTTTTGGCGTGCTTCCTTCGGCAATCGTACTGATCTGCGGAGAAATGTTCCAAACCGCCCAATGTGTGAACAGTCCGCTCGGCGCATCGGGATCATCGACAATCAAGACGAGGCTTTTCGCTTCGGGAGGCACATCCGAAATCTGCAAAGGCGGATTGGTATTGGCGCCGTCACATGAGAATTTTGATGGAATGTTGCCACTTTGCTGGAAAGCAGAACTTATGATCTTCATTTTAGCTCCTCCTGCAGCAAACGAAACGATCGCTGCCAAGGCAACCAACGCGCCAGCAATAATCGCTTTTTGCATTATTCGACCTCCGGTTGAAATCGCGTTAAGTCCTTAAACTTGACGCTATTGTTTCGCCCAGATGGCTATAAACGGACGTAAGATTCGAGAACAAGTTCTGGCGCTGCTGGCACGAAAAGATTACCGGCCGCTCGACAAGACCGATATCGCTCGCAAACTTGGCCTGACTGCCAGTGAACGAGTTGCATTGCGGAAAACACTGCGTGAGCTCGAGCGCGCGGGCCAAATCGCGCGCATCCGCAAGAACCGATATGTGCTTCCGGCTGAGGCGGACCTCATAGCCGGCAAACTGTCGATTCATCAGGTCGGCTACGGATTTCTCACACCAGAAACACCGGGCGGGCCGGATGTTTTCATCGCAGCCGAGAACATCGGGACAGCCATGCATGGCGACCGCGTGGTTGCGCGCATATCGCGCGATACTCCTCATGACCGCATCAAAGGGCGGCGCGAAGGACGTGTCATTCGAATCCTGGAGCGCGCTCACGATACCATCGTCGGCACACTGCAACAGTCGCGAAACTTTTACTATGTCGTGCCCGATGATCCGCGGTTTGTGCACGACATCTATGTCCATCCTGAGCGAGATCAGCAGCCAGGGACATCCGCGAATGTTGGCGACAAAGTCGTGGTTCGCCTGGAACCCTGGGAATCGCGGCACGTGAATCCCGAAGGGGAGATCATCGAAGTGCTCGGGCCGGCCTCCGCACCTGGCATCGACATGCTCTCAATCATCCGCAAATATCATCTGCCTGCAGAATTTCCGCAGGATGTTTTGGATCAGGCAGGCCGGATTTCGGAAAAAATCAATGCACGGCAGCTCGAAGGACGCGAAGACTTGCGCAACAACTTCATCGTTACAATTGATCCTGATGATGCACGCGATTTCGATGACGCGATTCAAGTCGAGAAGACCAACAGCGGTTGGCGCCTCGGCGTGCACATTGCCGACGTCGCCGCCTACGTAGAACCCGGGAGCGCGCTGGATCGCGAAGCGCGGGGACGCGGCAATAGCGTTTATCTGCCCGACCGCGTAATCCCAATGTTGCCGGAGCGACTAAGCAACGGCGTTTGCAGTCTCAACCCAGGAGTCGACCGACTTACACATTCAGTCTTTATCCATTTCGACAAGAATGGAGTGGTGAAAAGTGCGCGTTTTGGGCGCAGCGTGATTCGCAGCGCGCATAGGCTTACTTACAAACAAGCCTATGCCATCTTGACGTCCCCACCCCGGGATCGATTGGGCGAACGGCTACATGTTGCGTGGGAACTCGCTGCCTTATTGCGGCGGAAACGATTCGACCAGGGCGCGCTCGACCTCGACTTTCCAGAGGTAAAAGTCTTGGTCGATAAACAGGGCCATCCCGTCAGATTAGAGCGTGTTGAAAACGACGAATCCCACCAGCTGATCGAAGAGTTCATGCTCGCGGCAAACGAGACTGTTGCGCGCGAGCTCAAGAAGCGCGCGATTCCCACGATCTACCGCGTTCACGAAAATCCGGACCCGGAAAAACTGGCGGAGTATCGAGAATTCGTTCTCAGCTTCGATTACAAGGTTGGGGATTTGATCCATCGCGCTGAGCTGCAGCGTTTGCTGGCGTCAATCCGTGGAAAGCCCGAAGAGCAAGCGCTGAAGGTCGCTCTGCTCAAGAGTTTGAAGCGCGCGCGCTACTTAGCCCAGCCGCTCGGCCATTACGGGCTGGCCAAGGCCAATTATTTGCATTTCACCAGTCCGATTCGGCGTTATGCCGATCTGGTAGTGCATCGTTCTCTTGGTAGGGACGGCACTCCGTTGCCGTCCGTCGGGACCCGAACCACCGAACGGCGGTCACGGAGTGACACGCCCTACCATCCGTCGCGGCGTCCGGTCGGCGCAGCGCGCCACTCGCACCATCCCGACATGGGAGAAATGGCTTCGATCGCGGAGCACCTTTCCATCACCGAACGAACCGCAGCCGATGCGGAGATCGATGCCGCGCAAATGAAGAAGCTCGAGTTTTTTCAGCGGCAACTCGACGAGCGGAATCCGCAGATTTTCCGCGCTGCTATTGTCGATGTCCGCAACTACGGGTTGATGGTGGAACTGCCGGATGCGCTAATCACGGGCCTTATCCATGTGTCGTCTCTCACGGATGACTTCTATTTGTTTGAACCCGCTCGACGCCAGCTCATTGGCAGACGATCGCGCAAGCGATACAGCGTCGGGGATGAATTATCGGTTTTCGTTTCGCGAGTTGATACTTTCAAACGGCAGGTGGATTTCGCAATTGCGCAGAGTTCGGAAACAGCCTCGAGAGACCGGCGCTCCAAGGACGGCATCCGACATCGCTCCTCTCGCGCGTTGAAACGGTCGTAGATGATCTGCAAGCGTGGCAGATGCTTGCGATAGGAAGTGGCCGCTGGAATTTGCGACACTGGCGAATCACCGCTACAAATTGGGCTTTGCTATGACTGAAGCTACCGCTACTGCTGCCGTTGCTCCCCCACGCTACACGCGGACAAATCCGTTTCTCGCTCGCATGTTCGTGAATCGCCGCCTTAGCGGGCCGGAGTCTGAGAAGGATACACGCCATTTCGAACTCGATCTGACCGGGTGGGGTCTGAGCTTTGAGGTGGGCGATTCATTGGCCGTCTATCCAACGAATGAACCGGAGTTAGTCGATGAAATCATCCATACGATCGGTGCAACCGGGAATGAACGAGTCCCGCGACCGAAAGGGGAAGCAACGACATTGCGCGAAGCTTTACTGCGCGATTACAGCGTCAAGCAGCCAACGCCGAAGTTCTTGAAGGCCATTGCCCAACGCGCCAGTGCAGCGCCAACGTTGAGCTATCTTCTTGCTGCAGATCGCAAACAAGACCTCGAGACGTATCTCTGGGGCATGGAAATAGTCGATTTCCTCTCGGAACATCCTTCCGCCCGTTTCGCGCCGGAAGAATTTGTCGGCCTGCTAACGAAATTACAGCCACGACTGTATTCAGTTGCTTCGAGCTTGAAAGCGTACCCCGACCAGGTGCACTTCATTGTGGACGTGGTGCGCTACGAAAGTCATGGTCGGATACGCAAAGGGGTGTGCTCGGCGTTTCTTGCGGAACGCGCTGACGACGTGCCGGTGCCCGTTTTCCCCAGCGTGGCAAAACACTTTCACCTGCCGGAAGATCCTGAGACTCCCATCATCATGATTGGTCCCGGAACCGGAGTCGCGCCGTTCCGCGCGTATTTGCAGGAGCGAAAAGCAACCGGGGCGAAGGGCAAAAACTGGCTCTTCTTTGGTGCGCAGCATGAGAGCTGCGATTTTGCGTACGGAGACGAGTTCAATGCATTTATGAAGGAGGGACTACTCGCACGACTCGATTGCGCGTGGTCACGCGATCAAGCCCAAAAAGTCTACGTCCAGCACAAGATGGCGGAAAATGCCCCCGAGATTTGGAAATGGATCGACGCCCAGGGCGCGCACTTTTTCGTGTGTGGCGATGCACGGCGAATGGCGAAAGACGTCGATGCGACGCTGCGCAAAATCGTGCAAGAGCAGGGTGGCAAGAACGTCGAAGAAGCCAATGAATACGTTGAAAAACTAAAGAATGAGAAGCGCTACAAGCGGGATGTTTATTAGCCGTACACCATTTGTCATTCCGAGCGGAGCGCAGCGCAGTCGAGGAATCTCTGGACCGGCTGCTGAAATTTTAACGGCAAAATGGGCTTCGTGCTGTAAGTGCTTGGTTCCTCAAACCCGTTCGTCATTTTTCGGTCTTGTGGCATAGTGCCTATACAACTTTTCCGATCGACGAGAGGAGCTCGTTCATTCCAATAAATTCAGAGATTCCTCGACTTCGCTCGGAATGACAGGAACACGAACCATGTACGAGAACACTGAATTTACCTTGAGCCGTGATTGCGAAGCGATCCAGATCCCGAGCGGACAAAAGACTACGATTCCGGC
>Ga0222622_10000877_pt1 | contig 11918 bp, 5 predicted proteins | sample PLM2_5_b1metaG_FD_177335 | JGI IMG/M metagenome (GOLD analysis project Ga0222622, IMG submission 177335) | Groundwater sediment microbial communities from an aquifer in East River, Colorado, USA - PLM2_5_b1 | ecosystem: Environmental > Terrestrial > Soil > Riparian zone | place: USA: East River... | reverse complement strand
AAGCGATGCCGGAGCGCCTGCAATGTTTGAGCGATCGCAGTGGGATGATGCCCGAAATCGTCGATCACTTTAACGCCGCCAGCTTCGCCGCGAAGCTCCTGCCGGCGCGCAATCCCCGAGAAACTGTTGAATGCGCTGGCGATTTTTGCCGTCGGCACATCATAAAAGCGCGCCGCGGTCGCCGCCATCGCGGCGTTATGAACATTGAATTCGCCAACAAGCGGAATTTCGAAAACGTCGTCGCCTAGTTTGAATCGAGAGGCACCGGACGAATAAGAAACGTCTCGAATTCGTTGCGCGCAGTTTTCCGAGAAACCGACCTCGACTATTTGCGCCAGGCAATCTTTGGCGACCTCAACGGAATTCGGATCATCGCCGTTCACGACGACCATGCCGCTTTGAGGAACGATATTCAGCAAGCGCCGAAAGCTGAGCTTGATCTCATCGAGATTGTTGAAGATATCCGCGTGATCGAACTCGACGTTGTTCACGATCACGAGTTCCGGCAGGTAATGAACGAACTTTGAGCGCTTGTCGAAAAATGCGGTGTCGTACTCGTCGCCCTCAAGCACGAAAAATTTTGAATCGTTGAGCCGCGCGCCTTCGCCAAAGTTTTTTGGAATGCCGCCGATGAGGTAACCCGGTTTGCGTCCGGCTTTTTCCATTATCCAGGCAAGCAAGGCCGTGGTCGTCGTTTTACCGTGTGTTCCGGTGACCACCAGATTATGGCGGCCGCGCAGGAAAAAATTCCTGAGCACCTCTGGTAACGACAAATAAAGTAATTTTCGGTTCAGCACGGCTTCCACTTCCGGGTTGCCACGCCTCATCGCGTTGCCGATTACCACCACGTCCGCATCCGCAGGGATGTTCTCCGCGCGATAACCTTCCATGAGCGCGATTCCCTTGTTCTCGAGGAAGCTCGACATCGGTGGGTAAACATTTTCGTCAGACCCAGTGACCTTAAAGCCCCGCTCTTGCAGCGCGACGGCAACCGCGCCCATGGCTGTCCCGCAAATTCCGAGGAAGTGAAAACTCTTGGGCGCTTCTTTCACGGGCTTTCTTCTACGCAGCGTTAGCGAGTTTGGCTAGCCGCATCTGTCATCCCGAGCGGAGCGAAGCGAAGTCGAGGATCCCGTTGACATCACTCTTCGTTTTCGCCGCGGGATCCCTCGACTCTCGCTCGGGATGACGATCGCTGCGCAACCGTCATTTCTTTTTGAAAACTTCGATCGCTTCCCACGCTTCGTCGGGTGGAGCTTGTTCATATTCGAGCGCGCGCTGCAGATACATCTTGGCCAGCAGATCGTCGGGATAGAATTCCAGAAAACGTGAAAAAAGAATTTTTGCGTCGGTAAAATCGCGTGCGCGAAATTTCTCCAGCGCCTCCTCATATGTTTCCAGCCATTTCAAAAACTCCGGATCCGTCTCTTCGCCCCGGGCAGCGATGAATGTAAAGACGTCTACCGGTTTGGTTTTGCCCTTCACCTGCACGCGGGCCACTGAGCGCAAATAAACTTCGTCGCGCACCAGTTCGGCAACCGACGCGCCAACCAGCATATCCAAGCCATAAGTTCGTGTGAGGCCTTCGAGCCTTGATGCCAGATTCACGGCATCACCTATCACTGTCGGATCCATTCGCTCCTGCGAACCAATATTGCCAACGATCACCTCACCGTGGTTGACGCCGATGCCCATGCCCAATCCCATCCGGCCTTGTTCGCGCCAAGCTTGATTGAGTTGGTTCAACTCCCGGCGCATCCCCAGCGCCGCGCGCGCGCAATTTTTCGCATCCTGTGCGGTGCCAAGGCTGCGCACATTGCCCCAGACAGCCATGATGGCGTCGCCGATAAATTTGTCGAGCGTTCCGCCATTGCTGAAAATTACAGAAGTCATCCGTGAGAGATATTCATTGAGCTGAGCGACCAGCGCTTCGGGGTCGGCTTTCTCCGCCAGCGTTGTGAAACCAATCAAGTCCGAGAACAGGATCGTCACCGGCACGCGCATGCCACGAAGCGAGCTGTAGTAGCTGTCCGGGTTTTCCAGAATTTCCGCGACGAGATTTTTCGACACATAGCGTTCGAGAGTGCGCCGGGTGCGCAATTTCTCCAGCCGCTCGAGGAAGTATTCGAACCCGAGGGAAAACGATCCGCTCAGGACCAGCGCGGACAGCACCGGGACGGTGAGCAGAAGGAATCCCGTATTGTCGTAAAGCAATCGCGCTGTTGCAAGATAACCGGCTGTGATCGCCACAAGCCCGCCCAGACAAACCAGCGGTTTGCGCACAAACGCCACGAGCAACCACGCAACCAGTCCTGCTGCGCAGACGAGCGCCAGGCCAATTTTTTGCGGCGTCGGCCGCAAAAATTCGTGACCGAGGGCCGCAGCCATCGCCTGGAAATGAAGGGTCGGCCCGAGTGTATTGGGGCTCATTGGCGTATCGACCACGTCGTGCCACACCTGCGCAGACGGCCCGACCATTACGACCTTGTCTTTAAAGAATGCGCCATCGGCATAATTCGCATGCCAGAGCTTTGGATCGAACACCTCGTAGAGCGGTCGCGCCTCGAACGCGTCCGGTGGGGTGAAACGCATCATGTGACCGCGAAAATCGTCCGGCACGTCATTGGCGTGACCGATTTTCGTGAGAGCGCGCGCCGCAAGTGATTCGTAAATTTCATCGCCCGGTTGCGGCGGTAAACCAGCCAGTTGACGGTTAGTCACACGATAGGTCGCAGCGCGAGTTTTACCGTCAATCGCATCCGGCCAGAAATTCACGAAACCGACCCGGTTATCCTGCAATTGCGGCGGCGGAATCAGCGTTTCGTTTGGCGTAATGGCCTGCACGCCGTTCTGGAAATCGAAGTTCGAGCTGACGACAACTTTGTCGCGGTAACGATCGAGCGCGGCGTGAAATGCCAAGTCGCCGTCGTTGGGATTATTAAAAAGCAAATCAAACATCACAACACGCGCACCTGCCGCGAAGAGCCGATCCAGCAAGAGCGCCCAGAGTTCGCGTGACCAAGGCCACGGCCGTTCGTTCAGCAATTGCAGCCCACGACTGCCCGCCAGTTCTTCCGGAGTCAATGGCGGCAACTGCAACGTGCTTTGATCAATTCCCAGGAAAACGAAATCGCGCGGCGGCGTAGTCTTCCGGCCCTCCTTCCGAAGCAAATCTTCAAAGCTCTGTTCGCCGCGCCACGGCACCGATAGAAACGGCGTCATCGAGAAGAAATGGCCGAGGAAAATCAGGCCCGTCCAAAAGAGACAAATCAGCGTCAGCACCAACAACCGAGCTCGGGAGAACCAAGGCACGCGCGATTATACCTGTAATACGGGATTTTGAAATTTGATTCAGCGGGATGGACACCGCCGTGAAATCATCAAGTCGTTAAAGCGTTCGATCTCGAGGTTAATCCAATTCTGCTTGACTCGGAAATTCCAAAGCCCCACAAAAGTCCCCAGCTTTGATCAGTTCGCCCCATTTCTCGAAATTTCCTCTGCGACGGCCTCTGTTCATATGCGTAGCGGGTCTTATTATTGCGAGTCAGCCAACGCGGGGCCAGGCACCGCCCGGCTCGGCTCAGAACCGCGCGCAGTTGTTCGGGCAGGGCGCTTTGCCGAGCCCAACAGGTGCACCCGCTGCTGAAGTCGAGGGTTACGCCGTCGCGAGTCCGAACGAGAAAGACATCGGCGAGCAGCAGATCTTGAAGCGGATGGAAGAGTATAAACCGTTCACAATTTCCATTTACTCTCCGTTTTACTGGACCTCGAACGCCGCGCTCGTCAGCAGCGGCGAACAAGATGATGTCTTTGTTGCTCCGGGGGTCACTTTAACGTATCGGCCGCGCATCACGAATACGTTCTATCTAGAAGTCGGGGTCGTGCAGCAATTCTTCTTTTACGACCAACTCACGGAACTTAATTTCGCCAGCCTGGATGTCATCGCTGGCGCGGTTTATTATCTGCCGCAGTTCCACAACCTAAGCCTCCGGGCAATCTACGATTACAACCGCTTGACGGATACTGACAATTTCGACGAGTTATTCGTCAATAATTCGATCATTTTAAACGCGGAACTGCCGTTCCGGATCGCCCGTGCACAACAGATCTTCCTTGGCCTTAATTTGAACCTCAGCTTTTACGGGAATCCCGAATCGCCGCGGCGAAACAACTACTCACTCTACGCCAACTACGATCTTGCGTTAACTCGCTCCTTTTCACTCGACGCCGGGTTCCAGTTCGTCGTACGCGACTATTATTCCAGCGATCGAACCGATGTGAATGAAATACTTGCTCTGAGCGCAAACTACCGGGTTCGGGACTGGCTCACGTTGAGCGCTCTCAGCTCTTTCTCCTGGAATCAGTCCAATCAAAGTGTCTTCGATTACAGCGTCGCCAACATTGGCGGAGGCGTAGCGCTGACATTGAAATTCTAACGTCCGGTGAACAATCGGTCTCCTTCTTCAACGCGAAGAGCGAAAATCTTAGCGTGCGGTTTGCTCATTTGTCTCATCGTGACCGCCATCTGTCTAGACGCCGCGCCGTTAAAAGAAGCGCGCGTTACACACGTAGTAAATGATGTTAAGCTCATCTCAGCGCAAGCGGCCCCGCATGCAGCCACTGTAGGCAAAAGCGTTCGCGATGGCGATGCGATCGGCACCGGCGCGGCATCGCGCAGCGAACTAATCTTGTCAGACCAAGCAATCGTCCGTCTCGGCCCCAAAACGACTGTCAGTTTCGGCGAAGCAACGCGCACTATGAACCTTGGCGAAGGCGCAATGCTTTTCCAGATACCGAAAAGCGCCGGAGACGTGAAGATCAAGACTGATGCGATCACGACCACAAGCACGGGCGCGACTGGCATAATCGAGCGTCATGGCCAGTTCTACGTCAAGGTGCTTGTCTTGGAAGGGACCGTTCGATGTTATTTGACGAATCGCCTCGGCGAATCGCTGTTGCTCCAGTCCGGCCAAATTCTCATTACCAAGCCGGACGTCACCGCCCTCCCGGAGCCGGCGGATTTCGACATTGCACGAGAGATGAAGACGTGCCTGCTGGTCCGCGAGTTTCAACCTCTCCCCAGTCAACGGCGGATCGAATCGGAAGAACAGAAGCAGCTGAAAATGATAGCCAAGGGCACGTATATTTCCTCGAATCTCGTCATCTTGGGACGCGGTACACAGGTCACCCTTGTTAATGCACCATCCACAACGCAGCCCCCAAAGCCACTAACAAATACCGGCCACCAGTCTCGCACACCTTAACTCACAAGATGTCGACATCGATACCGCTGCTTATGAACTAAAACTCCCAGCAAGTATGAAGAAAATATTCGCAGGAATCTCGCACACAAAATTCATCGCAGCCGCATCAGCCTTAACCTGGACGATCGCCATGGCCAATTCGGCAGGCGCAGCGCAATTGCAGGAAGCGCGTGTCACCCAGGTAGTGAATGACGTTAAACTGCTGCTCGAACAAGCGGCGCCGCGGCCGGCCGCGGTCAGCGATCTTGTTCGCCGTGGCAATGCTGTTCGCACTGGCAGGCAGTCGCGCAGCGAATTAACTTTCGCCGACCTAACCATCACCCGACTCGGCGCGAACACGATTTTTAGTTTCAAAGAAGGCACGCGGGAGATGAATCTTATCGACGGCGCGATTCTTTTTCAGGTACCCAAGGGAAGCGGCGGCGCGACGATCAGAACAGTTGGAGTCACCGCCGCAATCACGGGTACGACTGGCATCGGCGAATTTCATCCCGCCACCACTAGTCACCCTCAACCCTCCAGCAAATGGCTTTGCCTGGAAGGGACATTCCACCTTTATCTGGCCAATGGTCAATCCGTAGAGCTGGGTCCCGGAAAAATGGTCACGACTGACGGCAAGAGCTTTTCGAAAGTGTTGACCTTTGACATCGCAAAATTAGTAAGCACCTCGCTCTTTTTCACCGGCTATGACCAACCGCTGGCCAGTATGAATTTGATCATGCTCGAATCACAGAACCAACTAGCCAGCAGCCTTTTTGTCACCAGCACGACGAATCCACTCGATCCGGCGAGGATCGTCAACGTGACCAGTCAGGCTATCGTCGCCGAAGAGACACAAACGTCGCCGCCGGCATCACCAACTCCCCCAGTAACACCAACTCCCCCAGTAACACCGACGCCGCCACCTCCAACACCGAGTAAGTTCGGAACGCCGTCCGCGATTTCTTCGCCAGTTCCTTATCTAATCACAAATGGAACGGTCATTACAACCGATCCGTCTGTTACCACCAATGGCATGACGGATTACGGGAAAATCTATCGCAGGCAGACTGATGACGGCGCCTTCTCGCTTTGGGCTTTCGGTTCGACATCAGCTTTCGATACTGCGTTGAGCATTGATGATATTTTCTTTGCTGACCCGAGCCATCTGCCGATCGCCGTTTTTAAATTCGAGAGTCTATCGCTCACCGGCGATCCGACCATCGACACGAGCAATGGCGTGACAAAGCTTGCCCTAATCGGTGTGGATGGAATTACCTCGGGCCCACCAGGGGGCACGTTGACGTTCACGGGGCTTGACCTGCTGGAGCTGGCGACTGTTAACGGTTCAATCAATCTCACGTCGGACGTTTCGTTCGAAGATCTCCACGAGCTTGTGATGTATGCGCGCGGGGCCGGATCCGACCTCACGATTAATTCCTCAATTTCCAACATCGGGATCCTGGGGCTTGTCGCAGAAGACTCGCTTCACCTCACCATCCCCGGCACGATGAGCGTCGGCAAACTCGATGTGATCACCGGTAGCGACCTGATGCTGCAAATTGGCGGTTCGCTCTTACTCAACGGCAGGGTGAGGTTAGACGCCATCGTTTTGCCGGGCGCCAGCGTCGCCAGCGGAGCCAATCTCACACTCAACGTCACAGGCGATTACACGAATAATTCGGCGACTGAGTTTTCTCATTTGGCTATCACGAACCGGGACCACATCGGCACGGGTGGAAATATTGCTGTGAGCATCGGTGGTAATCTCACCGCTATGAACGATTTCAGTTTAGTTGTTCAAAATACCAACGACCAGATCGACAACGGCGGCAACATTGCGCTCAACGTGGACGGCAGCGTTTCCACCCAGGGCCAGCTAAGTCTGCTCGTTGCCAACTACAATGAGACAGCCGCCCCAGCTGGCCACATCGGCACGGGTGGAAATATCTCTCTCACGACGGGCGACGATCTTACCGCAGACTCAATTAGTGTCGCCATCAACAATCGCGCTGGCGGTGTGATCGAATCTGGCGTCGACCTTACTTTAAATATCGCTGGTGCTCTCACCACTCTGCACAATGGGCTGGATTTTCTTGGGAACACCGAAAGTTTGTCCCTGGCAATCTCGAGCCGGTACGATAATGGCACAGCCGGATCATTCATTGGCGGCGACGCCACTCTCCTTTTCCATTCCGACAGCGCTTCCATCGGCGGAATCCTGGCTGTCGCCATCAGCGACAGAGGCGGCACCATCGACGATAACGCTCTTCTGAACTTTAGCGTCACACACGACATGACCGTTCAAGGTGCCGACAACATGAACTTTCAAGGTGACGTCGCCGCGGCTTGGGAGATCCTGAACGACAGCGGCCCGAATCCAGGTGCTGCCAGTCCCATCGGTGGGACGATCCATGGAAACGCCAATCTCCTGCTCAGCGCGACCAATCTCACCGTCCCCGCGGGTTCTTTGGAGGTTGATATTCTCAACCAAAACGGTGGCGTAAGCGGCCCCGGCGGAACAATCGACTTGGATGCGAACATCACATTCACCCTAACCGGAAACCTCACTACCCATGGGGCGGCGTTCTTCGGTATCTTAAATCAGCTACAACCCGGCGGTAGCACCGGCGGCACAATCGGCGGGGATGCCATGATTAATGTCACTGCCGCCAATATTTTTACCGGTGTCGACTCTTTCGGCTCATCTCTCGACGGTTTGATCAATAACACGACGGGAAACGTCGGTGGCAACGCTATCGTGAATGTTGACGTGACAAACGATATCACTGCTCAAGGCCCCGCAGACTTTCAAATCCTAAACAATGACGGAGGCCACATCGGTGGCAACGCAAATATTCTGGTCACGACCGGTGGTGGTGGCGATCTCACCGCGGATTCCATTTTTGCCTTCATCAATAACCGCAACGGTGGATCGATCGATTCGGGCGCCAACATCGCCTTCGACATTGGCGGCACTCTCACCACTCAAGGTGATGCGGTTTTTGGCATTTCCACCCGGAACGACGGCAGCGGCGGAGGGACGGTAGGTTCACTCGCCACGGTTGATTTAAATGCGGCCAGTGTTTTAGTCGGCGGCTTTTTTCAGACTTTTGTCGCTACGAACGGTGGCGGAAGCATCCAAGGCGATGCGACTAATACGGTCGCGATTAGCGGCGACCTCAGGGCCCAGCAAGGGATCCTGGTGACTATCGAAGACACAATTTTCGGTGGCACTGGCAACTTTAGCGGCGGGCATATTGGCGGTAATGCAATTGTCACACTCACTGCGCAAAATATCATCACGCCTTCTACGAACTCAGGAACTCCCGGAGTCGACTTGATGGCAATCGAAGCCTCAATTTATCCGAATACTGGTGGTACTGTCGGAGGTGATGCCATGGTCAATGTCTCTGCTTCACAGGACATCAGCGCACCTGGGAGCGTCTTGTTCTGGGTAGCTAACGGCAATTATCAGAACTTGGGCCCCGGAATGATTGGGGGAAATGCCGAGGTCAACGCGAGTGCATCCAACATTTCAACCGGCGACTTCTTTGATCAGATTCTCAATTACGGTGGCGCCTCGATTGGCGGCCATGCCTCAATCAACGTCACTGCTAATACGCTATCAGTCGGCGGCAATCTCGATTCCAGGATCGATAACACAAACGGCACGATCGGCGGCAACGCTGCGATCAGCATGAACGTTTCGGGCACCGCCACCATCACCAATGATGCCACTTTTCAGATTTTTGGCAGCGATAGCGCGCAATCCGCGTCGATCGATTTTAATGGTGGCAATTACAATGCCAGCGGGATGTTCCTCGCATACATGGACGGCAACGGAACGATCACATTCAATAATGCCAGCGCTCACGCGGATGTGCTCAAAGCCGGCGTGTTCGGCACAAACGGTGTGCTCAATATCGGCGGCGGCACCCTCTCGGCTGATTCAACATTGAAACTTTACGCGCCGGGCAGCAACGGTCAGCTTAATTTTGTCTCTAACGTCACGCTTGGCGGCAACAGCGCGAAGATTCTGGCGGCTAATTCGGTCACGATTTTCAACAACGTCGTGGTCACCATCGGCGGCCCAAATCCGGCCGATGTTTACACTAACAACCCAAATTACACCGGCTTCGGCGGCAATAAATCGACCACCGGCACATTCGCCGGCGCAGGCGCGAATGATCCTCAACCGCTAATCAACGCGCCGCCGTTCGGTCCCGCCTCCCCTGCTAAGGTCATGACCGGCGGCAATATCACCACCGGGACGAGGATTCCTCGACTGCCATCCACAAGCGGCAAGAAAATCGACAACGTAATCAACGTCGGAAGCTCAGATGAGTTGCTTTCCCTGCTCGATGGTGCCGCTCCCGGTCCCAATGGGAAGATCACGGTTCCGCCTTCGAAGAGCACGAGTAGTTCGAGAAATTCCAACCGGACCGATATTGCTCATCGCTTGAACGCCGGTAGTCGCTTGAACGTAGATCGCCACGCTCTGGATATGCGGACCGTGTCCTCATCGGTGATGAGGCGTTCGTCACAGTGAAATTCGCCGGCCGCGGCGAGCGCCGCCGTGCCGGCACGGTGACACGAGGTCCTGCCAAGGCTCACACTCGCCCTGTTTAGGTCTCCCGTGCGTAGTGTTATGTTCTGTAAGGATATGAAGAAGGGAGATTGGCATCGCATTCGCGTCATTGGGATTCTCTTCGCCTTCGCTCTTGCGATTGGGCCCGCCACGTTCACGATGGAAGCCGGAAAGAACGAAGCTCGGGTGACTCAGGCGATTCACAATGTGCAATTGCTCGCACCGAACGCTGCGCCGCGCCCAGCTTCAATAAACGGCAACATTCGCCCAGGCATAGCCGTGCGAACCGGCACTGATTCGCGCGCGGAGCTTAGCTTCACGGATCGAACGTTGGCGCGCCTCGGCGCGAACAGCGTCCTCAGTTTCGGCGAAGGAGGTTTCGATTTCGCGAATGGCAGCATATTGCTGTACCTGCCGAAAAGTTCCGGAGGCGCCAGAATCGACACCGCGGTTGCGACAGCGGCCGGTACCAGTTTCACAGCGATGGCCGAGTATCATCCCAAGTCATGGATCAAATTCATCATCCTCGACGGTCACGGCAGCATCTCTCTCAAACATCATCCCGGCCAGGCTAGACCACTCCGCGCAGGGCAAATGATAATCGTGCGCGCGGGCGCAACGAAGTTGCCAGAGCCGCAGGATGTCGATCTTTCCAAGTTGATTAAGACCTCGCTGTTGATCGCGAAATTTCCACCGCTTCCAAATCTCAATCTTATTTTGCGCGAAGCAGAGAACCAACAGAATTTGCCATCGACCAGTCACCTGATAGATCTGACCGGACTCAATGCTCGCGATCAACGGGCTGCGGCGCAGCCTCCGACAACTACGAGAACGATCCCCGCTCGTCCCCGCCCTTGAGCGCCTCTGGCGTCCGAGCGCGACCATCGTAGCCCAGATCTAATCGATAGGTTCCTAGCCCTCTCAATTTATCACACTCATGCTGAACCACTGCGTGGGCGGATTATACCAAAACAATACCGAATGACAGTTGAGTAGTGAGACTCACGCCGCTGGCATTCTGAGCGGACCCGAAGGAATCCCACAGAGTCCATCACGGCTGTGCTACGGGATCGAAAGCCTGGCCTCGCGGACTGCGTCCGCTGCGTTGCAGCCTCGACTTCGCCCGGAATGACGTTTAGATGCCGTGCTAATGCCGGATGACACCCCGCTCACCTGCCCGCGCTGCAAGGTGCCGCTGAAAGAAGTGCGCACGTCCGGCGGCGTTTTCTACGGTTGCGATGTCTGCGGCGGTCGCGCAGTGACCATCGAGCTACTGCGCAAACGCTTCACGCCGGAATCCATCAATCCGCTGTGGCTGCATGCGATGCAAGGCGAGGGACGCGTCGGCCTGCCCTGTCCATCGTGTCGGCAGCCGATGATCGGCGTCGCTTTACCCGACCAGGGGGAAATCAGCGTCGATGTCTGCCAGCACTGCCATTTCATCTGGTTCGACGCTCACGAAGTAGAAACGCTTGTTCCGCGCCAGCCGGAACCGGTCGTTGCCGAACTCCCGCAAAAAGCGCGCGAGATGCTTGCGATCGCCGAAGTCGAGCGTTTGTCCAAACAGGCCGAGGGCCCGGATCTCGACAGCGCCGCGCCCGAGGAATCGTGGAAACAGATCGCCGCGTTCCTTGGAATGCCGGTCGAGTTCGATGCACCAGAAGAGCAGCGAAGACCGTGGGCAACATGGCTGCTTTCAGCTGCCATCATTTGCGCCAGTCTTCTTGCGTTTCCAAATCTGCGCGAAGTTGTTCAACGTTTCGGATTGATTCCAGCTGAGGCGACACGACTCAATGGACTCACGTTCGTCACGTCTTTCTTCCTTCACGCAGGCATTATTCATCTTGCCGGAAACATGTATTTCCTGCTGGCATTTGGTCATGCCGTGGAAAATTTTCTGCGGCCACTGCGTTATCTGACGCTCATTGCACTGGCAGCATTCATCGGCGATCTGGCGCATATCGCTCTTGATCCTCGATCGCAGGTACCTTGCATCGGCGCGAGCGGCGGCATTGCCGGCGTCATTACGTTTTACGCACTGAATTTTCCGCGGATGCGACTCGCTTTTCTGATGCGCTGGGGTT
>Ga0222622_10000876_pt1 | contig 11923 bp, 18 predicted proteins | sample PLM2_5_b1metaG_FD_177335 | JGI IMG/M metagenome (GOLD analysis project Ga0222622, IMG submission 177335) | Groundwater sediment microbial communities from an aquifer in East River, Colorado, USA - PLM2_5_b1 | ecosystem: Environmental > Terrestrial > Soil > Riparian zone | place: USA: East... | reverse complement strand
GGTATAGCGGGGGCCGACTTTCGAATTCGGACCTACCCCCCCGATCAGCCTCGATAGCGTCGAGATCGAGCCGCGATCGTCTTGAGCTCGTGATGCGAAGCGCAAAGCAATTGACCATTGTTTATATCTAACAATGAACCACCATCACGTAGTTCTACTATATGGTCAGAGTACATACGATGCTCAGGCATAGTCTTAGTACACCTATGCCCACGCTCTACTGCCTCACACCTACCACCTGCCCTATGTACCACCATGGTACGCCACGCCCTGTACTGTGGTGTCGTATACGCCTCGTCCTTGACCTTGGGTGGCAGGGGTGTGGTGCTGGTGTCGGTGGTGCGCACCAGTGGGGGAAGGGATCGCAGTGATCGCAGCTTAGGCATGGAGCGCCAGGCGCCTTGGTACTTGGCTTGAGGAGGACATGGAATCAGGGCACCTGGCGTCCACTTCGGTGCAAGCATCCCGTCGAGCACCGAAAAGCGCGCTGCACAGCGAAGAACCCCAATTTTGCGGGGATTTCTTCGGGAAAACAGGCTGTTATTTCGACGGGATAAAGTGGTTTGTACATGATCCGCTACTGAGCCGCAACAGGTAGTGGTTCCAGATCATGACCGGAAAGCTCGACCGGCACCTTCTGGCCCATCAGGTTGAGCAGAACCCAAACCCGATCCTTGCCGCTCATGCCTTCGCACAATGCGGTCTGGCCCTCGAAACTGCCGCGGGTGATGCGCACTTGCTGACCCTTGCGCAGCCGATTTGTCGGCGATGGCAGTTTGACGAAACCACCGATTTCTCGTTTGCGGATTTCGGTCATGGCTTTCTCCGGTAGGCGGGCGGGTTGATCGCCGGACATCAGCAGGCGCACGACGCCGACGGTCGAGATCACCGGATACCAGCGATCGACGATGCGCACGAACAGGTAGCCGGGAAACAGCGGGCTGATGCGGCTGCGGATTTTCGGTACCAAAGCCCCACTCCGTGGCGGCGCGTCGGTCGGTCCACGTTCCACCATGATCCGCGGCATGTAAGTTTCATATCGGGCGCGCATGAGCAGCAGGCGCGCGGTGTGCTCACGCTGGCTCTCGACCTGGACGACGGCCCAATAGCTCATTGACCTGCATTCATTCGTCGTATCTCACCCGTGCGGATGTTTGCGGAAGTGCGCGTCCATGGCCGCGTTCTCCAATTGCCGCCGCTCCTCGGCTTGGCGTTCAGCTTCCTCTTGCTCCCTGATCCGATCACAATCGCATTTCGGGAACTGACAGGTGATCGGCAATTGGCAGCACTCGAATGGCTCGCTCTCGTCATCTCGCCGCATCATGGCTTTGACTCGCATTTCAGTGGCGGTGAGTCTTTCGTGGCCTGTCGTCTTTGCATTCAGCTAGAGTCCGCTCGATGTGCTGGGCCATGTCCAACGCCTTTGCGAGGAAAGTCTCTGGTCTGCCGCCCGTTGAGACATGGAGCAGGTAGGCTTGCATCAGGCGCGCCTCGCATTTCAGTTCCGGCGTGCTGATGTCGATTTCAGGATTGATGTCGGTAGTCATCGCAGCGGCAAATGCCTCATAGCCGCTTGATGCTTGGAGCGATGCTATCTGTTCGCGCAGCCGCACGATCTCGGCGCGCAGGGCGAGCATTTGTTTCTCGGTGGTGGTCATGGCACGTTCACTCCGTCAGTCGGTCGACCACGGCGCCGATGATGGTCGAGGGTGCGCCATCGTGTTCGCGGGTCAGCGCATGCTTGATGGTTTCGGCGAACCTCGCAGACGGAGCCCGTGCGACACTAGGAATTCCTTCACCTCTTTGAGACTCTTGCGACCGAAATTTGGGACGCATAGAAGTTCCGTTTCCGAATAGGCAATTAGTTCAGCGATCGTATTGATCGGATCGTGAAATCGTCGGCCATTCTCAAATGGACATCCCCAATTGCACAGGGCGTTTACGGTACGCGTAGACAAATCCAATTTATCAATTTGCTGATCGAGGATTGTTGAACCTCGCTGCCATAGGATTCCTGCGTCTACAAAATCCCAAGCTTGGGTCATCGCAGCGGCACCTGGCAGGCGGCCAGCGTCAGCACCAGCGCAAGCATGAGCGGATAGCGCAGGATCACAGTCCACTGCGTTCCTCGTCCCAGGCTTTCATGGTTGCCTCGTGGTCCTGGTGTTCGGCGTGGTAGCGATCGCGCCAGGTTTCGACCTCCTCGCGCAGGTATGCGATCTCGTTTATGGCCTCTTTGGCGGCTTCCACGAGGAGAGGATTGGAGATTTTGACTGCCAGGCTTTCAAGCTTGAGGCCGGCGAGTAGCCGCTCGAGGATGTCTGGCTCTGGCTTCACGTGAAACCTCATTCCTCGCTGGTGGATCGTTTGGCTGCGACGAGGTGGTAGAGCTCGGCTGAAATCTTGCCTGCTTTCTTGTCGGCTACCGCTTGCTCTGGTTCGTCATCCTCGCGCGCGCGGCTACAGTAAGACTCTATCTTACTTATCTGGTCTGGGAGGTACCCATCCTTCCCTTTCAGAAACAACAACTTATGGCGATTGGTTTCATGTTGTCCTGCTAAAACAGCGGCCTTTTCTGCTCGCTTGGCGGCCTTCTGTTTCGCTTTCTCGGTGCCCCATCGCCGTCCTACCCGGAAAGATTGTCGTGCGCTCAGTTCATGCGAGCGCAGGAATTCCTTCTGCAACCGTTTCTGAAATATCCAATGGCCGTCGCTTTGGCAGAATTCGGAAATGATTGGCCGAAGTTCCTGAGATATTTCTTCCGGCGACATTCGCATGTGCTTTGCCAGCCACGCATTATCGTTCGGCACCCGGCAACCCGGCGTTCGCCACATCAGCACCAGCAGATCGTGATAGGTGCCGCGCTCGAGCCGGGTGAGGTGCGCCGTGTCGGCCACCCAGGAGTCCGTCCACAGCATCAGGCCGGGGAATTGGGCCATTCAACCATGCCCGTTGGTGAACAATGGCAAATCCGCCAAGTCGCCGTCGTTCGGTTCCTCTTTCTCCTCACCATCCCATTCGATCAGCATTGCGTTCGATATTGCGGGGAACAGCACCTCAGCCGGAACTGCAGTTGAAACTGTCGTCCAATGCCGGCCCCGAAATTCATTTTCAGCTCGGCATATTGGAAACTTAAGATTCCAGTCACGCCCATTAAGCCGCCAAGCCCGTTGCAACGACAGCGTCGGCAACAACCAACACTTTCGCGGCGGCACGATCGCATAAGCAATAAATTCGCAAGCAAGTGGCTTCTGCACCCAGCCAGGTTCTTTCCGTTCCTCGTCGGACCACCGTTCAAGAAGAATGTCGCCGTAGTCCTTCTCGCGCACCTTCTCATCGATCAGAACCGTGCGGCCACATTGCAATGTCAGCACACGATCAATTCCACCGCGCTGCGCCCATCCATCTTTGCGCACGCTCACCGACGCCATCAGAGTCGGAAATGCCTTGCGATAAACCTCGAGCCACCACGGCGCATCCTCATAACTATGAGAGCGCATGAGACTGTGGTTGAAATTGTGCACAGGCATTCGCTTACGCCGCTACAGCTTGATTACCCCATACCGTCCACAGCACCCTCGCTGCAGGCGCGCGACTGAACAGCTCGATCTTGCGGATCTCGGGATACATGCGATCGATGATGTCGTAGAACACTTCAGGCTTGGCGCTGTGCTCAAGACGTGGCTGTTCTTGAACTGAATCAGGTCTCGCTTCCGGCGGAGGTGGCGGCAACTCGCCGCGCTTGGCAATCAGCAAAGCTTCGTGACGCTCGCGCGCGTGATAGCCCATGCCGATTTTATCTTTCACCCAAACCATGTCGGTTCGGTATTGGAACCCCCATGCATCGAGAACCTTCATACATTCGTAAAGCTTTGGGCTCGTGGCCCACATGAACAGCACCGAATTTTCATGCGCGATTTCTGCCACTGGCAGCGCGCAGATTTCTTCGATGGTCATTGTCGGATAGTGGTTTTCGATGGAACGATTAGACCCACCCATCGGCGGATGCTCGTATTGCCAAGGCGGATCGGCATAAAGCACGGCAAACTTGCCGAGCTTCTGAGCCTCAAGATCAACCGCAATCGTCTTTTCGATCGCGTCATGGCGCGCGATCGCAGCCTTCAATTGATTGGAAGACCAATCCTCACGAACGGCGCGCTCAAGCCACTTGCGCTGCTGCGCGGGCGACATTTCGGCAACATGAAAATGATGCTTCCAAGAAAGAACGTTTAACCGGTTAAACGTTTCAACCCTTCGGGCTACCCAGCCATAGACCTTGCAGGTCGAAAAATTCAATTCCTCCAGCGGCCCACCTTCTTCGAATTGAGCTTTGCGGTCGCCATAAGCATGCTCACCATGAGCCCACCAATCGCCGAGCCACCATTGCACCGCTACTTCAATCTTGCCTAGCGATTGCCCACACGCGATCCAATCCTCGAACGGCAGTTTCTTCGGCAATTCCCAGCCCGTCCGCGTCAGTGTGCCAGGCAGACGCAGGTCGAATTTCAATTGCCCGCCACCATTGCTTTTCGCAACCGCTTTGCTCACTCCCATCCTCCCCATCCTTTGCCGCCGTTGGCCTTGCGCTCGCGGATCACGCGGTAGGCTTCCTCGATGCTGCGCGCGAAGTCGTCGGTCGCGTCGTAGTCGTCCGGCTCGCTGACCATTGAGATGAGCAGGTCGCGAAATTCGATCGGGGTTGCTGCGCACTGTCGGGCAGAAAGTCGCTGGCAGATGCCGGTCTTGATCTTGCGGGCGCGTTCCACTTTGGAGTGGTAGCCCTCATCCAGAAGATTGAAGGCGCCTGGCGCATGTCCCCAGCGCAGTGATGGCAAGTCGATCCCATGGGCATAGAGCCATGTCGCCTTGCGAGCTGGGTGGCCGTACTGACCCTGCTCGATGCAGCATGACCAGCCTCCATGCCAATCGGCGACCACCCATCCTCCGCAGCGTGGTGGCGCGATCAAATCGAAGGCTTCCCATGCATGACTGGCTTCGGGATGCTCGAGCACGCCACCGAACTCACGCACTGCCGCCAGCGCCGCCGCGAAACATCCGCTGTCGTCGCCTTTCGTCTTGCGCTCGGTCTGCCAGGGCGCGCCGCCCCAGTAGCGTCCCCAACGCTCGCAGGGTGGATGCGCGATGACGCGATGCGGGCCGCGATAAGTTCGGGCGTCTCTCTGCTTGTCCCATGGGTCTACGTTCGGCAGGCCGAAGTAGACGCCATTGGTTTCAACAAAGAGAGCGGCAACCGTCACTGTTTCCCTCGCGGTCGCGCCATCCACGTGTGGTGCGGGCAGTAGACCTCGCCCTCGCGCGTATCCGCGGCGCAGAACAAATGCGCCACCTCGTGCAGCTCCCCGAGCGGCCAGCGGCAATGGTGCGGCTCGAGCTGTAATAGCGGCAACTTCCGCATATCCGGCTCCATTGGTGGATTAGGGAATGACGACGGCGGCGGCGGTCGCGGTCGTTGCGGTGGCGGTGGCGGCAGTCGTGGCGGCTTGTGTGCACCCTTGACCCGCCGGTAAGGCTTGCGACCTAAAGGCTTGCGCGTCAGCGGCTCCTTGCCTTTGCGCGCTGGCAGTTTCAGCCGATGCGCCCGGCCGATCACCGCACAGCGAGTCAGCTTGCTGCCGTTCGCCAGCTTGTCGGCGATCAGCGAGGCACTATAGCCCTGATCCCACAGTTGCTTTAGCGCCTCATCTCGTTCGGCCGACCATGGGGTATAGAAAGCATTATGTTGCTGGCTTGAATAGGTAAGCGACATTGCGCAATACCTTTCACAGCGCCGCGCATAGGTAATGCGTAGCGGGATTGGCGTCAGAACTGACTGCTTACGTCGCGAGGCCGACACAATGGCCCGCATTGTTGCCAGAGGCAAGCCACCGTAGCGCAAAATTAGATGCCAACAACAGTCGAGCCAAGACTATCCACCCCTTTGCAAACACAACGAAAGTTCCCCACAGGTTCATACGGGGCGATATAGGTTCATACCGTTTCCTGCCGGGCGGACTAAAGCAGTGCTATATCTAGCAGTGCTTTATTCGTAAGCTTTGGGCAGATTTTTTCTTGACGGCTTTTCGTCGCCGTGTACGGTGACTGCGCTCCACCTCGCCCCGACCTGAACCACCACGGCACATCGATCAACGATGGCGCGGACCGCGATCCCCATGCGAATTCACCGCTTTTCCGAATTGTTCCCGCCGGTGGTGGGCAAGGTCTACACCAAGCTGGCGCGCGATCTGCGGCGCGACGGCAAGGTGCCGGCAGTGACCCTGTACGAAGGCGCCCTGCTCGACGGCCGCGCCCGCCTGCACATCGCCGAAACCCACAAACTGCAATGCAATACCGTCGACTACGAAGGCGACGACCCGATCGGTTTCCTGATCAAGCAGAACCTGCCGCGCTGCTGGTCATTGCCCATGAGCCAGCGCGCCATGATCGCCGCCAAGGCCATGGCCCTGGTCGAAGACGCCACGACGCGCATCGATCTGATCGGCGACCTGCGCGTGCCGCCTAGCATGCTGGCCGGCGCCCGCCGCATCCTGGCATCAGCAACGCAGCGCGAGATCAAGGATGTCAGCGAGGGCCGTACCTCGATCAGCGTGCTGCAAGCCAAGGTCCGCGCCCGTTCTCCGTTGCCGCCAGGCCCGAAGCCCAAGCCGAGGCCAGTGCCCGCAGTCGCACCCCACATCTCCACCCTGCGCGAACGCGCCAAGCTCTGGCGCCGCCTACGCGACGGCCTCGACCAGCTACTCGTGCTGCCGCCGCCGCCCGACGTGGCCGCCGCCATGCTCAAGATCCCGAACATCGGACTCGAAGCCAGGCTGGAGAAGGCCCGGACCTGGCTGGAGAGCTTCTCCGACGAATGGCGGAAGCAAAACCATGGATAAACGCGAACGCATCGATGTACAGAGCGCGCTGGTCGACTGGTTCAGCAGCCAGCAGATCAACCCGCTCGACGCCGCCCTCATCATGTCGAGCGTGATCGGCGGCATCGTCGGCCGTCTCAGCCGCCAAGACCTGGCCTTCCGGCGCGAAACCCTCGCCATCATGCAGAACGAAATGCAGAACGAAATGAACCGGCAGGCCAATGACGATTGAGCGCAAACCCATCACCGATCGGAACGAATGGCTCGCGTGGCGGCGCGAAGACGTCACCGCCAGCGTGATCGGTGCGCTGTTCGGCGCGCATCCTTACACCACCGCCCTGCGCATTTATGCCGAGAAACGCGGCGTCGAATTCCCCGACGAGGACAACAAGGTGATGCGCCGCGGCCGCTGGCTCGAGCCCGCCGTCGCCAAGGCCGTCGAGGAGCTGCGCCCCGAATGGAAGCTCGAGGCGCCCAATTGTTACCTGCGCGATCCCGACAGCAGGCTCGGCTGCACGCCAGATTTCTATATCCACGATCCGGTGCGCGGCCGCGGCGTCCTGCAATGCAAGACCGTCGCGCCGTCGGTCTATGCCAAGGAATGGCTCGGCGGCACCGAGATTCCGTTCTGGATTGTGCTTCAAACGCTAACCGAATGCATGCTGGCCGATGCTGCTTTCGGTGCCGTCGCCGCGTTGCTGGTCGACGCGCACGCGATGGACTGCGTCATCCTCGAGGTGCCGCGCCACGCCGATAGCGAATTGAAGATCCTCGTCGCGGTCAGAAACTTCTGGCGCAACGTCGCCGACGGCATCGAGCCTGATCCCGACTTCGCCCGCGATGCCGCCGTGATCAAGCTGCTGACGCCGCGCGAAACACCGGGCAAGCAGATCGATTTCAGCCGTCACAACGAATTGCCGGCCATGCTCGCCGAACGCGCCGCGTTGTTGAAGACGATGGGAGACGCGGAGGACCGGTGCGACGAAATCGAAACCGAAGTGAAGCATCTCATGGGCGACGCGGAATTTGCCAACGGGCTTCCAGATTGGCGGATCACATACAAAACCCAGAAGCGCGCCGGCTATACCGTGGCGCCGAAGGAGCCGCGCGTGCTGCGCATCACCGATAGCCGCGGAAAGGAAGGGATATGAACAAAGTAGCTGTGAAATCCGAAACCCGGAACATCGCTCGCCCGCTAAAGGTGCTCATCCCAATGATCCAGAGCGAGCTACAGCAAGGCAATGCAGCCGGCCAGGAACACTATCGCATTGCCGGTCAGATGCTGATCGAGGCCAAGGGTCAGGTCGGCTACGGCGGCTGGGGCCGATGGCTGACGAAGAACTTCGATCTCACCCACAGGACCGCCAACCAATACATGCGGATGGCACGCAATGAGCGTGACTTTGGAAGCGGTGATTCCAAAGTGGCCTATACCAGTATTAGAGAAATGACTGGGCAGAGCGCACGCGAACGCGAAGATCGACAATCCAAGCAGCAGCAGCAATTCCGCCGCGTGCTGCGCGATGTGGCGCGTGATGACTTTGTCATAGAGCGTCAAGCCCGAGACGACGAAGTCAAGTTACATCGCGATCTTGCCGAAGAGCTTGTTGATATCGGATACCGCGCATTGGCAACACGTCTACACCCGGATCGTGGCGGGTCGAAAGATGCAATGATGCGGCTCAATCGCGTCCGCGATGAACTGAAATCAATCGTTCAAACAAGGAGGTTCGTGTGAATACAGCACTCGCGACAAAACCAGCCAGTGTTATGCGTACCTATACGCAACAGGTTCGTGACCACAGCGCAGCAATGGCGCGCATTCAGGATCAGTACTTTGCCGCGCTCAAACGTGCCGAGGCTCAGTATTTCGACGGTGTCAAACGCATCACGGAAGCCGTTACGGAAGCGACCGAGCCAACCGATGCGTCGCCTGCGGAAACAGCAACTCCGGCACAATGACAACGGGATGGGGCGAGATTGTACTCGCGGCGATCTCGCCTCCACCCAATCAGGAACGCTGACATGACCGACACCGACCTCACCACCGTCGCCGCCTCGGTGAACAAGCCGCCGATCGTGGTGATGCGCGAACGGCTCGAGGCGCGCAAGGACGAGCTGGCGAAGGCGCTGACCGATGTCACGCCGGACCAGTTCATTCGCGCGCTGGTGACCTCGGCGCAGATCAATCCCGAGCTCCAGGCCGTGACCTGGCAGTCGCTGTGGACGGCGTGCATGCAAGCTTGCCGCGACGGCCTGCTGCCCGACGGCGTCGAGGGCGCAATCGTCCCGTTCAAGTCAAAGGCGACCTGGATACCGATGTACCAAGGCCTGCTGCGCCGCTTCCGCCGCAGCGGCCAGTTCAAGTGGGTGACCGCCAATGTCGTGCGCCAGGGCGAGACATTCGCGCATCACATCGACGAGCAGGGCGAGCATTTCAGGCACGTTCCCGGCGATAGTTTCGAGGCCCCGATCGTCAAGGTCTATGCCATGGCCACCACCAAGGACGGCGGCGTGTTCGTCACCGTCATGTCGCTCGCCGAGGCCAACAAGATCAGAAACATGAGCCGTGCCACCCGCGATGATGCGCCTTGGAAGCAATGGCCGGAAGAAATGTACAAGAAAACCGCACTGCGGCGGCTATCCAAGGTGCTGCCGTCCGGCCGCGACATCGTCGGCGACGAGGATTTGCCCGAACTCGACGAGGCACCGTCGACCGCACCAGCGCCGATCGCGCGGGCACCTGGCGCCGCTGCAGCACTAGACCAGTTTTCCCGAGCTTCCCAGGCAGGTGACAGTCCGCACCCCGTCACCGTTGACGATGCCAGGGAGGAAGGCGAGGGGCGGGACACGACCGACGCCGCATCCGCCGCACGGATCGCCGACGACCGTGATCCCGCTCCCGCCGACGATGATCACTTCGATCACTTCCAGAATGTCACCGCCTACAAGCGCGGCCAGGAGGCCAAGGCCGCCGGCCATGCGCGCAAAGCGATCCCGCCCGAGTATCGCGAGAGTGATCGCACGCGCGAGGCGCTTGCGTGGGAGGCCGGCTGGTCCGGCCAGTCAATGCCGGAATTCAAGGAGCAAGATCATGGCTGACAGGCTGACAGACTTGGTGCTGGGATTGCAGCGGATGGCCGAGAACGCGCGCATCCGCGGCGACGATCTGCGCTACACGCAGCAGCAGGAAACCAACGAGCACATTGCGTGGCTCGATCATCTGCTGAACATGGTCGGGAAGGTCAACTCCGTCCTGATGGAGGAGCGAAAGAAGTTCCTCCCGGTCGAACGCGAGCGTGTGCATCAATTGCCGCAGGATAGCGTCATCACCAAGGGACCGCTGCCTGCGCATCTGCGGCCCAAGGAACAGTCCACCGGATGAGTTCAAGTGGATGCATGGCAAATGAAAACGGACACCGACGGCGGCCTGCTCTCGATCCTGCAAGCCATGGAGTATTTGAACTGCGGCAAGAAGAAAATTTACCAGCTGCACCGCGACGGCAAGATCGACATGGTCAAGCTCGGCCACAGCACCAGGGTGACCGAGGCGTCGCTGCGGCGGCTGATCAACGAACTGCCGCGTAAATAACAAACCGCACCGGACGGCATCCGGTATAGACCGGACACGACCGGACGGGACGTGATGTGGCTAGACGAGACGTGACACGACAGGACCAACGCGACCGGCCGCGACGAGATGCGACCGGACTGGACCTGACGCGACCGGATAAGACCTGATTAGTTGCGTTTTGATGAGCGCATCGGAACGACCACACCGCCGGTGCGCTCATCACCACCGCCCGCAAACTCCGACCACGCCTCCATCAGCTTGCGTCGCTTCTCAAAGAAATCCGCCCGACGATAAGCCGCCTCGACTTTGCTGCTGATCACGCCATGCGCCAAACTGCTTTCGATCACCTCGATCGGCGTCGGCGTGTCCTCACCAGCCCAGGTCTTGAAGGTAGCGCGGAAACCGTGAACGGAAAGATCACTTCGCTCCATGGCTCGGCGCAGGGCATTGCGCACCGCGCTGGTGGAGAGCGCTTGTCCCGGCCGCTCGAGCGACGGAAACACAATGGTGTCGTCGAGCTTGAATTTACGCATCTCGAACAGGATCGCCATGCTGCGTGCGCTCAGCGGCTTCTTGTGCGGCATCGCGCTGGCCTTGCTGCGGGGAATGGTCCACGTGCGCTCCTCGAAGTCGATGTCGCACCAGCGCAGCGGCGGTTTGTCCTCGCGGCGCGGCACCCCGATGATGTCGGCGGTGCGGCAGATGTTGAGGATGAGAAACTCGAGCGCGCGTACCGCCACCCCGCTACGCGTCCGCAGTTCAGCGATGAAGCTCGGCAGCTCGCGGTAATCGAGCGCCGGATGATGGCGCACGGTGTGAATCTTGCCGACTGCCGGCAGTGCATGTTCTAGATTATCGCGCCACGCCGCCGGGTTTTCACCGCTGCGCCAGCCCTTGACCTTGGCAAAACTCAGCACCTTCTCGATCCGCCCACGCAGCCGGCTTCCGAGATCCGGCTTCTTGAACCAGACCGGTTCCAGCACCGCGAGCACGTGGTTGAACGTGATCTCCTTGACCGGCAACGCGCCAAGTTTGGGGAAGGCATATGTCTCAATGGTGCCGCCCCACTGCACCTTGTGCTTCTCATTCTTGAGACCTTGCCGATAGAGCACGAGGAATTGTGCCGTTGCCTCGGCGAACGTCACCGTCGTCGCCTTGGCGCGAATGCTTGCCATCTGCGGATCGTCGTTTTGCGCCAGCGTGCTGCGGTGCGCCTGCGCTTTCTCCCGCGCCTGCGCCAAGGTGACATCGCGGGCGGGGCCAAGCCCAGCCTGCCGCTCGCGGCCGTGGCGGACGTAGCGGAACAACCAAGCCGCCGAGTTGCCATCGATCTGCAGATACAACCCGCCGCCGTCGCCGTGACGGCCTTGGGTACCGGCCTTGATCAGGGCCGCGACCTTGGCCGCGGTGAGCTTGTGGAGGGAGCGGGCGGTCATGGCTTCCCGCTGCGGGGGACGCAGTCCCATACGAGTCCGCT
>Ga0222622_10000874_pt1 | contig 11935 bp, 13 predicted proteins | sample PLM2_5_b1metaG_FD_177335 | JGI IMG/M metagenome (GOLD analysis project Ga0222622, IMG submission 177335) | Groundwater sediment microbial communities from an aquifer in East River, Colorado, USA - PLM2_5_b1 | ecosystem: Environmental > Terrestrial > Soil > Riparian zone | place: USA: East... | reverse complement strand
TGGACTCGATCGTCACGGCGGCGATCGCCGATCGGGCATCGCCGGGCGTCGCGATCGCCGTCGGCCGCCACGGTCGGCTCGTCCTCGAGCGCGGATGGGGCAAGCAGGACTGGGCGCCTAACGCTCCAGTGGCCACGGACAGCTCGATCTACGACATGGCGTCGCTGACGAAGGTCGTCGCGACGACGACGGCGGCGATGTTGATGGAGGAAGACGGGAAGCTCGACATCGAACGCACGGTCGTCAGCTACCTCCCGGAGTTCAACGACCCGGAGAAGGCGCCGATCACCGTCCGCATGCTTCTCCTGCACACGAGCGGCATGAAGCAGTTCCAGTTTCTCTACAGGGAGATCAAGGGCCGCGAGCAGTACCTGCAACGCATCAATGCGAAGCCGCTGATCCACAAGCCGGGCGAGATGTTCGACTACACCGACTGGAACATGATCGTCCTCCAGCAGGTCGTCGAGCGGATCTCGGGCAAGACACTCGACGCGCTGCTCGCCGAGCGCGTCTACGGACCGCTCGGCATGCGCGACACGCAGTTCAATCCGCCGGAGTCTCTGAAGCCGCGCATTGCGCCGACCGAGGTGCAGGCGTTCCGCGGCGGACAGGTGTGGGGCGTCGTGCACGACGAGAACGCGTGGGCGATGGGCGGCGTGTCCGGTCACGCCGGATTGTTCTCGAGCGCTCGCGATCTGGCGGTATTCGAGCAGATGCTGCTCAATGGGGGCTCGTACAACGGCGTGCGCGTGCTGCGTCCGGAGACCGTCTCGCGGTGGACCGCCCGCCAACGCAAGGACGCAGCGCGCGGCCTGGGCTGGGAGAATCCGTCGCCGCGATCGAGCGCCGGACAATACTTCTCACCGCGCAGCTTCGGGCACACTGGGTTCACCGGCACGTCGATCTGGGCCGACCCGGAGAAGGGATTGTTCGTCGTCCTGCTCACGAACCGCGTCGACCCGACGCGGGACAACCCGCGAGTCGGACCGCTGCGCCGCGCCGTCGCTGACGCCGTGCAATCCGCGATTCTCGACGCGCCCCTGCGCACCTGGGAAGCCGATTCGGTGGCCCATTGAGCGCGCGACCGGTCGACTCGCTACCGCCCACCGCCTATCGCCTACCGCCTGTCGTTTCGCGGCGCGACTTCCTCGCCATGACGGCGTTAGGCGTGGCAGGCCTGGGCGCATCCCGGCTCGCCGGCGAGCGGGCCGCGGAGGATGCCGTTTACGTCGGGACGTATACGCACGACGGCCAAAGCAAGGGGATCTACCTCCTGAAGATGACCCGCGGCACCGGCGCCCTCCGAATCGTCGGCCTCGTGGCGGAGACCGTCGAGCCCTCGTTTCTTACCATATCGCCTAACGGCCGATTCGTCTATTCCGTCAACGAGACGACGGAGTTCGAGAACAAGCCATCCGGCGCGGTGAGCGCCTTCGCCCGCGACCGCGCGACCGGCAACCTGACGTTCCTCAACCGCGTCCCGTCCGGTGGCGGCGCTCCCTGCTACATCACGCTCGACAGAGCGGGGAAGTTCGTGCTCGTCGCGAACTACGTTGGCGGAAGCGTTGCCGTCTTCCCCATTCTGAAGGACGGAAAGATCGGCGACGCGTCTTCGTTCCTGCAGCACGTCGGGAACGGGCCCGATCCGGACCGGCAGTCGTCGCCGCACGCGCACTGCATCATGCCCGATCCGGCCAATCGATTCATTCTGGCGGCGGACCTCGGCATCGATCGCATACTCGTGTACCGCTTCGATGCCCGCGCCGGCAAGCTTTCGGCGACCCCCGCCAACGAAGCGGTAATGGCGCCGGGCGCGGGTCCACGGCATCTCGCCTTCCATCCCAGTGGCCGCATCGTCTACGTCGTGAACGAGCTCGATTCGACGGTCTCGACGCTCCGTTATGATGCGGCGACCGGCGGCCTTTCGATCCTCCAGACGGTGCCGTCGCTGCGTGAGCGGATGACCGGACGAAACGCACCGGCGGACGTCCATGTGCACGCGTCGGGTCGGTTCCTCTACATGTCGAACCGCGGCGTCGACAATATCGCCGTGTTCGCGATCGACAAGCGGACCTCCATGCTGCAACCGCTCCAGTTCGAGCCGACTGGCGGCAACTGGCCGCGCAACTTCGCGATCGACCCGAGCGGCCGGTTCCTCTTCGTCGCCAACGAGCGGTCGAGCACGATCGTCACCCACCGGATCGACGCACGGACGGGGCGACTCACGGCAACCGGCCAGACGCTGGAACTGCCGTCTCCCGTCTGCCTCCGCTTCGCGCTACGCTGAGGGCCGACTCTAACAGCAACTGCAACTGCAACTGCAAGCGAAACAAATTGACGCGGATTAGGCGGAGGAGCCGGATCCAACAGCAACTGCAACTGCAAGCGAAACAAATTGACGCGGATTAGACGGAGGAGCCGGATCAGTCGAATCCTGCGTGTAGGCTTCGCGAACCAAACTTCATCGAGTGCAACTGCCACAGCTTTTTTTGATACTGCCTCGGGATGCTTCACGCAGTTCCCAAAGCTGCCTCTCGACGCCGATCCGACATGATTTCTCTCATCCGCTTGATCCGCGTCGAGTTTGTTTCGCTTGCAGTTCGCAGTTGGTGTTGTAGTTACTAATGGCTACCGCCTGCAGTCATCGTCCCCCGATCTTCGCCAGCGCCGCCCGGATCAGCTCTGTCGCCGACAGGCCTCGCTTTCCACCGTCGAGAACGGCCCGCACTGCCTTCTCGGCGTCGGCGATCGTGTAGCCGAGCGACACCAGCGCGCGGATCGCGTCCTCGACTCCCGCTCCCGGCGCACGCGAGCCGCTCGGTTCGACCGGCGCCTGGGCGTCGTCCAGCTTGTCGGCGAGGTCGAGGATCATCTGCTCGGCCTTCTTCCGGCCGACGCGCGGCACGCTCTGCAGCGTCGTGACGTCCTTGTCCCGGATCGCCCGCACGAGCCGATCCGCGGTAAGCGTAGACATCAGGCCTAACGCGAGCGACGGACCGACGCCCTTCGCGCCGAGCAGCTTCTGAAACACCCGGCGCTCATAGGCGCTGACGAAGCCGAACAGGAGCCAGGCGTCCTCGCGCACGACGAGCGACGTCCAGAGGAGGGCGCTCTCGCCGACTCGCGGCAGCGACTCGTAGACGTTGAGCGGGATCAGCAGCTCGTAGGCGACGCCGCCTTGCGTCATGAGCTCGACGCGATCGAGATCCTTGTGCAGGACCTTCCCTTCGATCTGGACGATCACCTGTTCCCTCGGCCGACCGGTGTGCTCACAGCGCGCGGGCGCGGCGGCATTGGCATGGCGCGCGCGCTGATCGCCGTCATGTGCGCGCCCATGCAGTAGGCGAGTGCCGCCGCAACTCCGTCGGCCGCGTCCGACGGCGAGGGGACGCTCTTCAGTCGGAGCAGCCGCGTGAGCATGAACTGCACTTGCTCCTTGGTCGCGGCGCCAGTGCCCGTCACCGCCTTCTTGATCTCCGACGGCGGGGTCTCGTGAATCAGCACACCGGCAAGTTCACCAGCGAGCAGAATCACGCCCCGAGCGTGCCCGAGGACGACGGTCGTCCGAACGTTCTTGGCGTAGAAAACGTCCTCGACGCTCAGCGCGTCAGGCTTGTGCCGCGCGATCAGCTCCTGCATGCCGTCGAAGATCTCGCGCAGGCGGGCGGCCAGGGGATCGCGCGCCCGAGTCCTGATCACGCCGCACTCGACGAGCGCCGTCTGGCCCGGCCGGTCGGACCGCACGACGCCGTAGCCGGTCGTCGCCGTGCCGGGGTCCACGCCGAGGACGATCACGCGTCGCGGCGCGGGCTACGCGTTCGCCATGTCGGCGACGTCGATGTCGAAATTCGCCCACACCTTCTGCACGTCGTCGAGATCCTCGAGCTCCTCGAGCAACTTGAGCAGCGACTCGGCGGTCTTCCCCTCGACCTTCACGGTGTTTCTCGGGATCATCGCCAGCTCGGCCTCGGCGAACGTGAAGCCCTTTGCCTCGAGTGCCGCCTTCACGGCGTGGAAATCGTTAGGGTGCGTGGTCACGATGTACTGATCGTCCTCGCGACGGAGGTCATCGGCGCCGGCGTCGAGCGCGGCCTCCATCGCCGTGTCCTCGTCGATCTTGCCCGCGTCGGCGACGAGCTGCCCCTTGCGATCGAACATCCACGCGACGGAGTTGGTCGCTCCGAGATTGCCGCCGCCGCGGGACAGCTTGTGCCGGACGTCGGCGACCGTGCGCGTCGGGTTGTCGGTGAGCCCCTGGATGATCAGTGCAACCCCGCCCGGTCCGTAGCCCTCGTAAGTCACGTCGACGTAGTTCACCCCTTCGAGGTCGCCCGTCCCCTTCTTCACCGCCCGCTCGATGTTCTCCTTCGGCATCGACGACGCCTTCGCGGCGTCGATCGCCGTGCGCAGCCGCGGATTACCCCCAGGGTCTCCGCCGCCGAACTTGGCCGCGACCGTGATCTCGCGAATGAGCTTCGTGAACAGGGCCCCCCGTTTCTTGTCGGTGGCGGCCTTGTAGTGCTTGATCTGCTTCCATTTACTGTGGCCAGCCATGGGCGCGCTCTGCTTCTGGTCGCAACGAGTCTCGAGCCGCGGCCAGTAATCGGCGCTCGCGGCTGCTCTCCCAATATACGGAACGCCGCAGGGGAGGCGAAACAGTAGAATTGGGGATGCGCAGACACGTCCTTCTTTATGGACTCCTTGGCGGAATCCTCATCGCCGCGCTTCAGCTCATCGAGTACCGGTGGCTGGTGGTGGAGCACTCGGTAGAGATCTATGGCGGGCTCGTGGCCGCGGTGTTTACAACTGTGGGCATCTGGCTCGGCCTCAGGCTCACGCGGCGCAACGAGACCGTCATGGTGCGCGAGGTCATGGTACCAGCACCGGTCAACTTCGTACGCGATCAGGCCAAGCTCGAATCACTCGGCATCACGCCCCGCGAGCTGGAGATTCTTCAGCTGATCGCCGAAGGACTGAGCAACAAGGAAATCGCCGCGCGAGTGTACGTGAGCGAAAACACCGTCAAGACGCATTCGAGTCGAGTGTTCGACAAGCTCGGCGCTCGGCGGCGGACACAGGCGGTGCAGCTGGGAAAGGAGCTTCGGTTGATTCCCTGACCCGCCACTTTCGTATGATTTTGTGCGGAATGGTCCAAAATCATCCATTCGGGTGACGCGCGCGGCAGGAGCCCGCTGGTAGAATCAGCCCTCCTCAACCACTTCGGAGTTGCTATGCGAAAGATCGTACTGACCTTTGGGCTCATTGCCGGCGCCATCCTGTCCGTGATGATGCTGATACAGTTTCAGTTCCAGATCGGCTTCGATGAGGGCGCAATCATTGGCTACACCACGATGGTGCTCGCCTTCCTGATGGTGTTCTTCGGGGTCAGGTCGTACCGCGACAACGTCGCGGGTGGAAGCGTGACATTCGGCCGTGCGTTCGCGGTGGGCCTGTTGATCACCATCGTCGCCAGTGTCTGCTACGTGGCCACCTGGCAGTTTGTCTACTATCGGCTCGTTCCCGACTTCGGCGACAAGTACGCGGCGTACGCCGTCGAGAAAACGAAAAGGTCCGGCGCCACCGATGCGCAAGTCGCCGCAAAGACGAGAGAGATGACGGAGTTGAATCAGATGCTCAAGAAGCCGTTGGTGAACATCGCGCTTACCTTCGTCGAGCCGTTGCCGGTCGGAATCCTTTTCACACTCATCACGGCCGTAGCGCTGAGCCGAAAGCGGCGGGTGCAGGGCGCAGCAATCGCGTAGTTGCTGGCGCAGTGTCACCTCGGCCTCGCGCATTTCATGGCGATTGCCCCTGACGGAAACCCAATTCTGGTCGACCAACATCGGTGAGCGGAACCGGCCGCATGCCCAGGAAATCTGCCTGAGCGATTCTCCTAAGCTCTCAACGACTTGGCCCACCCTAACGTGGGTTTTTTCGTGTCTATTACCTGGCTCCCGTTTCCGACCGCCCCTGGGACGTGAAACCAAAGAAGGGTATTCACGTATTGAATATCAATATGGTACTTGTTGATAGTCGATATCTATGATATTGATAGTCGACACATGCTGCAGGATCCCTACAGGCCCAAGGAAACGCTTCATGTACCGATCGTACCCTGATGCCCTTCGAGTCTCGCGGATAGTCCTCCGCACACTCATCAAGCTGAATCTGTTGATGGGCCTTCTCATCCTGGCGCTGCTGATTGCCAGTCTGGTCGCCGAAACCGCGGTAATGACAGGACTTGGTGCACCGCCGACGGATGGCACCTCGACGCTCTATTTGGGAATGCGCTTGATCATGGTGATCGGCATTGGCGCTGTTCCTCTCGCCCACATCGTACTGACGCGCCTACTGGCGATCGTCGAAACTGTCAGACTCGGAGATCCTTTCGTGGCCGACAACGCCGCGCGATTGCAGACGATCGCATGGACAGTGCTGGGGTTGGAGCTATTGCATCTCGCTGTCGGCGCCATTGCGGCCAAGGTGTCCACACAGGTCCATCCACTCGACATCGACTGGAACTTCTCACTGACGCGATGGCTCGCCGTGCTGCTCCTCTTCGTTCTGGCGCGCGTGTTCGAGCACGGAACACGGATGCGCGAAGAGCTGCAAGGAACGGTCTGACCATGCCGATAACGGTCAAACTCGATGACGTCCTCCACGCGCGCCGAATGACACTCACGGAGCTGTCGGAGAGAATCGGCATCACACTCGCCAACTTGTCGATCCTGAAGACTGGCAAAGCACGCGCGGTCCGCTTCTCCACCCTCGAGGCCATTTGCGAGGCGCTCGAGTGCCAGCCGGGTGATCTGCTCGAATTCGCGTCTGCCTCGGAAGCCGACGAAGCGCCGGCACGGGCAGCAGGTGGCCGCAACTAGACCACGTTGCTCACAGAGAAAAAAAGGGGATCACACATGTCCGTCATTTCGAATCTTTTCACGGCTGACTACGAGCGCTACGAAGGCGTACGCCCGATCAACATCTATCTGCTGCGATTGATGTATTTCCTGATGGCAGCTTTCGTCGCGACGGATGCGTGGATGACCATCATCAACCACGAGGGTCCGTGGGACCGGTTCAGGGCGATTGCGTTCTGTGTCTGGGCTGCGTACCCGACTCTGGCCGTGTTGGGACTGATTCATCCGCTCAGGATGCTGCCGATCATGATGTTCACAATCTTCTACAAGTCGATCTGGCTCCTGATCGTGGCTTTGCCGTTGTGGCAGGCGAACGCGCTGTGGGGCTCGCCCGCCGAGCCGATGACCAAAGCGTTTTTGTGGCTGCCTCTGGCGATCGTGGCCGTGCCGTGGGGATACGTGTTCCAGAACTACGTGATGTCGTCGAAATACGGCGCCCGTGTTACGGGTCGTCAGCGATGACTACCTGGAGCGGTGATTCCCGCTCGCCGCGCCAGAGATAGAACAGCAAGAGAATATACAACTTTTTGAATGAGCATTTTTGGGGGTGCGCCAGGAGAGACCATCTCACCTCGCGCAGTCAAAAACAACGAAGTGACGCGCTCTACGCCGTTCCGACTGATCCGTTTGATCCGCGTGGATCCGTTTGCCTTTCGTCATAGTGGCCAGCACGGGCGGCGGTCAAGCCACAATGACCTAAGGCGCGATCCGCACGGTCAGCATTCCTCGCCAGCCCGTAAGGTCATAGCCCTCGAGCCGGCCGAGCGAGTACGTCGCACCGGGGGCGACCTGTAGCGGTCCGAGAATCCAGCGAGCGCGCAACCCAGCGGTCTCCATGTGGCCGCTGTTGCCGCCGGACCCAGTAGCCGCGCTGCTCGACCGCGACAGCATCCGCGCTTCCACACTCGGCTCCAGCGTCATCCCGCCGACAGGGATCGCGAAGCCCACCAGCGCGTTGGCGATGTTCTCGGCGCCCGCCTTCGACCCGTCGGCGTGCGTGCCCGAGGTGCGATGGAGATTCCACGCCGACACCGTGTAGTGCGATCCACCGAGCGCGTCGTCGAAGCTTGTCTGTACGATCAATCGGTTGCCCGTGCTGAACGTTTGTCCACCCGCCTGGTCCGCGCCGAACGCGCTGAACGTCGTACCGAGCGTGAACCGTCCCGCGCCGACAGGCCGGTCGACGCCGAGGCGAGCGCGATACTCGCTGCCCGGCTGATAGCGCGACCGTACGTTGTTGAACTCGTACGGCTCGTACTCGGACGCGTAGCGGAAGCTCGCGCCTGCGCCGACGTTCCAGCTGCCTAACGGCCGAGCGACGGCGATGCCGCCCGTCGCCGCGAGTCCGCTCCCCATGCTCGAGATGGGAAAGAGCAGGAAGTCGTTGCCGATCTGCCCGGCGGCGCGGAACTGCGATTCCGTCGCCGTCGCCTGTCCCGTCGGCAGATTGACACCGCCCGTCAGCACGATCGCGTCATCACCGAAGATCCAGCTCGCCCGCAGCTGCGTGTCGGTGAGGCCGGAGATCCTGCTCTCCGGTGCGCCAGTCGCGTTGTTGGTCGCCCGCGCGTACGCGGTCGCGATGTCGAACGAAAGACGATCCGTCGGCCGGTAGACGCCGGCGATCGGCACCACGAGCTCGGAGATCCTGTTCTGCACTCCGCCCCGCTCGAGCGTGTAGCTGACCATCTCCACCGAGGCGCTCGACGACAGGGAGCCGGCGTCCTGCGCACGAAGGGCCGGTGCCGCGAGCAGCACGCCGAAGGCGAAGACTCGACAGATCGGCGTCATGGCAGCTGCGGGATCGGAACGATGACGATCACCTTCCCGATGTTGTCGGTGACGCTGTTCGCGTTCGTCAACGTTGCGACCGCGTTCCTGACCGGCGTCGTGAGTGTCGTCGTCGCGGCCGCCGCGGCTGGTGACGGGTTCACGTCGTTGAGCGCCGACTCGAGTGTGCGGGTGAGGCGCCCCGCGTCGGTTGCGTCGCCCGCCCGCGCGGCGACGATGGTGCGTTCCTCCGCGCTGCCCGAGAGCGACGCCTCGACCGACGCCGGCGTGACGCTCTCGCCGGCAGCCTCCGCCTGGGCGCGCGACTGACCGCTCCGTGCCGCGTTGAAGCCGGGGTCGATGCGGGCCGCCTCGCCGAAGAAGCGCGCCGCGTCATCCAGCCGGCCGGCATCTTCCGCCTGGAGGCCGTTACTGTAGGCGAGGAACGCCGCGAGCGAACGTGTCGGGCGTTGATCGACCGCCGCACGCTCGGCCGGCGTGAGCGTGATGCCCATGTCGGCGAAGAGCGCGAGCACGATCCGTTTCTCGGCGTCGAACACCGCATCGAGGTTGAAGTCAGCGTTCACCGGGCCGCCGGTACTCGCCGTCGCGACGTTGACGACCGCCGCATCAGCGCGAAGCGACTTGGCGTTGAGCTGTGTGACAGCGCCTCGGACGAGCCGCCCAGCGCGCGCGAGTCGGCCGGACCGCACCGCCGTCGCCGCGTCTACCTTGCCGCTCGACGAGAGCGTGACCTCGTCGAGCAGCGCATCGATTCTTCCGCGCTCGACGATCGTCAGGCGCGACGAACGCGAAAGATCCGTGATCATCAGATCGGCCAGCCCGACGCCGAGCGATGCGAGCGTTGTGTCGCCGCCGCTGAACGTCAGGGGCAGAACGGCGACCGTATTCGGCGGTCCGGCGGCCCCGCTGAGCGCCGTCTCCTGGGCGACAGCGGCCTTCGCGTCGACTTCGAGCTGCTTGCGTGCGAGCGCGGCGAGGCGCGACCGCAGCTGAGTGCGGACGCGCGACGTGCGTCCGTGCGCGACGTAGCTCGCGTATGCCGCGCGCGCGCCGGCGAGATCGCCGCGCTGCTCGCTGGCCAACCCGAGATAGAGCGCAGTTGTTCCGTCGTTAGGCGAGAGCTCGTGCGCACGCGTCAGTACGCGACTCGCGTCGTTCCAGCGCCCGGCCTTGTAATAGGCGATGCCAAGGGCGCGCAGCACCTTCGTCGCCTCGGGACGCGCATCGCGCTGCCGCTCGAGCTTCGCGATCGCGCCAATCGGCGATCGCGCCGCGCAACCGGCGAGGCCGATCGCGAGGAGCAGACTGAAGGCGGAACGCGACATGGTACGGCGGAATGGCAAGCGCATGAGCGGTCTCCTACCGATCGGGATCGAGCATGTCCTCGAAACGCATCCACTTCTTGTAGAAGTACAGGTCGGCGTAGCTGGTCCCGCCGTTGCGATTTTTGTTCACGATCAATTCTGTCGCACCCTCGATGCCGCGCGCTGTGTCGTACATCTCCTCGCGGAACAATCCGAGGACGACGTCGGCGTACTCGGCCACGGCGCCGAGTGCGCCGTAGTCGCCGAGTCGCGGGCGGAGATCGTTACGGTCGCGCTGGAGCGCGGGGAGCTGCGTCGTGACGACGATCGCGACGTCGAGGTCGACGGCGAGCGCCTTCAGCTCGCGCACCGCGACCGCGAGCTCCTCGTCGCGCGCGCGCGCACCGGTCGTCAGCGATTGGAGCGAGTCCACGACCGCAAGCTCGAGATCGATCTGTCGCCGAAGCTCCTCGCCAAGCGGCGCCACTCCGCCGAGCGGCAGGCGGTCGATGTGTGGCAGCAGCGCGCGCAAGCGAACGGCGGCCGCGCCGATCGACGCCCGCGACCCCTCGTCAAGCTTTCCGCCGCGGATGCCATCTACCGAGACGCGGCCTTCCATCGCCAGCGTGCGCTCGAGCACGCGCGAGACGCTCATTTCGCCGGTCAGGAAGGCGGCGTTGCGCTCACCTTGCGCCGCACGGAGCGCCATCGCCAGTGCGAGCGCCGATTTGCCGCTCGACACGTCACCGCCGAGGACCACGAGATCGCCCCGACGCGCACCACCACCGAGGAGCTTGTCGACGCTCGGGAAGCCCGTGCGGACCGTATCCGGCGATGGGGCGCCGTCGGCGACCTCGTCGACATGTCGCATGACACGGGCGAGGGGAGAAATGTCCGTTACGTCGGCCATGGGGTGCGAAAGGGCGTGGGCGCTGCTCAGGAGAGCTGCGAGGCGAGCGCGCGCAGTTCAGCCAGCGCGGGCCCGTCCAGATACGACGCCGCGGCATCCGCCACCGTCACGAGGGCAGCCCCGGCCTGCTCGAGGGGCGACGCACGCGTGGCGTCGATCAATTTGACCAGCGGCGCGCGGATCGCTGCCGGCAGCGCCAGAGACGCGAGCCAGACGCGGGCCGCCGCCGCCCGACTGACACGTTCTTCGTCCGACAGCACGAACGGAGGGAGGAGGCCCGCGGCCAGCCGTGCGCCGACGTAACATGCCAGTCCGGCCTCCCGTGCCCCCCCCAGCGGAGCGCGTCCCGCGTTCGTGGCGAGCGCGCGAAAGCGAAACAATGCGGGAGCGAGTGAGTACGGCGGGGAGGCGGCCACGCGACCAATGTATGACGCTTGGCCAGTCCGCGTCAGAGATGCGCTTCGCCGAGAGCCTGGCGAGCAATACTCCGACGAGCAGTGACATGGAACACCTTTCCGGCGTTTTTTCGCGGGACTACATTCCGATTACATGGCGCCTCAGGTGAGATCGATCCTCTGGGTAGACGACGAGGCAGAGCTTCTCGAGCCCCACCGCCGCTTCCTAACGGATCGCGGCTTTGAGGTCGCGTCCGCGAGCAACGCTGACGACGCCGCTGAGCTCCTGCGTCGTCGCCCGTTCGACCTCGTCCTCCTCGACGAGCAGATGCCCGGTAAGCGCGGTCTCGATGCTTTCCGCGAGATCTCCGAGATCGCCCCCTCGATGCCCGTCATCATGGTGACGAAGAGCGAAGAGGACGACACGCTGAGCGAGGCGCTCGGCGCCGACGTGCGCGAGTATCTCGTCAAGCCCGTGTCGCCGCGCCAGGTGTTGACGATGGTCACCAAGGTGCTCGACGGGCCTCGACTCAAGCAGCAGGCGCTCGCGCGTCGCTTCGTCGAGCGCTTCCGTGAGCTCGAGCAGACCGACGCACGGACGCTCGGCTGGCGCGG
>Ga0222622_10000873_pt1 | contig 11944 bp, 9 predicted proteins | sample PLM2_5_b1metaG_FD_177335 | JGI IMG/M metagenome (GOLD analysis project Ga0222622, IMG submission 177335) | Groundwater sediment microbial communities from an aquifer in East River, Colorado, USA - PLM2_5_b1 | ecosystem: Environmental > Terrestrial > Soil > Riparian zone | place: USA: East River... | reverse complement strand
GGTCGGTAATGACCATTTGCAGATCACGGCTGGCGCCGCATTTGACCAGTGGAGTGGACAAGGAGTGCGGTTCCGCTCATTCAATCATTGAAGGTAAGGCTCGGCTGGCGGCGAGCCGATTTCGAAGAAGGAATCGCAGAGGCACCGAACATTTTCGGGAATCGTTGAATCCTGAAGTTTTCGAAGCGCGATCCCCCCGAAGTTTTTGGATTGAAATTGCCGATCGATCCTTCCTACTATGGCCCTGATCAGGACGGGAGCTTCCTAATTGAGGCCACTGGCCGGAGTCGCTTCAACGGATTGATATTAATGTCGGCTCGAAAACTCGTCGCGGATAAATTGTTGTGGGAACCGCTGGGACGCTGGAAGCGTTCAAGCCCTGAATTGGATCGCGTTCAATTCCTGAAGACGGTGCCGTTCTTCGACGAACTCTCGAATCGGCAGCTCAAGAGTGTCTCTGATATGATGTTTGAACGCACGTACGAGATTGACGAAACAATTTTTGAGGAGGGACAGCCAGGAGCTGCGCTGTTTCTAATTTTGGATGGCAAAGTGGCAATAGAAATCTATCGCGAGACTAGCACGACGCGTCTGGCTGTTTTGGAAGGAGGCGCCTTTTTCGGCGAGATGGCGTTGCTCGATGAAACCCCGCGTTCTGCTAACGCGCGGGCTTTGGAACGGACTCGGACGCTGGCGCTGTATAGGAATGACCTTAACGGATTGGTTCAGCGGGATGCGAAAACTGCCTGCCAAATTTTCCGTTCCCTTGCGGGGATGATCAGCGATCGCCTTCGTTCGACCAATGAGCTGGTCCAGATGAAAACTCGTGCAAACACCTCTGGATTAGGATGAGCAACGGTCAGGACTTCGAAGAGAAAGAGCGAGAGCGCAAAGTTCGGCGCAAAATCTTCTATCTCACATTTGCAACGCTGTTCTTGATTTCCGGCGGATTCCTAGTCTGGAAGTTAAGCAGTCTCATTCTGCCGATCATAGTGGGCGGCTTATTGGCCTTCGTGTTCCGCCCAGTGAAAGAGCGCTTTAGGATCCGATGGTTACCTCACGAACTTCAGGTTCTGTGTTCATTCGCGGCCATTGGCGTTGTCTTGTTCTTCGCCTTCAATACTCTGCGCAAACACATTCCCGACGAAGAGCAGAAGCTCGAATTCAAAGTCCGCCTGACATACAAACTGAACGAAAAATACCGGCAGTTCGTGGCGAAGTCCGCCGAGGGAAAATCAAACCCGGTTACCTCGTTAGTTGACAAGCAACTTGGTCCCCTCATGGATAAGATCAATCAGGCACTCAAACTTACCCCGGAGGAACGCGACCTGTTCCTGAAATATGCCGCTGGGTACAACGGCAAACCTCCCATTCCGAATAAGTTCGTTGATTACTTTCGGGCGAACCAAAATACCAAAGAATATGTAATTCCTGAAAAGACTCCCGCTGGTGCGGTGTCGCCCACGGTCCCGGCTGCAGTCGCTTCGGCTCAACCTCCAGCTGCAGAGCAGGGCACAACCTTGGAGAACAAATTGTCCGCATGGATGTTGGCTCCTTTGATTTTTGTCTTCCTCGGTTTCGATAACGGTCAAATACGCCGCTTTTTCATTAGCCTCGTCCCCAACCGCTACTTTGAGTTGTCGCTAACGGTCCTTGACAGACTCGACGCCGCTATCGGCAGGTATTTGCGCGGGACCTTGATGGAATGTTTTCTGGTAGGCCTGAGTCTGATACTGGGATTGATCCTCCTTGGGATTCCAATGGGTATCGCCGTAGCCATTGGCGTGGTTTCCGGACTTCTTAACGCGATTCCGTTTCTGGGCACGGCCATCGCTCTGGTGATTGGTGTTGGCTATGCGCTAATTGCGGAAAACATAACGCCACTGATTCCCGGTCTGAATCCCAATGATCTGGCGCTGTACGTGGTGATTTTGGTCATCATCGTGCACGTGCTGGAGGATGTTGTTTTTCAGCCGTTTGTCCTTGGCAGCGCGGCGAACGTTCATCCATTGGTAGTTGTTATCGCGATCATCGGCGGCTCGCTCCTCATGGGTTTGTGGGGCGTATTATTCGCTATTCCCGCCGTAGTAGTAATTAAGACTGCGGTGGCGACCTTCTTCAAGGAACTAAAGGCTTATCGCATCATTTGATGGAGCTTCCGATCGCGACGGCTCAGACGATGCAATCCCAGGCCAGGCCAAGTGTGAGAACGTCGCAACCAATTCCAAATTCGAATCTTCGAAAACAGCCGCGTGATACTGAGTTGTTTTGAGTTTTGGGCGGTGAAATTTGGTTTGGGATTTGGAAATTCCGATTTAGAGCTTTAGGCCATGGCCGCACCGGCGCATCTTGTTACTCTCAACATCGGTTCCCAAACAATCGGTCTGGCGGAATTTCGAGTAATCCACGGCCGCCTGGTGTTGCTGAACTATCGTTTCCGCGAAACACCGCTTGATCCTGAGACTGGGCAACGTCGTGACGCCCAGGATGCGCTGCAGGAAACCGCTGGTGTGTTGCGCGAAATGATGCACGAAATGCACATTCACCTGGCCGACGTGAACTACGCGGTGGCCGCGCAATCGGTTTTTGTGCGCTTTGTCAAACTGCCGGCACTCGATGCGGAAAAGATCGATAAGATCATCGCATTCGAGGCGCAACAGAACGTGCCATTCCCCATCGACCAGGTGGTCTGGGATTACCAGCTGGTCGGAGGCGGTATGGGCGAACAAATTCAGGTCGTTATTGTCGCGATCAAACGCGATCTGCTCGATGAGATCAACAATGCGGTGGAAGAAACCGGACTGCGGACCCGAATTCTCGATGTGGCCTCGATGGGCCTCTACAATGCGTTTTGTTACAACTATACCGATCTAAAGGGCTGCTCGTTGCTGGTGGATATTGGCGCCCGCACGACCAACGTCCTCTTCATCGAGGCCGGAAGAATTTTTTCGCGCAGTCTTCCCATCGGCAGCAGCGCGATCACAGCGGCGATTGCAAAGGAATTTGGCGAATCCTTTGCGGCGGCGGAAACTCGAAAGAACAGGGACGCCTTTGTGGCTTTAGGGGGCGCCGCCGAACCTGAAGACCCGAACATTGGCCGCCTCTCAAAGATAGTGCGCAGCACCATGACACGGCTGCACGCGGAATTGATGCGTTCTATCACTCACTACCGAGCGCAACAGCAGGGAGATCGGCCCTCTCGCATCTTTCTTTGCGGCGGCGGTGCAGGCATGCCCAACATGCGCGAGTTTTTTCACGAGAAGTTCGAATTGCCGGTCGAGTTTTTTAATCCGCTCCAAAATGTGAGCGTCGCGGAATCGACACCGGACACGACGCGTTCCGCGCATTTGCTTGGAGAATTAGTTGGCCTGGCGCTGCGCAGCGTGACGATTTGTCCGATGAAGATAAATTTGCTTCCGGCCAGCGTCGTTCGCAGGCAGGACTTGGAAAAGCGCAGGCCATTCTTCATTGCTGCAGCGGCATGCATTCTCCTCGCGCTCCTCGGGTGGTCAGCGTACTACACGCGCGCGGCACAAGTGGCGCTGCAAACTGCTCAGACAATGCGTCAGAAGAACGACAGCATGCACGGCGCTGAAGCGCAGCTTGATAAGTTAAAAAAGCAAATCACAGCATTGGACAACATCGCCACGCCTCTCATCACAGTAGTGAACGATCGCAATTTCTGGCCGCAAATTCTCGAAGATTTAAATGCGCGTCTGCCGGAAGCAGACATCTGGATCACGGAGCTTGCCGCAACTTCCGGTGGAAAACTGCTGGGAGCGCCTGAAAAGCGCGCCGGGGAAACTGCGCCGGCACCAGCGCCCGCTGTTGCTGGATCGCCAGCGAAGGGCGTGGCGACGGCCGGCAAGGCTATTGATGGCATTATGGTGCGCGGCCTTTATCTCTATAATTCCAAGCAGCAGGAAATCGTCGTCGATTACCTGCGCAACCTGGCAAAGTCGCCGTTTTTCGTCATCGACCCAAAAACGCCGGAGCGCACTATCAAATCCAACTCCGTCCCGAACGACATGGAATGGGCGTTCCCGTATGAGCTTCAACTACCCCTGCGCAAGCCCGTGAAACTGCCATGAAGGTCGATTTTAACCACGAATCAACACGAATGAACACGAAAGCCGAAAAGCTGTTGTTGAAGGACGAGGTTTTTCGAGGTGTAGGCTGTGCTATCGAGGTTCTTAACACCCTCGGTCACAGTCTCGTAGAGAAGCCGTACGAAAATGCGCTGGTCGTCGAGTTCTTGCTGCGGAAAATTCCGTTCCGACAGTCCCGAAAACTTTCGGGATTGAATTATCTGCGCGTTACGGGCCTGCGTGTTGGCGCAATCCTCAATTTCAAACATTCGAAACTAGAGTGGCAGAGGATCGCCTTATAAATTCGTGTCTATTCGTGTTCATTCGTGGTTAATCCCATGAAGTGGTTTCAGCAAAATCGGGCATTCGGCATCTTGGTAATGGGCTTTGCCATTTGCGCATTGCTTGTCGGGGCACTTTTCTACTGGAGATGGAGCGTTTGGGCGGATGCACGACAAACATTCGACCAGGTGGCAGCAGAGCGGAACCGGCTCCAGCAGCTCGATCCGTTTCCGCACGAGACTAATTATCGGAAATTGCAGGGTTATCTCGACAGTTACAGCGCTGCGCTGAATAGATTTAAAGAACAGCTGAAAAGCGAGGTCGTCGCTGCGCCGCCCCTTGCTCCCAATGAATTTCAGTCGCAGTTGCGCCTGGTCGTTATCGCTACGCTCGACAGAGCGCGCGCGAACAATGTGAAACTGCCGGATAGATTTCAGCTCGGGTTCGATGAATTCGCCAAAACAATGCCCGCTACAGCGGTCACGCCTCTGCTGGGCCAGGAGCTTTCTCAAATCCAGAAGCTGATAAATATTGTGCTCGACGCCAAGGTGGACAGCGTTACGTCACTTCGCCGCAAACCTTTGGCCGAAGAAGGCGCGCCTTCATTCACTCCCACGCCATCTCCAGCTCCCGGACACAGAGTGGCGACGGCAAAGCCGGGCGCTACGGCTGCGCCGCCATTAATTGAACGCAACATCGTCGATATCAGCTTTAAAGCGGCGCCCGGCGCAGCGCGAAAAGCGTTAAACGAAATCGTTGCCTCGACTGGACAGTTCTTCATCATTCGCACGTTGTACGTGCACAACGAAAAAGACAAAGGTCCACCGCGTGAGAAAGGCGCAAGCCCAACGCCGACGCCGGTTGCGCAGCCGAGTGTCGCCCCGGCGACCGCAGCTGCGGGTTTGAATTTCATACTGGGCAACGAGCACATCGAAGTCTCGGCCACGATCGAAATGCTGCGATTCGGTTTTTAACCACGAATGGACACGAATGAACACCAATGGCGGAAAGCTGTTGCTGAAAGAGGAAGTTTTTCAAATTGTCGGTTGTGCTATCGAGGTCCTCAACACCCTCGGTCATGGTCTCGTAGAGAAGCCGTACGAAAATGCGTTGGTCGTCGAGTTTTTGTTGCGGAAAATTCCTTTTCAGCAGCAACCTTCGTTCGACGTCCTTTACAAGGGACACAAGATTGGTCTCTTCGTTCCTGACCTAATCGCTTTCAATTCTCTGGTCGTAGATACAAAGGTAATCGACCAAATCACCGATCACGAACGTGGACTCATGTTGAATTATCTCCGCATTACCGGCATGCGTGTCGGAGTGATCCTTAATTTCAAGCATTCGAAGTTGGAGTGGCAGAGAATCGCCTTATAAATTCGTGTCCATTCGTGTTCATTCGTGGTTAATGATTAGGCCGTGGCAAAAGTAATCGACTGGATTAAGGCGAATTACGATCGCGCTGCGGTCATTGTTGCGGCGCTGTTCCTTTTCATTTGCGCCATCTCGATTTGGTGGAGCGCAATCCAGTTCGGCAATCGCCTTCTGACTCAGCAGCCGCCTCGGCCAAAAGCTGCCTCGCAGCCCCCGGTAGCGGTCGAACTCGATCGCGCGGCGGAGCAGCTCCAGAATCCGGCACAATGGAAAGCCAGCAAGCGTTCCGGGCTCTTTGTACCGGAAAAACATTTCATCGGCCCGGATGGCCTGCCGGCTACGCTGCAAAACACCCAGGTGCATGCTCCGGTTCCGAATGACTGGTTCGAAAAATACGGTCTGCCGATCGAAGACGCCGACGTGCTCGATCAGGACCCCGACAAAGACGGGTTCACCAATCTCGATGAATGGCGGGGTCGCACCGATCCAACGAAAAAAGATTCGCACCCGGATTACATCACAAAATTACATCTTGTGTCCGCCACCGAGGAACCGTTTCGGTACATGTTTTCGTCGCGGATAAAAGATTCATTCGGCATCAACACCATCGACCAGAGCGAGCCGACGCAATTCCTGAGGGTCGGCGAAGTCATCCGCGGCACTGACTTCAAGATCATGAAGTTTACAGAGAAACGCGCGCGCAATCAGTACGGCACCAATGAGGATGTATCGGAGCTGCTCCTGGAACACCCGCAGAGCCATGCGCAGGTCACACTCGTGAAAGGAAAGGTCGCCACCTCGCCGCAATCCGTGGCCACCTTCGTTTATACGTGGGGCGGGCGCTTGGAGTTTGAAGTGCGAAAAGATCAGGAATTTTCGCTAAAGCCCATGGAAGAGATCAAATACAAGCTCGTAGAAGTGCAGCCGGCCAAGGCGGTAATCGTGAATACGGAAAAACCAAACGCGCCGATCGAGATCGGTTTCGCTGCTCCCTAAGAGAAGATTTAACCACGAATGGACACGAATAAACACTAATAAGGAGGGCAGAACCACGGATTACGCGGATTATCACGGATTTTGGGAAAGCTGAGAGTCTATAGTTGATAGCAGGAAGACCACCATCCGTGTGATCCGTGTAATCTGTGGTTACCTGCTTAGTGTTCTTTTGTGTCCACTCGCGTGATTCGCGGGCACTCTCTTGTGTCCGTCATTCGTCTTTCCGAGTTCGGCATTGTCCCAATCCGGGTCATCCGTGCAATCTGTGGTTGCTCCCAGGCTGCTCCGAAAAATCGTAAGAATTTTGCTTGAACCCCGTGGAGCAAATCAAATACAAGCTCGTGAATGTGCAGTCGGCCAAGGCCGTAATCGTGAATACGCGAAAAGCCAAACTCGCCGATCATCGGTTTTGCCGCGCCGTGAGTTCGACCATCATTTCGCGCCATGCCGCAATCGCTCAGTAAAGTCATTCTCCACATCATCTTTAGCACGAAGAATCGCGAGCCGTGTCTCAACGATTAATTCCAGCAGGGAAACAATCTTTGTTGCAGATGCACACCGCGACGACGGAAAGCGCCTCGTTGTTCATACCGATGAAAGACTGACCGCGATTGAAATCAGACCGCACCGGTGCGGCTGGAAAGCTTTTGAAGCTCCCGGCGTTGAGCCTGGGTTCCCACCGAAAGATCAGGCAATGGATTATGCGCTGCAACGCGTGCTTCCGCTCGGGTGAGATTCGCGTCATGGATTAGACCGGCAACGTTGAGCGCATCAGTCCGTTCGACAATACGAGTCGAAAGCTATGAAAACGCCGTGATCGAGGCGCACGGAGCGCGCGTGGGCGATTTCAACGAGTTTTGAGCGCTGGCTTTGGCGGATCGACTAGCGCCAAATGGTCCTAGTAGGAACCGACTTGACGGAACCATTGCAAAATGCGAGCGCGACCGATAATCAGATAATAAGTTGGGCCTACCACAGTCCCTTCTCCGGGTTCTCCTATCGTCCCTGAAGCAGAAGCGTAACGCCCCGGCCAAGACCCAATGCGGAGATATCTATTCTGAACAGCATCCTGAATTTCGCTGGACGTGAATCCCTCACCGCGCAGTGTGTTAATTGCCAATTTTATATCACGCTGTTCCATCATCTGTTCGAAAACACGCTGGGTATCTTGCGGTCCGGAAAGCACTCGGTAGCTACTTTCTCCATAGCCCCCAGACTTTAGCGGCACTGCAGTGCAGCAAAACAGCGCAAGAGAAATTCCAAAGTAGGTAACCCAATTCCGGCTCACGATCCGAACCCTGACAGGCTGCGCTTGGCGTTTGCAAGTCAAAAGTTGCAATAATGCAATGAACAAACATTTTCACGAGGGAAAGCCCTCCTGGTGAGGGATGCAGGCAAGACTTGATTCAAATATGGGATCGATTTCGACAAGCGGTAGTCTTCGGGGTTTTTCCACCGATCACTAATGATCGATTACTGATCACTTCGCAGTACGGAATCCGTGTCATTCGTATTATCCGTGGTTTTCTGTTCCTTCCTTTATTGGTGTTCATTCGTCCGGCAGCTGCCGGATTGTGGTTGTCTCCGAAAAAATCGTAAGAATTTTGCTTGCTGCCGGCCCAGCAAATCAAATACAAGCTCGTGAATGTGCAGCCGGTTAAGGCCGTAATCGTGAATACGCGGAAACCAAACGCGCCGATCGAGATCGGTTTTGCCGCGCCATACATACCTATGAAAATAACACCTCAGAACTTTGGAAACGTTGAACAGAAGGAAACGAAGTTAACGAAGGTTGGTTTGCTGACGGGACGATCCCGAATCTTAGTTTCCTTCGTTATCTTCTATTTCACTCTTATCTGCTGCTCCTTCATTTCTGCGCCGAGCTTTGCGCAAAGTCCAGATAACGTCGCCGAGCGGGAAGTGCAGCGGCGTCAGGCTGGCATGCCGCAGGGCGAGGCAGCGCTGGCGCGTGGCAAATCCGCAATGAAAGCGAAGAATTACACGCTCGCGCACGAAGAATACAAAACAGCCGTCGGCTATTTGCCCGATTCAGTCGTATCTGGAAAAGCGCACGACGAAGCTGTCGATGGATATTGCAAAAGCGGCGTCGTATTGGCGCAAGCGCGCATTGCCCAAGGCGATTACGCCGGAGCCGAAGCGATCCTGAACGACATCTTAAGCAATCGTTACAATCCCAACTGCCGTGAGGCGCAGGAACTTTACAAGCATCTGCGGACACCGGGTTACTTCAACAAAACGGTCACCCCGAACTTCATCAACAAGGTCGAAGAAGTAAAACAACTGCTCACCGAAGCCGACGGCTTTTATCAATCTGGCCAGTACGATCTTGCCATGAGGCGATACGATCAGGTGCTGTCGCTTGATCCGTACAACACTGCGGCCCGGAAGGGCCAGGAAAAAATTGACAACACCAAATACCAGTACGGCGAAGAAGCGTACGACGAAACGCGAGCCCGGCAGCTATGGAAGGTGGAGAAAGCCTGGGAACAGCCCGTCAGGAAATACGGTGTGGCGGGCGGGCCAGTCGCAATCGCGCCAAGAGACATGGGTGGAACGGCGCTGGTTAGCAAAAAGTTAAACAGCATAGTCATTCCGCACATTGAATTTCGCGATGCGACAATTCGGGAAGCGATCGACGTTTTGCGGGAACAAGCAGCCGAGAACGATACAGGGCCTGAAGGACAGCGGGGCGTGAACATCGTATTGCGGCTTGTGGCTCTCGGGCAGATTGCGCCGCCGTCGCTGCCGGGGCAGCCGTTCGCGCCGCCAACAGGCTCCGCGACTCCGCCAGGTACCGGTGCTCCTCCTGCTGGTGCTCCGCCCGCGGGGCAAGGTAATGCACCGGTGGCGACAGGTCCTGGTGGAGCGCCGATCGTTCTGCCCCCACTCGCAGGGCCGGCCGGAGCGCGCATTACTGTTACGCTGGACAATATCCCGCTGGGTGAAGCGCTGCGCTACATCGCCAATCAAGCCGGCCTGAAGGTAAAAGTGGAACCCTACGCGGTATCCGTTATTCCGCTCACCGAGCAGAGCAATGACCTGATCACGAAACGATATCACGTCCCTCCAGAATTCTTCGGTGGTCCGCTGGACGTGGGTTACATTATTGGAGTCACCACGACCGGTGGTGGGGGTCAAAATGGCAACGCACAACCGGCCCCAGTCGCGACCAACGTGCTTGAGAAGGAGGCGGTAAGTTATCAGAGTGCTGCTGGAACCGGCACCGGCGCGGGCGCTGCGAGTCAGGCAAATTTATTGCAAGGGGCCGCGACTACTCGCCAGAGCCTGGTAAATGATCGTCAGCTCGTCGGCAGGGCTGACGCCAAAACGATGTTGGAGAGCATGGGTGTCCAGTTTCCCGCTGGTGCAAGCGCAACTTTTTGGCCACACAGCGGAACGCTCATCGTTCGCAATACACAGGACAATTTGGACTTCGTCGATGCCTTGGTCGATCAGGCGAATATTTCGCAGCCGAAGCAGGTCGAGATCGAATCGAAGTTTGTTGAGATCAACCAGAATAACCTGAAGGAACTCGGTTTCGATTGGTTGCTCGGGCCGTTTAGCTTAAACGGGAAAGTCTTTGGTGCCGGCGGAACCGCGGGGACCGGCGTACCCGTGAAGGCGGGGAATTTCCCTTTTGTCGATCCTGTCACAAACGTACCCATCGGTCAGAATCCAGTTACATCTGGAAACCGAAGCGGCGATTTTGCAATCAGCGCGAACGCGCTTGATGCGCTTTTGTTGCCAGGCCTGGGGCAAGCGGTTGGCGCCGCACCGGGAATCTTTGGATTGGCCGGCGTTTTCACTAATCCGCAATTTCAGGTTGTGATCCGCGCGCTCAACCAAAAAAAAGGAATCGATCTTCTTTCCGCGCCGAGGGTAACGACCAAGAGCGGCCAGCGCGCCATCGTCGAAGTCGTCAGGGAATTTCGTTATCCGCGGACATACACTCAGCCGCAGGTTCCATCGATTGCCAGCACGACGACAGTGGTTGGCGCCGGAGTCGTGCCCGTAGTCGTCACACCAACAACTCCTCAGGACTGGGAGACCCGCAATACAGGCGTTACGCTGGAAGTGGAACCGATTGTGGGAGGTGATGCGACGACGATCGATTTGAACCTGGTTCCGCAGGTCGTGGAGTTCGAGGGCTTCATTAACTACGGTAGCCCGATCAACGCAGTCGGCGTCAATACCGCATTGGGAATATCGATTTCACAGCCTGTCGAGCTGACTCCGAACGTGATTAACCAGCCGGTATTCAGCACGCGCAAGGTGACCACGAGTGTCAGCGTTTATGACGGACAAACGGTAGTTCTGGGTGGGTTGATGCGTGAAGACGTGCAGAAAACTGAGGATAAGGTCCCCATCATAGGGGACATTCCGCTGGTCGGCCGCGCCTTTCGCACGAACACCGAGCAGCACACGAAAAAGAACCTGGTCATTTTCGTTACCGCGCGCATCATCACGCCCGCAGGTTTGCCATTGAACGAGGAAGAAGAAGAAGGTTTGCTGCCGCCGGCGCTGCCGGAGGTTCCCGCCTACAAGAAGTAGGCGAGAACAGTTGATAGTCTATAGTTGATTGTTGAGAGCGCGGAGTTGCCGCATTGCGTTTTTCACTCTCAACTCACCACTAGGAAACAATCTGCCCACGAAACACACCAAAGACACGAAAGGGTTTGGTGATTTTGGTTCCGGAATTTCTTTCGCGTCTATTCGTGTGATTAGTGGGCAATATGATTCCTTCTGGACTGCGAACCGATTCGTGTTGATTAGTGTTCACGTGAGTAGGCGAATGTTACCAGCGCCACAACACCAAGAATCCCAAAAAGGGTCCGCAAAGTTCGCATCAATTTCCTCCGTGAACTCTCCCTCGAGGAACAGCGTTAAGGTTTGTTCACAACCACTTTGGCCGTCGGCTTACTCATTTCCAGTTGGGCGTTCGCTTTTTGGATTTGCGCGGCGTTCTCTTTCAGCTGGGTTGTGAGCATCTCTATTTGTTGCTGTTGCTGCGCGAAGGTTGCCTGCAAGCTCTGAACTTTGAGGTTGAGCATGGCTTGCCTGGCAGCGTCGGGAATGGCTTGGGGCCGGATGCCTTTGGGCGAAAATCCACCCGGGTCGGGTCCATCCATGGTGAACGTGCCCAATCTTCCATCGGAATCGACCACGACAGCAGCCGTCGCGGCGGA
>Ga0222622_10000869_pt1 | contig 11966 bp, 11 predicted proteins | sample PLM2_5_b1metaG_FD_177335 | JGI IMG/M metagenome (GOLD analysis project Ga0222622, IMG submission 177335) | Groundwater sediment microbial communities from an aquifer in East River, Colorado, USA - PLM2_5_b1 | ecosystem: Environmental > Terrestrial > Soil > Riparian zone | place: USA: East... | reverse complement strand
GCACGTCGCCTGGTTCGAGTGCCGCGGAAGTCGACGCGATCAGATCGAATGCAAGTGCGCGGGAATCCCAGTTGTAGACGCCGAACCGCTGACTCGTGAGGCTGGCCGCCAGACTGACGCGGTCTGCCCAGCTGCCCGGTGCGCGCGCGATCAGGGAGAACGGTGCGAGATGTCGCGCACCGCTCGGGGGAAGCGCGAGCACGCCGGGCACCGGCAACATGGTCGACTCCGCTGACCCGGCAATTCTGATCACCCAGCAACGCCGGCCACCATTGGCGAAGAAGGCGCGCACGGCGGGCGCGAGCTGAGCGGACGCGATCGCGCCCTTGTGGGCGTCCCACGCCAGCGGGGCGTCGTCGCCGAAGACTCTCGCAAACTGCGCGGCGTCTTCGAGCGGCACCGGGACGTGCGGCGGTCCGCTCGCGGCAATGCCGACGAACACGGGCACGTCCATGCGCGGGAGCACTTCCGCGAGCGGAGGAGTCCGCGCTTCGAACGCGAGGCCCGGCAACCGGCGCAGCGTGGCAACAGCCATCGGTTACCAGCTCATTCCATTTCGAGGCGCTCGTACGCGAGCACGAGTTCCTCCATGGCGACGTCACCACCCTTGGCGTTGAGCGGGCCACTGGTGTGCTTGATGATGCGTGCGCGCATCAGCTTCCACGTCACCACGACGGAGGTGTGATCCTCGTTCTGCAGCTGAACGGTCACGTTCCGCAGCGCGTTCTGATTGCCGTTGCGGATGTCGTTCAGCCAGCGATAGAGGTTGAGCGAGCCGATCACGCCGCGCTTGAGCGTCACGTCGGTGGACTTGTTCATGCCCGTGATCTTCATCACGCTGTTCTCGCGGGTGTTGCCAGTGCGGTACTCGGACACCGTGACTTCCATGCCGATGCCGCTGACCTCCTGAAAGCCGGCCTCGGGTCCGTCGGTACCACTACCGAGATCGACCAGGAAGTTGAATTGCACATACGGCCGTTCGCGCAGTTCTGCCATCTCCGTTCTCCTCGATCGTCCCGATTACACCTTGTGATCCGCGGTCCACTGACCGACGCGGAAGATCACGAACTCTGCAGGAGTGAGAGCCGCCAGGCCGACGAGGCAGATCATCCGGCCGTTATCCAGATCGTTCTGCGTCATCGTCGAGCGATCGCACTTGACGAAGAACCCCTGCTCCGCTTTGTCGCCGAGCAGTGCGCCGTTCGTCCATTCGTTGAGCAGGAAGTCCTCGACGCTGCGGCGGATGTTGGCCCACAGGCGCGGACCGTTTGGCTCGAAAACCGCCCATTGCGTGCCGCGATCGATCGAGTGTTCGATATAGGCGAAGTAGCGGCGGAGATTGACGTACTTCCATTCCGGATCCGGAGAAATGGTCCGGGCGCCCCACAGCAGCAGCCCGCGCCCCTCGAAGAAGCGGAAGCAGTTGATCCCCTCCGGATTCAGCACTTCCTGCTGGGCCTTGCTGATCATCAGATCGAAACCGAGCGCGAGGTTGACGATCTCGTTCGCGGGTGCCTTGTAGACGGCACGATTGACGTCGTTGCGCGCGTAGATGCCGGCAACGAAGCCTGACGGTGGCAGCGAGATCACGCGACGGGTGATCGGATCGAGCACTTTGACCCACGGAAAGTAGAGCGCGCCCCACTTCGAGGCGATCTTCGCGCGCATCTTCCGCACGTCGGCGATGGTCTGCCCCTCGGCCGAGTCGATGATCGCGATCCGATACTTCATGGCTTCCGCGTGGTTCAGCAACAGCCGCATGATCGTGTTCGCGTCGTTCCGGTACTCGCCGGTGTAGTCGGCGGTTGACCCGGGCGCGGCGACAATCGAGATGTCGTCGATCGCAGAAAACTGCTTCAGACCCGTCCGGCTGAGTTCCTCGTCCGCTTCCTCCTCCTTGCCTTCGTACTCCGCAGCGCCGGGCCGATCGCCGTCATTGCCCCCTTCCAGGAAGATGTCCTTGGTGATGCCCTTATTGACGTCGTCCTCCTGGTCGAACGCGTCGGTGCTGTCGCTGAATACCGCTGCCAGCACACCGAGACCCGACACGCCGGTGGCCCAGGTCAAGACAATCGGCAGCGCGCGGGCTTCCTCCTTGTCCTGCTCGAACAGCGCGAAGATCGAGTCTTCCAGTCCGCCGGATCGGTGATGCGGATCGAGAGGGAAGCCGCGCCAGGTGCCCAGCGAGGTCTCCTGATCGCCTTGAATGTCCAGAATCTCCACGCTCGCGGTCACCACGCGAATGGCGTCGCCGGCACCGGGTTGAGGATCGGCGTTGAGGTCGGCCACGGTGATCGGCGTTCCGCTCGGACTCGCGATCGGATGGCCGGCCGAACCCGTGAACCTGACCCCGAATTTCGCGATGTTGTCGCGCTCGACGCGATAGAGGTCGCCGATGCCGGTCGGGCTCGAGCCGCCGCGCCGGATCCAGACGACATCGTGCTCGGTGAGCGCACCATCGGCGATTGTCGGGTCGATGGCATTGGTGACCGGGTTGCGAATGCCGCCGAGCACGTTGGCCGACGCTTTCACCGTGAAACGCACCTTGAAGTTGCCGTACGCGCCTGGATACCGCGCGCGGAACGTTATTCCGCCGACACTCTTCGTCGCATGCCCGTCCTGTGCGAGGCCGTTGGCCGGGTTCTTGAGCGGCCGGAACACACGCGTCACGTACAGCCGCTTGCCTCCTTCGGTGAAGAAGGCGCGCGCCGCCTGGTGCATGTAGTTATGGAAGACGTGAGTCCCGAACTTGAGACGCTCGCCGTCGCCGTACGTGCGTTCGAACTCGCCGATGCTCGTGATGATGTCAGGGTCGAGCTTCCACGGGCCGTATCGTGTCGGGCCGATGAACCCGGTGGTCGTGGTGCTGACCCCCTCGATCACCTTCGCGCGATACGAGGTCTCCTCGACGTAAACGCCTGGTGCTAGGTACTCGGGCATGTGATCACCTTCGTTGGAAGTCCGGCCTCACACCGGATCGATCGAGAGGTCGACGAGCATCAGCTCTTCGCCGTAACACAGCTCCACTTCGCCGGTAACGCCTGGCAACAGCCGGACCGATGCCCGCTGGTCACCAGCGCCCGGCGGCGACGCGAGCGACATCGTGGCGACAGGTTGGAGCAGCACATCGCAAAGGTCATAGAGCGGGAGCTCCGATCCACCGGCCGCGTAGCGGGACAGATTCCGCCGGTAGCGCACTGAGATATCGAGCAACCAGCGCTGGTCAACGAGACGCAGCGGCTTTGGCGTTGCCCCTGGAGGCGACCATGGCGGGGGTGCCTCGGTTTCTGGATAGGCAAACATCGCCGCAACCTCGCCGCGGTCGTCAGCCATGCCACGCGCCAGCAGTCGTCCCGCCCAGCGCACCTCGAGCAGCGCCCCTGCCGCCGCCCTGCCGGTCGCGGCATCGGTCAATGACGTTCGAATTGCGGTCATGCCCGCCGGCGTCACCTGCGATGGCAGCGGCAACAGCGCCACGTACGGACCGGATGCGCCCGGCGACGTCGTCATGAGCCCGGGCTGCTCGATCCCGCTGACGCAATCGGGAACCGCGAATCCATCAGCGCGACGTCCCGCCACGTGCAGCACGAACGACGCATATCGTTCGAGCAGGTCGCGAACCTCGACCATCACCCCTTCGGGCGGTGAACCGGTATCGCCGGCGGTCCGCTCGTCAAACGCTCGCGCACCGAACAGCCGGTGCGGGACGAACACGCCGTTTCGTCCGGCGACCGCTTCAACAACGTCGCGAGCATACGGACCCGTGGTGCGACAGACGCGCACCTGCAGCCCCTCGCTGACGAGACGCGCCGCCAGTCCATCCCACAGGCCGATCCCAAAGGGTGCGACGATGGTGAGGCGTTCGAGAATGCGGTAAGCCGGCGCGATCATGCGAGCACCTTGGCGACGTCGAACACTCGCGTCTGTACGGGCGGCCCTTCGCGCAACTCAATCTCGGAATCAATCAGGACCATCCGCGCCACGTAGCTCGCGGACGTCTGCATGCGCGGCTTGAGCTTGTCCCACACGTTCGTGAAGTCGGTCAGAGAGAGCGGCTCGAAAAACAATTCGACGGTCTCATGGGTGCCGAAGACATCCGGTTGCTTGAGGAAGCGGTTCAATAAGCCAGCCGGCAGGATGGTGTTGTCTTCGAGCTGACGCATGCCCCACCCCAGCAGGCTCTGTTGCTTCTCGACGTCTCCGGCCCACGGTGTCAGCAGGTACTGCAGGTCAATCGGCAGCGACGGACGATACTTCTCGCCACTCGGCGCGATGCGCGGTGGCAGATTGCGGACGCTGCCGTTGATCGCCACGCGATACAAGCACAGCGTGAATCCGTCCGCCGGCACCTTGTCGCCCGCGAACTCGCTCACGTGCGCCGGCGTAAACGCCAGCTTCCCGAATTCTTCGCGCGGGTACGAGTCCTCGAGCAATCCGAGAATCGCGCGCGTCGTGGCAGCAATTGCGTTCCAGGTCGCCATGTCACCAGCCGCTCGACGTTGTCACCACGGTTTCTGTCCGTTCGAATAGATCACGCGGCCATCCTCCTGAACGATGTGCCGCAGCACCCGTTCTCTGACGAGCTGCGCAACCGCCGCCTCGACCCGCTGGGGCGACTCGTCGCGCAGCGCGGGCATGAGCCACCAGCGATGGATGCCGTCGATACTGTCCGCGGCATCGGGGTGGGCGAGGATGTAGTGGCGAATCTCCGCCGCTATGTCCTGCACCACATCGTCATGGTTGGTCGGAATCGCACTGCTCCTCGTCCGCAGGCCCGAGGTGAGCGCACGACGCAAGTGACGTACCGAAGGACGGACTCGCGGATCTCTTGTGAATGCGTGAGGATCAGAGTGAAGGTGTGGCAGTGGCGACCCGGGCCGATCGCTTGTGCGCGATGGGTCAGGGCGATCGCGACGTGAAAGCAGCGTCCGCGACGATGGTCAAGGGCTTAGGCGCGAGCGCCACGTACCTGGGTCACACGCGACACAGCCACGATACCCGTGCTACGTCGATCTGGCGAGCGTCTCGGAAACGAAGAAGTGCTTTCGATCGAGGCCGTACTTCTTGACCAGTTTGCAGAGGCGGCTGCGCTCTTTGCCCGACAGCCGCGCCGCCAGACTGATATTGCCGCGCGTACGGGCGAGTAGGCGGGACAGGTAGTGGCGTTCGAATTCCGCGATCGCGTGGGCCTTGGCCTCGCGGAATGTGGGTTCCCCGGCTGCACGCGGCGCACCGTCCGGCACCAGACGAATCGCGGACGAATCGCTGAGCAGAAGTTGGCGATGAATGAGATTCTCGAGCTCACGGACGTTGCCCGGCCAGCGATACCGTGTCAAGAACGAGAGCGAGTCTTCATCGAGCGCCTTGAGTGGCAATCCATACTGGTGGCTGAAACGCCGCACGAATGTCTGCGTCAGCAGCGTGACGTCGTCGCCACGATCGCGCAGCGGAGGAAGAGACAGCGGCAGTACGTTCAGGCGGAACAGCAGGTCCTGCCGGAACATTCCTGCTGACACGACGGCCGCGAGATCGACGTTGGCTGATGCGATCACGCGCACGTTCGCCCCGCGCACCAGTGTGCCACCGATCGGCCGGTACTCACGTTCCTGGAGAAAACGCAGCAGGGCGACCTGCGCGTGCGGGCCCATGGCCTCGACTTCGTCGAGGAACAACGTGCCGCCTTCTGCCTGCGCCACGACCCCGGCTCGCGCCTCCCGCGCGTCGGTAAACGCGCCACGGGCGTGGCCGAAGAGCTCGGATTCGACCAGGGTCTCAGGCAGCGCGCCACAGTTCACCGGGATGAACGGCGCACTCCGTCGGACGCCGAAGTAGTGAATCGCGCGGGCCGCCAGCTCTTTTCCGGTGCCGGTCTCGCCGCTGATGAGAACCGTCGCGTCGCATGCTGCCATCCGCCGGATCAGTTTGAGCACTGCTTCGAACGCTGGTGAATCTCCAATGAGATTGAACTCGGCGTTGTTGGGAATCAAGTTCCCGTCGGCGGGATGAACCATGGGACTAGCACTCGAACGAGGAAACCGCGAGATGCTGGAACCTGAAATTACCGAGGTCTGACCTTACAAGCGCCGCCAACTGACAGTCAAGCGCGTCTTTCGGAGGAAGACAAGAAGTACCAACAGCACTGATGCCGAATGACGCGCCCGTAGTTGAGTGGCCCGGTTGCGCGGCAAAATCGCAGTGGCACGTGGATGTGGACATGATGATCATTTTGAGCGGCTGAGGGGTACGGGATCTACGTGGCAGAACTCCGTGGCACACTGGCGGGAGACGCGACATTTCGTGACCGCCAGCGGTCGTGCCGACAATTTCTTCAGGAAATCAGCGCGCCAAAGTAATGTCGATCGGCCTCAGCACGCCGCGTGCCGACACCAACATGTCTGCGGCATGCGAAACAATTCCTGTGACGAGTACATCGTCGAACGAAACGACGGCCGTTCCGCCGATCGTAGCGGTCATCAAGGAACGGGGGATGACGTATGCGATCGTCGATCCTCAGACTGGAATCCCGGCGCGCGTGACCGCGTGCCGCCACGTCGTCCAGAGTCCGGTGTATTCGAGCTTGCTCTGCGGAAGCTGGTTGAACGTTTCCTCGGGAAACGCGGTGAACCCATCCGTCACCATCGGCGGCCAGGCCGGCGGCGGTGTCGGTATCTGCGGGTGCATCATCTTCTTCAACGCAGTGGCGTCTGGAAGATCGCCGAAGAATTCCGTCAGGTTCTTGACCGCGATACCCAGCTCCTGCGGCTGTCCCTGTCGAATCAATTCGTAGCTGGCCACGATGGCCATCATCGGATCGAGCCATTTGCCATGCAGCGATTGGAGCCACTCATCGCGTTGGGCCGACATCGCGGTGACCGAGCGCCGCCGTTCCAGCATCCGCTGTGATTGAGAGACGAACTTAACGGCCCGCAGCGGATTGTCCGGCAATCGCTGCCGAATGACCGGGTCGAGATGGGCTTCGAGCGAACGAATCGGTAGCATCAGCTGACTGATCTTCAATTGTTTGTTGCGCGTGGTGAGGGTTATCACCGTGGCGCGATTCGGAAGCAGGTAGCTGGCGATGGTCTCCGGCGACTTGTGACCGACCGCAAACGACACGAGGCAGCCGCCTGGAGCAAGCGGAACCTTCAACTCGAACAATCCAGGAAACTGCGGGTTCGTGTCGCAGGGGAACCAGCGGTGGTCCAGGGCCGACCTTCCGACGCCCACGTCGAGCACTTGTGTGTCGTCTTCGAAACCGGCGAGGACGTAGAGCGCCGACTGGCCTGGTGTGATGTCGTCGAACCGCTTCAATGGCAGAGGGCCCAGCTTGTCGAACCTCTCGGGGCCGAGCACTCGCGAGGCGGCGATGATCGAGAGCCAGACGCACAGATCAGGATCCGTGACCGCGCCCTGAAGGCTTTCGGAGAAATCGATCCCGCCGTCTCCCGAGGGAAAATGACTGGTGATCGCCTGGCGCAGTGGCGTGTCGGCGAACCGAACGTCAACGGTTTTATGCCCGCCCAGATCGACGTTCAGGTCCTGCCGTGCAATCAACGTATTTTCATGATCGAACACCTCGACGACGGTGCAGGCGTTGGGCCTGACCGCCTGGGACATCTCGTGTTGGCCAGTCACGACGACACCCGTCGCCGGATCGCTCATCTTGATGAGCGATCCCTGCGGGGCGACGATTGTGAGCGTCGTTTCTGGAACGAGTTCGGCCGCAGGAAAGGACCAGCCGGCAGCGTCCGCGGCGTCTAACTCCAATTCCACGGTGTCGATCGCGAAACGCGCGGTGCAGTTTTCGTAAAGGTCGACTGGCTTCGTTGAGACGGGATCCACGGCGCTCACGCGTTTGGCCGCGTTCGTGACGGTCAGCCAGTAGTCGTCCGGTGGCTGCTCCCATGTTGCCGAGGGCCCTTCAAACGGAAACTGCGCCAAGGGCCTGAGAACAGAATCTCTGGGCGTGAGCGCGAACTTGTCAGTGGGGCCCGCGTTGTCGATCGTGATAACGCACGCCTTGGTCGCGAGCGGCGCTTCCCACAGCAGTCCCGGGTTCGTTCCGCCGGCGGGCCCATCCACTTCCGGCATCTTGTCCTTCATGTAAGTCAGCAGGTTTGCCCACACGACGCGCAGTGTCGGCGGCACGCCGCCAACCGCTCGTTTCGCTCGACCTTTGCCGGCGAGGCCGTCAACGAGATGGTCGGTGAACGCGCTCGCGGTTGGGGCGATCGACAATCGGTTGGTGGAGAAGAGGCTGAAGACTTCGGCGTCACGCTGGGACGATCGCGGCAGGGCCACGCCAAGCGGCCCGACCTGGATGTCCTGGGTACTGACTTCGTTCCGGCATGCGTCCACGAAGTAGTAATGGTTGCCGGGTCCCATCGCGGTCAGCAGCTGTTGCTGGATGGCATCGAGCCTCAGGCACTGGGCGCCGCTGACGTCAGTCTCGCCGAAATCTGCCGCTACCAGCACATCCGCCGCTCGCGCGATGTCGGACTCCTTGAACAGGAACCCGTGCCCGGACACGAAGATGAACAGTTCTTCGGTCTTGTTGGCGCCGTTCTGCCAGAGCGCCTTGAGCGCGAGGCGAATGTCCTGGGCTCTTGCGCCGTGTGTTCGGCCAGGAAAAGCAGGGTCATCCGAGCAGACGATAATTCGCTTCGGCTCGTCGCCGGCAGGGATGTTGGCGAACTTGGTCGATGCCTTCACCCACGCCCGGAACTTCTTCGCGCTGTCGTGCGTTCCAGGCAGAATCTTCGCGAAGTCCACGATGTCGGGGTAGTTCTCGATCGCGATGATCAACGCTCGCGCTGGCACGGGGCCTCCCGTTTCAATGTGAAGTAACGAAATTCCGCAACTCGCTCACCTGGACCGCCTCGTTGCGATACATGAACGTGCCGCTCCGGTGCAGCCCGACGACCTTCGCCGTGTCGAGCGACAACACTGGAGATCCCGAGTTGCCGCCGAGCGTCGAACAATCGTGAAACGCGATCTGTCCATTTGTCTTGACGATTTCGCCTGGCGCGGCGCGTTTCACGTCGTACTTGCCCTCGAAGAGCATCTCGGTGAACCGTGGATTCCGCCGATCGATGTCCTTCATCGGATATCCCACGACCGCGATCTCGTCGCCCTCCGCAGTGTTCTTGTCGTCGAACTGGAGCGCCTGACGTCCGGCCGAACCGGCCGCATCGATCTCGAGCAACGCGATGTCGAGGAACGGTTGGTCCTTGATGACCCGGGTGATCGCGACGGGTCCGTTCTGATCGGCCGGTTCCCATTGCGCTTCGAAGTAGATCTCGCCCTGTCCACGTTCGAGCTGCATCGTGCCGTAGGACAAGGCTTCGAGCACGTGGTGATTCGTCACGATTTGATCGGGCGCAACCAGGAACCCGGTGCCGAGATGTTGGCCACTTGTGGTATCGATTCGCCCGATCGAGAACGCGAGCGCTGCGCCGCGGGGGCGGAAGGCCGCCCACCGCTGGCGCAGCTCCGCGGTGTACTCGTTGTTGACGGGCAGATCGTCGATCAGACCATTGCGGTAGAGCAGGGCCGGCCGCAGCAGCCGGATCATGACTTCGAGCGCCGCAAGCTCGATCGGAGTCGGATCCTGATCGTTCCGCAGCTTGTCGCGTGCGCGCTCGGCGTTTTCCTGGCCCTGCGGCATTCGCGGGCCGACGATCGCCCTGACCGGCTTCATCGCCTGGTCGACCGTATTTGCGCCGAACGTGCGATCCGCCCGCTTCAACAGTCGATTGCGTTCTTCGTCCGTCATGGTCTCCTCACACAGACGCGGCGACCGCCTTTGGATTCGGATAGGCTGTCTGAATGAACGTCTTGTCGGTCTGCGACAGCGCCGTATTCCAGCCGACCGCCTTCGACGGATCGGTCAAGAGTTCGGCCGGAATGGCGTAGAGCATGATCGACTGCCGATCGAACGCGCTGTACTGCGTCTGGCTCTTCTCGTACTTTCTGAAGATGTTCTGATCCACGACCGGCTTCGACCACCCGCGTGCGGCGTAATACCGGTAGACCGCTTCCTGATTCCACGGAATGTCGTTGGCGGGACTCTGATGCTCGTGAATGCATCCGAGGGCATGGCCGAATTCGTGGGTGACGACCCTCGAGTACTCGGTATCGTCGGTCGCCTCGGTCAGCCATCCAAAATTCATCGTCGGTCCGTTCGCGGGGAACCAGTCGACGTTCAAGGCGTCGGTGCCTACGGCCGACCACGAGGTACCGTCGGGATTGAAGCTCACACGGACTTCCGCCGGGCCGGATGTGACGAATTCGAATTTGACGTTGGAGTACGGATGCCAGGCCTCCGCGAAGGGCTTGACGCGTTGTTGGATGGACGCCAGTCCATCGAGGAACCGCACCCGCAGAACCTTGCCGTTCTCCCACTTCTTCGCGCGTGGCAGCGCGAGTTCGTTGGTGATCACTTCTGGAATCGTCCGGTCGATACACACGCGGATGTTTTCAGCCATTGGGATGCTCCTTCTTTCTTGCGGATTGAGTTCGTACCCGAAGCCGTTTGACTGGTAAGTTGCCGGGACTCCACGATGTCTCGGTCGGATCGCCGTCTCTCGGAGTCACGCCCTGCAATTTTGAGAGCGCTTCGGATGCGGGGATGCTGATGGCCTCCTCGTCGTACAAGTCGAACCACGGCAGGCCCGCCTCCGCGTAGCTCTGTGCGGAGATCGGACTCGGCCCTGGCTCGCGCTGAGTGTGTTGGCGAAACTGCTCGACGTTGAGAAGGTGGACGATCCATCGGCTCACGTCGTGGCTTCGCCACGCATCGATGCCGTAGGGATCCTGGTAAACCTTCTGACGAATGCGGCCTCCCGCCGCGAGCCCCATCGAAGACAACGCCGCGACCACGGGGCCTCGAGGTTGCGGACGCAGTCGTTGACGGATCTTGTCGAGGTTTGGTGGGTAGAGCTCGAATTGCAAGCCGCCCACCGCGCTACTTCCCGTGAGTTGCTCCTCGGCGGTGTCGCCGCTCCCGAGCGGCGCGGCGATGAACTGGCGGATGCAGTTCTCTCCGGCGTTGAAGCCGTCGAGCCATGGTTGATCGGGAATGACGATGTAGTCCTGCGGCGTCGCGTGAAGTCCTTCCTGCCACGCGGTCCCCGAGAGCACGTTGATGCCGCCCGCGGCGATCTTCAGCGCCTTCGGGCTGCTCGGCGTTCCCATGAACCCGAGCCACAGCGCCTCGTGCTGGTGCATGGGCACGGCGAAGGTGGGCACATCGCGCCACTCGCGCGGCAGGGCGGTGTTTTCACTCTCGATTCGCGCGATCGGAAACTCGCCGAATCCGGGCGGCAGCGGGAACTCACCAGTCTCCGGCACCCGCAGCGTCCGCTGCAGTGAAACCGAGAACCCGGACCCGACATGAATGCGGTCAGCGCTGAGCCGGACCTGCGCCAAGAACCACCTCAATATCAATTAACGTTGTCGCACTGGAAAAGGTACGAAGAAAAAAGCGATACGCGCCGGAACATCGGAGTTGCGCGGGAACTCAATACCCGATTCGATTCGTCAGAACCAGGAAAGCTAGACTTCCGTTTTCTTGATGATAGGTCGGTTCGTGTTCCTAAATCGGGAGTTGGTCGTTATTGCATTCGGGGCACGTGTAGAGGGCGTAGGATCCAGCATCACGGCTCCTTCGGAGCCGTGATCGATTGAAGACGATTCGTCATCACGAAAGGCATCACGGTGCTCAACGGAATTCTGACCGTCGCAGGCGGCATATCTCGTGTGAATGGCATGCCGGTCGCGATTTGTGGTGCGCCGGACCCGTTTGGGGCGGCCACGAATTTTCTCGCCGGCCTGGGCCTCGTGAACGGCAGCGCGGTCAGCATCCAGGGCACGCCTGGCGTGATCGGAGTCACGGCGGTGTTCTGCATGACCAGTGCGGCAGCCGCCGTCGTACAGTTCTCGGCGCCGCCGGCTGGGGCGCCGCC
>Ga0222622_10000868_pt1 | contig 11966 bp, 9 predicted proteins | sample PLM2_5_b1metaG_FD_177335 | JGI IMG/M metagenome (GOLD analysis project Ga0222622, IMG submission 177335) | Groundwater sediment microbial communities from an aquifer in East River, Colorado, USA - PLM2_5_b1 | ecosystem: Environmental > Terrestrial > Soil > Riparian zone | place: USA: East River... | reverse complement strand
CCAGACGCTGTAGCTCGCTTTGGGCAAATCAGGAATGAGGTAGCGCCCGCGATCGTCGGTCACGACAATCCGGACGAAGCGTGTCGCCAGGTCCAGGGTTTCGGCAATGACCCACACGCCCGCTTCGGGACCCTTCTCGCCAGTGACGACTCCGGCGATGTCGTCGCCGTCGATCGGCACCGCCGCGGCGGAACCTTGCCGGGTGCTAGTCGCGCCGGCAGCGCAGGCGCACAGAACCGCGACGACGACCGCCCGAATCATTTGCGTGCTCTTCATAGATACTCCAGGGCTCAGGGCTTAAGGCTCAGGGCTCAAGGCTCAGGGCTTAAGGCTCAGGGCTTAAGGCTCAGGGCTTACGGCTCAAGGCTCAAATCATCCAAATAGCGTCCGAACGACGAACCACATGTTCGCCGGCCGTTCCGCAAGGCGTCGCATATACCACGGGAACCAGTATTCTCCATAGCTGATGAGGACGCGCAATCGCTGCCCCTGCTGAGCGAGCCGCGCCTGCTGGTTCCGCTGGATGCCGTACAACATCGCGAACTCGTAGGCAGAGGCGGGCACCCGGTGGTCGCGAATGTAGGTGGCCAGTCGATCGGCCAGGGCAATGTCGTGTGTCGCAATGTGCAGGAGCGCGCCCGGCTTGCGCGCCTCCGGCGCCAGCAGGCGCGTGCAGAGTTTCAAATAATTGGCGTCGACATCTGACTTCTTCGGAAACGCAACCGTCGGCGGTTCCAGGTACGCGCCCTTGACGATCCGAATCGCCGCCCCGAGCGGCACCAGCGATTCGACATCCTTTTCGGTCCGATAGAGATAGGCCTGCAGCGCGATGCCGACGCGCGCGGTCTGCGTTCTCGCCCGCCGAAAGAGCTCGATCGTACGTTCGACATAAATCGAGCTCTCCATGTCGATCCAGAGAAAATTTCCAAGCGCATCCGCCCGCTCGACGAGCCGGTCGAGATTCCGTTCGCACAAGGCGCGATCGAAATCGAGGCCAAGCTGCGTCGGTTTAATCGAAATGTGGGCGTCGAGACCGGACGCATCTATCCGATCGAGCACGTCCAGGTAGTGCAGCGTGACCTGTTCCGCCTCCTCGACACCGGTGAGGTTCTCCCCCAGCTTGGTCAAGATGGTCGTGATGCCCTGCGGCTTCAACTCTGCCGCCGCGCGGAGGGCGTCTTCGACGTGCTCCCCCGGCATAAAGCGCGACACCGATCGCCGTACGAACGCCGTCTTCGTGGCCCGATCCCGCAGCCACGGATTGGTGGAACCGGCGAGCAGCACTTTGCGCATCACAGACATTTCAGGACTCAGGGTTCAGGGCTTAAGGCTCACGGCTCACGGCTCACGGCTCACGGCTCAAGGCTCAAGGCTTATGGCTCAACTTCACTCTCTACAACACGCTCTTGATTAAGCCGCCATCGACCTGCACGGTTGCGCCGGTGATGTACGAGGCGGCATTCGAGAGCAGGAATGCACCGACACGGCCGAACTCCGGCCCCTCCCCGTACCGCCCCATCGGGATCGTGGCGATCGCTTTGGCTTTCGCCTCGTCGGCGGAAATTCCCTGCTTCTCTGCGTTCACCTGGTCCAGGTGACGGACGCGATCGGTGTCGATGCGGCCCGGGATGATTTGGTTGACACGGATCTTCGAAGACGCCAGTTCGATCGCGAGTGTCTTGGCCAGGGCGGACACCGACGCGCGAAGCACGGTCGACAATCCGAGATTCGGGACGGGCTCCTTGACCGACGAGGAGGTCGACACCAGGATCGCGCCGCCGCCGCGCGGCTTCATGTGCGGGACCGCCGCGCGCACCATGCGAATGGTGCTGAACAACAACAGGTCCGCCGCGTCCTGCCAGGCGCGATCGTCGAAGGAGATCGCCAGCCCCGCGGGCGGACCGCCGGAGTTGGTCATGATTCCATCGATTCCGCCAAACCGATCGGCCGCCGCGGCGATCCACTTCTCGATCGCCTCGGACGATCGGACGTCCACCGGCATCGCGAACACCTTTGAACCGGTCTCGCGTTCGATCCGCTCGGCCGCAGACGTGATGGACGCCTGATCGCGCGACGAAATTGACACCACTGCGCCGTCGGCGGCCAGCGCGTGGGCGACGGCATATCCGAGACCCTTGCTGGCCCCGGCAATCAGCATGACTTTGTTTTTGAGTTGAAGATCCATGTTTCTCAGCTTCCAGCTTCCAGCTACCAGCTTCCAGCTTCCAGGTCCAGCCAGTTGCCAGTCACCGGTTTCCAGTTTCCAGTCTCCAGTTGCCAGTTCTCACGAACAGCGAACCGCGAAATGCGAGCTGCGAACAGCGAACCGCGATCTTCCCGGATCGCGGATCCCGGACCACGGATCGCAGCACGGACAGCTATTTGGTCGCACCGCTCTGAACCCACTTCATGACGCGGTCGAGCGCCTCGCGCGTGGTCTGGTCGAGCACCGCACCGGGAGATCGGGTCGCCGGACTGGCGAGCGCGCCCCGGCGATGCAGCACCTCCTTGCGGATGGCCATGCCGATTCCTTCCTGGAACTCGAAACGCATGAGAGGCACGGCTCGATAGAAGGCGTCGGCCGCCTCTTCGACTCGTCCGGAGCGGAAGAGCGTCACGATCTCGACCAGCATTTCGGGAAATGCGAAGCCGGTCATCGCACCTGTCGCGCCGGCGAGAAGTTCCTCGAGGAGAAACACGCCGCCCAGACCGCCGAAAATCCTCACCGGCGTTTCGCCTGCGGCTTCGAGAATCCGCGACGTCTTGAATGGCGTCGGTGGATCTTCGAGCTTGATCGTCCGCGCCCGTGGAATCTCGCGCGCAATCCGCGCCAGAAGCGCGGCCTCCATCGTGAATCCGGAGATGGGCGGATAATCCTGGACGACGATTTCGATGTCCACGGCATCGGCAAGTGCCTTGTAGTGCCGCACCACCGCTTCGGAATTCAGTTTCGGCATCCGGGGCGGGCTCACCATCACCGCCGTCGCGCCGATTTCGCGCGCGTGGCGGCTGTAGCCGATACACGTTCGTGTTCCCTCGGAGGTCGTGCCCGCGACGACCCCGATCCGTCCGTTGACGTGTTCGACGACGACCTCGAGGACGCGGCGCCGCTCGCCCTCGTCAAGCCGCGCCACCTCGCCGGTCACGCCGAGCGCAGTCACGCCGCTGACGCCGGCGTCTATGAAGAGGTCGATGACACGACGAAGACTATCCGGATCCAGATCGCCGTTGGGATGAAACGCGGTGGGGAGAACTGAGTAGACGCCTTCCAGCTGCAAGGGGACTCCTCCCAGCGCCGGACGTGCCTCGGCGCAAACCACGATTGTTGATCAAATACACCGGGCTACAGAGGGTAATCCACCAGCTTCCGCGCTTGTTCGATGACGGCCTCAGGAGACCAACCCCTGGCTCGCAGATCGCGAACGCCGGTGTCTCCGTCGGACTTGCTCAATTTCTGGGTTGCGCTCTTCATGATCAAAGGGTGATGGATGAACATCGGCGGCGTGGTTCGGCCGAGCAGTCTCGCAATTCGAATCTGCCGTCCGGTCGAGGCGAGCAGGTCGACTCCACGGATCACGTAGTCGACGTTCTGCCGCCAGTCATCGACCGCGACCGCGAATTGATAGGTCCAGTTGCCGTGTCGATCGCGCAGAAGCACGTCGCCGCACTGGTCGGCGGGATTCTGCCGCTGTAGACCGAGTCGTTCGTCGTAGAACTCCTCGACGCCGGGGTCGATCCGCACTCTCCATCCGTACTCCGCAGCGAGGGGAAGCCCTTTATGCCGGCACTCGCCGGTGTATCGCCGTTCCGGCGGCTCGGCGTTCGCGGGGAGGGCCGCGGGCGCGAGTTGCGCGGCCGCGCGTCGTGAACAATCGCACGCATAAACGAGGCCCTCCCGCCGGAGCGATTCAAACGCCTCCATGTAGACCGTATTGCGATCGCTCTGCCGTCCATCGCAGGGGCCAGCGCGATACGCGTCTGTCGAATGGATGTGCGAGCGGTAGCCAAGCCAGTCCAGGTCGTCGAGGATCCCGAGTTCGAATGCTTTGCGCGAACGGGTGCGATCGTGATCTTCGATCCGGAGCAGGACCCGGCCGTGGAGATCTGCGGCGCGCCTCCAAACGACGTCCGCATTGAGCACGTGTCCAAGATGCAGCCATCCTGTCGGCGCGGGCGCGAAACGCGTGATCAAAGCATCCTGGCGGACATCAGGGCAATGCGATCTTCCGGATCACCATCTCCGCCCCCGCGCTCGATGCCAGGTAGTACAGCACCCCGCCGGCGATCGTGGCGGCTGTCGGATCAGCGGTCGCCAGCGACGCGTCCAGCACCTGCTGCCGGACTGCGCGACGCCCGCTCGAATCGAGGGCGATGCGAACGGCACGGTACGATCCGTTGCTTTGCTGGATGCCGACGAGCGCTCCCTTGTACCAGCGGAGCCGGAAGAGGCCGGCGAGATCCACGTCCGAAGGCGCCTTGACGGGTGTCGCGGTCCGAGAAGAAAAATCGACGACAACCACGCCTTCGGCCGTCGCGACGTAGACCCGTCCGTCCGGCGCGGGCGCGATGGTAGACGGTGGACTACTCAGTGTGGCGGCGACCTCGAGATCGGATGTCTTGGCGCGAAGTCTAAAAATGCGTTGCCCTGCGGCATCAAGAACAAGCACGGTGCTGTCGGGAGTCACGGCGACGTCGGTAAACCGGGCCGCGCCAAACTGCTCCGGCAGGATGAAGCTTTGCAGCACGCGTCCCGACACGAGCTGCAGCTTGTGAAGCGTGGTGTGTAGCGGCGGCGCACCGTTCGATGCCGTGGCGCTCGGCGAGTTGGGCGCATCGCCACTGACCACCCACAAGTTGCCCTGTCGGGGATCGATTTCGAAGGCCGCGAGCGTGCCAAACCCCGCCGTTTGCGCGCTGGCGAGATTCGCCACGTGCTGCGAAAACTCGTCGACGACGGTGAGCTTGCTGCCGGCGCGATCGCCAACGATGAAGCGGCGCGAAACGGCGTCGTAGGCAATACCGGCGGGCGTTGATGACGACGCGGTGAAGCGAATCGACTCGATTGGCGTCGCGGCTGCCGCTGACGTCCGGGGCTCGACAGGCTTGGGTGCGGCATCCAGCGGCCGCGCTGATGCGGCTGGCGGAGTGGTCGCGCTTGCCGCAGCGTCCCGCAACGACGACTCTGGCTGCCCGGCCGGGCGCGGCTGAACCGTCGATGCGGCCGAAGGCTGAGTCTCGCTGGAAGGCGCCGCGGAGGCGTCAAATTCTGCCCAGCCGGGCAGCGCTCTCACGCGCCTGAAATCATCATTCGTCGCCGCATCCGTTTTGGTTCCCATCTGCGCCAGTCGCTGCAGCATGACCAGCGCATCGGCGGGTCGGCCACTGAGACTTTGCGCACGCGCGAGCAGATACATGAGGGCGGGATCGTTTTTGGGGCCGGCCTGAACGGCACGCCATGCGAGATCGTGAAACGTCTCGTAGTCCTGCCGCGACGCGGCCTCGAGCGCGAGTTGACGACACTCGTGCCACTCTTTGCACTCAGGGCGTGCCGATGGATCCTGAATGGAAATGCTGAGGACGAAAAAGAGGACGTGGACCGGCGACATGCGGGCGTTGGCCAGCCAATCTTACTCTGTGCGCAGACCGAGCGAAAACGGATGACCGAACCGACCGCGCGTTGGCGGGAAAACTGCCGCGATTCGCATGCTACGATGCGCGCACGTGGCCCGCGCGGCGTTTCCCCATCCGCTCACGCTTCTGACCGCGTGCATTTTTGCCGCCGCCATCGCGAGCTACGTCCTGCCCGCGGGCCAGTACGATCGCCGCGATGATCCAGTAACCGGGCGCTCGGTGGTCGTGGCCGGCACCTTCCATCACGTCGAACGAACCCCGGTCGGTCCGTTTGCCGCGCTTGTTGCCGTGCCGAAAGGGCTGGCTGCGGCGGGATCGGTCGTGTTCCTCGTGTTTCTCGTCGGCGGCGCGTTCACCGTGGTGGACGAAACCGGCGCGCTGCGCCAGGGGGTCACGTGGCTGGTTCGGCGGCTCGACCGCCACGAAACGCTGGTCATTCCGATTGTATCGATCACGTTTGCCGTGGGCGGCGCGCTCGAAAACATGTCCGAGGAGATCATCGCGCTGGTGCCGGTGCTGCTCCTGGTCACTCGACGGCTTGGCTTCGACGCGCTCACCGCGGTGGCGATCAGCATCGGCGCGGCAGCCGTTGGCGCCGCCTTCAGTCCGATCAATCCGTTCCAGGTGCAGATCGCCCAGAAGCTCGCCGGCATTCCGCTGCTCTCCGGATCGGTGTTCCGATTGTGCGTGCTCGCCGTGGCGCTCGCCGGATGGATCGCGGCGACCTGGCGGCACGCCGCGCGCACCCGGACTATCCCTGAGGACAGCGGCGACCCGGCAACAACGGTCGCGCTCGATGCGAAGCGCACCATCGTGCTCCTGCTCGTCGTCGTCACGTTTGTGGTGTTCGTCTACGGCATCATGCAGCTCGGATGGGACTTCGACCAGATGTCGGCACTGTTCTTCGCGATGGGGATCCTGGCCGGACTGATCGGAGGTCTGGGCGCAGCCGGCACCGCACAATCGTTCGTCACGGGGTTCACGTCGATGGCGTATGCGGCCATGCTGATTGGCTTTGCGCGCGCGATCTTCGTCGTGCTCGACCAGGGACGGATCATCGACACCATCGTTCACGCCCTGGTCACTCCGCTTCAATCCTTACCGGTCGTGCTGTCCGCGCTCGGCATGCTGCTGGTGCAGGTGGCCGTGCATGGACCGGTGCCGAGCGTAAGCGGGCAGGCGGTGCTGACGATGCCGGTCCTGGTTCCGATGTCCGACCTGATCGGACTGTCACGCCAGGTCGTCGTGCTCGCGTATCAATACGGCGCGGGGCTGACCGAATTGCTCACGCCAACCAATGGCGCGTTAATGGCGGTCACCGCGGCGGCGGGCGTGAAGTATGGCGATTGGCTGAAGTTCGCGGTGCCGGTGTGGGCCGCGCTTCTCGTGCTCTCGGCGATCGCCCTCACGGTGGCAATTGCAATCGGGATTTAGTCGCGTCAGCCCTCACCCTTGATAAATCGACGCCCAGATCGTGAAGAGCGCCGCAAAGGTGTCCTCGACCGTTGCGACCAGCTGGCGCATCTCGCTCATGATTGCCGCGTCAGCGGGTTTGGCAAGCGACAGCCATCGGCCAACGAATATCCAGCCCTGGCCAGCCGGATTGCGGCAGTTGATCAGCCATTCGATGGCCTGCGGCGGAAGCAGATCGACCGCCGGTCCGCGCTCCCCGTATTGGATGAACCCTTCCGTCCTGGCCATCCAGTCAACGATTTGCCGGCGCCAGGCTGACGTGAGTTGCTGCTGAAACGCTTCGAAGTACTGGACCATGCGTTCCTGACCGTCGAGTTGATCGTCGCGACCACCTGATGCGAGGTTGAATCCGAGCCCGATCCGAATCCAGTTACCGCCCCACCCCGCGCCCGACAGAAACGCGATTCCGAACTGCGGCTCCCATCGTCCACCGTGATGATGCGCGTCGATGTAGCCGTTGCCTGACGGATGATAGCTGTTACGATGGAACAGCTTCGACCCCGACTGTCCGGCGCGGTTTCTCACGTCCACGATCCGCGCCGCCGTGCGCTGATCGTTGACCGACATGAGCAGGGTTTCGATTTTTGGCCCGAGTGCGCGTGCGGCTTCGATCGGCGCGAGGTGGCCCAACGCATCGAAATCGTGCACCGTGAAACCCGAAACCGCCTCTGCCGCCGGCAGCGCCATCGCACGGCGCTTGGTCACTTCGTTCATAAGGCTCTTGGCGATGGTGTTGGACGGATTCAGATCCAGCACGGTGGCGAGCGCACCGGCCGCATCGGCGAACCGGCGCTGTTCCAGGTAGCAACGTGCCAGGCGTGTCCACGCCCCCTGATTGGAGGGATCGGTGCGGGTGATTTGAAGGTTTACTTCGAGCGCCTCGATACCGAAGCTGTTGTCCTTCGCCAACTCGACCGCGCGCTGCTGCAAATCCATCAGGTGATTATGGCAACGAACACGGTCGGCTTGAAGATCTTCCTGCTGCGATAATGAGACATGCGTCAACGTCTGTGGATCATTGTGTGTGCGTGTGGCCTCGTGCTGGGTACCGTCGCCTGCTCGGGCGGATCACGATCAAATGAAAGCAGCAGTACGACTCCGTCGATTCCCCCTCCCCCCGATGTTGCCGCGCCGCCAGCGGATGCGGCGCGCACACCGACGGGACTTGCGTCGAAGGTCATCAAGCCGGGGAGCGGGACACGGCATCCCCGTCCCAACTCCCAGGTCGTGGTGCATTACACCGGGTGGACGACTGACGGAAAGATGTTCGACAGTTCAGTCGCGCGCGGAGAACCGGCATCCTTCAGCCTTGATGGCGTGATCGAGGGCTGGACCGAGGGCGTCCAGATGATGGTGGTCGGCGAAAAGCGGCGGTTCTGGATTCCCGGACGGCTCGCCTACGAAGGCAAGGACGGACCGCAAGGCATGCTCGTATTCGATATCGAGCTGCTCAAGATCGAGTCGTAGATCAGGTTGTTGCGATTGCCGGACTGTCGATGCCGACCGGCGTCTTGTTGCCTCGCCTGAACATCCCCCCGAGGACGCGCGCGAGTTCGAGCTTCGGTACTGGACTCGTCTGGATCGACACCCGGCCTTCCCGGATCGCCGCGCAGATCGAATCGGGGTCCCGATCGGCAAATACCAGTGAATAGGTTCGACCCAGTTGACGAAGATCGTGGAGATCGGAGCTGGCCACGAGCGGCTTGCCGTGCTGTGCCGCAAACCTCGCCGCCTGGGCGTTGAAGTTCAGCGCCCGGGTCCAGAAGTAGCTCCATTCCACCGCGTCGAATAGTTCGGCATACCGATCGAGCCGCCAGCGCAAGCAGCTTCGGTCGGGAAAATACGGGTGTGCCGCGATGACCAATCCATGGCCCGTACGGCGAAGCTCGGCGAGATCCTCGAACGTTCGCACGCGATCGGTACGCTCGCGAAAATTGAGCAGGAGCACATGGCGTCCTTCGATGGTTCGCTCCACGCCCGGAATGAGAACGATCCCTCGCTCGCGAGCGTACGCGCACAATCCCGCATCGCGAAAATCGCAGTCGTGAAGTGTCAGCGCCAGCGCGTCAAAGCCAAGCTCGGCGGCGCGATCGATTAACTGGTGGGCGTTGTGGCAAATCACGTCCACCGGATCCTCCGAACTGTGGAGGTGCAGGTCTACTTTCAGCACGTCAATGCCTCGTTCGTCACCTGGTCCGCAGAAGGAGCAATCGTCGTTCCCGAGGCCAGCCATCGGCGGAGCAGTCGGGTGGGTGGCTTTGCCGAGGAAATTGCGCACTTTTCATTACATTCCTGAAATTGGGATCCGTACCGGTCAACAAAAGTCCTCAAGAGAGGAGCATTTCCAGATCTTCCACGTTGAGCGATCGGATCAAGCCCGCATCGGCGTTCAGAATCGCGTCCGCCAGTTCACGCTTGCTCTGCTGCAGCTCGGCCACTTTTTCCTCGACCGTATCCTGCGCCAGCAGACGATACGCGAACACATGCCGCGACTGGCCGATCCGGTGTGCCCGATCGATGGCCTGCGCTTCGACGGCCGGGTTCCACCAGGGATCGAGGAGAAACACGTACTCGGCAGCGGTCAGGTTCAAACCGAGTCCCCCCGCTTTGAGGCTGATCAGGAACAGCGGGCACGCCGCGTCGGTCTGGAAGCGTTCAACGCGCGCCGCGCGATCGCGGGTCCGGCCATCGAGGTACTCATACGGCACGCCCAGGGCCTCGAGCCGTGGCCGGAGCAAGGCGAGAAAACTTGTGAACTGAGAAAACACCAACGCCTTGTGCCCTTCGGCGATGACCTCCAGCAGCCTCGGAATGAGGAGCTCGAATTTCGCCGACGGTTCGTGCGCGCGCGCCGGATCGATCAAGCCGCTATGACACGCCGCCTGCCGCAGCCGCAGCAGCGCTTCGAGGATCTGCATCTTCGATCGATTGACGCCGTCCTTCGCGATGCGCGCGAGCAGCGTCTGGCGGTAATGTGCGCGCAGTTCGTCGTAATGCCGCCGCTGCGCCGGTTCGAGCTCGCAGTGGAGCGTCTGCTCGGTCCGTCGCGGCAGTTCGGGAGCAACCTGCTCCTTGGTCCGGCGCAGGATGAACGGGCGAAGCGCCCGCGACAGCCACTCGATATCGCCATCGCCCTTGGATCGCGCCGTGCTCGCGCGCTGAAAGGCCTTCGCCGATCCCAGCAGCCCCGGATTGAGGAACTCGAAGAGGCTCCACAGTTCACCAAGGTGGTTCTCGATTGGCGTGCCGCTCAAGGCCAGCCGGTGCCGGGCCCGCAGCAGCCGCGCCGACTTGGCCGAGGCGGTCGCCGCGTTCTTGATGGCCTGCGCTTCATCCAGGATCGCGTAGTCGAATTCGATCCCGTGCAGCAGCGCGGCATCACGGCGCAGCGTCCCATACGTCGTCAACACGACGTCGCAGCCGCGAATCGACGCCGGATCCCGCTGCACTCCCGTGTAGTCCACCACCTTCAACCTGGGAGCGAACCGCGTCGCTTCGTCGCGCCAGTTGAACACCAGCGACCGCGGAACGACCACGATCGATGGCCGCTTCTTCTCCGCGCCTTTCAGCTGGCGTCGTGCGTCAAGCAGCGCGAGCACCATGACCGTCTTGCCCAGTCCCATGTCATCGGCCAGGCAGCCGCCGAAGTCGAATCGCCGAAGAAAGGCAAACCAGCCGAGTGCTTCCCGCTGATACTGACGGAGCGTTCCCTGGAAAGACCCGGGCGGATCTTCGGCGACGATCCCGCTGAAACTGTGAAGCTCGGATCGGATCTGTGCAAACGTCTCGTCGTAACTGATGGCCGGCTGCGCGGCGAGCAACGCATCGAGAAGCGCGGCCTGTGAGCGCTCGAACCGAATCGCATCCCCCTCGGTACTGCCGAAACCGGCGATCGCCGAATACCGGCGCAGCCACTCCTCCGGCAACAATCCAACGCTCCCGTCGTCGAGGACGACGACGTCCTCTCCGCGCGAGACGGCGGCCAGCAGTTGCGGGATCGGGGCAGACCGGCCGTCGCCGAAGTCGACGCTGCCATGCAGATCGAACCAGTCGATGCCGGACGAGAGTTCCAGGCGCATGCCGACGGCGCGACGGAACGAGCGGCCTTCCGCCTCGACGCGCCATCCTTCGTTGACCAGGGTGTGCACCACGCGCGGGAACAGCTCCGGTGAAATCCCGAGCAGTTGACGCGATTCGAAGTGACTCCACGTATAGCGAAAGCCAAGCTCGTGCAGGCGATCGATGGCCGCCTGTTCGGCGTCGCGGTTGCGTCGAACGAGCCGGCGATTGGCGGCATCGAATGCGGCAGCGGCCGCGGGGCCTTCGACAATGGCGCCGTCGTACTCGAACTGTACCGTCGCGCGGAGATCCTGGCGCAGCGCGTAGGGATTCTGCCGTTCAGGACGCGCGACCCGCACGCGAGGACGCGGGGTGCCTTCAACGACGTCGTAGCGAAGTTCCGCCGGCAGCGCCGTCGGATCCAGGCCGGAACGCGCGACCGTTTCGACCAGCGTTTCCGCCTGCGCGCGAGGGATTGCGACCGGGCCGAAGCTGCGCAGCCGTGCGATCCACGGGAATGCGGTGCCAACGTCGACTCGAGCGAGTAACGTTCGCGTAAAGAGAAACCCGCCGCTCAACAACAGCACCGGTTCGCGTAAATCGAGACGCTCTCCATCGCGGACAAAATTTCCGGTGACGCGGATCGGATCGGTCCCATCTTCGGCGGCGATCTGCAGATCGAATCGCCACGGCGGACCATCGTCCCACGCGAAGGAAAAGAGGCCTTCCTGCTCGCCGATTCGATCGAGCGCACCGCGCCCGGACCGCGCAATCAACGGAAGGATGACGTCTTCAAGCGGCCC
>Ga0222622_10000867_pt1 | contig 11967 bp, 10 predicted proteins | sample PLM2_5_b1metaG_FD_177335 | JGI IMG/M metagenome (GOLD analysis project Ga0222622, IMG submission 177335) | Groundwater sediment microbial communities from an aquifer in East River, Colorado, USA - PLM2_5_b1 | ecosystem: Environmental > Terrestrial > Soil > Riparian zone | place: USA: East... | reverse complement strand
GACCGGTAACTTCATCGTTCCGCAGGTCGGAAGCAACCCGTACTATCGCAAGCCTCCTCTGGTGAATTGGCTGGTAGCGGCATCCTTCAAAATTTCTGGAGTGCGTAATGAGTGGACAGCGCGTCTCCCGTCGGTGCTTGCCGTGCTTGCCGTGGCCATGGCATTCGTCACTATTGCGCGCCCGAGTCTTGGCCCGAAAGGATCAATCGTTGCGGCCCTAATCTGGATGACGAACATTGGGATGATCGAGAAAGGCCGTCTGATTGAAATCGAAGCGCTCTACATCTCGCTTTGCGGTCTGGCGATTATTTTTTGGCTGAGCTTTTGGGATCAAAAAAAGTCGCCCTGGCTCATCTGGACTCCGGCATCAGTCATTCTTGGCATAGGCCTGTTGGCGAAGGGCCCGACGCACCTGGTATTTTTTTACGCGATCGTGCTTGCGGTACTTTGGCATACGAAAGATTGGCGGCTTTTGTTTCATCCCGCGCACTTCGTCGGGCTTGCCATCATGCTGGCGATCCCAGCAGCATGGGCCATTCCTTTTGTGCAACGCACGACGACGGAGACGGCGGCAGAAAAGTGGTCAGCTCAATTCACCGGGAGGCTAAGAGGTATTGATTTCAAATTTTTCAGTTGGATTCAAAATATCCCGCGCGGTCTTATGTATTTTCTGCCTTGGGTTCTTCTCTTTCCGTTCGCCCGTTTTTCAAAATTTCATGATCCAGCACAGCAGCGTTTCGCACGCGCGCTGGCGTGGGGAATCGCAGTGCCGTTTGTCGCAGTCAATCTGGTTCCGGGCGCTGTCGCTCGGTACAGCATGCCGGTGATAGCTCCCGCCTGTTGGTTGCTGGCGATGACTTACGTCGGCGGCGTATTGCAGTCGCCCCAAAATTGGACGAGGACCGATCGAGACTGGGCCAGGGTTGTGGCGGTTTTTATCGCGCTGGGCATCGTGATCGGTGCGATTGGCTACCCGCTTACCGCAGTCGTTTTAAAAAACAGGCAGCAGGTGAAGAAAGCCGCCGCGGAAATCAATGCGCTCGTACCCGCGAATGAGACGCTATATGCAGTGAATCCGGATTATCAGCCGGTATTCTTTTATGTAAAACCGCCGGTGAAATATGTCAGCTACATCAGGAAATTGCCGGCTGATGCGCGGTATTTTCTCGTCCGAACCGAAAACGAAACTGAGGCGACAACTACCTCAAAGTGGGCGCCGCTCCAGGCACGGCCAGTTGGCCGGGTGCGGGATTACAGCAAACGCGAGATGGTTCTTTTCAAAGTGGCGCCTTGAACGGCCATTGACAGGCTGCCAGATCGGGAATTGGTTAGCATACTAACCAATTTGGGCGCGACAACATGTCCGACGGCGAAAGAGCTGAAAACTTGGGTCATTTGCTCCACGGCACCGCTCGTGCGTGGCGGCAAAAGCTCGACGAACGTCTTAAGCCCATGGGGCTGAGCCAGGCCAAATGGCGGACGCTAATGCATCTCTCGATTGCACAGGAAGCGCTCACGCAGGCCGAAATTGCGGCGCGACTGGGTGTGGAAGAGCCCACGGTCGTCACATTATTGCATCGGTTGGAGCGTGAAGCTTGGATTACGCGGACAAGTTCTCCACATGATCGCCGGTGCAAAATGGTGCTGCTCGGCCGGCGCGCCCAGCGTGTGATTGTGCAAATCAACGCCACAGCCGAGAAACTTCGACACGAATTGTTCGCTGGTATCCCAGAATCTGATCTCCAAACGTGTATGAGAGTGCTGGGGCGGATTCGAGAGCGAGCGGAGAAAGGCCAGCGGCGCGAGACCAGCACGCGCCAGCATGCAGCTCGCGTTCTCGCAGAGCACAACGGCCAGACCAAACGGCGACATTCGATTCCAAGAAAAAGGCACTTCGCAGTGCTGGCGAAGGGGTTGAAATGAACGTTAACACGCCGGTGAGTGGTCCCAAGACATTAGAGCGCGGCGCTTCCCAGCGACCGCAAGTTCAAATGAAACGCACTCGTGCTAACACTCGCAGGTTTCCCAAATGGGCGTATTTGCTTTTTATCATCCTGGCCGCGTTTGTCTGTTACCGGGCGTTTCAACGCAGGGCAAGCGAGGGTAAAGCTGCTCAGCCGCCGATTCGACCGGTGCTGGTGGCCAAAGTAATCAGCAAAGATGTACCGCGTTATCTCGACGAAATCGGCACCTGCGCCGCGTATGAAACAGTTCAGGTCCAGGCGCAGGTCAGTGGACAAATCATCGCACGCCACTTTCAGGACGGGGCCGATGTGAAGAAAGGGGATCTGCTTTTCACAATTGATCCGCGACCGTATCAAGCGGCTCTTGAGCAGGCGCAAGCGCAAGCAACGTTGGATCAGATCACGATGAAGCGGCAGCAGGAACTGCGCGCGCGCAATGTTATCTCACCCCAAGACCTCGACACGGCTCAGGCCAACGCGCACAAGTCGCAAGCAGCGACCGAAGCTGCCCAGGTGAACCTCGACTGGTGCTACATAAAATCGCCGATCAACGGCCGCGCCGGACTGCGCCTTGTCGATGTGGGCAACATCGTCACTGGCAACACGGGCAGCGGCGCCGTGTTGCTTACAATTCAGGGGCTCGATCCGATTTACACCGACTTCACCGTTGCCGAAACCGATTTGGCGCTAGTGCGGAAGTATCTCGGTGGTCCGAACGTCAAAGTGCAAACCTATTCGCCGGACGATAAAATTCCGCCGCGTCTGGGCGATTTGTATTTCATCGACACCGCGGTCCAGCCCGGTTCGGGCACCGTGAAAGCGCGCGGGGTGACCCCAAATCCGGACCACGCGTTTTGGCCGTCGGAGTTTGTGCGCGTTCGTTTCATTCTCGACACGATCAAAGACGCGCGGCTGGTGCCATCGCAAGCGGTCCAGATTAGCCAAAGTGGGCCGTTCATATTTGTGTTGAAGCCGGACAACACGGTCGATCTTCGACCGGTAAAACCCGGACAACGGCAAGATGGCGATCTCATCGTCGTCGAAAGTGGTATTCAGCCCGACGAGACAGTGGTGGTGACGGGACAACTCGCGCTCGCTCCGGGATCGAAGGTTGATCCCAAGCCTTATAGCACGGCAAATCCTCCTGGTGGCCAAAGCGGCGCAGCAAAGAGCTCGCTGTAATTCTGATTCTGTATGGAGCGCTCAGATCCACCCAATGGCGCGCCGGATGGCGAACACGAATCGCAGCATCGGCATCAGGCAAGATCGACATCCGTAGCGCCGAAAGAAGCCAAATTGGTTCCGGTCAAAGGGACCGGACTTTCCGGCCCGTTCATCCGACGGCCGGTGATGACGGTCTTGCTGACATTGTCGGTGATCGTCGCGGGAATCACGACCTACAACCAACTGGCCGTTAACGATCTGCCGGCGGTCGATTATCCGATCATACAAGTCACCTGCGCCTATCCCGGCGCGGACCCGGTGACGATGGCGAATAACATCGCGACGCCGCTCGAAAAACAATTCCTCCAAATTCCCGGCCTCGACATCATCACCAGCTCGAGCACGCAGGGCAACACGTCATTGACCCTTCAATTTGTTCTGAGCAAAAGCATCACCGACGCGGCCACCGACGTGCAGGCGGCGATTCAGCGCGCGACTGGCAAATTGCCAGTCGACCTGCCGAGTCCGCCGACGTTCAGCAAAACGAACCCGAACGATCAGGCAGTTTATTTGCTCGGCCTGATGTCGGACACGCTTACTGATGGCGATCTATATAAGTACGCCTCCACCGCGGTGGCACAGCGGATTTCGATTCTTCCCGGTGTTTCGCAAGTAAACATTTACGGCGTCCAGGGCGCGATCCGGATCAAAGCCGATCCAGCGGCGCTGGCGTCACGCGGGCTGACGATGGACGACGTGGCGAACGCGATCAAAGCGGGAACGGTTTACTCAGGCGCAGGACAATTCGATGGCGCGCATCGCACCTTTGTCCTTCAACCAAATGGTCAGATCGATCAGGCCGAAGATTACCGAAATTTGATTATCGCGCGGAACAAGGACCGTTCGCCGGTTTATCTGCGCGACATCGCTGAAGTTAAACAAAGTGTGCAGGACGAGCGCATGGCGCGCTTCTTTTGGGCGCGCGGATTTAATCCGCCGGGATCAATTGTAGTTTTGGCAGTTTCGCGACAAGCCGGTGCAAATGCAGTGGAAGTGGCAAATTCGGTGAAGGCGCTCTTTCCCGAGCTGCGCGCGAGTTTACCCGGATCGATCACCTTCACCCCGGTTTTCGATCGTTCCCAGACGATCGTCAATTCCGTCCACGATGTGCGCGCGACACTCCTGATCGCGTTCGTGCTGGTGGTGATGGTCATTTATGTTTTTCTCGGCCGCGCGACCGATACATTGATTCCGGCGGTGGCTCTACCGCTTTCGTTGCTGCTCACTTTCGCGGTGATGAGCGTGCTTGGATTTTCGATCAACAATCTGACGTTGATGGCGCTCACTCTCGCCATCGGGTTCCTGGTTGATGACGCAATTGTCTTTTTGGAAAACGTGATCCGCCGGGCCGAGCATGGCGAATCGATTCTCACAGCCGCTTACCATACCGCCGGTGAAATTTCATTCACGATTTTGTCAATGACGCTTTCGCTCGCGGCCGTTTTTATTCCATTGGTCCTTTTGCCGGGATTGCTCGGCCGCATCTTCCAGGAATTTTCGATCACCATCATCGTCGCGATTCTCGCTTCCGGTCTTGTTTCCCTGACCCTAACCCCGTTGATGTGCGCACGCATTCTCGGCGAACGCCGGGCAGGCCATAAACGTACGTGGATGGAAAAGTGGACCGGCAATTTCATCAAACGCGTGATCGACGCGTATGGTCGTGCTCTTGATAAGTTTCTCGACCGCGCCTGGCTGGCGATTCCGATCCTCCTCGCTTGTATTCTCGGTCTCTGGTTTTTCTTTACCCATCTGCCGTTCACGTTGCTTCCACCTGGCGACAGCGGTTTTGCCCGCGGAGTTTTCATTGCTCAGGAAGGGTCGTCGCCAGAGCAGATGCGGGCTTTTCAAAAACTGGTGAATCAGAAAATCATAGCGGACCCGAGCGTGGCGCAGTTTTTCACCGTCGCCGCTTCTGCGTCACGGAGCGCCTTGTCACAAGCGATCATCTTTTGCGTTTTCAAACCGCGCGAGGAGCGCGATCCGATTGAGCAATGTCTTTTGCGAATACAAAAGTCGATCAATACAATTCCTGGCCTGACCGCAGTCATAACGCCGAGTCCGGTGCTGCAAATCAATGTCGGCGCAACCAATCAGACGCAAGGCCAGTACGCGTACACCATTAGCGGGATCATTCCGCAGGACGTTTATGGCGCGGCCAACCAAATGATGACGAGCCTGCGCGGTTTCAAGGGATTCGCTTCGGTGCGCTCCGATTATTACAACAGCACGCCGAACCTGACGATTAACATCGATCGCGAACGCGCCGCCACCTACGGCGTTTCGACTTCGGCGATCCAAAGTTTGTTGAGGAACGCCTACTCGCAGAACTACGTCTATTTAATCAAACAACCGGACGACCAATATCAGGTCATCCTCGAAGTGAAAGACAACGAGCGCGCACAGCCGAGAGATCTCGACAATTTATTTGTGCGCAGCAATACCGGCAGCACGATTAGCCAAGGCGGCGCTGCGGGCAATAGCATTGCCACTGCGACCGGAACGAGCGCGGACCTCGTTCCGTTGCGCGCTGTAACATCGACAAGTCAGGTTGTTGGACCGCAAGCCGTGAATCACTTCGACCAGTTCACCAGCGTCACGATTAATTTCAATTTGCTGCCGGGCGTTGCCATCGGCGATGCGACCAAATTCATCGAAGATTCGTTCGTTCAAGTGCATCAGCAGTTTCCTGGCGTTCAAGCAACCTTTCAGGGCGAGGCGCTTGTGTTCCGACAACTTTTCCATGCGCTGCCGTTGCTCCTGATCGCCGCCATTTTTGTGATGTATGTGATCCTTGGAATTCTTTACGAAAGCTATGTCCATCCGATCACGGTTCTTTTTCCGGCGATCGTGCCTGCGGTCGTCGGCGGGCTATTCACGCTTTGGATTTTTGGATCGACCTTGTCGCTTTACAGCGTGATCGGACTTTTTCTTCTGCTCGGGATCGTGAAAAAGAACGGGATCATGGTGGTCGACTTCGCTTTGCAGCGAATTGACGAAGGTTGGGACCTGCGCTCGGCAATTCACGAAGCCAGTGTCGAACGGTTTCGACCGATTATGATGACGACGCTGGCCGCGTTGATGGGCGCGATTCCACTGGCGCTTGGTTTTGGACAGGACGCTTCTTCGCGGCGTCCGCTCGGCTTGGTCATTGTCGGAGGACTCATTTTTTCGCAGCTGGTTACGCTGTTTGTAACGCCGGTGATCTATCTCTGGCTCGAGTGGTTCCAGGAACACGTGCTCGACAAGGTGCCATTCCTGCGGAGCAAGCACACGCATCACGAAGGCGAACCCGCGCGAGGCGATGGTGAGATTCAACCCGCGCCAGCTACCGTCCACTAACCCTGTCTTGTTCTCGTTAGTGCTGTAGCGTGCGCTCTCCTCAGAGCGCGTCAACTCAACGCGGCCAAAAAATCCCCTGAGGACAGCAGACGCTACAGCCATGTGCCTCTGAGGCTCGTTATCCATTCCAGCTTCACGATTCCTCATCCTTAATTTATCTTAGAGCATGCGAGCGATGGTTCTGAATAACCCAAGAAAGTCGCTGCAATTGCGCGATGTGCCAAGACCGATGGCGGGGAGGGGACAATTGCTCGTGCGCGTTGCGACATGCGCAGTGTGCCGGACCGATCTTCATGTCGTCGATGGCGAACTGCCGGATCCAAAGCTGCCCCTGATTCTGGGCCATCAAATTGTCGGGCGCGTACAAGAGATCGGCGAGGAAACAGATTCGAAATTCCAGATCGGAGATCGCGTGGGAATTCCGTGGCTAGGCTGGACGGATGGCGACTGCGCTTATTGTCGATCGGGCCGGGAGAATCTGTGCGACAACGCGCGTTTTACTGGCTACACGATCAACGGCGGCTACGCCGAATTCACCGTCGCCGATGCGCGGTTCTGTTTTCCTCTGCCGGAGCGCTACAATGATGTCGAAGTTGCGCCGCTGCTCTGCGCTGGGCTGATTGGCTATCGTTCGTACCGCAAAACCGGCAACGCGCGCCGCTTAGGCATCTACGGTTTCGGCAACGCCGCGCACTTGATCGCGCAGGTTGCGCTTTATGAAGGACGCGATCTTTTCGTACTTACAAGACCAGGCGACACGAAAACGCAGCAAAACGCGAAAACGCTAGGCGCAAAGTGGGCTGGAGGCTCGGACGAGATGCCGCCGGAAAAACTAGATGCTGCAATTATCTTTGCCTCAGTCGGACCCCTTGTGCCAACGGCGCTGCGCGCGCTCGCCAAAGGCGGCATCGTGATCTGCGGCGGAATTCACATGAGCGACATCCCTTCATTTGCCTATGCCGATCTATGGGAAGAACGCGTTATCACTTCAGTCGCGAACCTGACCCGTCGCGACGCTGACGAATTTCTCGAGCTTGCGCCGCGCGTTCCGGTGAAAGCGCACACGGAAACGTTCTACTTGGAACAAGCCAACACTGCTCTTGATCGATTTCGCGCCGGGAAACTGAGTGGGACCGCTGTTCTTGTAATGGATGCCAACTGACACTGCACGGACGGTGTGTGGGAGGCTGATCGCACGTTCATAAGGCGTTTCTACGAAACGCCGCCCTACACATGCCGTCCGCACACTTTGTCGAGACAAATTTACCGGGTCGAGCGTTCCTCAGACTCTAGCGTGCTCCCGCGCGTGCACGAACAGCTAACGGTTTCACAAAATTGCCAGGAACCCGCTTTTCGTCGTCAGGGACGGAACCGGCCGCGTTGGCGAGCGCTTCTTCGTCTCGTGATAGGAACGGTTTGAAGCGGTTCTTGTCGATCGCTTTCATGAACGCTTCATGCGGTGAGACGATGCCTTCTTCGAGCAGCGCCCAAATAGCGTCGTCCATGAATTGCATTCCTTGCGCTCTTCCGGAAATGATCACGTCCTGGAGTTTTTGCGTTGCGCCTTCGCGAATGATGGCGGCAACGGCTGCGTTGGCGATCAGAATTTCATTTACGGCGATGCGGCCTGGCCGATCTGACCTTTTCAAAAGCAATTGGGCTACGACACCGCGAAGGGAGTTTGCCAGCATAGTTTGCGCTTGTGCCTGGCGATCGGCGGGGAAAGCGTCTATCATACGATCCACTGTTTTTCGGGCATTGTTCGTGTGCAGTGTGCCGATCACGAGAAGGCCCGTCTCGGCTGCGGTGAGAGCGAGCGAAATCGTTTCCAAGTCGCGCATCTCGCCTATGAGCACAATATCGGTGTCTTCGCGCAGCGCTGCCTTAAGCCCGGCGGGAAACGAGATTGAGTCGCCCGGCACTTCCCGCTGTGTGATAATGCTGCGTTTATTGTTGTGCAAGAATTCGATTGGCTCCTCTACGGTTACAACGTGCCTGAAGAAGTTTTGATTGATGAAGTCGATCAGCGCCGCTTGCGTTGTCGTCTTACCCGAGCCCGTCGGCCCGGTAACAAGGAGCAGGCCGCCCCGCAAATAAGCAAATTCCTTAATCACGACCGGAACACCGAGTTCCTCGAGACTCAAAATCTTGGTGGGAATTAGTCGAAAAGCCGCGGCATAGCCATCGGACTGCTTGAAGTAGTTCGTGCGGAATCTTGAGTGCTCGTCCATCTGATAAGCAAAATCGAGATCGCCGCGTTCCTGGAAAATTTCCCAGTTCTGCGGGCCGCAAACTTCGCTCAACATGCGCGTAGCTTCCTCGCGCGAAATCGGCTCCTCTCGGATGGGCATGATATCGCCATGCGTACGTATTTTTGGCGGTTGCCCCTCTCCGATATGCAAATCGGACGCGCCTTGCCGAACGACGATCTCAAGGAACTGATCGATGTAAGCCATGGATTAAAGACGAATGACGGATGACGAATGAGAAAGGAATGAAAAATTACGAATGGCGCCCGCCGTTGGAGGTTCCTGGGTCGGATTTGGTTGGGATTTGGTCATTTGTGGTTGGTCATTTCTCGACATACTGGCGCATCAGTTGTTTTTGGTCGGCGCGCTCGTAAGCTTCCTCGCCGCTGATCAGGCCGTGGTCATAAAGATCGATTAGCGCGTCGTCCATCAAACGCATACCTTGTTTTTTGCCGGTCTGAATAATGCCCGGCAGCATGTAGGTCTTTGCTTCGCGAATCACGTTGGCTACCGCAGGCGTATTGGTAAGAATTTCCAGGGCGAGCACCCGACCGGTTCCGTCTTTTGTTGGTATTAACTGGTGACTGAGGATGCCACGCAACGATTCCGCCACCATCACCCGCACGTGTTCCTGTTGCTCGGGTGGGAAAACGTCGAGCAGTCGATCAAGTGTCCGCGAGGCATTACTCGTGTGCAACGTTGACAGGACAAGATGCCCCGTTTCGGCCGCAGTGATCGCAAGTGAGATCGTTTCCAGGTCGCGCATTTCGCCCACCATGATCACGTCTGGATCTTCCCGGAGAGCAGCGCGCAATGCCGCGGCGAACGACTCGGTGTGCGTGAAGACTTCGCGCTGGCTAACATGGCAATTTCTCGATGAAATGATGTATTCGATCGGGTCCTCCAGCGTGATGATGTGATCGCGCCGTTCCGTGTTTATTTGTTCGATCATCGCCGCGAGCGTGGTCGATTTACCGGTACCAACCGAACCTGTGGCGAGAATCAGGCCATTCTGATAACGCGTGAGTAACTTAAGTTGCTCCGGCAATCCCAGTTCGTCCATGGTTCGGACATGGCTGTTGATCACGCGAAAAACAATTTCAATCCCGAGCCGTTGCCGAACCACGCTGACGCGGTAACGAGCGAACTCGTTCGCATAGGCAAAGTCGGAATCGCCGCGTGAATTGAGTTCCTCCTTGCACACTTCGGGCATGAAAGCCTCTGCCAACGCTGCCGTTTGCTCCCGGGTGAGAAGCGGGGCGTCCGGCCACATTGGCTCCAAGCTGCCATGCATCCGCCAGATCGGTGGCGCGGCCACGCCTAGATGAACGTCCGACGCACCGGCCTTTTGGCCAATCTCGAGGTAGTTATCCACGTGGCCGAGCGGATGCGATTCAACTGGGATAGCCGGAGGGGAACTCGTTGCGATCATGGCTGCGTGGGGAAATAATTACGCAGCTTAGCCCAGTGCGTAAATCTTAAAAGGAGAGGCTCCCGATCGACTCAGTAGACGCGCAGGACTTATGTTTTTCGGCGCGATCGCCCGCCGAAATCCGTGAGCCGGGTTTTGACGAACTCAACAACCGCCGGACGAGCGAGGTTTGCCGCGATTTTTAGCAGACCCAGAGCAAAGCCGGTTTCGACCAGTTTCTTCTGTGATTTGCGGCCGCTTTTTGCATCGACGTAAATTTTTTTCTTTCGCATCGGCGCCAGCGCGATCAACGCACCGACAGCGGCTGCCGCCGAAAGCCAGGAAACCGTTTGCTTTCGAAATGATCTGCGGAATTTCGCCGGGAAATCAAATTCGTACTCCAAGCCGCGCAAATCGCGCGCGACACGTTCCCGGGACTGCCCGATTTCCGCCTTCAGCTCGTCGATTGATTTGTTGCGTCCAGATTTTTCAGCCATTCCCGATCCTTCTTTAATTCAGTCAACGTCGCGCGAAAAAGCGGCTTGGTGATACGGCTACGCGCGACAAGCAGCAAGACCAGCGCGATAATAAAATGCACTACGGCAGCGGCCAGTGCTATCCATGGCCAGGAAATTCCAACGAGGTGCGCCAGCCCTACAACCGCACCAGTGATGAGAAAAACGTAACCCAGCGCGCACAGGAGCAGCGCAAAAATTACGCAACCCACCAGTATGAGCAGTTGTACCGCGGCGCCTTTGGATTCCTCGGCAAGCAGAGCAAACCGGCTCTCGAAGAACTCTGCGAGCGCGTTCAAGAGCGCTAACAAGTTCTCGAGCAAACCGGCGTGTCCCGCGGGGTTGCGGGACCGAGTGCTCTCGCTCATCATCTCCGAATTCTTTCGGAGTTAGCGACGGAAGATCAGACCCAGGACGAACCCAATTCCGAGCGCACTGAAAATCGCCTTTGTCGGATTTTCACGCACGTATTGCTCTGCGTCTTCCTGGAATGTGCGGGCGCGATCCCTTGCATCACCCCATGCTTGTTCTGCTTTGCCGCGTGCCTCGCCCCAAGCCTGCCCGGCCTTGCCGCGGTACTCTTCGGCGAAAGCACCTGCGGCTGATTTCAAATCTTCCGCAGCTCTGCGGGCATGTTCCTTGCTGCTTTGCAACTTATCCTGGGCCTCTGGGGGGACGGACGTTTTCTGTTCTGATTTGTTTTCTTCTGCCATTGGTAATCTCCAGTTAATTTTCGTTTCAAGTATCCGCGCGCTTTGCCGAATCAGCAAACGCTGAGTTCTCGCTGAAGGGTATTCGCGTTGAAGCCTTGAAGCGGATTTCTTTCTTTAACGGCTTTACTGCTTCAACGATCTAACTAACGGCGAAAAAGGATCTTACTGTTCGCGGAAAATAATCCGCGCTTTTGTCAGATCGTAGGGCGAAAGCTCCACAGAAACCTTATCGCCCGGCACGATGCGGATGAAATGCTTACGCATTTTACCCGAGATATGTGCAAGCACATTGCGCTGACCTGGCAGATCTACGCGGAACATCGTGCCCGGTAACACCTGTGTTACTGTGCCCTCCGTAACGATTGGTCCTTCCTTCGCCATCGCGGCGAAGTATACCGTGCGAATGCCCATCTCTCAAGGATTGCGCAGCTGATCCACCGAGATGGTTGGCAGATATTCCCGAAGCTCCTGCCGTTTCCACCATGCGACGGTTTGTCGAAGTTCGATCACGGTGGTGAATCGATAGCGATAAAACATCGCGCGAATGTA
>Ga0222622_10000866_pt1 | contig 11971 bp, 11 predicted proteins | sample PLM2_5_b1metaG_FD_177335 | JGI IMG/M metagenome (GOLD analysis project Ga0222622, IMG submission 177335) | Groundwater sediment microbial communities from an aquifer in East River, Colorado, USA - PLM2_5_b1 | ecosystem: Environmental > Terrestrial > Soil > Riparian zone | place: USA: East... | reverse complement strand
CTCATGTCGTCTCTACCCGGAACGTTCGATCACGCCCCACAGGTTCTGTGGGAGCGGGCGATTATTCCCGGGATTGGAAACAGAGACGCGACGAGCAGAGATCATGACTGGGCTGATGATTGAGCTAGTAGTTGCATAGGACGAAGAGCACCCCGAACGCGGGCAACGTTATTCCACACCTGTTGGGATGTCAAGACAATTCCAAATTCGCACTCAGTGGCTAGGGACGGAATCGAACCGCCGACACGCGGATTTTCAGTCCGCTGCTCTACCAACTGAGCCACCTAGCCAACCTACAGTTTGGACAGGACAATTAACCCAATCGCGATCTTCTAATCAACCGGCTTCGGATCAGCGCTACTTCTGTCGCTTGGTTGCGCGTCCCGGTGCATCGATCGCTTGGCCCAGCAAGTCCTGGAGCTCTTCGTCCGTAACGTTGGCCCAGCTGGAATGGCGGCGGGGAAGCCGTCGACGTTGTGTGCTATCCAGCCCCTCGAAACAAATCCAACCATCCTGAAAATCGCCGAGGAACCTCCGTCCGCTTGCACTAGCTCGGCTGAGACCTGGGGTCACAGGCCATGCCCGCCAGGTGCTTCCGGTATCGTCCCTGAATTCGCGAACGCGCGTCGGCGATTCCTCGCTATGTCCACCCGCTTCTATTTCCTCAGAGCCCCTACCGACGTTAGGCTCGGCATCGCTTTTACGGTCAGCGGCTTCGCTGGTGGATATCGGATGCTCGCGCTCCGCAGGCGCGCGACGCTTCATCTGACGACGCACCGTGATCGTCTGCTCGGCTGCAACTGCGGCAGCCAGAAGTGCATCCTCGAGGCGGCGTATCTCCTGGGTTGAATCCGTCGAAAGGCCTTTCGCTTCAGCCTCGCAAGCTTCACGCAGGCGGCGCCGGAGTTCTGATTCGGCGTCGGCTAGAACGGGCTGGAGCGGATCGGATTGGGGGGCAGGATGTGACGGCATCAGTTCCACACGCTATTCAACGAGAGTTGCTGTGCAAAACTGCTACCACCGTCCCGCTGCTTTTCAGCGAGTGGGCGCTTTGCCATGAACTACCGTGATAACCGACTTGATGCCGCCCCGGGTGTTGAAATCGCCCACAACTCGCATCCATTTGGGCGATGACTTCGCCACCAGGTCATCCAGAATCCGGTTTACCGCGCGCTCGTAGAAGATCCCATCGTTCCTGAAGCTCCACAAATAGAGCTTGAGGCTCTTCAGCTCGAGACATGTTGACGCCGGAATGTAAGTAATTCGGATTGTACCGAAGTCAGGGGCGCCCCCCTTCAGCAGGGCGAGTTCCTCGGCATCGCTTTCGATACCGCCGAGCGGACACAGCGAGGTGAACTCCGAGCAATCCATGTGGATCTCGTAGTCACGGTCGGAGTAGGGGTTGTCGAATGTCTCGAGGAGCTCTGGTCTTGGCATCCTCGAACGATGCACAGATGAATGGCGCGGATCAATCCGCTCGCATCACTCCTGGCGCAGCTTGCGCGACATCTCCTCGAGGATCCGGCGCTCGTCCTTCGTCAGACTCTCGATTCCCTGCTGGGAGATCTTGTCCAGCACGCGGTTCACTTTCGCGGCGTATTCCTTGGGCGATTCCTGTTTCGGTACGTGCGTCAGCGGCTTGGTCTCGCGCAGAACGACAGCGTTGCTTCGAGTAACTATGTCATCTGCTCCGCGCTCGCGATCGCGCATCGGAGAGCGCCCCCGTGGCACTGCGCGTGGCATGTCCTCCGATTCATCGGGGACTGATGACACCCAACCTCTCACACGGTCGAGCCCGCCCAGGGAGTAAAGCTTCAGAAAGAGCCATCCAAAACCCATTCCGCCGACGTGTGCGGTCCAGTCTATTCCCGAGCTCGGAGACAACGCGAAGATGATGTTCATCGCGATCATGGCAGCGATGAGCCACCGCGATTTCATTGGAATGACACCGAAGAGGTACACCTCTTCGTCCGGCCAGTGGAGAGCATATGCTACCAGCACTCCGCTGATCGCGCCGGATGCTCCGATTACCGTTGAATGCTGAGCGAACAGGAGGTGGGCAATTCCGCCCCCGATTCCACACCACAGGTAAAACTGGACGAAAGTGCGCGTTCCCCAGATCTGTTCGAGCCTGGGCCCGAACATCCACAGCGTGAACATGTTGAAGGCGATGTGCGCCAGCCACGCATGCACGAACATGTAGGTGGCAATCGTCCACCATGAGCCGGGAAATCGGGCCGGGTTGAGCGCAAGCGCCGAAAACACCCCTTCTGTTCCGAACAGCGTCAGCTGCAGGAAATACACGCCGATATTCAGCGCCAGCAGCCACTGAACAGCGGGTGTCAGACGGGAAGATGATTCCGGGGCTTCGTACAGCTCGCTCATGCAGACCTTCTACAAAGGGCCTAATCCTAAGACACAGCACGGGCCGAAGGGTTCCTGAAAGAACTCTATTCGAGGGCGAGCTTGACGATCCGCTCGCACAGCTCAGGAAAGTCAATTCCCATCGCCGCCGCACCCTGTGGTATCAGACTGAGCTGGGTCATTCCGGGCAACGTGTTCGCCTCGAGGCAGTAGAACTCGCCCTCGGTTGTGAGCCTGAAATCAATGCGCGCGCATCCCCCGAGCTTGAGGGCCTTGAACGCCGCCAGAGCCTGCTGCTGCACCCTCGCGGTAGCTTCCGGCGACAGTTTGGCCGGGAACTCTTCGGTCGCCATGCCCGCGGTGTACTTGCACTCGTAGTCGTAAATCTCGTGCTTGGCGATGATCTCACCCACCGGTAGAGCGACAGTTCCAAGAACCCCCACTGTCAGCTCCCGGCCAGGCACGAAGCGCTCGATCATGACTTCGTCGTCGTACTTGCTCGCTTCCCGAATGGCTGCCTGCAGATCTTCCCGCTTCTTCACCAGAGTGAGCCCGACCGTGGATCCCTCCTTCGAAGGCTTCACCACCACGGGCATCCCCAACATTCCTTCCACCTGCTCGACAGTGGCCGGTGCCATCAGCCAGTCGGCAGTATTCACTTCTGCCGCACGGAATAGTTTCTTCGACAGATCCTTGTCCATCGCCAACGCGCTCGCGAGGTGTCCGCTTCCGGTGTACTTCACCCGCGCCATGTCCAGAAGCGCCTGGATGGTCCCGTCCTCGCCCTGTCCCCCGTGAAGTCCCAGAAAGACGACTTTCGCATCCTTGATTTCCTTCATCGATGTCAGATTCGGCAGGAACGTTCCCTCGGCGAACTTCGACAGCGACTCGAGCGTAGGCGGCTTGACGCCGACCTTTCCGGTGCTCAGCTCACGCTCCTCCGCATCGCTGATTACGCCGCGCGCTGGATCGAGAGCTGTGACTTTGTGCCCCCGACCTCGCAGTGCCTGCACGATCCGAATTCCCGACGCGAGTGAGACATTGCGCTCGGATGATGTCCCACCCATGAGTACCGTGATCTTCATTCGTTCCAGTTTCCCTTGATTAGCGCGACATCATGAAATGCAGCATGTCGGATCGCGTTACGATCCCCTGTACGACGCCATGCTCCTGCACCAGAACGGCAGGATTCGATTTGGAGAGTAGTTTCACGACGCTGTCGACGGGTTGATCTGATGCAACCATCGGAAACGGTGAATCCATTATCTCGCTCACCGTGGTGTCGAGCAGCTTCGGATTCTCCAGGCTTTTCTGCGAGAGCGACCAGTCGCTCACCGACCCAATGCAGTTTGCTCCATCCATTACTGGAAGCTGGGAGACATCGTGCAGGCTCATCAATCCAATCGCCTGTCTGACTGTGGCCCCGGGAGCCACGCTCACTACCGAAGGTGCCGTCCCATTTTTCCTGCCGAGCACGCTGTGAAGCGCGACTTTCGGCGTGTCGAGCATCTGGTTCTCGCGCATCCACTCGTCGCTGTAAAGCTTCGATAGGTAGCGCTCGCCGGTATCGCACAGAATCGTCACAACCATCGCTTTGGGATCGTCCAGTTCACGCGCGGTTTGTAGGGCGATCGAGGTGATGAGGCCGGATGATCCGCCGACGAACAATCCTTCTTCCCGGGTCAGTCGTCGCGCCATGGCGAAGGACTCCTTGTCGCTGACGGTGTGGTACTCGTCGATCACGCTCATGTCGAGCGTTCCGGGAAGTTTGTCCTGGCCGATTCCTTCGACCTTGTATGGCGTACCCTCGATTTTGTTCTTTCCCTTGCTGCGCCAGTACTCAGCCAGTATGGAGCCCGCTGGGTCGCCCGCGATCACCTTGATCTTCTTGTTTTGCTCTTTAAGGTATCGACCAACGCCAGTGAGGGTCCCACCGGTTCCTGCCGATGCCACGAAGTGCGTGATCTTTCCGGACGTCTGCTCCCAGAGCTCCGGACCTGTGGTTGCGTAATGAGCTTCCGGATTTGCATCGTTGTAGAACTGGTCGGCAAGAATCGCATTCGGTGTCTCGGCAGCGATTCGCTTCGCCATCATCACGTAGTTGTCGGGATGATCCGGAGGCACCGCGGTTGGCGTTACGATCACATCAGCGCCGAACGCTTTTAGCAGCCGCACCTTCTCCTGCGACATCTTGTCGGGCATGGTGAAGATGCATTTGTAGCCGCGCAACGCTGCCGCGATCGCCAGACCTACGCCTGTATTTCCACTCGTGCCTTCGACGATGGTTCCGCCCGGCTTGAGCTTGCCTTCCCGCTCGGCGCGCTCGATGATCGGAAGACCAATCCGGTCCTTCACCGATCCGCCCGGATTGAAGAATTCAGCCTTGGCGTAGACCGGCGTCCTTATTCCACGGGTGACATGATTGAGCCTGATCAGAGGTGTCCATCCGATCGTGTCCAGGACGCTGTCGTAGGGCTGGCGATTCCTTTCGTTCTTCATCTAGCGGCTGGTTCTACGTTTCGCCGTTCTGGCTACTGGCTTTTTTGCGACGGGTTTGGCAGCTGTGACTTTCGGCGTGTCCGCTGCGGCCGTGTTAGCACCAGTCGACTGCGCGGTGCTGCTGGCGGTGGTAGAGTCCCGTTTGATGACCGAATCTCCAGCGAGTGGCGGTGCATCGGGATGCCGGAAGAATACCGGGAGGAGAATTGATACCGGCACCGGCACGCCCTGGGTCTTCGCCGGCTGGAATTTGAGATCCCGTGAGCCCTTCATGGCAGCCGAGTCCAGCGCGTTGAAGCCTGAAGTCTCGGCAACACGGGTGGAGTCCGCGACGATCGATCCGTCTCTGTCGATGTAGATGCGGAGAGTGACATTGCCCTGAACTTTCTGGGCGTATAACGCCGGCGGGTAGCGGAAGGGGAGCTCCTTGTTGAGCATGACTGGAGCAATGTCGGGTTGTCGACCGATCGTTTGAAACGGAAGGTTCGATCCCTCTCCCTTCTTGCAGGCAACGCCGCACAGCAGCGCGAAGACGGCGAACGCGATTCTGATTCGCGAGTTCGTGCTCAAGTGGTTCCCTTCTCTCGCTTGACTTCATCCACGAGCCTGGCGAGCAGCTCGAGCGCTTGAATTGGGGTCATATTATTGGGTTCCACGTTTTTCAGTTGTTGTACTACCGGGTGTGTCAGTACTCCGAACAGAGCCAGCTGATCATCTGCACTACGGGAACGTGTCTCTGAAGCGTGACCCGATCGGGGCACGATTTGTTCCGCTTCGAGAAGTCGGAGCAGTTCCTGAGCACGCTTCAGAACCGTCGCTGGGAGTCCTGCCAACCTTCCGACCTCGATGCCATAGGAGCGATCGGCTCCTCCCGGCTGAAGCCGGTGGAGGAAGAGCACCTGATCTCCGACTTCCCGCACCTGAACATTATAGTTGCGAACTGCTACTAAACTATCGGAGAGCTGCGTCAGCTCGTGATAGTGTGTGGCAAAGACGGTTTTGCACCCCACCACGTCGTGCAGATGCTCGCTCACGGACCACGCGATCGAGATCCCATCATAGGTGGAAGTACCCCGACCGATCTCGTCCAGTAGCACGAGACTGCGCCGAGTGGCGGTGTGGAGAATGGCGCTCGTTTCCGACATCTCCACCATGAAGGTTGACTGGCCCCGAACGAGATTGTCACTCGCACCGACGCGAGTAAACAGCCTGTCGACGATCCCGATGCGCGCACGCGAAGCCGGAACGAAGCTCCCAACCTGAGCCATCAGCACTATCAATCCGACCTGCCGCAGAACCGTCGACTTTCCCGCCATGTTCGGTCCGGTCAGGATGATCATCCGTGCGTCTTCGGTGAGCGAGATGTCGTTCGGGATGAACTTTTCTCGTGGCATCATCCTCTCGACCACCGGATGGCGGCCGGCTGTGATCTCGAGCGAGAACTCATCTGCGAGCTCGGGCCTTACATACCCCTCCCTGCTCGCCGCTTCGGCGAGGGATGCGATCACGTCCAGCTCGGCGATGATCTGTGCGACCGACTGCAGTCGTGCTACCTCTGCCCCTATCGCCGATCGCAGCGCCTCGAACAGCTCACGCTCTCGCTCTTCTACTTTCTCTGCCGCCGTGAGAACGCGTTCCTCGTACTCCTTGAGCGATGGAGTCACGTAGCGCTCGGCACCCGCCAACGTCTGCCTTCTCTGATAATCGGAGGGAACGAGATGGATGTTGCTGTTCGTCACTTCTATGAAGTAGCCGAACACCTTGTTGTATCCGACCTTGAGCGAGCCGATTCCCGTTCGCGTACGCTCTTCGGTCTGGATTTTCGCGATTCCATCCTTGCCGCCATCGCGCAGCGCTCTCCATTCATCCAGCGCCGTATCGACACCTGCCCGGATGCTTGGCTCGTCCCCGATCGTCACGGGCGGTCTATCCACCAGCACGCGCCTGACTTCCTCGCAGAGATCACTGCAGCCATCCCATTGGGAGACGTGCTTTCCGAACGCCGCCTCTCCCTCGTTCTGCGCGGCGACGCGCGCTCTTTCCAGCGCAGACTGGACCAGCGGCAAGCGCGCCATCGAGTCGCCGAGTGCTCTCAGCTCGCGCGGAGATGCGCGACCAGCGGCTGCTTTTCCAGCCAGGCGCTCGATGTCGCGTACACCATCCAGCGCTTCCCGCATTGCACCGCGAACGAGCGCGTCCCCCAACGCCGCCACCGCGCTCAGACGCGCTTCTATCGGAGCACGTTCGACCAGTGGCGCAAGCAGCCACTGCCGGAGCAAGCGAGCTCCCATCGGCGTAAGCGTGCGATCCAGAACGCGCAACAATGTCCCCGAGGCCTCGCCACCTCGCATCGATTCGACGAGCTCGAGATTGCGCCTCGTCATCTCGTCCAGAGGCATCGTGCCTCCCGGTCGCTCCATCCTTGGTCGCGCGAGGTGCGGCGTGCCGGCAGGCTGCAGCTCGTCCAGATACCTGAGCAACGCACCAGCTGCTCCAACAGCCGCCCGATCGTCCTCAGCGATTCCGAATGACTCCAGCGACTTTACCTTGAAGCGCTCGGCAAGCTGGTCGCGGCCGAGTTCAGGATCGAATTCCCAGCTCTCGCGTTCCGTAACCATTGGGCCTTCTTCGCCGATTGGCCCCTTCAACACATTGCTCGGGTTTTCACCACGAGCCACTATCACTTCACGAGGGGTGAATCTCGATAGCGCTGACTCCAGATCTTCGGTCCGAACCGCGATCATCCTCAGCTCTCCAGTCGACAAGTCGACTGCTGCTATGCCGACGGAATCGCCCTCGCGGTTCAGGGCGCAGAGATAGTTGTTGCGCGTTCCATCGAGGAGATCGTCGGAGTAAGCAGCACCGGGCGTAATTGTCTCAGTGACTTCGCGTTTGACAATGCCCTTTGCGAGCTTTGGGTCTTCGGTCTGTTCGCAAATCGAGACGCGAAAGCCTTGCTGGATGAGCCGGCGGAGATACTCTCCGGCAGCCTTAACGGGAACACCAGCGAGCGGTACCTCGCTCGCGCCGCCGTTATTCCTGGAGGTGAGGGTGAGACCGAGTGTCTTCGATGCTACCTCGGCGTCCTCGTAGAACATTTCGTAGAACTCACCCATCCGGAAGAACAGAATCGCGTCCTGATGACGCGACTTGATCTCCCGGTACTGCTGCATCAACGGTGTTGATGCGCTTCGAGTCACCGTTCTGGCGCTCGTACCACAAAGCCATCCATTTGCTTCGCCTTGATTCTCTTCAGTGCATCCTCGGCGTCTTTGTTTGTAGCATAGCGCCCGATCCTCACCCGAAAGGGCGCAACATCTCCGTCAACTCTCGCTTGATAGCCTCGCTTGGTGAGGCTGGCCGCCAGTTTATCCGCTTCTGCTCTACGGTTGTACGCCGCCACTTGTACCGAGTAGCTGGTTGGACGCGATGCACTGGTAGCCGGCTTGACCGGTGGCTTTGCGACTTCATTCGCTGGTGATTTCGTCGGATCGACAATGCTCGGCTTCCTGTCGTTGGCCTGCACAGGAGGTTTTGGGCGCTCCTGAATGGTTGCCTTAGTCGGAGGCGGTGCCGGAGGCGGGACCATAGCTGAAACCGTGTCGGCGACTGTCGCCTTCGGCGTTGGAGGCTGGCTTTCAGCCGGCGCGACATTCGAAGGCGCAGAAGCTGTTGTGTTCGTCGGCGGCGTCACCGCGGCTGCGATCGAAGCGCATCGCTGTCCCTGATACTGTATCTGATTTCGCAGCTCTATTTCCGCATCGCCCGCCTGCGCGAGTGCGCTTGCATTCGCCGCACAGGCATTCGGGATATCGTTCTTCTCGAATAGCACTCGGGCAGTCCAGTAACTCGCCCGCGCGAGTGATTTGCTGCGGGGATAGTCTCGCGGGATTCGCTGAAGATGGATGAGCGCCCCTTCTCGATCCCCACGCGCAAGCTCGAGCTGTGCGAGACGCAACAAGGCATCTTCTGCCTGGGGGGCGAGTGGGTAGTCCACAACTATGTGCTTATAGTCGCTTTCAGCATCCGCTGCATTCGAGGCAAGGCTGGCTCGCCAGAACAATGCCTCGGGATAAAGCCGGGCAGTTGGCGATGTCGCCTTGATTACGGAATCGATGAGGGCTCTTCCCGCCACGCCATTGCCATCGCTCACCAACCCCTGTGCTCTTACGAAAACCGGGTCCGTCGGACGCACTGGCGCTTGTGCGACCGCCAGAGTAGCCGCACAACATAGAAGTGCGCCGTTAAGATATGCCCATCTGACCATCTCACTACTCTCCTATTGGCTCATGCGGCAGCGTTTCTTTCGTCGGCTGCACACAGGCTGAGTACTACGGTAGCTAGCAATTGTTCTTCGGACGAGACTCTGCTCTCCTTGAGCGTTATATCCGCCTCGAGCAGATAATCGAGGGCGCGGTCGAGTGCTTCGCGGTTCCAGCGTTCAGCCGCACGAGCCCACACGGCGGTAGCGGATCCCCACGACCGGCCTGTAAACGCTCCGGTCTCCTTCAGAAGGTCGAAGTACTCCTGCGCCAGACGGGCTCTGGAAAGGCCTTCGTCCAATCGAGCGCGTCCCCACGAAATTGCGAGCATCTGGGTGGACAATGCCATGACGACTGACACCGCAGTTGTTTTCGGCTGAGCCAGAACGTGGGGGATCAACTCCAGCGACCGGGATGCGTTTCGGTCGGCTACTGCATCGAGCAGATCGGCTTGTGTTTCGCCCCGTCTGACCCCGACTATGGCGGCAACAGCATCTTCGCCGATTTCTCCACCCCGCCCCTGGACGTAACTGGCGAGCTTGTCCAGCTCCCCCGCCAATTGATGAAGGTCGCTTCCGACCGCGGCCTGCAGAAGCTCCACCGCCGGTTCGGTGATTCCGATTCCTAGCGCGCTCGTGGCATGGTGCGCAATCCACTTGGGAATCCTGTCACCGGTTAGAAAGTCAAATTCGAGCACGGTGGCCGAATTGGAGAGGCTGGTATCGGCTTTCGTCGCTGCTGCTCCCATCATGATCAAAACCAGGTCGGGCGAGGGGCTTTTCAGGTATTGATCGAGAGCTTTACGCGCTTCTTTCCTGAGAGAGTTCACTTCGCGAAGGACGATAACCCTTCGCTCGGCCATCATGGGCGGAGTGGAGAGCAACACGCCGAGGGTTTCAGCATCGATTTCGGCGGAGCGCCTGGTGTCGAGGTTGAAGTCCTTCAAACCAGGGTCCAGGGCTGCCTCGATAAGCTGCCTCACGGCGTCGTCCTTCTGGTAATCGTCTTCGCCAGTGATGAAATAAGCGCCGTCGAACGACCGGCGCTTTATGGTATCACGAAGTGTTTTGAGCGAAGACCCGGCCATCTTCGAAATATACGGCACCCCTTCGAGGCTGCCGATGGTTCGAGAGCTAACGAGTGTAGTTAGCGAGCTCGAGGCTGGAGTGCGCGAATCTGACCGGAACTTGCTCTGCAAAGAGAGCGGCGGGCCAGATGCTCAGTCCGGCTGAAACGGAGGTGACAATCGCCGGCGTCGAGGTGGTAAAGGGGGTGAGATCCGGCTCCGGAATACTTGCTACTACAGGCGGCATCACCAGATCGCGCGGCGAATCGGAATTGAGCAGCGTGGTTCCGATGTATCCGAGCATTAATACGCTTGCTACTGTCGCCGCGATGGCGCCACGTCTGAGGTTCCGCTGCGTTGTCGCGAACAGGTTGTCGTACTCGCAGTCTCTGAGACGTGCCTCGAGCCGCTGTGAAAAGTCGGCGGATGGCTCTATCGAGGGGAGGTTTCTGAACAGGAGAAGGGAGCGGCGGATCTTGGCATCGTGCTTCGCGCAGCTCTCGCATTCCATGAGGTGCCGCTGCATGCGAACCAGCTCGATACCCGCCAGGGTATCGTCTACAAAAGCAACGTGCTGATCACAAAACTCGCGACAGTCCATGGAGATAGGTTGAGGGTTCGGTAACAGGTACCCACCAGCAGGGTACCTGTTCCCCGATCCGTCGACCTAATCTACATATGGAGCAATGATTTCCGCGAACGAGTTCCGGGCTCGGTTAAGCCTCGATTTCACCGTCCCGAGATTGCAGTCGGTGATCTCCGCAATCTCCTCGTAAGACTTGCCCTCCAGCTCACGCAGGATGAAGACATTCCTGTGGTGCTCGGGGAGCTTGGCTACGCTTTCCTCGACTATCTCCCTCAGGTGCCGCTTGCGGTACATGTCATCCGGGCGTGAGGTCGTGTCCTCGAACTGAAGGGGACGATCCTCGTCCTGGAAGTTCTTCTGAACCGTCTGGAACAGAACCAGAGGATTGCGGGACCGGTTGCGGAGCTCGTTCTTCGCCAGATTCGACGCGATGGTATAGACCCAGGTCGAGAATTTCTTCGATCTGTCGAAGCGATGCAGGTGCCGGTACACCCGGATGAATACTTCCTGTACCAGATCCTCGGCTTTTTCCCGATCGCCGATCGTACGGTACACGAAATTCAGCAGGCGAGTCTGATAACGGGTCACCAGTTCCGAGAAGGCACGCTCTTCACCACCAAGGAAAGCAGTAACGACGGCCGAATCATCCATCGCCTGCAGGCGCTCCCTGACGGTCGCTCCTTCAACTGAGACCATTTGCTTACGGACGATGTCAGCCATTTTCTCTCCTCTAATAGTGAGACTCACACGACACGGAATCGTGCACAGCCTCTACTGGAACTTTTCTTCGCTACCATATAATGCACGGGCCATGCCGACTGGCCGTTACTGCTAAGTCGTTGATTGACAAGGGGTTCCTGAATTTGGCCGACAGGTGGAGCTTGTCCTTATTCTGCCAAACCTGTCCTATTTACATGACATGTCAGCGTCTTTACTTGATTAGACGCCAATTTGGCCCGAAGGGTTAATGGCCAGCGCGAAACCCGGCGGCATACAGGAGACCAAGCGCGGTCTTGGCGTCCTTGATCTCTCCGGCCTCTATAAGCTCTAGCGCACGCGAAAGAAGCATCGGCTCGAGATCGAGAAATTCATCCGCCTCATGTTTAGTCTCACCAGACACCAGGCCGGTTGCCATGAAAAGGTGAATTTTTTCGTCAGTGAACCCCGGAGTCGTATACATGGTGAAGAGAGAAT
>Ga0222622_10000865_pt1 | contig 11975 bp, 6 predicted proteins | sample PLM2_5_b1metaG_FD_177335 | JGI IMG/M metagenome (GOLD analysis project Ga0222622, IMG submission 177335) | Groundwater sediment microbial communities from an aquifer in East River, Colorado, USA - PLM2_5_b1 | ecosystem: Environmental > Terrestrial > Soil > Riparian zone | place: USA: East River... | reverse complement strand
CGTACGGCAGTGGTTCAAGGAAACACTCGGGAAGCCGAGCGATCCACAGCAGAAAGGATGGCCGGCCATTGCGAGCGGAGCGCACACGCTCGTACTCGCTCCGACGGGGACCGGAAAAACGCTCGCAGCATTTCTGTGGGAGCTGAACGAGTTGATCGTCCGCGGAATCGAGGAAGCGCTGCCGAACGCGGTGCATCTGCTCTACATCTCCCCCCTCAAGGCCCTCAACAACGACATCCAGAGGAATCTCGACCGGCCTCTCGCCGAGCTTCGTGAACGCTTTGCGGTAGCGGGAAAGGAGTTTCCGGAGATCAGAGTGGCGGTTCGCACCGGCGATACTCCGGCGTCAGCCCGGGCGAGGATGCTCAGAAAATCGCCGCACATTCTGATCACGACGCCGGAATCCCTGAACATCATGCTGACCACACTGAAAGGGCGCGGAATGTTCAGCAGTGTGCGCGCTGTGATCGTCGACGAGATTCATGCAATCGCCGGCACGAAGCGCGGAGCACACCTGGCACTGACGCTGGAAAGACTCGAAGCGCTGGTCGAGCGATCTCCGCAGCGAATTGGCTTGTCGGCGACCCAGAAGCCTCTCGAGGAAGTCGCGCGCTTCCTGGGCGGGTGCGAAGCAACTGCGTCGGGGAGTCCAGCGTTCAGGCCGGTCACGATAGTCGATTGCGGCATGACCAAGGAGATGGTGATCTCCGTCGAGTCGCCAGTCGCGGATCTCGGGAACATCGGCGGCAGCATCTGGCCGGCGGTGGCGCCTCTCGTTCTCCGGCACATTCAGTCGTCCAAGACAACGCTCGTCTTCGTCAACAATCGCGCGCAGGCGGAAAAGATCGCCGCGCGTGTCAACAATCTGGCTGACGAGGAGATTGCGCTCCCCTATCACGGATCTCTGGCGAGGGAGCGGAGATTTGCGCTGGAGGAGCGACTGAAGGCGGGCTCGTTGCGGGCGCTGGTTACGACGAGCTCGCTCGAGCTGGGGATCGACATCGGATCGGTTGATCTGGTGATTCAGCTTCAATCACCGAAGCGGGTTGCGTCAGCTCTGCAGAGAGTTGGCCGTGCCGGGCACACCCTCGGCGTCCCCAGTCGCGGAATCCTGGTCCCGACTTTTCGCGACGACGCGGTAGAGATCGCGGCAATCGTGGCCGCAATGCGGGCCGGGGACGTCGAGCCGACCCACGTCGTCCAGAACGCGCTCGATGTGCTGGCACAAGTCGTCGTGGCGGCGGTTTCGGTCGACGACTGGCGAAGCGAGGACCTGTTCAAGCTGGTGCGCCGATCTTACCCGTACCATCAACTAACGAGAAGCGCGTTCGACGAAGTACTGGCGATGCTGTCGGGAAAATATCCCTCGGACATAGCGGCCGAGCTGGAGCCGCGCATCACCTGGGATCGCGTCAACGACGTGCTCGTGGGTTCGCGAGCAGCGCGCATGACCGCTGTCATCTCGGGCGGCACGATCCCTGACCGCGGGCTCTATACGGTCAATCTTCCCGATCGTACCAGGCTGGGCGAGCTGGACGAAGAATTCGTTCACGAGTCGAGAATGGGCGACGTCTTCCAGCTCGGCTCGTCGACGTGGAGAATCGTGGCGATCGAGCACGATCGTGTAGTCGTTACGCCGGCACCGGGTACGCCGGCGCGAATGCCGTTCTGGCACGGCGAATACATGGCGCGGTCGCTGATGCTCAGTCATCGTGTAGGTGCGTTGCGACGGGAGCTGGCGGACGCGCCGGATGAGAAACGCCTCGCCGACGAATACGGCTGTGACGCGGCTACTGCGAACTCGCTGGTGAAATACATCGCGAGCCAGCGTGCAGCCACCGGAATCGTCCCCGACGACAAAAACATCGTCATTGAGCAGTTCAGAGACGAGACCGGCGCCGTGCGCATCGTGATCCACGCCGCTTTTGGAGGCAGGATCAACGCGCCGTGGGGGATGGCGCTCGCTCAGCGCGTGCGCGAGGCGATGAACAACATCGACCTGCAGGTCCAGACCACGGACGACGGCATCATGCTGCGGCTGCCGGACCTGGGCATGAGCGCTCCGATTCAATCGTTGCTTGGGTTGTCGGGGAGTGAAGCCGAGCAGCTGGTGATGGAGGAAGTCGGCTCTACCTCACTCTTCGGCGCGCGCTTCAGAATGAATGCAGCGCGTGCGCTCCTGCTGCCGCGCGGCAACCCGCGCCGACGAATGCCGCTGTGGCTGCAACGGCTCAAGTCGCTGGACCTGCTGCAGACCGTGAGTCAGTTCCCGAGCTTTCCGATTCTCGTCGAGACGTACAGGGAAGTGCTGCAGGATGCGTTCGACATGCAGGGGCTCAAGAGCACGCTGTCGGAGATCGCAGCCGGGAATATCCGCATTCACTCCGTGCAAACCGATGCTCCCTCGCCATTCGCGGCCAGTCTGCAATTCGGATTCGTGATGGACTGGCTGTACGGCGACGATACGCCGCGCGCCGAGCAACGGGCCGCACTGCTGTCGCTCGACCGGTCGCTCCTCGACGAGGTAATGGGTGGGGAAGGGAGCGACGACATCACGCTGGAAGCAATCGAGCAAACCCTGGCGGAACGGCGCGGAACAGCAGCGAGCCGGCGGGCTCGAACGAATGACGAGCTGGCGCACCTGCTGGACAGAGCCGGTGATCTCAACGCCGAAGAGGTGCGGGCACGGATTGCCACAGCAGAGGAAGGCGTGCGCGGGGATCCGCTCGCCGAGCTGTTGGCCAGTCGGCGTGCGATTGCAATCCAGCTCGGCGCCGAAGAAGGAAGGGAGTGGCGCTTCATTCTGACAGAGACATACTCACGCTATGTCTCCGCTTTTGGTGCCGAGGTGCTGGCGCGTGTGCGTGGAACGACAGAGCTAGTCGAGCAGGACGCGGCAGCTCTCGTCCCGGATGTGCTGCGCCACCCTGCCATCAACGCTTCCATCGCGCGGCGAGAGATTCTGGCTCGGTTTCTCACTCAATCAGGTCCGATAACGGCGCAAGAGATTCAGGATCGCTACGGATGGGAGCGCGACGGGATAGAGTCGCGGCTCACCGAGTGGGAGAGAACGGGCAAGCTGGTGCGCGGAAAATTCAGACGCACCGTGCCGGATATCGAGTGGTGCTCACGAAAGGTTGTAGAGATCGGACGAAGGCGGGCACTCGCCGCGCTCAGGAAGCAGATCGAAGCCGTCGATCTCACGCACTTCGCTGCGTTCATGCAGCGGTGGCAGCATCTCGATGATCGTGATCGCCTCGACGGAGCGGCGGGCACGGCGGCGGCGATACGACAACTATATGGTATGGCTCGGCCGGCATCGGCATGGGATCGCGATTACCTGCGCGCCAGAGTGAAGGGCTACGACCCGATCTGGCTGTCCCAATTCAGCGCGACTGGTGAGCCGGTGTGGACGGGAGAAGGGAAATATGATCCCGAATCGGGGGCTATACCGCTTGCTCGCGTGCGGTTTTTCGAACGCGGAACGGGAGCGATCTGGCTGCCGGATTCGGAAGAGCCGGTGCTGAGCGAGAACGCCGAGAAAGTGAGATCGACGATTGCGGCAGAAGGTGCATCGTTCATTGGCGACATCCAGGCGATTACCGGCCTCACGATGCTCGCTGTGCGCGAAGCGATCCGCGAGCTCGTCGCGTGGGGGCTCGTGACCAACGACACTGTCGAGGCATTGCGAGAGATCGCTCGCTGGAAGCCGATGGTGCCGCGCACCGGCAGCGATCCAGCGAGCTGGCTACCGCCGGATTACACGCCCTCTCCCAACAGGAGATTCACGCGGACTCGTCCCAACCTGAGAAGACTCCCGAAGTGGAGACGCCCGGATAAACCTGGGGCTGCGACCAGTGGATGGACCGGACGATGGTCACTCGTCAGACGGCGTGGCACGCTCGGTCCCGACGTTCCTGAAGAGGAGCGCGCCGAGAGAATCGCCCGGCAGTGGCTCACGCGATATGGAATCGTCTCGCGCGAGTGGTGGCGTCGTGAGCGTCCGCCGGTTCCATGGCGGTCGATCTATCGTGAGCTCAAACGACTCGAGTATCGCGGGGAAGTGCGCCGTGGGTATTTCGTCAAAGGGCTGGGCGGCGCTCAGTTCGCCGTTCCCGACGCTGTCGAATGGCTTCGCACCGTGGCCGGCGAAGACCAGCCTGCTTCGGGCTTCGTAGTGATGGCGGCGAGCGATCCGGCGAACGTGTACAATCTTCCACTGGAGCTCATCGATCGTGATCCACTATCGAGACCGCGCGGCTCGGGAGCGCTGCTGGTGATGCGGGGTGGTCGTGTCGCCATTGCTGTCGAAGGGCGTGGCCGCCGGTTCACAGTGGCGAACTGGCTCACGCCGGAGGAGGTCGAAACGGCGAAGAAAGCGCTGCTTGAACACCTTCGCGGCGAGAGATCGGCGCGCTATGTGATGTAGCGGCTCAGCGAATGTCGGCGCGCCCAAGCGCCGCGCGTACGGCTTCGCGCATTGCGATCACTGCCTCTTCGCGCGCTGCCGGCGAGTCCTCGCGAACGTGGAGCTCGATCCCGTCGGCGACTGACAATCGATGCCATCTCAGAGACAAGTCGCCATCGTGCGCGACCGCCTCGTCGGCACCGGAGCCAAGAGCCGGCGCCAAAGACTGCGCAATCTTCCTCTCGAGAGCATCGCCGGTGACATCGCGCATCTCGGTGCGGATTGTGTCGAGACTCTGCCCCTCGCGCTGTCGGATTTTTATCGACAGCAGCTGGAGCAGATGCCGGTAACCATAGGTCGCACCGGTGCCGGTTCCCTCCGGCCGGTCGAGGAGTCCGCTCGCTACGTAGAATCGAACCGCGCGCGCACTCGGCGCCGCTCGCGCCGATGCGTTGGTTGGTCGTACTCCAGCTGCGTCTACAAGAGCTGTTGCGTGCGCGGCGAGTCCGCGGGCGTTCCAGGGAGCGTGGCGAGCGTGGGCGCGGAGGAGAGCGACAGGCGATTCAGCCATGTGGATAGGATAACATTAAAGTCCTCGGCACGCTCGTCGTGCGGGAGATCGCCAGCCGGCGCCAGCACGGAGATTTCAAGATCGCGTTTGAGCTCGCGGAACCCGCGAAATTCCTCGACGGGTGCGATAGATCCCTGCTCGCCCCACACGAGCAGAGCGGGTTGACTGAGGCGTCGCAGCGCGTGACGCACATCGATGTTGAGATTGCCCGAGAGGAATGCGCCGGGCGCGTGGCGGGCACCACGTTGATGCGAAGTAGCGTAGTAGATCTCGACGAGCTCGCGTGTGACCAGCGAGTCGTTGGAGTAAGCGTTTCTGAGATAACGCCGCAGATTCGGGCGCGATACGAGGGCGTTGAACATCGCGGTGCCGGCGATCGGAGTATCGACCGCGAGCCTGCCTGCTTCACCACCAATACCAACCGGCTCGTTGAGTCGCACCAACCCGGACGGTGCTATCAGAGCGACGGCAGGGAAGCGGTGGGGATCGCGAGCCGCGAGAACAATCGCGTACGCGCCCGACAGCGAAGAGGCCACCAGCACCGTCGGCGCGTCAATTACCCTGCTGACGAAATCCGAGATGAGCGAGATGTATAGTCGCGCCGAATAACGGATGGCAGGGCGATCCGACTGGCCGAATCCGAGGAGATCGATTGTGTAGACAGTGTTCGTGCGGGACAACGCATCGACGTTGTTCCGCCATTCGTAGGACCAGCCAGCAGCGTGAATGCCGTGCACGAGCAGGATCGGTGGACCTTCACCACGCTTGGTAAAGGCGACCCTTCGATCGCGCCACTCGAAGCCGCCCTCCTCCCCGCCGATCAGGTTGGTGAGCTTGTCGACGCCCTTGCGCGCAAACGCATTGTAGGCAGCAGCGGCGCCGAGGATCGCACCACCGGACAAGAGAATCCTGCGCCAAGCTCCTTCGCGTTCGTCGTTCTCCTGCATACTCCTCACTTCACGTTGGTCAAGGAAAAAGCGCGGTTACTTGAGAGTAACCGCGCCTCGGGCACCGCGCACGGGGGAAGGAGAAACTATCTCCGCGAGCGGCCCTTGGACCCCGATTTCTTGCGGCCACCGCTCGATCCGCGTGATTTGGACGACCCCTTGGACTTCGCCCCGCCGCGCTTGGCCGAAGCTTTCCGTGCTCCCGCCTTCTTGGCGCTGCCCTTTTTGCCGCCGGCCTTCTTCGCCTTCTTCCGACCCCCGGAGCTGGCTTTGGCCGCCTTGCGAGCACCGGAAGACTTTTTGCCGCCGCTACTTGCCTGCTTCCGGCCACCCGCGCTCGATGCACCGCCGGCTGACCGCGGACCGGTCGCCGAGCCGCCAGCGCCTGTTCCCACAGCGCCAGGCCGACTCGCCGGTGCTGAACTGGAGCCGAACGCGCTTGCGGAAGGGCTGGAGGTGCCTCCTCCAAAGCCCCCCGACGAAGGTCTCGAAGCCAGGCCGGACCCGCTGCCTGCGCCGGCTCCCCCGGGAGGGCTACCCCCACCAGCAGCGCTTCCGGCACCTCCGCCTGTGAGTGACGACTCCTGCCTCTTTCCCGAACCTTTTGGCCGGCCCCTTCTTCCTCTCGGAGCGCCTCCGCCGAAGAGATCTTCTTCCTCCTCCTCGTCGTCCGCATCATCCCCTTCGCTTACGACGGTAGCGTCGGAATCCACCTCGTCGTCATCGTCCGCGTCTTCGGCGCTATCCCACAGGCGGTCGCTGTGATCTTCGTTGATCGCCCAGCCACCATCTTCGTCTTCATCGTCATCGTAGGAACGCTTGCCGCGACTGAAGCCACCGAGATCATCCGCGTCGTCGTCGTCCGCAAACCGCAATGGCTCCACTGATTCACCGCTCGGCATTAGTCCTCCTGGAATGTCCGCATTCGCACTGTGGTAGCGCGCAAATTTCTGAGTTTTGCCCCCGCACGTCGCGTGCCTTGTGCACGGACGCGTGAAGCTACTCTCTATTTGCACACGGAATACAACTCTCCCGACTCAAGGTCAAGGAGGGGTCTTTCCGGGGCTGGAAGTTATGGCGGACTGCGACCGAGACGACGGGTGATCACTCGAACGAGTGCATCATAAACACACGGGTCGAACTGCTTCCCCGAGTCGACGCGCAGGTGCTGGAGAGCCGCCAGAGGCTCGAGCGGCTCACGATAAGCGCGCTTGGATGTGAGGGCGTCGAAAGTATCCACGGCACAGAGGATTCTGGCGCCCATGGGGATGTCTTCGCCGGCCAGGCCCTGAGGATAACCACCGCCGGCCCAGCGCTCGTGGTGGTATTCGACGTACTCGAGGGGCCTTTTGATGTGAAAAAGGGGCGCGAGGATATCGAGGCCGATCTGAACGTGTCGTTTTACGTGCTCGAACTCTTCCTCGGTGAGACGATCAGGCTTGTTCAGGATTGCTTCCCGAATACCGATCTTGCCGACATCATGAAGGCGGCCGGCGACTCTCAGATCCTCGCAGGTTTGTTCGTCGAGACCGAGCTCCTCCGCCAGCTGCCCGGCGAGCTCGGCGACGCGTTGGGAGTGGCCCCGAAGGTAGACATCCTTGGCCTCCATGGCGTTGATGAGCGTCTCGGCGATGCTCACCGACATTAGCCGCAGCGACTCCTTTTCCATCTCGAGCTCCGCGGTGCGGAGCGCCACTTCTTCGCGAATCAGCATGTCGACGCGACGCAGATCGATTTGCTCGTCTCTCTTGGCGAGCGCTCGGTCGACCGCCTGCTGGAGATCCGCCAGCTCTACCGGCTTCATCAGATAATCGCTGGCGCCCGAAGCCAGGACCTCGGTTGCGGTCGCGGCATCGTTGACGGCGGTCAACATGATGATCGCGAGATCCCGATCCTTCTCCCTGGCGAGGGGGACGACCTGAACGCCGGTCATTCCCGGCATGCGCACATCACAGAGCATCAGCGAGAAGGACTCCTTTTCCAGAATTGTCATTGCCTGGTCGCCGGATCCCGCGATCTCGACTTCGTATCCGCGGGAGCGAAGAAACTTGCGCAGGGCAAGGCGGATGGTCTCCTCGTCATCGACGATGAGGATCCGAGTCACCTGCCGCCCTCGCCGTCAGGCGGGAGCAGGATCGTGAAAGTGGCGCCAACATCGGGGGTACTCTCCACGGAAATCGTGCCTCCGTGCCCCTGAATGATGCCGTAGCTCACGCTCAGGCCCAGCCCGGTTCCTTCACCGGGTGGTTTGGTGGTAAAGAAGGGCTCGAACACCCGCTCGCTGACCGATGGCGCCATCCCGTGGCCTGTATCGGAGACGACGATCTGCACCATGCGCTTTTTGTGACGGGTGGTAATCGTGAGATGGCGCACCTGCGCGGTCTGCATCGCGGCTTCCGCGTTTACGAGAAGGTTGAGCAAAACCTGTTGGAGCTTCTGTTCGTCGCCACGGACCTGCGGGTTCGACTGGTCGAGGTGCATGTGGACTTCGATCCCGCTAGAGCGCGACGCCAGGGCGCGGAGCCGCACCGTGTGCTTGACGATCGTGTTGATGTCCACGGGAACTTCCCGCGCCTCGGTCTTGCGAGCGAAGAGCAGCAGATCCCGGATCACGCCGATCGCGCGGTCTGCTTCACGCTTGATGAGGCTTACCGATTCAAATTGTTCGCCCTCCAGCTTGTCCTCGAGCAGGAGCTGCGCAAATGTGGAGATTCCCGTGAGCGGGTTGTTGAGCTCGTGGGCGACGCCGGCGACAAGCTCACCGATGGCCGCGAGCTTCTCGGTTCGGCTCAAATGGTCTGCTACCTTGCGCTCCTCGGTGAGATTCCTGACACCGATCACCAGGCCGACGATCTCATCGCTTGCATCGCGAATGTGGCTGAGCGTCACGGCGGCGGGAAACTCGGTCCCGTCCTTCCTCCGATGAACGTGCTCGCCGATCCAGAGCGCTTTCTCGGGAGGAACCGGAGGAATGGTTTGCCGCCGGGACACATCCGCGGACGCGACAACAAAATCGTCGACAGAGATTCCGGTGATTTCGGAAAGCTCGTAACCGTACTCTTTGATAGCGGCGCTGTTGGCGTACTGCACTTTCGCATCGATGCCGAGGATGAGAACGGGCTGGTCCATTGTTGCCAGCGCTGCCGCTAGCGTTCGCTCCCGTGCGTGCGTTCGATGCTCGTCTTCGCTCAGCAGCAGCATGTCGAGAGCGAGGGCGACAGCTGGTGCCAGCCGCAACAACGCATCGACATGTGGGCCGGTTTGCATCTGTGCGGCCTCGGACGTGACAATGAGGGCGCCGATGCGGCGATCGCTCGCAACGAGGGGGATTGTGATCGCGGGTTCGTCCGGAACACGCTCGGGGTTGTCCGCCGTCTCGCGGAGATTCTCGACGAAGGTGGGCTCCTGCCTGGCCAAAGCTACGCGCACGGAGCTCTGATCCGTCGGGCCAATGATCCCCAGCATCGGCTCGCAGGTTCCGGAAGCGGCAACGCAGACGAGTGAATGCCCGTCGCGTGAGATCACGCCGATCGCCTTTCCGCTGGAGGGTACTACTCCATCGAGGATCTTCAGAATGCTCTGACTTGCTTCAGCCACCGTCACCTTGCGAAGAGCGAGGCGGGCGATTTCGGCTGCGGCTTCCGTCTGCTTCTGCTCGCTTCGCTGGGCGTCGAACAGCCGCGCATTCTCGATCGCCACGGCCGCCTGGCGCGCGATCAACATGATGAGATCGAGATCGTGGGAGTCGTATGCATTGGTCTTGTAGGACAGGACCTGCATCACCCCGACAGTTCGGTCATGGTAGGTGAGTGGCGCTGTTATCTCGCTCTGTACCTCGCGCTTGGCCGCCACCTGGAAAATCGTCCCCTTCCACCAGCGTTCCGGCTTCGATGAGATGAGCGGCACACCAGTCTGGAAAACCTTCGCGATGGTCTCCGTTCCGTTCGGAAAATCGAGGACACTCTCCCCTTCCCGCTCTTCGGCGTCGACAACAATGCAATGCGCTACGAACTTCTCGCAGACGGGATCGGCGATCATCAACGCGAAGCATGGCGCGTCTACTACCGACGCCACCGCCTTGTAGATCGCACGATACGCTTCGTGAAGTGAAATGGTTGCCGAGATGGCCTGCTGCACCGTCGCAACCGCGGCGAAGCGCGCGGCACGGCGTTCGAGCTCTTCGATGAGCTCAGTCGTCAATGAACTCCACCGTTACCGGGCGCGTTATGATCCCCGATTTCACGCCTTCATCGAGGAAGAGCCTGATTGCGGCCCGCCCTCGATCGCCATAGTCGAGCGTCCAGTCGTTCACGTACATCCCGACGAAAGTGTCGGCCTTGCTCCGATCGAGGCCGCGCGCGTAGCGCATGGCGTGATCCAGCGCGCTTTTCCGGTGGTCCAGGCCATAGGCGATGCTCTCGCGCAGGTGACGCGAGACTTTCTTCTGAACCTCGCGCGGCATGTCCTTCCGGATGACGTTTCCGCCGAGTGGAAGAGGAAGCCCCGTCTTCTCGAGCCACCACGCTCCCATGTCTGCGATCAGGTGCAGGCCATCGTCCTTGTAGGTGAGCTGACCCTCGTGAATCAGCAGTCCGGCTTCGACATCGCCGGCGAGGACGGACTGCTCGATCTCGTCGAAGGGAACGACGACCGGGATGAAGTCGGGCTGGAAGAGTCTGAGCGCGAGATACGCACTGGTCATCATTCCCGGAACGGCGATCCGCTTTCCGGCGATGTCCTCGCGGGTCATGGGCTTCGTGGCGACCAACATCGGGCCGTAGCCATCGCCCATCGATGCTCCGTGCGGAAGCAGCGCGTATCGATCCGAAAGGTAGGCGTAGGCATGAATGGAGACCGCGGTCACATCGAGCTCTCCACGCAAGGCGCGCCCGTTCAGCGTCTCGATGTCCTGCAACTCGTGCACGTAGCTCAATCCCTGGGTGTCTATCTGCCCATCGGCGAGCGCGTAGAACATGAAGGCATCGTCGGAATCGGGGCTGTGGGCGAGATGGATGGTGCTTGGTGAGGTCATGATTTCACTCCCAGACTTTTCCTCGCCTGCTGCAAGGCGTTAGCGATGTCGTCCTGGTGTCGCACGTACTCGTCGCGCTTTCGGTTTGCTTCTGTTTTTTCGGCATTAATGAGCCGGCGCTCATAGGAATGGAGCTGCGTACTGTCACCCGCCAGAGTCGCGAGACGGGCCTCGAGTATCAGCCCGAGCAGATGATTTGGATTCTCGCGGAGAATGGTGTCGGCTTGCGCCTTGGCGAGCGGGATCGCTCCAGCGACCTCACCGATTCGACCCATGTCGTAACGCTGATCGGCGTTGAGCGGCGCGAGCATTTGATAAGCGGTCAACGCCATTGGGGCGAAGAAGAGCACGCTGTCGACCTTACCCTGGCTGGCGAGCAGCATCACCCGATTGTAGAGGCGATCGGCGCGTTCCTGGGGTGACAGGCTCGAAATATCCGGAGCACGGACTCCGGTAGCGGCCTGCTCGTCAGTGCTGACCGAACGGTCGTCCAAGCCTGCCTGGGGCAGCGCGTTCTGGGGGCCATCGACGGTACTCGAGGGACGAGCATTGAAGCCGCGGCCTGCTGCCATCGCGAACAGCGCGAGGAATGCCAACGCGGCGACGATCCATGGCAGCGTGTTGGTTTTGGATTCCCGAATTGCGGGGCTAACTGCTCCAACGGCAGTACCGCAGCGGTGGCAGAACCTGGCCCCGGCGCTCAACTCAGCTGAACACGAAGCACACGTAGCTCCCGCCAGTGGGGCGCCACAAGTCGCGCAGTAGCGGCCGCTCGCTGTCGCGCCGCAGGAAGGGCAGTTTGTTTTTACTTCAGAATCGGACGAAGAGGAGGGCGAGGCCATTCGCTCAAATTACTCAGGCACCGCCCTCCACGCACCGCTGATGAACACGCCTAGACGGGGAAGAGCATCTCCCGATACTTCGGAAGGGGCCAGCAATCGTCGGCGACCGACAGCTCGAGGGCGTCGCACACCTTCCGCACTTCGGCCATGGTGTCCGCTCCCTCCGAGGTCAGCA
>Ga0222622_10000863_pt1 | contig 11984 bp, 10 predicted proteins | sample PLM2_5_b1metaG_FD_177335 | JGI IMG/M metagenome (GOLD analysis project Ga0222622, IMG submission 177335) | Groundwater sediment microbial communities from an aquifer in East River, Colorado, USA - PLM2_5_b1 | ecosystem: Environmental > Terrestrial > Soil > Riparian zone | place: USA: East... | reverse complement strand
GCGAGGGCCCCGACGGTCAGTCTGAGCAGCCATCGTCCGAGGGATGCCAGACGATCTCGAAGGGTGGAATCGCGCTGCATCACCGTTTCACGATACACGCGGGAGGGATTCAGCGCACGCGCATGGATGCGTCGTCGTCAGTGTCTTGGTCGTTCGTCATTGCGCTCGACAAAATAGCGCGTAGGGTGGGGCAGCCGCACGAGCAACCGTGAGGTACAGCACGGGCGTCAGCGAGGACGTGGTTGGGTGGGGCTATTCAATTGCGGGAATTGTACTGCTGCAGGGCTTCCACGGACCGATCTACAATCGCCCCACTCAAAATGAGCCTGGTACCTGGCTCCTTTGTCGGCGAGTACGAGATTCTGGCGCCGCTCGGCGCGGGTGGGATGGGCGAGGTGTATCGCGCCCGCGACCCGAAGCTGCGGCGGCAGGTCGCCATCAAGGTCCTCCCCGCGGCGCTTGCGGCCGATGCGGATCGGATCGCGCGCTTCGAACGCGAGGCGCACGCCGTCGCTGCGCTCTCGCATCCCAACATCCTGGCCATCTACGACTTCGGGACCGATCGAGGCATCACATACGCCGTAATGGAGTTGCTCGACGGCCACTCTCTGCGGGACGCGATCGGTACCAGTCCGATGCCTGGTTGGAAGGCCATCGACTACGCCACTCAGATCGCGAGAGGCCTCGAGGCGGCGCACGCGCGGGGCATCGTGCATCGCGATCTGAAGCCCGAGAACGTGTTCGTGTCGACCGCCGGGCACGTCAAGATCCTTGATTTCGGTCTCGCCGCGAATCGCGCACCGACGCACGCGGAAACGAGCGACGCTGAAACCGCGACTGTCGAGGGCGCGACGGCCGCCGGCGCGATCATGGGCACCGCCGGGTACATGTCGCCCGAACAGGTACGTGGAGAATTGGTCGATCATCGCTCCGACATCTTCTCGTTCGGCTGCGTGGTCTACGAGATGTTGTCGAGCACGCGTGCGTTTCAGGGAAAGACGTCCATCGACACGCTGCACGCCATCCTGCACAGCGAGCCGCGGGATCTATCGACCCTCGCCGACGTACCCCACACACTCGTTCGCATCGTTGGCCGAAGCCTGGAAAAAGCGCCAGCGGCACGCTTTCAGACGGCGAGCGATCTCGTGTTTGCCCTCAGCGCGGTCGGCACTACGCCGGAGGAATCGCCGCGCGCGCGGCCGCGCTACGTCGCGGCCATCATCGCGCTGGTCTTGCTCTCCGCGGTGGCGGCGTGGCTGTTGAGGCGACCGTCATCGACCGATTCCGCCGCCACCCCGCCCGCTGCGGCAGCACTGGCGCCCCGCGGCATCGCCGTCTTACCGTTCGAGAATCTCGGCGCCACCGACCAGGCGTACTTCGCTGCGGGCCTCACCGAGGAAGTGACGCTGCAGATCGCAAAGATCAGCGCACTACGCGTCATGAGCCGGGCGGCCGTCGCGCGCTTCAAAGACGGCGCGGCGGAGCTTCCGGCGATGACGCGTGAGCTCCGCATCGGGGCCGTGCTCACCGGCTCAGTGCGTCACGCGGACAACCGCGTGCGAGTGGGGGTGCAGCTGCTGGCGGCGCCGAGCGGCGAGACGATGTGGAGTGAGCAGTACGACGGGGACGTCAGGAACGTGCTCGACGTTCAGTCGACCGTCGCCCTGGGCGTCGCTCGGGCACTGCAGGCATCGCTCGCACCGGAAGAACGCGCCCGCATTGAGCGGCCGCCGACTCAGAACGCCGAGGCGTACGAGCTGTACCTGAAATCGCGCTCCTTGAGCAACCTCAACGCGGAGCAAAATCGGCAGGCGCTCGCGCTACTGCAAAAGGCCGTATCGCTCGATGCGAAGTTCGCATTGGCGCATGCGGCGATCGCGCGGCGCTACTACTGGGTCGGTACGGTCACCGGCCGCGCCGACTTCGATCGCAGCCTTGAAGCGGCGCGCCTCGCAGTATCGCTCGATCCGCAGTTGGCGCGCGCCCATTACGTGCTCGGCAACGCGCTCACCGCGCTCGGAAGGCTTGATGACGCGCGCCTTGCCATGCAGCGCTCGATCGAGCTGGACAGTAACGCTTTTGCCACCATCCTGGATCTGTCCCTGCTCGAGAACAACGCCGGCCGGCTCGATCAGGGGGTCTACTGGGCGATTCGAGGTATTCCGCTCGCACCCAATCTTGCGTCCTCCTACTATCACCTCGCCATCCCGCTGCTGGTGCTCGACGATGCGACGGCAGCGAGGGTGCTCGACGCCGCCGAGGCGAGATTTCCTGTTTCCGATCCTGGTGGTGGCGTGCGTCTTCAGATGTTGCAGGCGATTATCGAGCTGCGGCGGGGGCGGGCTGACGCCGCGCTCGCCCGTCTTCGCGCCACGGTCGTTGCGGAGCCGAAGGATACGGAAGGACCGCAGATGCTCACGGAAGTCGCGTTCTTCGGCGGCGCTGGCGATGCCGCAGCGCATCTCGACAAAGCGCTCCAGGAGGGCGCCACGGCACGTTCGTTGTGGACGCCGTACACGCCTCGCACGATGCGCGCGTTTCTCTTTCTCAAGTCCGGCGCGCGCGACCGCGCGGAGCCGCTCATTGATGCGGCGCTGGCCTTCAACCGTGAGGCCATTGCCGCCGGCGATCGCAGTTACGGGCCGCCCCTCGAAGATGCGGCGCTCGCCGTGCTGCGCGGCGATCGTGCGACCGCCCTCGGCGAACTCGAGCGGGCCGAGCGAGCCGGCCTGCGCGACGCCGTCATGCTGCAGCGCGATCCGTTGGTCGCCCCGCTGGTTGGCGATTCGCGATTTGCAGAGATCGTCCAGCGCATCGAGCGTGACGTGCAAGAGATGCGCAGTCGTATCGACTTGCGTGCCATCGATCAGTTGGTCGGTGGACTCCAGGGCGCAGCGGCTCCTCGTGCTCGATGAAACTGGACCGGCTGGCGCCGCCCGATGATCTTCAGCGTGCGCTATTGAACAGATACCCCTACTGCGGATCCGCTAATCTCGCACGGTTGGCGACGAATCCCTTCAGGACGTCGAATTCCAAAAACCAGAGTGGTTGATGCGGTCAAGCCGGCGACTCCGTCGGCTCGAATGGAGCTGTAATGAAGAAATCGTTTGTCGCAGTCGGTGTCGTGCTCACGGTGGTGGGGTCCCTGTCCTTGCTGGGGCTCGCGCACAGTCCGACCCCCTCAGATGCTGAGGCGGTCGCAGCCATCACCCAGATGGAGAACGACGCGGTCAAGGCCGATCTGGCTGCTGACGCATCTTTCTACGATAAATATCTGTCGGAAGACTGGACGGGTGGAACCAGCCGAGGCACCTGGGACAGCAAGCAGTCAATCGCATCGGACATGAAAGACTCCAAAAACAACAAGACGAACTCCGAGAGCATCAGCGATCTGAAGGTCCGCGTTCACGGCGATGTCGCGATTGCCACCTACAAGAGCACTTACGATTCGTTGATCAAAGGGCAGCACTACGCCAGGACCGTTCTGAGCACGGATACGTTCCTGCGGGAGAATGGCGCCTGGAAACAGCTCGCGGGCCACAGCTCGCAGGAGGCAAAGTAGGAACCTCACGAAGTTCTGTTCGGGGGGCACGCCAGGAACATCGGAACGGTTCCTGGCGGCCTTGGCAGAAGGCGTCGTGTCGGGTCAGAGTGGGTGAGCCGCGCGAGCTGTGCAAAACGCGACAGCGCGCCTTTGACCTCGGCTGTTAGATTGGGCTCATGACGGAAGCAACCGCACCCATCAGTCCCGAGTGTGAGCAGATGCGCGCACACCTGGAGGCGCTCACACAAGAAAATGACACGCTGATAGCGTTGATTGGCATGCAGTTCCTGCGGATTTACAACTATCCGCGGGCAACCCTTTCGACTGGTACACCGGCCGAGCGGCGGGCGCAGCTAGCGGCTTTTCCTTAGGACCACGGTGGGTGTAGCTCCTGGGTAGCTCACTCCACAAAACTCAGCCCGTTTTGGCACCACTCAGCACCACGCGTCGCCAGAATCCAGGGGCCGTTGGCAAACTGCAAAACCTCCATCCCCGGTTCAAATCCGGGCGGCGCCTCCAACTTTTTTCAGGTCTATTCCGGTCACATGGGTGACAGTTCATTCTGGAGACATAGATTACAGTTCCCGCATCGGGCGGACTAATCCACGAATAGAATCTCGCCGAAACGAGACGGCACGTGCGGCCACGATGTCGTGTTCTGGGGATCGGACCAGATGCTCATTCGGCGGTTCGGCTCGACGCCATCCCAACGGTTGACATTCGCCTTCCACACCGTTCCCCCCACTGGCGGACGGCGCGACAGCTCCTCGAAGTTGGCCCACGGAATCGCGATCTCGAGGCTCCACCCGTTGTCGATGTCTTTTGGCTCATTCAGCGTGCCTCGGAGCGCTGTGGCGATCCTGACTCCGGTGGCGTCAAAGCGCTTGAAGAGCGTGCGGCTGTTGTAGTTCAGGTAGTCGTAAAGCACACCGCGTGCGTTCATCTCGAACCCGTAATACAGAGCCTCCTGCGTGGGATCCGGATTGACGAAAATTTCCACCGCGTCGTCACGATAGGTCGGATCGTCGCGCTGGAGGAACCGCGCGTTGATATCCGCATCCTCGGCGTCAAAGCCGACATAGAGCGCCTCGGCGTCCCAGAGCAGGCGGGCGGCCGTCTTCTGTTTGGCGCCGGTCTGCGACTCCCACAAAAATTGGAGAACGATCGGCGGCGAAGCCCGGGTCCACGCGGCCTCATCGAGCTTGCCGTCAATCGTCGGCGGCGATGGCGCCCGTCTGACTTCGTATCGGGGAATGGCCGGCTGCGCCATGAGGGGCACGGCCGCGAGCAGAGCAGCGATGACGAGTGTGCGCATGGCAGGCAGGATAGGGCATGGCGGTAGGGTTGGGAAATCGAAAAGGAGCGACAACCTGTTACTCGGTGGCTGGACCCGCACAAGCCGCCGGGGTAGTCTTCGATGATGCGGCTCGTGCCTTCTTCGTAATTGGGAGCGTGCATGTCGAATGGCCAAACCAGCGGCGCTGTCATCATTACCGCCGCCGTCACAGGTGCGATTCATACGCCCTCGATGTCGCCCCACCTGCCAATCACGCCCGAGCAAATCGCCGCGGATGCGATCGGCGCAGCCGAGGCCGGTGCGGCGATCCTGCACTTGCATGCCCGCAATCCGGAGAATGGCAAGCCGGATCAAACGCCCGCGGCGTTTGCCAGGTTTCTTCCGCGCATCAAAGCGTCCACCGAGGCGGTGATCAACATCACGACCGGCGGCAGCCCCTTCATGAAGGTCGAAGAGCGGGTGTTGCCAGCGGCACAATTCAAACCCGAGGTTGCGTCGCTCAACATGGGCTCGTTCAACTTCGGCCTCTACCATCTCGCGGCGAAATACGAGACCTTCAAATACGATTGGGAGAAGCCGCACCTCGAGTCAACCCGGGATCTTGTCTTCCGGAACTCGTTCAAGGATATCGAGTACATTCTCGAGACCTGCTACGGCAACGGCACGCGATTCGAGTTCGAGTGCTACGACACCGGGCACCTGTACAACCTTGCGCATTTCGCCAACCGGGGTCTCGTGAAGCCACCCTTTTTCGTGCAGACGGTATTCGGAATCCTCGGCGCCATCGGGACGCATGCCGAAGACGTGATGCATATGAAGCGAACGGCTGATCGCTTGTTCGGCCCCGACTATTGCTGGTCAGTACTCGGCGCCGGTGCGAGCCAGCTGCGTATCGCGGCCATGTCTGCATCGCTTGGCGGTCATATCCGAGTCGGCCTCGAGGATTCTATCTGGGGGGGCAAAGGCAGACTCGCCATGTCCAGCGCCGAGCAGGTGCGAATGGCCCGACAGATTGTCGAGGGCCTTGGACTCTCGGTCGCGACTCCTGCCCGCGCGCGCGCCATCTTGTCGCTGAAGGGCGCCAATCAAGTCGCCTTCTGACGCACGCTCTCTCTGCCATGGGTGTGGTCAGTGAATCGTCCAGCCCCCGTCGACCATCAGCACGTGCCCGATGACCATGTCGGATAGATGGCTGGAGAGGAACAGCACGGCGCCGACGAGATCCTCCGGCTGATTCCAACGCCCGGCCGGCAGCATCTGCGTTGTCGCCCATTCCTTGTATCCCGGCCGCTCGAGAATCACCTTTCGCGACTCTGTTTCGGTGATGCAGGGCGCTACGACGTTGACGCCGACGCCGTGCTTCGCCCACTCGAGCGACAGCGCGCGTGACAAGTGGTGCACGCCCGCTTTGACGCCGGCGTAGACGGAGCGTCCCTGGAACGCGACGACGCCGAAGTTCGAGCCGATGTTGACGATCTTGCCGCGCCCCTGCGGAATCATGACGCGGGCCGCGGCCTGGCAGGCGAAGAACACGCTCTTGAACGAAGCCGAGACGGTCTTGTCGAATTCCTCCTCAGTGACGTCCAGCGCCGGTGTCGTGCCCGTCCAGCCGGCGTTGTTGACCAGGATGTCGACGCGCCCGAACGTCTCCTTCGCCACATCGACCATCCGGCGCACGTCGTCCACGCGGGCGACGTCGGTCGGCTGAATCACCGCCTTGCGGCCCAGCTGCTCAATCTCCGCCCGAACCGCGTTGATTTCGTCGTGCCGCCCGTCAGGGTGTTTGGCGAGCACCAGGTGGGCGCCGGCCTGGGCCAGCCCGAGCGCGATGGCCCGGCCGATGCCCTGCGACGCGCCGGTCACGATCGCGGTCTTGTCCTGCAGGCCGAAGCTCGAATAGTCAACGTTCACAGTTGCTCCATTGTTGATTTGCTCGCGGTCGGTGCGCGCATCAGGTCAGCAGAGAATCGTGGCTTTGACAATTCCGCGTCGCGGCACTATCGTTTCCGGCACAAGCGGCGCGAAGCATAATCGATAATCTGAAATTGCGCGAACTTCTCGAGCGGCCTGCACTTATCTGGTCATGATGCGCATTCGTCAGGCTTTGGCGTGTGCAGCCGCAATCGCTGCCGTCCTCGCGTTCACCACCGGGCTCACGCAGAGCGCCTCCAGAAACTTCGTTCCCGACGTGACCTTCAAAGGGGCCGACCTGTCAGGATGGCGCTCGCTCGGCGACGCCAAGTGGCGGGCGGAGAACGGCGAGATCATCGCGACGCCCAACGGCGGCAGCGGATGGCTGATTCTGGAGAAGTCCTACCAGGACGTCGCGTTCTTCTCCGAGTTCCGCTGCGCGCCCGGATGCACGATGGGGCTGCTCTTCCGCGCCGAGAAGATGGCCGACGGCGGGTTGAAAGGCATCTTCGTCTCGCTCAACGCGGCGGATCCCGCGTCGTATCGCGTCACGCTCGATCCCCAGGGGAAAGAGACATCCCGGCAGCGTCTGCGGCCGGCAGGCGGAGGGCAGGTTCGAGTCGCGCCGCCAGCGGCGGAGGCGGCCGGCGGACGCGGTGCAGCCGGAGCGCGCGGCGCGGCGGCCCCGGCGGCGGGACGGGGAGGCGGTGGTCCAGCTTTCCCCCAAATGCCCGGAGGCATGGCCGAGCCGATTGCTCGTCCGTCCAACGACATGAAGGCCGGCGAGTGGAACACGATCGACATCGTGCTCGACGCGAACATCCTGCGGCCGTTCCTGAACGATGCCGGCGGCATCAGCGGCGGCGTGGCGGACGAGGAATTCGGCCGCTCCGGCGCGATCGCGTTGCACGCCGGCGGAACCGGCGAAGTGCGCTTCAAGGACGTGTCGTACAAAGACCTCCAGCCGAGGGTGGCGCTTCCCGAGGAGGTCTCGAGCCGCTTCCGGATGCAGGCGCTCAACGAGTTCTACTATTCGTGGGGTCCTGACGTCGCCGACATCAACCGGGATGGCGTCCTCGATATCGTGGCCGGGCCGTATTACTACCTCGGGCCGGACTACAACGTCGCGCGCGAGATCTACATGGCCGCCACGATCGACGCGGGCACCAGGTACTTCAACGGCGTACAGTTCACCTACGACTTCACTGGCGACGGCTGGCCGGACGTGATCAATGCCCTCTTCACGCAGCCCACAGTCCTCTATGTGAATCCGCGCGGAGAGCCCCGGCGCTGGGACATGTACACGGTGACCGATCGCATCACCAGTGAGCTCGCGTTGATGAAGGACGTCAACGGCGACGGCAAGCCGGAATATATCTTCAAGGACGCCAACAACCAGTTCGTCTACGCCAACCCCGATCCCGCGAATCCCACCGCCACGTGGATCACGCACGCGATCAGCACACCCGGTCCATGGGCGAATCACGGAATGGGCGTGGGGGACGTCAACGGCGACGGCCGAGCCGATTTCGTGAACGCCTACGGTTGGTGGGAGGGGCCTCCAAGGGGGAGTACCGACACCTGGGCCTACCACCCTGGCGCGTTCGGCAAGTGGAGTCGCTCGAGCCCCGGCGGAGCGGAAATTGGCGTGTATGACGTCAACGGCGACGGGCTGACGGATCTCGTCACCAGCCTGCAGGCACACGGGTGGGGGCTGTCCTGGTTCGAGCAGAAGAAAGCGGCAGACGGCACCATCAGCTTCGTCGAGCACCCCATCATGGGGGACTTCTCGACGAAAAATGCCGGCGGCGTGACGTTCTCGGAGCTCCACGGGTCGGCCATCGCGGACATCGACGGCGACGGCATCAAGGATTTCGTCACCGGCAAGCGCTTCTGGTCGCACTTGGATTCGTATCTCGATCCCGATCCGCACGGCGCGCCCGTGTTGTACGTCTACCGGACGGTCCGAAACCCGAAGGCGCCCGGCGGCGCCGACTTCGTGCCCGAGTTGATCCACAACCGATCGGGCATCGGTTCCAACGCGGCAATCGCGGATCTGAACAAGGACGGCGCCCCCGAGATTATCGTGTCGACGAAACGCGGGACGTTCATCTTCTGGAACAACTGGAAGAAGCCGGCACGATCAGCTCGCCCGTAACTTCCGCCTACAGCCGGAAGGTGAGCGGCACGAAGCGGTCTTCCAGGAGGCATTCTTGAGACTGAAGGGCAAGGTAGCGCTGGTGACCGGCGCGGCGAGGGGCATCGGCCGCGGCATCGCGGAGGTCTTCGCGGCCGAGGGCGCCGACGTCGCCGTGAACGACGTCGACCATGCGGAGGAGGCCGAACAGGTCGCCTCGGCGATCAGATCGGCCGGACGGAGGACGATGACGGTGAAGGCCGACGTGTCGCACCGCGCGGACGTCGAACCGATGATCGACCGCATCTGGAACGAGCTCGGGCCGATCGACATCCTCGTCAACAACGCGGGCATCGAGACGATCGTGCCCTTCCTCGAGTTGACCGACGATCAGTGGACGCGCCTCGTCGACGTCAACCTCCGGGGCGCATGGCTGTGCTCGCAGGTGTTCTGCAAACGCGTCGTCGGAGAACGGCGGCAGGCGTCAATCGTGAATATCGGATCAATCCAGGCGGCAAGAGTGCTCCCAGGCCGCACCCATTACGCGCCGACGAAGCTCGGCCTCGAGGCGCTGACCCGGAACATGTCCGCGGAGATGACGCCGCATGGCATTCGCGTCAATTGCATCCATCCCGGCCTGATCGACACGCCGATGACGGAGTGGGTCATGAAGGATCCGGAGATCCTGCCGATCGTGCTCGGTCAGATCTCGATGGGCCGGGCAGGACACCCTCGCGAGATCGGCAGCGTGGCCGCGTTCTTCTGCTCGGACGAGGCGAGCTATCTCACCGGTCAGTCGGTGTTCGTGGATGGAGGGTGGGAGGGGAAGTGAAGCCGGCCTTCCGTCCCTAAAGGCGGACGCCTCGCATCCGCCACTACAGCCGCTCCTGCCAGTGCACCATCGGCAGCCCGGCCACCGGGGCCCGGAAATGAGGGATGCGCTTGCCCTTGAGCGATCCGATGTAGACAGTTCGCAAGTCCGGACCGCCGAACGTCACGCTCGCCATCCATGGCGCGACCCCGCGTCCGGTGGCAAACAAGACGTCCTCGGTGACGTGATTCCGCAGGAAGGCCTTCTCGAGCGCGTCGACCTTCACCGGATCGCCTTCGTCCAGCAGCACGCGCATATCGCCTTCCGGCGTCAGGACGAACAGCTTGTCGGAATAGACCAGCGTCCCCCAGAGATTGCCATAGCTGTCGAAAGCGATCCCGTCCGGCCACGCGCCTTTGCCCAGCCTCGAAGGGCCGAACACCTCACGGTCGCGCACGTTGCCCCGGTCGTCGACTCGCAGCCGCGTGATCCGTCCGCCGGTGGTCTCCACCACGTACATGAATTGCTCGTTGGCGTCGAACCGGATCTCGTTGGTGAAGTGAAACCCGTCAGCCACGATGTGGAAGGTGCCATCCTCGTAGCGGGCGAGGTAGCCGTCGGCGAGATCGGTGCGGAGCGCATGCATCCAGTTCTTGAGGCGGGTGGACACGGTAATCCAGATGCGATCGCGCGAATCGCGCAGGACGAAGTTCACCTTGCCGATGGGCTCGCCGTCGACGCTGTCGGCCAGCACGCGTGACGCGCCGTCACGCGACATCAGCTCCAGACAGTCGGTGCCGAAGTTGGAAATCAGGATGTCGCCGTTTCGAGCGAAGGCCAGCCCGTTGGGCAGGGTGCCCTCGAGGTAGCGTGTCGCCTCGCTGGCAGCCTGATCGAAATGCTGCGAACGGCGCTGCGTGATGATTCCTTGCTCGCCGTCCTGGATGCGGACCACGCCGCCGCGAGCGTCGGCCACCCAGAGGGCACCGTTCGGTTCCGCGAGAATGCATTCGGGCCGCTGAAGATCGTGCCCCACGTAACCGAGTGCCTCTCTGTCGATGCCGAAATCCAGAACCGGATTCGCGCCGGCAAACTCGGTCCGCCGCATCCAAGCCTCCCCGCGTGTCTCGTGCTCGAGCCGGCCGGCACTATATCATCGCCGGTCATCATCGCCGTCCACAGATAATCGATTACTTGTTGACCCTTCTTTCGACCGTCGCATAGGATTCGTCTGCTCGTTCGCCAGCCACGCCGCCAAGCCTTAAAGACCCGCCCGCTCCGGGGAGCAGGACGAGGACTCACATGAATCGAAGACAGTTCACCACCACCCTGGCTCTCGGGCTCGCTGCCGCGGCGGTGCCGAATCTCGAGGCACAGATACCGAAGCCGCGGAAGCTGCGCTGCGGACACACTGGCATCACCTGGGGATTCCGGCCCGAGGACGCCGAGCGCGCGATCGCCGACGTCGCGACGTTGGGATTCCACGGCTACGAGTCGTTCGGCAACGTTCTCGAGGCGTGGGAGCCGAAGGGCGGGCTCGATAAGCTGCTGCAGAGCGCGAAGCTGCCGCTGCGATCCGCTTACTGCCCGGTGAACCTCACGGATCCGGCGATCCGGAAGGATGAAGTCGCCAAGCTCCTGCGCTGGGGACAACTAATCAAGAAGTGCGGCGGGACCGTGGCCGTCATCGGGCCGAACAATGTGAAGCGGCCCGACTACGTCCTTGCCGATCACAAGACGCACATCGTCGAGGCGCTGAACGACATGTGCAAGGCTCTCGACGACATCGGCGTGGTCGGCGTCCTGCATCAGCACACCGGCACGTGCGTCGAAACCCGCGACGAAACCTACGCCGTGATGGAGGCCGTGAATACCCGCTATGTGAAGTTCGGTCCTGACGTCGGCCAGCTGCAGAAGGGGGGCTCGGACCCGGTGAAGGTCGTGAAGGACTTTCTTCCAACCATCCGTCATGTGCACATGAAGGACTACGATGGCGGCGAAAACTACCTGGGGTACACCCCCCTCGGGCTCGGGAAGGTCGACGTCGCTGGCGTCTGCGATTTGCTGGAGAGCTCCGGGAACGACCTCATGATCATGGCGGAACTGGACCCATCGAAAGGACAGCCGCACACGCCGCTCGACGCGGCGCGGATCAACAAGGAGACGCTGCAGAAGCTCGGCTACACATTCCGCTCCTGACGTCCGCCCCCACTTAGGCTCGACCGACGACTTTCACGGGCAGGAAGAAACCAGCGTACTTCGGGTGGATGCCGCGCGTGAAGAC
>Ga0222622_10000862_pt1 | contig 11990 bp, 8 predicted proteins | sample PLM2_5_b1metaG_FD_177335 | JGI IMG/M metagenome (GOLD analysis project Ga0222622, IMG submission 177335) | Groundwater sediment microbial communities from an aquifer in East River, Colorado, USA - PLM2_5_b1 | ecosystem: Environmental > Terrestrial > Soil > Riparian zone | place: USA: East River... | reverse complement strand
GCTGCGCCGGTTCCTGCGCTGGGGCGCCGACCAGGCCGCCATGGCGGGCGTGACTCCAGCCCAGCACCAGCTGCTGCTTGCGATCCGCGGGCATCCAGACCCAGCCGGCCCGACCATCCGGGAGATAGCTGGCTACCTGCTGGTGCGCCATCACAGCGCGGTCGAGTTGGTCGACCGGGGAGTGGCGGCCGGGCTGGTGAAGCGGCGCCAGGACGGCGATTTGCGGGCGGTGCGGCGTTGCCGCACCACGGATGGGGCCGACCGTCTTGCCCGGCTGTCCGCTCTGCACCTGGAGGAGCTCAGGCGATTCGCGCCGCAGCTCCAAGCGCTGTGGGACGGACTGGACATGTCCCTGGAGGCCGCGTCGGGTCGGGTGACCTACGACCCGGAGCTGGGTTGCTTGGGTTGGTCAAGCTCGGCCAGTGTCCGCCGCGCCTGGGCAGCGATGCGTTGGAGATGGGGCAGTGCGGCCATGCCGGCGACCGCCCCGAACACGAACCAGAACCAGAAGATGGCTTCCATCTCATCTTCCTCCCCGACCACTCGAGAGGTCATATCGTGCCACGATGTTTGATCGTAGCACGGCAGTGATCGCCATGGATGCCGTATTCTTCATCCTGTTCGGAATGGTCGCAGGCCTTTTCTTGCTGCCCCGTCTGCAGCGGCTGGCCGACCAGGTGCGGAGAAGGCTGGACGAGCTCGACCAGCTCGACCGGACCAGGGGACCCAGCCCCTGGTCGAAGGCTGGTGGCGGTCCGGGCGGCGAGGCGAAGAGACCGGATTGACTATTCCTCATCGAGCGGGATTATGAACACGTACCTGCCTTCGGCCCGTCACGAAGGGGCTGGTGTGACCGAGTTTCTTGTGATGACGGGCATCCGCAAGACCTATCCCGGTGTGGTGGCGTTGGCCGGGGTCGACTTCGACCTGCGCCAGTCCGAAGTGCACGTCATCCTCGGGGAGAACAGCGCAGGCAAGAGCACCCTCATCAAGGTGCTCGGGGGGTCGTGGAGCCCGACGCCGGAGAGATCCGCATCGACGGTTCGCTCGCGCGCATCACGTCCGCCGCCGACGCCAAGGCTCGGGGCATCGCAACGATCCACCAGGAGCTGGCGCTCGTTCCGCAGCTCAGCGTCGCCGAGAACCTACTCTTGGGGCAGCTGCCCCGTCGGTTCGGAGTCGTCGACCGGCGCGTGCTCATGCACCAGGCGAAGGAACTCCTGGACCGGGTCGGCGCGCGATCTGCCGTCGCCGGTTTCTGCTTCCCGCCAGAGGTGATCACCCTCTCGGTGCGCTGGTACCTGCGCTTCGCGTTGTCGTACCGCGACGTCGAGGAGCTGCTTGTTGAACGCGGCGTCCAAGTCGACCACGTCACCGCCTATTGGTGGGTGCAGCGGTTTACCCCGCTGCTGGCCGAGGCGGCCCGGCCCTGCCGTCATGGCATCGTTGACCGCTGGCAGGTCGACGAGACCTACGTGAGGGTCGCCGGCCGGTGGCGCTACGTCTACCGCGCGGTCGACCAGTCCGGGCAGGTCATCGACGTGTTCGTGTCCGCGCGTCGCGACGCCAAGGCCGCCCACCGCTTCTTCGAGCGGGCCATCGGCATAACGGCGATCATCCCGGTCGAGGTCGTCACCGACCAAGCGGCGGCGGCGCACCCCGGCGGTGCTGGGCGAGCTGCTCCCGGCGGCCTGGCATTGCACCGAGCAGTACGCCAACAACCGCGTCGAGGGCGACCACGGCCGCCTCAAAGCGCGGCTGCGTCCGATGCGCGGGCTCCAGCAGGACCACAGCGTCAGGGTCGTGATCGCCGGGCTCGCCTTTGTGCAGAACATCCGGCGGGCACACTACGAACGGCGGTCGAGGCGCCGGTGATCTTGCGGCTGGCCGTCGCACTCGATGAGCTTGCCTTGGCGATCTGATACCAGACCCAGGTCATCACGTCAGCATGCCGCGAACTGACCAGATGCAACACTGCTGCCGCCCGGGGTGTGCGGCCAAGCGGCAGGGGTCGCTCACATGGCCGCACACGCCAGGGCTGTCCCGTCATACGTGCTCAAGGCACTGGCTCTCGCCCACCGATGATCCTAACGTCTGGACAACGAACAAGTCTGGCAGCGCGCCCACTTGCCCGAGGGCTTCACCGACTTCGTCTACCCGGCGGGCTGAGTCCGACCGCTTAAGTTCTCGTTGGCTATCTCACAGGAATCTAGGGCAGCCTTTACGGCACCCTGTGGTCGAGCGGCATCATCGACCGTGAGGAGGCAGACTATGGACGGCAAGCCGGATGTACGGGTGCGCCGGGTCTACGATGAGCCGGAGCCAGACGGCGGGACCCGGGTGCTGGTCGACCGCATTTGGCCGCGAGGGCTGACTAAGGACAAGGCCCGGCTCGACCAGTGGGTCAAACAGGTCGCCCCATCGACGGAGCTGCGCAAATGGTACAGCCACGACCCCGAACGGTTCGAAGAGTTCGGCCGCCGTTACCGCGAGGAACTCAAGGACGCCGAGCGCGCCCAGGCGCTCGAGCACCTGCGGGAGCTGGCCAGGAGCGGGACGCTGACGCTGCTCACCGCGACCAAGCATGCCGAGATCAGCGAGGCCGCCATGCTTGCCGACCTGATCGGGGGGTGAGCCAAGCCGTGTTGGGCCTCCCCGATCGGCTGCAGGCCTGCCTGTTCGACCTCGACGGTGTCCTCACCAAGACGGCGAAGGTGCACGCCGCCGCCTGGAAGGAGATGTTCGACGCCTACCTGCGGGAACGGGCGGCGCGGACCGGCGAGCGCTTCAGGCCCTTCGATGCGGTCACCGACTACGACGAGTACGTCGACGGCAAGCCGCGCGCCGACGGCACCCGGTCGTTCCTGAGCTCCCGCGGCATCGAGATATCAGAGGGGGCATTGGTGGACCCACCCCAGGCCGAGACCGTGCATGGTCTCGGTACCCGAAAAAACGAGATCGTGTTGCGCAGGATCCGCGAGGATGGCGTCGAGGCCTACCAGGGCTCTGTCCGCTACGTGCGAGCGGCTGGTCACGCCGGGCTCCGCCGCGCCGTCGTGTCGTCCAGCACCAACTGCCTCGACGTGCTCGTCGCGGCAGGCATCGAGGACCTGTTCGACGTGCGTGTCGATGGGGTGGTCGCTGAGCGCGACCATCTGCGGGGCAAGCCAGCGCCCGACACGTTCGAGGCCGCAGCACGCGCCCTCGGGGTTGCACCTGGCGAGTCGGCCGTCTTCGAGGATGCCTTGGCCGGGGTCGCGGCGGGTCGAGCCGACGGCTTCGGCTTCGTTGTCGGCGTTGACCGGGTGGGACAGGCTGACGCCCTCCGGGCGCACGGCGCCGACGTGGTCGTGGCCGACCTGGCCGACCTGCTCGACCGGTCATGATCCAGCACCCGGCGTTCTCGGTTGCGCCGTGGTGCCTGCGGGAGACTGAGCTGCACCTTGGTGTCCTCGCCCAGACCGAATCGCTGTTCTCGCTGTCCAACGGACACGTCGGCTGGCGGGGCAACCTCGATGAGGGCGAGCCGCACGGCCTTCCCGGCTCCTACCTCAACGGCGTCTATGAGCTTCGACCGCTGCCCTACGCCGAGGCCGGCTATGGCTTCCCGGAATCAGGACAGACCGTCATCAACGTCACCAACGGCAAGCTGATCCGCCTCCTGATCAACGACGAGCCTTTCGACGTCCGCTATGGCCAGCTGCGTGCGCACGAGCGGCGCCTGGACTTCCGCGCTGGGGTTCTGCACCGCCGGGCCGAGTGGCGATCCCCGGCTGGGCGGACGATCCGTATTTCATCGGTGCGTCTGGTCTCGTTCACGCAACGCGCGGTGGCGGCCATCTGCTACGAGGTGGAACCGTTGGACGGCCCGGCGCGAGTCGTCGTGCAGTCCGAGCTGGTCGCCAACGAGCAGCTACCGCCGCTCGGCGGTGACCCGCGGGTCGCGGCCGTGCTCGAGACGCCCTTGCGCCCGGAGGAGCACAGCGCCCGCGACACCGCGGCCGAGCTCATGCACGCAACCGAGCGTAGCGGGCTGCGGGTGGCTGCGGCCATGGACCACCTCATTGACGGGCCACCGGGCCTACTGGTGCTGTCGGACAGCGACCCGAACCTGGGGCGGGTGACGGTAACCGTCAGCCTGGAACCGGGGCAGCCGCTGCGCGTGGTCAAATTCGTCGCCTACGGCTGGTCGAGCCTGCGGACGCGGCCCGCGGTGCGTGACCAGGTCAAGGCGGCGCTCACGGCGGCTCGGCAGACGGGCTGGGACGCCTTGCTGGCAGAGCAGCGCGCCTACCTGGACGACTTTTGGAGCCGCGCCGATGTGGAACTCGACGGTGACACCGAGCTCCAGCAGGCCGTCCGCTTCGGGCTGTTCCACGTCCTGCAGGCAGGCGCCCGCAACGAGGGACGGGCGATCCCGGCCAAGGGCCTGACCGGGTCGGGCTACGATGGCCACGCCTTCTGGGACACCGAGACCTTCGTCCTGCCGGTACTGACCTACACCGTGCCGGACGCCGCAGCCGACGCGCTGCGGTGGCGCCACTCGACCCTCCCGATGGCCCTGAAACGGGCGCGCCAGCTCGGTCTCGAGGGCGCAACCTTTCCATGGCGCACGATTGGGGGCGAGGAGTGCTCGGCCTACTGGCCGGCGGGCACGGCCGCATTCCATGTCGGCGCTGACATCGCCGACGCCGTCATCCGCTACGTCGACGCGACCGACGATCACACCTTCGAGCGCCAAGTTGGCTTCGAGTTGCTCGCCCAGACCGCGCGGCTGTGGCGTTCGCTCGGCCACCACGACGCCCACGGCCACTTCCGTATCGACGGGGTCACCGGCCCTGACGAATACAGCGCGATCTGCGACAACAACCTCTACACGAACCTCCTGGCGCAGCGAAACCTGCGCGGCGCGGTAGCCGCGGCCACACGGCACCCCGACCGTGCCCGCGAACTCGGCGTCGACGAGGAGGAGATCGCCGGCTGGCATGGCGCGGCCGAGGCCATGTTCGTGCCCTACGACGACCGCCTCGGTGTCCACCCGCAGTCGGAGGGCTTCACCGGACACCAGATGTGGAACTTCGCCGGCACCCCACCCGACCGATACCCGCTCTTGCTGCACTTCCCGTACTTTGACCTGTATCGCAAGCAGGTGGTCAAGCAGGCCGACCTCGTGCTGGCCATGCATCTGCGTGGGGACGCGTTCACCGACGAGCAGAAGGCCCGCAACTTCGCCTACTACGAGCGGCTCACGGTGCGGGACTCGTCGCTCTCGGCCTGCAGTCAAGCGGTCATCGCCGCGGAAGTCGGCCACCTCGCCCTCGCCCACGACTACCTCGGTGAGGCCGCGCTGATGGACCTCGACGATCTTGAGCGCAACACCCGAGACGGCCTGCACATCGCCTCCCTCGCCGGGACTTGGATCGCGCTCCTGGCCGGATTCGGCGGGATGCGCGACCACGACGGCGTCATGAGCTTCCGGCCGCGGCTACCCGAGGGTCTCACCCGGCTGGCGTTCACCATCGCCGTGCAGCGGAGACGGCTGCGGATCGAGGTGACCGGTGGTGGGGCGGCGTACCTGCTCCTGGACGGTGAGCCGCTGGAGATCCTCCACCATGGGCAGGCCCTGCTGGTAACAACGGCGAAGCGCCTCCGCCGCCCGATCCCAGCCCCACCGGCGCGAACCACACCGACGCAACCGCCGGGGCGGGCGCCGGCTCGTCGCCGGCCCCAGCCAGCGCCACCTGAGCACACGACCGGGGCAGCGGGGAGACGCACGATGTCTGAGCGCGACGATCCGCTGAACGGCCAGTAGCGGGGAGGCTCCAGTCCAGCGCCGGACCGGCTCCCCCGGTCACAGCGGGGAACCTCCGACGTGGCCGCCGACCCTGTTCACGCGGCTGCGCGAAGGCCAGTCAGGCTCGGGCTTGTCGACCATGGCGACCTTGCCGGCGGCACGGGGGCTGTGCCCGGCGTGCGTGGAAGCTGCTGGAGCCAGCGGCGCCGGGCTGTCGCTGCTGACCGGCGAAGGGCCGTGGGCTCCATCTGCGCCTTCGACGCGAGCCTTCACCCGCGGACCCGCAGCTGCGGGAGCCGGGTCTCGTCACCATTAGCCAGCCCAGGCCGATACGAGCTGGCGCCACGAATGGCGCGTGCCCCGCCACCAAGGAGCCCGCCCCGGCTTCCGCACCACTGAAAGTAGACCGCCGACTGCTTACTCCCAGCCGTAGAGCCGTGGCGGGAAGCGATCGTCGGCGACAACGTCATGGGACAGCCACACAAGCAGTACGTGGGTCCGATCAGGGTCGCGCGTGTCAACGATGTCCAACCCCTCCTGGCGGCGACGTTGATAGGTCAGCCCTTCTCGCTGCAGGAGCTGCTCAGCAAGATCTAGGTCGGCCTGCTTGTCGACCCGCCACGCGACGCGTACCAGGCCAGGCCCGCCGCCCAGACGCGTGGCATGTCCGCCGACTTCGAGCAACACCAACGACGGAGCGGTCTCACCGGAGCCGTGCAGTTGGGCCATCTGCCCTTCCTGATGCTGCAGGCGCAGCCCGAGCAGATCGCGGTAAAAGGCGAGCGACCGGTCGAGGTGTCGAACCTGGACGGCCACCGAGTAGATCCCAGTAGGCTCAAGCGGCCGGCCACCTACCCCTTCTTCCCGTACCGCAAGTTGGCACCCGGCTCCGTCGCTCAGGAGCCCCAGCCCACCAGCATCCACGTCCACCCCGGTAGTTACAGCGTCCCCTGCCGGTTCCCTCAAGGTCGGCAGTGGGGTGCTATCGCCGTCGCTGTCAACAGCCATCCCAACAGGCTCTTGCCCGCCGTCGACAGCTTGGGCAGCGAGCCACGTCTCGAAGGTGGTCGGCGCGATCTGTGCACCCGGCCCTGGAAGAAGGACCTCGCCGGCCATCTCGACCCCGAATCGACCGCGCCAGCTTGGGATCAGCCGGAGCGACGTCCTCTGTGCGGCGAGCGTCCGACGAGCCATGTCGACCAGATCCTGGAGTTCTGGGCCGGCCAACTCACGTATCCCTTCTTGGGGTCCACCCGCCGCTACCTCGACAAGAACCTCCGCCACGTCCGCCACCGCAACCGGCTGTACCAACAGCGGCGGCACGGTCGCCACCTGCCCACGCTGTGTCCACCCCACGACCATCGCGGCGAAGTCGAAGAACTGCGTCGCCCGTACGATGGTCGCCGGAACCGGGCCGTCCAATGCGGCCCGCTCCTGTGCACGCTTGCCAGCGTAGTGCCCGTTGCCCTCCACCTGGTCCACGCCGACGATCGACAGCACGACATGATGTTTGACACTTGCACTGTGTTCCGCGGCCAGCAGCTGCCTGGTGGTGGTGGCGAAGAACTCGCGCGCCTCCCCGGGGTCGACAGTTGGGGTGTTGATAACGTCGATAACGGCATCGACGCCCATCAGCGCATCTGCTAGCCCGTCCCCGGTCGTCAGATCCATCCCGACTGAGCGGGCGATTACGACCGCATCATGTCCAGATCGACGCAGCGCCTTGACGGTCTGGCGACCGACCAATCCGGTTCCACCAGCCACTGCGATTCTCACGGCCGCACCTTCTTCATTCGTATCAGCCAACCTCTCAAATGGAGAGAGTACCACTTTATAGGAAGGAAGATGAGTGAAGTGATGCTTCATAGATGGGCGGGTGCGGCAACACTGCGCCCAGCGGCACACTATTGATTGCTAAGGGCGTGCTCGTGGATCTCGCGTCCCGTCTTGCCATCTCGGCACGAGCTGGTGACACGCCGCCCGGTCGGCCTCATGGTGGGGCTCTTGACTTTGGATCGTCTCGCATGGGAGGTCGTGATGCCACCAGACGAACCGAGGCGATGTATCCCTGCACCACAGGGGCAGCACAAGGCGCCTGGCGATCTCGCTCCGGCACGTGTCTCGCGCCCTGCTGGGTCGCGACGGATGGGGGGGCCTGGCGGCATGCCTGGTGAGTCGAGGCGGGCATGATCGCCACCGCGACGCGGCTGGTCGAGGGTGTGTTGCGGCCTGATGACCGCGTCGGGCGGGGCGATCGTGGAGGCGGTGCTGGTGCAGCTTTCCTTGCGGCGATCTCGCTGTACATCGCAGCGCGTGCCCAGTGGTCACTGGCCAGGGGCCTGGCGACCGCTCGCGCTGGCGTGTAGCGAGGAGCCAGCCATGACCAAGGCCGCCCCAGGAGTGTCGCCGGCGCGGTCGGCGCGGCCGGCGCTCGAACTTGCCGCCGCCGCTCGTCAGCCGGTGGACGCGGTACTCCAGGAGCTGGGTAGCACCCAGACTGGCCTGACCTCTGACGAGGCTGATGATCGGCTGCGCACTGTCGGCCCGAACGTACTGGCCTCGCACCGGGTGACCGCGTTGGGGGTTCTGGTCCGTCAGCTCCGAAACCCGCTGCTCATCTTGTTGCTCGCCGCGGCGGGGGTAGCCGCCGCCACGGGTGACATCACCGATGGCGCGATCATCGCTGCCATCGTCAGCTTGAGCGTGGGACTGGGATTCATCAACGAGTACCGCTCCGAGGCGGCGGTCGCGGCACTACACGCCAACATCCGCCACCAGGCCCTGGTCTGGCGCGACGCCCACCAACAGCGCCTTGACGTCCGCGAACTGGTGCCCGGCGACGTGGTGGCCCTGGGCGTCGGCGACGTGGTCCCCGCCGACCTGCGGCTGTTGGAGGCCAACCAGCTGGAGTGCGACGAGGCCGTCCTCACCGGCGAGGCCATGCCGGCGATCAAGTCGGCCGCCCCGGTCCCGGCGGGCGACTCGACAGTCGACCTGCCCTCGTGCGCGTTCATGGGCACCGTGGTCCACCAGGGCGCCGGGCGCGGGGTCGTAGTGGCCACCGGCTCCTCGACCGCGTTCGGCAAGATCGCTGTCGGGCTTGCCGAACGCCAAGCCGAGACCGCCTTCCAGGCCGGTCTGCGAGACTTCTCCAAGCTGCTGGTGCGGGTCGCCGCGGTGCTGACCACCTCGATCTTCGTCATCAACGTCGCCTTCCACCGGCCCCTGCTGGATGCGCTGTTGTTCTCCCTGGCGATCGCCATCGGCATCACCCCGCAGCTGCTCCCGGCGATTGTCAGCGTTAGCCTGTCGAGCGGGTCGCGGGAGCTGGCCCGTCGTCGGGTGCTGGTGAAGCGGCTGGTCACCATCGAGGACCTCGGCAACATCGAGGTGTTGTTCACCGACAAGACCGGCACCCTCACCGAGGGAGCGATCACCTTCGACCAGGCCCTGGACCCGGCCGGCCTTCCGGCGACCGAGCCGCTGCTGCTGGGCCTGGTCTGCAACGAGGCGGCGATCACCGCCCAAGGCCCGGTGGGTGGCAACGCCCTCGACGTTGCGCTGTGGTCCGCGCCCGCCGCTGCGGCCCTTGCCGCCGACGCCCATGGTCCCGCCGCCTACCAGCGCCTCGGGCTCGCTCCCTTCGACCACGACCGCCAGCTCGCCTCGGTGGCCGTGCGGACCACCGGCGGCACGACGCTCCTGGTCGTCAAAGGCGCCCCCGAAGCCGTGCTGGCCCGCTGCGTCGACGTCCCCGCCGACGGCTCGAACGCCCTGCAAAGACTGTTCGCCGACGGCGCGCGGGTCGTCGCCGTCGCCACCCGCGACGCGCCCGGGCTGACCACCCCGGACCCGTCAGACGAGCACGACCTGCACCTGGTCGGCTTCCTCACCTTCGTCGACCGCCCCAAAGCCGATGCCGGCCAGTCGATCACCAAACTCAACGGGCTCGGCGTGGCCGTCAAAATCATCACCGGCGACAACCCCATCGTCGCCGGCAAGGTCTGCCGCGACCTCGGCCTGGACGTCGAACAGGTCCACACTGGCGCCGAGCTGGAGCGGCTCGACGACGACGCCCTGGCCGCCGCCATCGGGGACACCACCGTGTTCGCCCGGGTCAGCCCCGACCAGAAGTCCAGGATCATCAAGGTCGCCCGCCGCACCGGCGCCGACGTCGCCTTCCTCGGCGACGGCGTCAACGACGCGGTCGCCCTACACGCCGCCGACGTCGGCATCTCGGTCGAGGGGGCCACCGACGTGGCTAAGGACGCCGCCGACATCGTGCTGCTGGACAAGGACCTCGGCGTCCTCGCCGACGGCGTGATGGAGGGTCGGCGGATCTTCGCCAACACCCTCAAGTACGTGCTGATGGCGACCTCGTCCAACTTCGGCAACATGTTCAGCGCCGCCGGCGCCTCGCTGTTCTTGTCGTTCCTGCCGATGCTGCCGTCCCAGATCCTGCTCAACAACCTGCTCTATGACGCCGGCCAGCTCGCCATCCCCACCGACCGGGTCGACCCCGAGGTGCTCACCCGACCCGCCGCCTGGGACATCGGCTTCGTGCGGCGGTTCATGAGCGTGTTCGGCCCCGTCAGCTCGATCTTCGACTTCCTGACCTTCTTCGTGATGCTGCAACTCCTCCACGCCAGCCACAGCGAGTTCCGCAGCGGCTGGTTCGTCGAGTCCCTCGCCACCCAGACCCTGGTGGTGTACGTCATCCGCACCCGGCGAGTCCCATTCTTCCGCAGCCGCCCCAGCCTCCCGATGTTCATCACGCCCATGACCTGCGCGCTCATCGGCGCGGTCCTGCCGTTCACCCCGCTCGCTGGCTTCCTCGGGTTCGCCACCCTGCCCATCAGCTTCTTCCTCATCCTGCTCGGGATGATCGCCACCTACCTGCTACTCGTCGAACTCGTCAAGCGCCGCTTCTACGCGATCCAAGCCCATCCCCACCGACCGCGGCCAACCCAGCAGCAACGCCACCAGCGCCACATCCAACGGCGCGCCGCCCGCTTCACCCACCACGCCACCCATAACCGACCCAGACATCGGCCAGGCCTGGATCCCGGGTAGAACAGGCTCGATCACCTCGCCGAGCCCAACGGCCTGCTCGAGCCCATTGGTCAGGTCGTCCTCATAGCGGTTGATCGGCTCGATCGCCGGCCAGACGCCTTCCCGGGCGGCGTGGTCGGCAATTCCAGCAGCCTCCAGCAGGACCAGGTCCTCGGCAGGGCTGCCGGGGGGACGAAGGACAGCAGCCGCTTCATGGCAGGTGACCATTCGCTCACGTCGTAGGCTGAGCATAGGCACGGAAGGAGGCACGCTCATGCCCCGCTCCCTGGTGCTCGACGGCCCGCGCCGGCTCAGGCTCGCCGAGCAGCCCTCGCGGCCGCTAGAACCCGGTGAGATCCGGCTGCGGGCCCGGCTCAGCGGCATCAGCCACGGCACCGAACTGAGCCTGTACCGGGGCACCTCGGCCTTTACCGACAAGGTCTTCGACCGCGGCCTGCGCGCGTTCGTCACCCCGCACGCCGGCAGCGTGGCCGGCTACCCGGTGACCCTCGGCTACGAGATGGTCGCCGAGGTCCTCGAGGCTGCCCCCGACGTCACCGAGGTCAAGGTGGGCGACCTGGTCCACACCGGCACCCCCCACCAGGAGGAGACGGTCCTGGACGTGGCCGACTCCCTGGCGGCCACCTACCCGCTGGTGCGGCTCCCGACCGCCGAGCGTCCCGAGCGGGCCTTGTTCATCAGCCTGGCCGCGGTCGCCCTGCAAGCCGTCCACGACGCCGAGATCAAGCTCGGCGACGCCGTCAGCGTCCACGGGCTGGGCGCGATCGGCCTGCTGACGGTGCAGATGTGCACCCTGGAGGGCATCCAGAACGTGTTCGCGGTCGACCCAGACTCCCAGCGCCGGCAACTGGCCGCCCGCTTCGGGGCGACCCAGGTGCTCGACCCGACCGGCGAGGTGCCGACCGGCCTGCAGGTCCGCGAGCTGAACATGGGGCATGGCGTCGACGTCGCCATCGAGGTGTCTGGCTCAGACCGGGCCTTGCAGGACGCGCTCGCCTCGGCCGGGCTGGGTGGGACGGTGGTGGCGGCCGGCTTCTACCAGGGCGGCGCCGCCCACCTGCGGCTGGGAGAGGAGTTCCACCACAACCGGCTGTCCCTGATCGCCTCCATCGGCGCCTGGGGC
>Ga0222622_10000858_pt1 | contig 12030 bp, 11 predicted proteins | sample PLM2_5_b1metaG_FD_177335 | JGI IMG/M metagenome (GOLD analysis project Ga0222622, IMG submission 177335) | Groundwater sediment microbial communities from an aquifer in East River, Colorado, USA - PLM2_5_b1 | ecosystem: Environmental > Terrestrial > Soil > Riparian zone | place: USA: East... | reverse complement strand
CGAGCAGCGCCACCTTCAGCGTCGTCTTCTTCCCCCTGCACGCGCGCGCGAGAGCCGCCGCATCGAATTCGGCGGACAACGGCTCTGGTCCGAGCTTTCCGAGGACCGGGTGCGCCGGCAGTGAAGCGGTGGGGATCAGATCCATGAAGCCAAACCGCCTCGGATCGCTGAAAATTACGACTGCGGCCGAAGACATGTAGAACATCACGTGATCGTGTCGACCGGGTGACGGGTCGATACGCCGGTGCTCGATGCGAAACCACCCGGACATTCCGAGATGCATCACGAGAGTTTCGCCCGACGACAACGGGACCAGCAGGTACTTGGCGCGACGCTGCACCGCCAGTGCAGTCTGATCGGTCAGGCGGCCGCTGAAATTCTCGGGAAAGGGAGCGCGGAGATCCGGCCGGCGAACCACGACCCGTTCGAAGGTGCGGCGCGCCATGGCCGGTTCGAGTCGCCGGCGTACGGCTTCGACTTCAGGAAGTTCAGGCACCTCGCTAAATTGTAAGTCGGCAATCTACAATCGACTATGAGCTCGTACACCGCCTCGTCTTCAACTGCCGCCAAAGCTGGGATCGGCTTTGGGACCGCGCTCGCGATTACGATTTCATGGAGTGCCCACAAGTCGATCCTCTGGGCCATCGTGCACGGATTCTTGTCGTGGATCTACGTGATTTACTATGCGCTCAAACACTGATCGCGGCGCGCCGATGTCCTGGAGCCAGCGTGTAGTGGCTCGAATGAGTCGCACATCGCCGATGTCCGAAGGCCAAGCGACAAGGTGGGCATTGATCAGGCAGCGGGGCCGTCGCCGTTACATATTCTTGATCGGAGTTGTCCGCTGGGGCATTGGCATCGCGGTTCTCTCAACAATTCTTGGGGGTTGGCTCGGCGCACCCGGACCCTTTCTCGGCCGGCTGGCAATCGCGCTCGCAGTGTACCCTGTCGGCGGCATCATATATGGCGCATGGATGTGGTCCTTCAATGAGCGGCGGCACAGCGAATGGATTGGCAAGCGCGACGTCCAACAGTCAGAATCGCCGCCCAAGAACCTCTTGGCCCCTCACTCGTGACGCAGCGCCGACATCACGGGGACCCGTGTCGCTCGACGCGCCGGCAGGTAACAGGCCGTCAACGCCAGCGCGGCCAATTGCGCCGAGACCAGGGCGAACATGATCCAGTCGCCCGCATCGACCAGCGGCAGGAATCGGGACAGCATCCGGCCGAGTGCCACTGACGCGGCGAGCCCGACGACGAGACCAAAGGCGACGAGCTGAAGTCCTTGACCGAGGATCAGGCGCAGCACGTCGCGCGGCTGCGCACCGAGGGCGACGCGGATCCCAATCTCCCGCGTCCGCAGCGATGCGCCGAACGACACGACACCGTAGACGCCGATGAGTGCGAGCGCCAGCCCAAGCAGTCCCATCCCCGTCGCCTGGAGTGCGCCGATGCGGAAAATCAGGTATCCAAAAATTCCCGACAGCGACTGATTCATCGTACGCAAGTCCGCGAGAGGCAGATCCGGCGAGAGATCTTTGATCTCACGTTCCAGGCGCGGCGCCAGCGTGGCCGGGTCTCCGACCGCCCGGACATGAAGAGTGCGGAGTGAGATATCCCGCACGAGCGGAAGATAGATGTAGGGCCTGGGCTGCTCGAAGACGAGGACGTATTTGCTGTCGCGGGCGACGCCGACAACCTCGAGGAGCGGATCGGTCGGGTTGAAGGCGCGAAAGCGCCGGCCGATCGGGTCCTGTCCCGGCCAATACCGGGCGGCCATCGACTCGTTCACGATGGCGAACTTACGCGTCAACGAGTGCTCTCGCTCGTCGTCTTCGGTAAATGCGCGGCCGCGGATGATGGGAATGCCCATCACGTCGAAGTAGTTGTGGCCGACATGATTGATGAACGACGCCGGCGGCTGAGCGGAGGCGTCGGTAGGCCGCCCCTCGATGTAGATCGAGCCGCCGCCAATCAGGTAGCTCATTGGAGTAGTGAACGCCACCGCAACAGAGGCGACGTCCGGCCACGCGGCGACGCGCCGCTGTAATTCCGAGTAGAACTCGATGGTTCGGTCCTCGTTGTACCCGATCTGTCGTGGATCGAGCCGGACGGTGATGAGGTGTTTCGCATCGAAGCCCAGGTTGACGTTCTGCGCCGACGCGAGCGTGCGAACGAACAGCCCGGCGACGCCAAGGAGCGCGAGCGCACCCGAGATCTGTGCCACCACCAGCACGCGCCGTAGACGCTGCCGGTGCGAACCGTCGGAATGCCCCTTGCCACCGTCGTGCAGAGCCGCCCGTGCGTCGGCGCGCGATGCGCGCCAGGCGGGCCACAGACCGACGGCAACCCCGGTCGCGAGCGCGGCTGCAAGTGAGAATAGAAACACTTTCATGTCGAAGGTGGTGTCGAAGCGAAGCGGCAGATCGGCACCGACGTCCAGCCGTGCGATGTAGGCCCATGTCACCCACTGGCCGACGACGTAACCCACGAGCGCGCCAAGGCTCGAGAGTACGAGCCCCTCGGTGACCATCAACCTCACCAGTCTCGACCGGCTGGCGCCGAGCGCGGCGCGAACGGCCATTTCTCGCTCTCGCGCGGTGGCGCGAACCAGCAGGAGATTTGCCACGTTCGTACACGCGAGCAACAGCACCAGTCCGGCAATCGCGAGTCCGAAGACCTGGACGAAAGGAATCGCGGCGGTGACGGCACGCATCGGCAAAGGGCGGGCGAGAGGTTCGGGGATGACGCGTGCGCCAATGCCGGCATCGGTGTCGGGATGTTGCAAGGCGAGTGCGTTCATCAACACGTCTACCGACGCTTGCGCTTGACTTACCGTCACTCCAGGCTTGAGGCGCGCGAACAACTGAAGCGCCCGCGCCTTGCGATTGTGATAGAGCCAGCGCTGGACGTCGGGCACGAGCACGCCGTAGTCGTCGAGCGTGACGTACCCATCGAGCTCGACTCCCATGAGCGTTCCCTGGAACGATTTCGCCACCACGCCGGTGACGAGCGCCGGTGATCCGTCCACGCGAACGACCTTACCGACGACCGCCGGGTCTGCGCCAAACCTCTTCACCCAGAATGCATGGCCGAGGACGACGTGGACGGGTGACCCAGATGGGGCGCTGAAGAGCGTCCCCTGGGCAGCGGTGACGCCAAGGCTGCTGAAGTAGTTGTCGCTGACGGCGGCGAACCAGAACTGCGAGGCACGTCCGTCAACTGACAATCCGCCGATCCGCAGCAGCTGGCCGAAGACGGTACTGAACGCTTCAGCCTCCTGAATGTCCTTCATCTCCTCCATCGAGAACGAATACTGGAACCCACCCGTGTTGTCGTCCTTGGTCTCTGCGGCGAGACAGACAAGCTGCTCGGGGTGCGGGACTGGCAACGGTCGAAGCGCGGCATTGAGCAGGCCGTACAGCGCAGTGTTCGCACCGAGGCCGATCGCCAGCGTCAGGACGGCTGTGACGGTGAACGATTTGTGCGTCCACAGGTAGCGAACCGCGTGGCGGAAGTCATGCACGTGCGGATTGTAATCGCGGTCGGTCGCAGCTCTGGCATGAAGTCCAAGGAACATGATGGACGAATCGGGAGGGCGCACCGGCGACTCGTCCGCACGACGAATCAAAACTGACCGAAATCGTCGTTGAGCTGGCGCGGGCACGATCGCTGCTTGATTAGCTGCCATGTCTATTCGATCAATCCTCGGCACTGCAGGCCTGGTATCGTGTGCGCTGCTCACATCTGCCATTTCCGCCCGCGCTCAGGGCGCTGCCACCAGCGTCAGCGTGGCGCCACAGACGATCCCTATCGGAGGGACCGTATTGGTGACCGCGAAGGGAACCAACCCGTGTGGCGCCGTCCGCATCAACTACGGCGATGGGGACGCCATTACGTATGCGCTCACCACCCTTCCGACGTCTCAGGCGCACGTCTACCAGAAGCCTGGCACCTACACGATAACGGCAGAAGGAATGGGTAATTGCGGTGGCGCGCCCACGACCACCGTCACAGTCTCGCCTCCACCACCGGCGCCGCCGACGGCCGCGCCATCGGCAGTGATCAAGGCGGTCGAGATCACGCCTGCGCCGGCAAGAGTGCAGGAGCCTGTCGCCATCATCGTGCGTGGATGGGGAACATGCAGCTACGAGGTGCAGTATGGAGACGGAACTTCGGAGCGCGTCGACGCGCGGCTCCCTGAAGACTCGCATCACACGTATGGCAAGCCCGGACGGTTCGTGGTGATCGTAAGGCCGGACGCGCCATGTGCGGGAAAGTTCACCGAGGTGCTGCAAGTCGAAGATGCGCCATCGCAGCCGCCGGGGCACGTCACGCATCTTCTCGTCTCCCCAACCCCAACCGCGGTCGGTCAGCCGGCTCGGATCGCCGTTCACGGCAGCGGAACCTGTGCGTATGACATCTACTATGGAGACGGGACGGCGGACGAAGCGGAAGGTGCGCTGCCGCGAAGCACGCAGCATGTCTACTCACGCGAAGGACGATATGTCGCGGTGGTGAAGCCGCAACCGCCGTGCACCGGAAAGTTCACCGAGATCGTGCAAGTCACCGACGATACGCGTTCCTATCCGCAGACGTCGAGAGGGTCGCGGATTGGAGGGTCACGGATTGGTCGGGTGATCGCGGCGCCGACACCCGCGATCGCCAGGCAGCCGGTGCGGATCACCGTAAACGGCACCGGCGTCTGCAGTTTCTCCATAGACTATGGCGACGGCAACGCTGATTCACGATCGATGCCCCTGCCGGCTTCGATCCGACACACCTATTCTGCGCCAGACGTTTACACAGTGACCGTCACGCCGGAAGACAGAGACTGCAGCGGTTCGGGTGAGGTATCGTTTGAGGTCCGCCGGTATTTGCCGTAAGAAAAGGGCGCTCTCGGCGGCATTCGCATGAGTGAACTCGAAGTCTGGTTGCGGGGGCGTGTCGTCGAGGGGGTGCCGGGGTTGCTGCAGCCCGTGGCGCACAGCCTGCTGCAATGTGGTGAAGAGGTACGGCGTTCGCTCGCTGACATGTCCGGCGAGCAAATCTGGCACTCGGAGAACGGCGCAGCATCGATTGGATTCCACGTGCTGCACGCGATTGGCAGTCTGGATCGTCTGTTCACATATGCCCGCGGCGAGCTGCTGTCGGATACGCAACGACAGGCGCTGGTGCAGGAGTCGCGCCCGAATTCCGACGTGTCTGCGGACGATCTACGGACTGCGTTTGACGCCGCGGTCGAACGCGCGCTCGAACAACTCCGAGCGACGGACCCGGCGACACTCGCCGATGTTCGTGGCGTCGGCCGGTCCAAGCTGCCTTCGACGGTGATTGGCCTGCTGTTCCATGCGGCGGAGCATACCCAGCGTCACGCCGGCCAGATCGTGACGACCAAGAAGATCACAGGCGTCGCGTGAAACATATCGGACACCGATGGCGTCGAGGATCTCGTGGCGCAGCACATCGCCGGTGCGCAACGCTTCATGCCGGGTACCCGGATGCAGCGAGAGAGTGCCGTGCGGCATTGCCAGGGGACCGTACTCGCTGATTACATCGCGCGATCCACCGACGGCCGGCAGATCGCCAATGGCACAAACGTGTTCGTGCTCGGTGCGGACGGCCGTCTCGAGGCGGTCACCGGATTTATGGCCGCCACTGTTGGTGGCAAGGACCCGGCGTAAACGTCAGTATCGCCTTCGCGCCCCGAGCGCTTCGGTGGCGACGTCCTCGTCGGGTTCGGGCAGCTCGATTGCCGATCCGCCAAGCGGATGGCGCGGATGAAGGCGTGCGCCGACAAACGCATCCGGCGCATCGTCCAGATCTGTGTCGTCGATGTTCGAGAAGACTCGCGGGATGTGCAGGCCCGGCGTGCTGCGAGCCACACCCTCGCGGAACGCCGCGATCCTCTCGCCAAGCATCTTTTCGAGCTCCTCAATCTTTCGGTTGAGCGGATCCATCGCTTGATTCTACGCCCCTTCGGCCGGTCGGTGCACTCCGGTGCATGGGTGGTAGCATTCGCTCCATGCCGGAGACCCACATTCCCAAACTCGATCGGCACGTGAACAAGCCCGACGCAGCCGTGAAGGAAACTCGAGCCAAATCGATACTGCACATTGCGCTCGAAGTCATCTTGATCAGTGTCGGTGTGTTTCTCGGGTTGGCAGGCGAGCAGTGGCGCGAGCACAGGCGCCATCAGGAACTGGCGGAGTCGTCGCTCAGGGATTTTCGATCCGAAATTGTGACGAATCGAAAGGAGATCGCGGACGTAAAGGATTATCACGCCACCTTGTTGAAAAGTCTGAAGGCATATCTGGGTAAGGCTCACAAGTCGAGGAACACCGCGGACGTGCAGATCCAGGGTTTGCGTTTCGTGTCCTTCGATCAGACGGCATGGGATCTCGCCTTGACGACGCAGGCGCTGACCTACATCGATCGCGATCTCGCGTTCGAACTCTCGCGCGTCTACAACGAGCAAAAATCTTTCAATGAGCTGACACGCGGGATGACTCAGGCGATGTATCTGATTCCGTCGCAGGATAATTTCGATGCCTTCGCGCAAGCAGCGGAGGCGTATTACGGCGACGCCGTGTTTCTCGAGCCGAAACTGATTGAGCAGTACGATCAGCTCATCCTCCACATCGATCGCGTGCTCGGCAGTTGACACCCGTTGAGATGCGACGGTCACGCCTCGTTCCGGCCGCGCTCCTGACGGGCGCGGCGGCCACGTTCATCTACGTGGCGTGTCTCGTCGACGAGCACACCGTCAAGGTCGTTGACGCACGCCATCTCCTTCCACGATGGGATCTCGCGACCCATCTCGGCCACGGGTGGATGGATTACCATCTGCTGGCCACGGGTCACATCTTTCGGTTGCTGTGGGACTTCTGGCTGCAGGGGTACTGGCCTCCGGCACTTTCCATTTTCCAGATCCCGTTCTATCTCGTTCTCGGCGGCGCGATCACATCCGGGCTGAGCAGCACGCTGGCGGCGTTCGTGGTCGCTGGTCTGGCGGGATGTATCTTGCTATGGCGGCAATGGAGGGACGGTGGCCTGGTCGCCGCGAGCGCCTTTCTCGCGCTGCTGATTTCGTCGCCGTATCTGCTGGCCTACGCGTCGGTGACGATGACCGAAACGCTGGGCGCGATGGTCGAACTGCTGGTGCTGCTCGCATATCAGCACGATCGGGAGCGCCAGACGATCAGGAGCGCGCGGTTGTTTGCGATCTCGCTCACCGTCCTGTTCTTCACGAAATACAACTACTTCTTTCTTCTGGCCGTACCGCTCGTCCTCCACGAGTGGCTGGTGCGCTCGCCCGGTTCGAGACCCACCGCACAAATGGCACGAGCGAGAGTGTGGGTTGGCCGCGGGCTATCATCGTGGACCGTCAGACTCGTGTTTCTGTACGCGATTGGGCTCCTGATTGTGTTGAGCACGGGCGGCTTCGATTTCCACGTGCTCGGGAAGCGGATCTCCGTGCACACGGTCGGCAACAGCGGCTACGTTGTCCTCTACCTGCTGCTGGCGCGGCTGTGGTATCTGCACCACCGCGGTCGCATCGACTGGCACGCGATGATTTCAGTCGACCTTCGGGTGCGGCCGCTGCTGATGTTTTTCGCGCTGCCCGTCACGATCTGGCTGGCTTCCCCATATCCGAACCACATTCGCGACTTCGCCAACCTGGTCATCAATCGTCCGCTCGGCGAATCGAGCGTCGAGGCCGGTGTGGTCACGTATGTCGATGCGCTTCGCGACGCGTATTTCTTCAGTGAGTGGCTCTTGATCGCGGTCGTTGCGGTGTTCGTCATTGCCGCGGCGACGTACCGTCTGCAGCGGCCGGTGATTCAGTGGCTGGTCCTCTCGATTCCACTGCAGTTGGCGGCCATCGCGATTCATCAAACGCGTTTTCCGCGATTTCTCCTGCTCACCGTCGTGCTGCTGGATGTGGTCGCCGCCTCCGAGATTGGCCGCTGGTTTGATAGAACACGTCTGCGCGTTCCCGCCGTCGTTGTCGCGGTACTGCTGCTGGTGTCGGGATTGCTTGCCGCCAGGCGGGTAGTTGCCCAGCCGCGGTTCCGCGACGTCGCGTTCGAGAACTACACCGACAGCGATGCGTTACGGGCCGCGCTCGACTCGATGCGCGCCGCCCTCACGCCCGAGGACCGGCTGGCGATGGTCGGCCAGAGCAACGAGCTTTCACCCGCCCTCCTTCGGTGGGAACTCGGGCCGCCATCGGGCGTGGCATGTTTTCCGTTCGAGATTGGGGGTGCACAGGGGCGGGATCTGCGGCTGGCGACAAAGGTTCTGCTGATCGTGGCAGTTGGAGCGGGCGAGGCGGCTCTCGACCAGACCAGCTATTACGCCGCGCAACGCCAGGCCGTCCTCGAACAGGTCACGCGCGGGGAACTCGTGCTCGGTCACGAGGTCCCCATCATGGACCGCCACATCTCGCTGCGGTTGTACGAACGATCTACGGCGTCAGACCAGAACGCGCGATGTGAGTGAACGCGCGCCTCAGGGCTCACGGCTCAAGGCTCACGGTTCAGGAATCGGAGCGATTGCGGATTCAGTCGAGCGATGCGATCATGACCGCCAAACTCCCACGGAGATCGCCATGAAACTATCGGTGCGCCGCGTGTCCATGTTCTGCCGGGTCGTCTTCTCGTTCGTGTTGCTGCTCGCCGCGCCCGCCAGCAGCGCTCTCGCTCAGGGAAATGCTGATTGGACCGAAGCATTCCCGCCCTTCCGCATTGCCGGCAATCTGTACTACGTCGGTAGCAAAGGACTGGCGAACTACTTGATCACCACGCCGCAAGGGCACATCCTGATCAATAGCGATCTCGAAGCGAACGTTCCGCTCATCAAAGCCAGCGTCGAGAAACTCGGATTCAAGTTCAACGACATCAAGATTCTTCTCATCAGCCACGCGCACTGGGATCACAATGCCGCCAGCGCCACGATCAAGAAATTGACGGGTGCTTCGTACATGGTGATGGAGGCGGACGTCCCGAACGTCGAGAGCGGCGGGAAGACCGATTTCCAGTATGGCAACAACCCCGACAACCGCTACCCGCCGACGAAAGTCGAGCGCGTGCTGCACGACGGCGATCAGGTCAAACTCGGTGATGCGGTCCTCGTGGCGCACCTCACGCCTGGTCACACCAAGGGATGCACGACCTGGACGATGAAGGTGCAGGACGCGGGAAAATCGTACGACGTCGTCATCGTCGGCAGCCCGAACGTGAATCCGGGCTACAAACTCGTGAACAATTCGGCCTACCCCTCGATTGCGGCCGACTACGAACGCACCTTTGCCGTGTTGAAGGCCTTGCCGGCAGATATTTTTCTAGGCGCGCACGGAAACTACTTCGGCATGGAAGAGAAGTACGCGCGCGTGAAGCCGGGGTCGCCGAATCCGTTCATCGACTCCGATGGATACAAGGCGTTCGTGGCGCAGAAGGAACGCGATTTTCGTGACGAGTGGGCGAAGCAGAAGGCGAGCGCAACCAAAGGACAGTAGGCCCGAGGGATTGATTTGTGATGAGCGTGACCGCTCGCGCCGCAATTGTTCTGCTCTGCGCCTCTGTGCCCCTCGGTTTCCCTAGCAGACAACCGTCGGCTGGGTTGCGGCGTGTCGCGATCCGCATTGATTCGCGGATGCCTGCGCCACGATGGGCCACGCTCGAGCGTCAGCTCCTTGCCGACAATGTGCCCGCGTGCCGCGAGTTCTTTCAGAAATACTTCGATGATCGGGGCTACCTGCAGTGTGTGGTGCGATGGGGAGCTAACGACGGTCCCGATGATGCGTTCGAAAACTTCAACCGCTGGCCCGAGCTCCACGCGCTCGGTGCGGACGACGCGATCCTGCAGATGTTCCGCACGGGGCACGAAGGACTGCTGAAGCAGTACGCCGAAGCGCGCACGACGGTCGTCCCGATTGCCCGCGACGGCATGTACTACAAAGAGTTCATCGTCCAGTCCGACTGGATGCATCACGGCGAGGGGTTGCAGCTCTTCAACCGAATGGGCCTGTCGATCCCAGACGATGCGACATATCAGGCACGCGCGAAACGGTTCGCCGGCTTTTACATGGGCGAGGATCCCGAGGCTCCCAACTATGATCCGGCCCACAAGATCATCCGCAGCATGCAGAACGGCAGTCGCGGGCCCATGCTCCGGAATGCGACCCCGATCGACTGGGTGGGTGATCCATTCGATGTATCCGGATTTGCGGCGCTCCATGGAGAATCGACCTTCGATCAATTCCTGGCGCACTACAAGGAATACGGCGATGTCGTCGGCGACCATTTCCTCAACCTGGTTGCGACGACGCTGCCGACCGATGCGTATCTGGTCGCCAACGAGTCCAAGTACAAGAAATGGATCGTCGAGTACATGGACGCCTGGCTGGATCGAATGAAGCAGAACGGCGGCATCATCCCGAGCTTCGTCGATCTTGATGGGCGGGTCGGGGGTCCCGATCGGCGGTGGTGGAAGAACGCATACGGCTGGGGATTCAGTCCGATGAATCCGGTGACCGGACGGCGTGAGGATCGCAACCGGATCCCTCGTGCGCTGGTCGGATTTAACAACGCGCTGCTGGTGACGGGAGACCGCAAGTACGTCGATGCGTGGCGAACCATGATCGAGGCGGTCAACTCACACGCGCGTGTGGTCGATGGACGTACTCAATATCCGACGATGTATGGCGCCGACGGATGGTATGGCTGGCGTGACAGCCCGTGGAATGTGGGCGCGCTGGAAGTCTGGTATTGGTCGCAACAGACCGCCGATCGCCCCCGGGTGGGCCGGAGCGACTGGTTGGACTTTCTCGAGGGGCGAAATCCGGGATTTCCGGAGCAAGCGATCGAGCGCGATCGGGGGACGATAGAGAAGCGCCTCAGTGCCATGCGCCAGGACGCCACGCCGGCGAACAGGCGCCTTGCTGACAACATGCTCGACTACAATCCGGCAGCGACGGAATCGCTCGTACAGCTGGTGTGGGGCGGGTTACTGCCGGGTCGAGAAGGAGGGTTGGTGAACGCGCGGCTTCGCTATTTCGACCCGGAGAGAAGACGCGCCGGACTGCCGCAGGATGTCGCGGCGCTCATTTCACAACTCACCGATACGACAACAATCCTCACGCTCATTAATCTGAATCCGTCCGCGCCGCGTACCGTCGTCATTCAGGGAGGCGCCTACGGAGAGCATCGGCTTACAACGGTCAGGCAGGGAAGCACCGCGACGCCGATTGACGCTCCTCTCGTGACCGTGGAGCTGGAAGCTGGATCCGGGGGTACGCTGTATTTCGAGATGAACCGTTATGCGAACGACCCGACGATCAAATATCCATGGAAGAGGAGCGAGTGGTGAGCCGGCACAAGGGCTCTCGTCGCTGATCGAGCGATCCCGAAACCGCGAAGATTTGACTGAGAGGTCTCGCGTGAAAAATCAATTGTGGCTTTGTGTTTGTCTCCTGAGCGTCGCTCTCGTAGGTTCCGCGGCGCAGCCGTTCGCGCAAGGACGGCCACCGGGTGAGGAGTTCATTGGCGTATGGTCGGGAACATGGGAAGGTGGCGGCGGCTCTGGTGGTTTTGAAGTCACGCTCGAGAAAGGTAAAGACGAGGCTGTCACCGGCAAGGTGTCGGTGACCGGGGACCCCACCTATAAAGCGGCCTTCAAGGCGCTCTCGTTCGACGGCAAGGCGATGAAAGCGAAATACGACTTTCCACCGAGCGAAACGGAAGCTGAAGTGGCCTTGTCGGCGACCTTTGACGGCAACAGCGCGAAGGGGACGTGGTCACTGCGCGCGAAAGCCAATGACGCTGAAGTGGCGGCGGGTACATGGTCGGTGACCAGGAAGTAGGGGCCCGACGTGGTCTGGGAGCCGCGGGTGTGGTTGCCGCGTAACAACGAGAAATGTGGAGGACCGTTCATGAAGAGGTGCGTGCTACTTGGAACGTTGATCGTCGCAGGCGCGTTGTCGATAACGGTGGCGACATTTCAGCAGCCATCCCAGCCGGCCGAGAA
>Ga0222622_10000855_pt1 | contig 12041 bp, 10 predicted proteins | sample PLM2_5_b1metaG_FD_177335 | JGI IMG/M metagenome (GOLD analysis project Ga0222622, IMG submission 177335) | Groundwater sediment microbial communities from an aquifer in East River, Colorado, USA - PLM2_5_b1 | ecosystem: Environmental > Terrestrial > Soil > Riparian zone | place: USA: East... | reverse complement strand
AAGGAAGATCTTCTGGAAGATCGGCAGCACGCGCGTGTCGCCGTAGGGCCGCAGGTATTCCCACGCGGCGCGGAACCCCAGCGAGGTGCGCTTGTTCTGCGGGAAATACCAGACGCCCTCGGTTCGGGGATTGATGAAGCTGGTGTTTCCGCCGATCCCGGCGACGTCGAACGACATTGAGTAGCGCTTGCCGGACGTCGGGAAAATCGGGTTGTCGACGGTATTGAATACGTAGCTCGGACCAATCTTGCTGATGATCCGCTTGCCCCCCTGCTGGGTCAGCAACGAGTCAGCGAGCAGGGGATTGCCACGAAGGACCAGCGGATCGTTGAACAGCGGGTTCAGATCCTTGATCTCGACGTTCTCGTAGCTGTAGTTGACGAACATCCGGCCAAAGTCCTGCACCTGGAATCCATAGACGACGTTGCCGCCTCTGGACGCCTGGGTGTAGAGGCCGATGTACTGCAGTTCGCGAATGAAGAGATCGACTCCGGCGGTCTGCGGCTTGTCGAACAGGAACGGCTCGGTGAACGCGAGCTGATAATTGGTGGCGCGGCTGCCCTGCTGCGCCGAGACCGTGAACGTCTCGCCGCGGCCGAGGAAATTCGACGTCTGGAATGCGAGCTGGCCGAAAAAGCCGTCGTACTGCGAGACGCCGGCGCCAAAGGTCAGCTGGTTGCGGTTCTGCTCTTCAAACTTCAGCTTGATGTCGACCTTGTTGTCGGCACCCGCCGTCTTATCAACGCCGATCGCCTCACCTTCGAGCGGCTTGAAGTAGCCGAGCTGATTGAGGCGCTTCACGCTGTATTTCAGCGCTTCGGTATTGAACACGCCGCTCTCGACGAGCCGGATTTCGCGGCGGATGACGTTATCCCTGGTGGTGGTATTGCCAACAAACGTGATCCGATTGACGAAGTATTGCTTGCCTTCCTGCAGACGCAGCGTGACGTCGACAATCGGCGGGCCGCTCGGTGTCGCCGGGGGAGCCGCCGGACCGGAGAGATCTGGGCTGCCGTTGGCAGGCGCAGGCGCCGCTCCGCGCGGCACCAGATCGGGATACCCCGTGAAATCCATGTAGCCGCCGCCGCCGTAGACCTCTTTCGCTTTCTCGAATCCCTTCCGGACCTTCTTCTCGCTGTAGATCTCCCCTTCCTGGATCTGGAACAGCGGACGAAGCGCCGTGGCGTTGACGATCTTGTTCCCGTCGAACTCGATTTTGCCGATGCGATACTTCTGTCCTTCGGTCACCGGGATGCGGAGTTCGACGAATCGCGTCTTACTGTCTTTCGAGTCTTCGAGAATCTTCAGCTCGGGCTGGCCAACGCGCGCGTCGATGTATCCATGGTCGCGGTAATACGCGACCACTTTGTCGGCATCCTCTTCGAACTTGTCGGCTTTATAGGTGCCGCTGCCAAGGATGAAGGAGAACATTCCCGCCTTGTTCTCTTTCATCTGCCGCTCGAGTTTGCTGTCCTTGAGCGCGGTGTTGCCAACGAAATCCACTTTCCGGATCTTGACCTTCGGTCCCTCAGTGATGTGAAACGTCACGTTGACGAGTTTCGGCCCGCCCTCGATCGGCTTGATCTCAGGCTTCACCTCGACGAATTCGTAGCCCTTCTCGGCATACACGTCATGCACGACGCCGCTGACGCGGCGAATCAGGCCGGGATCGATGAACGAGTCGAGCCGGATGGAAATCGACTTCGCCTTGAGCGCTTCTTCGATCTTCGAGGTGTCGACTTTTTCGGTCCCGACGTAATCGACGATCTTGACGCGCTCGCGCTCTTCCATGTTGTAGACGAGCACCTTGCCGGGCACGCCATTGGCGTACTTCACATCGCGCACTTCAATCGAGAGATCGTCGAGAAAATTCGTCGCCCACAGGCGCTTGAAGTCAGCGAGGGCGACCTGCGTCACGCTGCCGTCGTAGCGAATCCACTCGTTCAAAGAGGGACGGCTGCCCTTCGCCTGCATGTAGTAGAGGTAGGTGTTCGGCTCCACGACGGGGCTGCCACCCTGCTTCTCGAAGCACAGCATGACGGCAGTGAGGACGGGACCGGCAGTCGTCGGCGGCAGCCGCGCTGGCTCCGGGACCTGCTGGTTACAGATAGTCGCCGGGAGGGTCTGCACATCGCTGACCGCCGGCAGTTGCGGGACAGGGTTCACCTGCGCCCTGGCGGTGGCCGCAACCATCAGGGTCGCGAACAGAAACGCAATAACACGCATAAGAGGGGTGTTCGAGTCGACCTGGCCGCCCCCGGAGAACATTCACGGGCGGAGGCCAAGCCATGAGTTTACTGGATCTTAGACGTGTAAGGCCACTATGTGGCCTTCCCGCCTTCGTGTGGGTTCGCCGGCGGGCCTGCCCGCCGCAGCCGTGGGTATCGCCGCGACGGCGGACTAGGCGAGTCGGTGCCCGGTTTCAGTCGAACCCACCGGCCGATACGCCAGGACGCCAGCGTCGAGGTAGACCTGGATATCGCCTCCCTTGAGCTGCCCACGGATGAGCTCCTCGGAAAGCGGATCCTCGATGTAGCGCTGGATCGCCCGGCGCAACGGACGCGCACCGTACGAGCGATCCTTGCATGTTTGCTCGATGATCCAGTCGATCACCTCCGGCTCCAACTCCAGACGCAGCCGGCGGTCGACCAGATTGTCGTTCACCTGCTTCACCAGCAGCTTCGTGATCGTGCGCAGGTCGTCGTCGGACAGCGCCTCGAACACGATGATTTCGTCGATGCGGTTGATGAACTCGGGATTGAAGGTCTTCCGCACCTCCCCGAGCACCATGTCGTTGACGCTACGGCTGATCACGCCGCTGTCGGCGGACTGGAACCCGAGCGATGCCTTCTTCTGGATGAAGCGGGCACCGATATTCGACGTCATGATGATGATCGTGTTCTTGAAGTTCACCCGGTTCCCCAGCCCGTCGGTCAGATGTCCGTCCTCGAACACCTGCAGCAGGATGTTGAACAGGTCCGGATGCGCCTTCTCGACTTCGTCCAGCAGGACGACCGAGTAGGGGTTCCGCTTCACCTTCTCGGTGAGCTGCCCGCCTTCTTCATGGCCAACGTACCCCGGGGGCGATCCAATCAGCTTCGACACCGAGTGCTTTTCCATGTACTCGGACATGTCGAACCGGATGAGCGCGTGATCGCTTCCGAAGAGGAAGTTTGCGAGCCCCCGTGCCAATTCCGTTTTGCCGACGCCTGTCGGGCCGAGGAAGATGAAGCTGCCGACCGGCCGGTTCGGCGACTTGAGGCCGGCGCGTGACCGGCGGATCGCCCGCGACAGCGCCGAGATTGCGGCATCCTGCGAGACGACGCGCTTGTGCAGCGCGTCTTCCATGTGCAGGAGCTTGTCGCCCTCGTCTTGATTGATCGACGTCAGCGGCACGCCCGTCCACTTCGACACGACTTCGTCGATCTCGGGCCTGCCGACGAGGACGCGCCGCGTGCTCGATTTCACGTCGAACTTTTCGCGGACGAACTGCAGGTTCTCGCGCGCCTGCACTTCCTGCTCGCGATAGAACTGCGCCTTCTCGAAATTCTTTTCCGAAACCGCCGTCTCCATCTGCTCGACGGCGACACGAATGCTGCGGTTGATTTCGCCGAACTCCTCGCTATAGCCGGCCTCACGCAGTTTGGCGCGCGCGCCCGCTTCATCGATCAAGTCGATCGCCTTGTCGGGCAGGAACCGATCGGTGATGTACCGGTTCGACTGATAGACCGCGGCTTCAATCGCCTCGCTCGTATATTCGACGTGGTGGAAGGATTCGTAGCGATCCTTGACGCCGGTGAGCACTTCGATCGTTTCCCGCTCTGTCGGCGGATCGACCTTGATCGCCTGGAAGCGCCGCTCGAGCGAGCGGTCCTTCTCGATGTACTTGCGGTACTCCGACGGGGTCGTCGCGCCAATGCATCGAATCTCGCCGCGCGAGAGCGCCGGCTTCAGAATGTTGGCCGCGTCGAGCGAACCCTCGGCCGATCCGGCCCCCACTAACGTGTGCAGCTCGTCGATGAAGACGATGATGTTCGGGTTCTCGGTCAGTTCCTTCATGATCGCCTTCAGGCGCTCTTCGAACTGACCACGGTATTTCGTTCCAGCGACAATCAGCGAAATGTCCAGGGCGAGCAGTCGCTTGTCGGCAAGGAAGTGCGGCACGTCGCCGTAGACAATCTTCTGCGCGAGACCTTCGACAATTGCGGTCTTGCCGACGCCCGGTTCGCCGATAAGCACGGCGTTGTTCTTCGTGCGCCGGCACAGCACCTGCTGCACGCGCTCGATCTCGATGTGGCGGCCGACCAGCGGGTCGAGCTGGTTCTTCATCGCCGCTTCGGTCAGGTCGCGGCTGAACTCGGCGAGCAGCGGTGTTTCCTTGACCCGGGTCAAGGTGGTCTTCTCGTTGAGAAGCGCGACGATGTCCTCGCGCACGGTGTTGAGGCGCATCCCTTTTTCCATCAGGATGGTCGCGGCAACCGAGCGTTCTTCACGGAGGATCCCGAGCAGCAGGTGCTCGGTCCCAATGTAGTTGTGCAGAAGCCGATCGGCTTCCTCAGCCGCAAACTGCAGGACGCGCTTCGTCTCGGCACTGAAGGGGATCTCGACCGACGTCGAGACCTTTTCGCGGAACACCGTCCGCCCTTCGATTTCCTTGCGGATGCTCTCGAGCGAGAGGTGCGAACGGGCAAAGATCCGGCTGGTCAGCCCCTTGCCTTCGCGAATCAAGCCCAGGAGCAGGTGCTCGGTTTCGATGGAGATGCTTCCGAGCTGACTGGCCTCATATCGCGCGAAAAAGAGGACGCGTCGCGCTCGTTCCGTGTAACGTTCGAACATCGGTTACCTATGTGGACGAAGGGACAACCCTGGTCGCATTATACGGCAAGGGTGCGGTCCGGCCAATCAGTTTTTCGGCCTAAGTGACCTGCTGTAGGGCATTTAGGGCGTCTCCCCGTGACCCCTCGAACACGCGCGCCGCGTGTACCCTTAGACATCGGGCGATCGCTGCTGCAACTTGAATCTAATCACCCGCGTCCGCCGCGCGCGAAGCGCTCCGGCGAGACCTCGCCGAAGCCTTGGCGTCGGCGGGCTTACTGGTTTGGACGCCTGGTTCGAGCTTCACGTTTGCGTTATCCCTGAGTTTGTCGCCGCGCAGGCCGGCTAGGCAGGTTTGAGGCGGCCTTCCTCGAGTCTGAACACGCGGTCGCAGGCTGCAGCGAGGCGGGGGTTGTGGGTCGCGATGATCGACGTCAACCCACGCTCCCGGTGCATCTCCCGCAGTAAGTCGTGAAGGGTATCGGCGGTGTGCTCATCGAGGTCGCCCGTCGGTTCGTCGGCCAGCAGGAGTGTGGGCTGCATCACGAGGGCTCGCGCGATGGCGACACGCTGTTGCTCTCCGCCAGACAACATCCCGGGCCGATGCTCCAGGCGCGCCTCGAGCCCGACCCGCCCAAGCAATTCCGAGGCTCGAGCGCGGCGCTCGGCCGCGCTCCGCCGCGCAATGCGCATCGGCATTTCGGCATTCTCGAGGGCGCTGAACTCCGGCAGCAGATGATGGAACTGAAAGACAAACCCGACGTGCCGATTCCGAAACGCCACCACCTCGGCATCCGACAAGGTCGTCAACGTCGCCTCGTCTATCCGTACGGTCCCCGCGTCGACTGAATCGAGCCCGCCGAGCACGTGCAGCAGCGTGCTCTTCCCCACCCCAGACGCCCCCACGATTGCCACCATCTCGCCCCGGTCGAGACCAAGATCGAGGCCTTTCAGCACCGTCAGGCGGCTCCCGCCCACCGGGTAGCTTTTTGTGACGTTGGAGACTTCGATAAAAGACACGGTCAGCTTCCAGCTTCCAGCTGCCAGCTTCCAGCTTGTTGCCCTTCGGCCTTGAGCCTTGAGCCTCGAGCCTTGAGCCCTAAGCCTTGAGCCTTGAGCCTTTTCATTGATACCGTAACGCTTGTGCCGGATCGAGCTTCGAGGCCTGCCGCGACGGGTAAATCGTCGCGATGAAACAAATGGCCAGCGCGGCGACGACAACGATCACGAAGTCGAGCGGCTGCAGGATGAACGGCACGTACGATATCTGATACACGTCGATCGGGACGTGGATTAGCTTGTAGCGGTCCAGGATGTAGATGATCGCGTAGCCGAAGAGCGCGCCCGCGGTCGTGCCGAGGATGCCGATCACGAGACCCTGCAGCACGAAGATCCGCCTGATGCTTTTCGCCGACGTGCCCATCGTTTTCAGAATGGCGATGTCGCGATTCTTTTCCATCACGAGCAGCACGAGCGTCGCGGCAATGTTCAGGGCCGCGACCATCACGATGAGACCGATGGTGATCGAGATGGCCATCTTTTCCAGCCACAACGCCGAGAACAGGGACTTGTTCAAATCGGCCCAGTCCTGCGCCAGGTAATCGGGGCCAAACGTTGCAGAAATGGAGTCGGCAACTTTCTGCGCCCTGAACATGTCGTCCACGCGTAGCTCGATGAAGTCTGGATCGTCCTTCGCGAGCGCGCGCTGCGCCACGTCCAGCCGGACGAACGCGTAGCCCGAGTCGTACTCGAGGAGACCGAGACTAAACGTTCCTGCGACTTCGAACGGACGCGGCAGGAAACTTATCCCGAACGGCGTCATCGTCCCTCGGGTGGTAAAAACCGTGACGCGATCACCGACCGAGACGTGCAGCTGGGAGGCCAGATCCTTTCCGAGAAGGATCGTTGGATGGTGGTCGGGAGGGGTGTTGAGCGCGTCGAGCTTTCCCGCAACCATCGCGCGCTCGATCTGCGTGACCGTGCGTTCCTGCTCCGGGATGATGCCTTTCATTTCGACAAACGCCTGCTCGCCGGTCTCGGACTGAACGATCGCTTTCCCCTGGACGACCGGTGCCGCGCCAACGACGTGCGGCACGCCGAGCAGACGCTTCATCTCCGCCTGCGGATCCTTTAGCCCGCCCCCCTTCAACACGTAGATGTGCGCGGCGGATCCCACGAGGCGATCGCGCAACTCACCCTGCAGCCCGGTCATCAGCGCCAGCGCGATGAGCACGGCCATCACGCCGACCATGACGCCGACGGCGGAGATCAGTGAAATCAGAGAAATGAACGCTTGCTTGCGTTTCGCGAGCAGGTAGCGGAGCGCGACAAAGAGTTCGAACGAGAGATCCAACTATCGAGGTCTCATCAATGGAAACAAGATGACGTCGCGGATCGAAGGGCTATTGGTCAGCAGCATCACGAGGCGATCGATACCGACGCCTTCACCGGCCGTCGGCGGAAGTCCATATTCGAGCGCGCGAATGTAATCCTCGTCCATCGCATGGGCCTCGGTATCGCCGGCCGCCCGGTCGCGCAGCTGCCCCTCGAAGCGGCGCCGCTGTTCGGCCGGATCGTTCAATTCGCTGAAGGCATTGGCGACTTCGAAACCGCCGACATACAGTTCGAATCGCTCCACGGTGTCAGGATCGTCCGCTTTCTGCTTCGAGAGCGGCGACACCTCGGTGGGGAAATCGTACACGAAGGTGGGCTGTACCAGATCGTGTTCGTTCAGACGCTCGAAGATTTCGGTCGCGATCTTTCCAGCGCCCCAGGAGGGCTGCACCTCGAGGTGCAGCCGGCGCGCCAGCGCCGCCGCCGTGTCGGCACGTCGGAGATCCTCGTCAGCGACGGGGCTTCCGAGACGCTCCGCGGCCTTGGCGCGGGCCCCCTCGCGCAGCGACACGCGGCGGTAGGGAGGCGCCAGCGAGATCGGCTGTTCACCAAACGTAATCTGGTCGGTTCCGATGGCGTCGCGGGCGCACGCCGAGAACATCTCTTCGGTCATCACCATCAGCTCTTGATAGTCGCTATAGGCCTGGTAAAACTCCAGCATGGTGAATTCCGGGTTGTGCTGCGTCGAAATACCCTCGTTGCGAAAGTTCCGGTTGATCTCGTAGACACGTTCGAGGCCACCGACCACCAGCCGTTTCAAATACAACTCCGGCGCGATGCGGAGGAACAGCTGCATGTCGAGGGCGTTGTGATGCGTCACGAACGGGCGCGCCAGCGCGCCGCCGGCAATCGGCTGCATCATCGGGGTCTCCACTTCGAGATAGCCTCTCGCGTTGAGAAAACCCCGGATCGATGCCAGCACCTTGCTGCGGATCTGAAACACCCGGCGCGAATCCGGATTGACGATCAGATCGAGATAACGCTGCCGATATCGGATTTCGACATCCTGGAGCCCGTGCCACTTTTCCGGCAGCGGCTCGAAGCACTTGACGAGGAACTGCAGCGACGCGGCGTGAATGGTGAGCTCGTTGGTCTTGGTGCGGAACAACTTCCCTTCCACACCAACGTAGTCGCCGAAGTCGAGCAGCTTGAAGACCGAAAAATCCTTCTCAGGTACGGAATCCTGCCTGATGTACGCCTGGATCTTCGCATCTCCGTCGGAGAGCACCAGGAAATTCGCCTTGCCGAAGCTTCGAATGGCGAGGATCCGTCCCGCGGTCCGCGCATGGATCGCCGCACCTTCGAGTTCTTCTTTCGTTTTTGCGCCGTGTGCGGCCACGAGATCCGCGATCGTGTCGGTCCGCTCGAACCGGTGCGGATACGGATCGACGCCAAGGCGCACCAGTTCATCGAAATTCGCGCGGCGCTGACGAAGCAGGTCGGAATCGCTATCGCTCATTTAGGGCTTAGGGCTCACGGCTCACGGCTCACGGCTCAGGCCTAAGTTCTTTCTTTACCGAATCGAGGACACCGTTTACGAAGGGGACCGCGTCTTCGCCACTGTAGGTGCGCGCGAGCTCCAGGGCCTCGTTGATGATGACGGGCGGCGGTGTTTCGCGATCGGCGAGGAACTCGAATATCGCCAGCCGGAGAATGAGGCGATCGATCACCGCCATGCGTTCGATGCGCCAGTTCTGGGCGTGCGACGAGAGAACGCCGTCAATCTCTTTGACCCGTTCGATAGTGCCGCGAACGAGCGCGTTGGCGAAGTCCCGCAGCGAATCAGCCAGCGGCTCGTCGTCGTCGTGCGCTGGCCAGTACGTTGCGATGGCTTCGTAGGCGCTGGCGCGGCCGACTTCCCATTGGTAGAGCATCTGCAGCGCCGCTTCCCGTGCCCGACGGCGCCCGCTCGGATCCACCGCCATCATGACTCGCCACGCGCGGGACCCGGTTCGAAACCAAAGGATCGAGCCGACGCGCGCGCCGGTGCCCGACCGAGCTGACGAAACAGCACGGCCATTTCGATCCCGGCCGCCGCGGCTTCCCACCCTTTATTGTCCGGGCCCGGACCCGCACGTTCGGCGGCCTGGGTTTCGCTGTCGGTGGTCAGCACGCCGAATGCGATCGGGATGCCCGTCTCCCCTGCGGCTTCCATGATTCCGTGAGCGACGGCGGATGAAATGTATTCGAAATGCGGCGTCGCGCCGCGAATGACGCAGCCGAGACAGACGATCGCATCGAAGCGGCCGGTTTCCGCGACGCATCGCGCCGCCTGCGGCAACTCGAACGCGCCTGGCACGTCAAACTGCTCGACATCGCCGCTCGCGGCTCCGGCTTCAGCAAGGGCGGCACGCGCACCCGTGGCGAGCGCATCGGTGATTGATTGATTGAAGCGGGACACGACGATCGCAAATCGATAACCGGCGGCCGCGGGCAGGGCGCCCGGCGGAGTTGCGGAATTCTGGTGGCGCACCGGCTACTTCCCCCTGAACTCCGCTTTGCGTTTCTCGAGAAACGCTTTCGTTCCTTCGCGCATGTCGTCGGTCGCCGCCACGAGTCCAAAGAGCGTCGCCTCGAAATTCTGCGCCTCGGCGAGCGGCATCTCCAGTCCGCGATTGACGGCGTCGAGAATGTATCGCACGGCGACCGGCGCTTTTGACGCGAGCGTCTGCGCCAGCTTGCGCGCCTCACCCATCAGGTTCGCGGCCGTGACGACGCGATTGACGAGACCGAGCCGGTAGGCGTCGGCGGCGGAAATCTGATCGCCCGTGAGCAACAGTTCGAGCGCCGGGCCGCGGCCAATCAACCGCGGCAACCGCTGCGAACCACCGTATCCGGGAATGATTCCGAGATTAATCTCCGGCTGCCCGAGTCGCGCGGTATCGACGGCGATCCGAATCGTGCAGGCGAGGGCCAGCTCGCATCCGCCCCCGAGCGCGTAGCCGTTGATCGCGGCAATCACCGGCTTGCCGAGGTTTTCAATGACATCGAACACATGCTGTCCGCGCCGGGCCAACTCCCGACCGCTCACCGGCGTCTGCGCCGCCAGCTCGTTGATGTCAGCGCCGGCGACAAACGACTTCTCACCGGCACCCGTCAGGATCACCACCCGGACCGCATCGTCATATTTGAGCGACAGCATGGCGCGCCGAAGCTCGTCGACGGTTTGGATACTGAGTGCGTTGAGGACCTTCGGACGGTTAATCGTGACGGTGGCGACCGCGCCGTCGCGGTCGACCAGGAGGTTCTCGAGCGAATCGAGCGTCATGACGAAGAACCGAGTATACCCCAGCGTCGCGCGGCGCCTCCGAGCCAGCCAATCGCCACGCCGATCGTTGCGCCAACGCAATCGGCGAGAACGTCATAGCGATCGGCGCTGCGGCCCGGTACGAAGAGCTGGTGAAATTCGTCGGTGACGCCGTAGAGCGTGGCCAGGACAATCGCGACCACGCCGGCCTTCCATGTGATCCCTCGCAAGCGGCCGCCGGCAAACGCGCGCAGCAGCAGACCCGCGAGCATCGCATAGCCGATCGAATGCCCGGACTTGTCGGACATGCCGCCGGGAAGGTTGCGGAGATTCGGGATCGATGACGCGGCAAAAATGAGGGCCATCTGCACAGCGACAGGTCCCCATAACCACCGTGCAGACCGGAGATCAACGCGCGAGCGCGTCACAGCGGAAACGGGTACATCAACCAGCCGAGCACAAGCGCGGTTGCGATGAATCCGCCAAACATGGCCGCGCCGGTCCGGAACTGCTCACGTGGGTCGTCGCGAAGCAGCACGCCGAAGACGAGCGACACGAAGAAGGAGAAGACCACGAGCAGGAGGAAGTGGCTGGTCACTTGCGCCCCAGTGCCACGTCGTAGGCGTCGAGGATGACGAGAAAGTTCAGCAGGCCGGCAACAATCAGAAAACAGTTCCCGTACTCGTAGGTCACCGCCGTCACGGTGCCACTGCCGCCATCGAGCATCCGCGTGAGCACCCACGGCGCGCCGGCAAGAAGGTTGGCGACGGCGGCGAGTCCGACCAGCGGCTCGGAGAACTCGAACGGGAACACACGACCGTGAAGGAGCAGACCGAACGCGAACATCGCGGGCAGCGCGAGCAGAAAGACGAGGCCCTTCTGCCGCCGGCCCATCCACAAATGCCCGGCGCCCGGAATCAGCCAGGACACCAGGCACAACAGCACGAGCGTGCCCGGTTCCGCGGCAGCGCGAGGGCGTTCGGCAGCAGTCGATTTGGTCGTCATGAACTCACACGATCATAACGCATCCGTTCACTCTCAGCCCTGAGCGACTCTACGAAGATCCAGCCCGCGGACGCGCCAAGCGGGAGCGCGCACAGCGCCCGCCCGACATTGGTGGGGTCAACGATGCCGCCCCATTCGACGACCACGCTGAGCGCCGTCGGAATCGCAGCCCACAAGATGATGCGCCGGGTGTTCGCCGGCACTCGCGGCCGGCGCGACACAACCCATGAGAGCACCGCGCCGAACGCGCCTGACATGTAAAGGGCTGCGCACCGCGCGCATACGGGCAGTTGCACTCCCGCAAGATGAAACGAGCGGGCCGCGCGCTGATGACAGATGAGACCAGCAGCGGTGTATATCGTCGCGGCGGCGGAGACCAAGGACGGTTGGCCGCTCGTCAACGCGGACGGAGCGGCAACAAGCATCGCGGTCCACAGAATCGCGCCGAGGGTAAGAACACCAGGCAGCACGCGCAGCACGGGTGATTCTACCCCGCTGGACAAAAGAGTTCGGGTGGCGTGCCGAGAGGACGGGCCGACGGCTAAACGCGAAGAAACAAAGAAACGAAGAAACGAAGAAG
>Ga0222622_10000854_pt1 | contig 12060 bp, 7 predicted proteins | sample PLM2_5_b1metaG_FD_177335 | JGI IMG/M metagenome (GOLD analysis project Ga0222622, IMG submission 177335) | Groundwater sediment microbial communities from an aquifer in East River, Colorado, USA - PLM2_5_b1 | ecosystem: Environmental > Terrestrial > Soil > Riparian zone | place: USA: East River... | reverse complement strand
GCACAGACTCCAGCCCACTGACCCCGTACGCGCCGAATGAGGCCAGCACGAGCGGTTTGTCGCTCGGCAACGACAACTCGCGGCGGACTTCCTCGCGCGATCGATCGCGCCGCGCGTGGCGAGCGACGAAGGGGACATCCCGCACCCGCGGGACCGTCGCAAAGCCGCCGTGGAGCGGAAGCCGCCAGCCTTCGCGGGCACGCGAGTACGCTTCGCGAATAGCCGGGAGCAGATGGGGAGCGGTGGCCAGCTGCGACGGGTAGCCCTCGTAAATCCAGTCCCATGTAAAGTTCGCGACGACAATCGACGGAATGTCGGCAGCGGCGGCCGCCGCGCAAGCCAGCGGGGGCGCGTCGCAGATCACCAGACGCGCATCAGTGGTGCGCAGGGCAGCCGCTTCCTGCTCCGCCCGCGCGGGAAGCGTTTCATAGAAGTGGGATGCGCGCGCGATGGTTGCGGATTCATCGAGTCGAACGCTGTCGATTTGAACGACGCCGGTATCGTTGGGCCCGTCGATGAACGTGAACGGCACGCGGACGGTTTGATCGAACAAGCGACGTGGTGCCGCGGTGCAGACGACCAGGTGGTGCGAGGGTAATCGTGCGCCCAGCGCATTGATAATCGCGACCTGGCGGACGGTATGACCGAACCCGTGGCCGGAGATGTAGAAGAAGACCGACGGCAATGCTTCAGCGCACCGTCGCGTCGGCCACACGCACCACCGGCAACGCCACCTTGAGCACGTCCTCGAATGTACGGGCGGGCACGAATTTCATCTCCGCCCGTACTTCGGCCGGCAGTTCGGCCAGATCCTGTTCGTTCATCTCTGGCAGGATGAACGTCTTGATCCCGTAGCGCCGTGCCGCCAGCGCCTTCTCGCGAATTCCTCCGACCGGGAGCACCAGGCCGGATAACGTGATTTCGCCGGTCATGGCGACGTCCGCCTGGACGGGTTCGCCGCGTGCCGCCGAAACGATCGCCGTCGCCATCGTGACACCGGCCGACGGACCGTCCTTCGGAATGGCGCCGGCAGGGACGTGTACGTGCAGGTCGTTTCTCGTGAGCGTCTCAGGGCTGATTCCCAGCAGGTCGGCCTGTTGGCGAACATGACTCAGGGCCGCACGGGCCGACTCCTGCATCACGCTTCCGAGTTGGCCGGTCAACGTCAGGTTGCCGTGGCCGGCGGGGAGGAGCACGGCCTCGATGAACAAGACGTCCCCACCCGTTTCCGTCCACGCCACGCCGGTGGCGACGCCTGGCCGCGAGGTGCGGAAGGCCGCCTCGGATCGGAAGCGAGGTGGCCCGAGATAGTCCGGGAGCTGCGGCGCATCGACGACCGCGGTGTGCAGCGCATCGGTGGCAACACGCGCCGCCACCTTGCGTGACACGGTGCCGATCTGCCGCTCCAATGATCGGACACCAGCCTCGCGCGTGTACTCGTTGATGGTCCGCTTCAGCGCCGCCTCGGTGATCTCGAGCTGCTGCGGCTTGAGCCCGTGTTCATCGAGCTGCCGCGGGATCAAATACATCTTGGCGATGTGGACCTTCTCGTCTTCGGTGTACCCGCTGAGGGAAATGATCTCCATGCGGTCGAGCAGCGCGGGATGAATGGTGCCGAGCTGATTCGCCGTGGCAATAAACAGTACCTTCGAGAGGTCGATTGGAATCTCGAGGTAGTGATCGCGGAAGGAATGATTCTGCGCCGGGTCCAGCACTTCGAGCAGCGCTGCGGCGGGATCGCCCTGCACGCCGACCGAGACCTTGTCGATCTCGTCGAGCATCAACACCGGGTTCGAGGAACCGGCAGACTTCAACGCCTGCACCAGCCGGCCCGGCATGGAGCCGATGTAGGTGCGCCGATGACCGCGAATCTCGGCTTCGTCGCGCACGCCGCCAAGCGAGATGCGCACGAACTTGCGATTCATCGAGCGCGCGATCGACTGGCCGAGCGACGTTTTTCCAACTCCCGGCGGACCGACAAAACAGAGGATTGGACCTTTGAGGTCCCCTTTCAGTTTGCGCACCGCGAGGTACTCGACAATTCGTTCTTTGACTTTGTCGAGATCGTAGTGATCCTCGTCGAGCACCTTGCGGGCCTCGATCGGATCCAGCCGGTCTTCCGTCGGCTTGTCCCACGGAACGTCGAGGATCCAGTCGAGATAGGTCCGAATCATCTGGTATTCCGGCGATGCGGGGGTCATGCGCTCAAGGCGATCCACTTCCCGGTTCGCAACGCTGGCCACCGACTCCGGTAATGCCGCTTCCGCAATCCGCTTACGAAGCTCGGCGCTTTCACCATCGCCCTCGCCGAGCTCGTTCTGGATGGCTTTCATCTGCTGGCGCAGCACGTACTGGCGCTGCGCGTCGGTCATCTCCTTTTCCGCCTTCGACTCGATCTTGCCCTTCAGCTCGAGGACTTCGATCTCGCGCGACAACACCATCGAGATGGCATCGAGCTTGACCGCGATGTCGTTCTCTTCGAGCAGCCGCTGCTTGTCCTCCGCCTTCATGTCGAGGAGACTGGCCAGGACGTAGACGATGCGCAGCGGATCGTCGATGCTCATGACGAGCGTCTTGAGGTCGGGCGAGAGGCCGGTCGCGAGCGACAGCGCCTTGTCGACCAGCTCCTGCAATCGGCGCACACGCGCGTCGACGTCGATCGAGTGTTTCGCCGTTTCAGGCAGCGGTTTCAACAACGCGCGGACGAACCCGCGGTCGTTGTGGAGGAACTCCGCACGCGCGCGAACGATGCCCTCGACCAGGACGCGCATACCGGTCGGCGCCTTGGCCATCTGCCGGATGATGGCGACGGTCCCGACTCGCTCGAGATCGTCAGGCGACGGCTCCTCCGCGTCACCGCGCTGCAGCAGGAGCAGGACCATGCGATCGCCGGCCAGGGCGCGGTTGATCGCCTCAATCGAAACAGGCCGCCCGACGCCAAGTGGGGCAACCGTCATCGGCAGCACAACCGTCTCGCGAAGCGGGACGACCGGCAGCTCGGACGGGAGCGACGGCGTTTCGGGTGCGGGAGTGGAAACTTCAGCGTCTGCCATGTGTGTGTGTCACTGAGCGTGGAATCGAGGCGCCGTGTCGCCGTCAGCAGCGAGCCAGACGAGCCGAGACGCGAGTTCCGTAATCCGTTCCAGCTTGGCGAAATCAATCCGATCCGTATCGTCGGTCGGCGTGTGGTAATCGGGATGAAGCCCGGTCGTCAAAAACACCGCGGGAATGCCGTGCTCGATGAAAGGCCAGTTGTCCGAGCGGCGCACGAGGTTCTGCGAATCGCGGTCGTAATCCTCTTTCACGGTCAGGCGGATGGTATCGTTGGCCACTTTCGTGTCGCGTGCAAGATCGGGTGCATACGAATAGCCGAGCAGGTGCACGACGTTGATATTGTCGGCCGCGCGGGTCCTGGCGAATCCGTGATACCGCGGATCGTCCGGATCGGGAATGTCTTCGTCGCGGCCGACCATGTCGAGATTGATGTTGGCAACAATGCGCCGCGCCGGTTGCGGGTGGGCCACGTAGTACTGGGCGCCCAGCTCGCCTTTCTCCTCTCCGTTCCATAGCGCGAACACGACCGAGCGCGCGGGAAGAGCGCCTCGCGCCGCCGCGCGTGTGAATGCCGCCGCCATGGCGATCACCGCGGCCGTTCCTGATGCGTTGTCGTCGGCGCCGTTGTAAATCCGGCCCGCTTCGTCGAGGCCGTCGTGATCCAGATGCGCGCCAACAACGACGACTTCTGCCGGCAGCCGTCCTCCCTCGACGATGCCGAGGATGTTGTCCATCACGATGGGGTGAGCGATCACGTCGGGATTCAGCCGCGCCGTGACGATGCGCCGTTGCTCGAGCGCCTCTCGAACCGGCTTCACCGCGCGCTCAGAGATGACCCCGACCGCCAGCGGCATATCGTGCATCGGTCCATACAGACGGTAACTCGCGGCGCGCACCGAAGGGTTCTCCGGCCACAGGCTCTCGGCGTCGCCGACGTAGCTCCTGATTACCAGCAGCCCGATCGCCCCATGCGCGCGCGCATCGTCCGCCTTTCGGTCGATCGCGGCGAGGTCCGCCTTGTCCTCCGTCGAGAGCTGCGATGAATGCAGCAATGTGTCAGGCGCACCATCGAGTGCCAACACGATGGCACCGCGCGCGTCGAGGTTGGCATAGTCGTCGTGGCCGAGAGATGCGGCGGAAACTCCGTGTTGCACGAAGATCAATGGTCCGGCAGCAAGTTGATCGCTGGATTCCGGCTGAGGAAGGAAGTCGGCGCCTGCGTGCAGGTCGATCAGCGGGCGTTCGGTATCGGAAACGGCGAGCGTGGCATTGCGTCCGAGATGCGGAGAGTACACCTGCACGGGCTGCAGGTAGTTCGTCACCGCGGGAGCGACCTTCGCATCTCGCAGCGCGGCGACGATGTAGTTTTCCGCTTCTTTGTTGCCAGGATGTCCAAGACCGCGGCCGGAAAGCCGATCGCTTGCCAGGACCGAGATGTAGTCCTTCAGCTCGGCCTCGGTGACTTGCTGGATGGCATGATCAACTGCCGCGGGAATGGAATTGACCGGCCGCGGCGCGGCCACGGACCCCACGATCCAGAACAAAAGGACGGTAGCGAATCGCGACAACATCGCAACGTTCAAAGTGTACCTTACTCGCTTGTTCGCTGTTCGCTGTTAACGGTTCGCGCGTCTACTGAGCGGGAGGGTCAGCGAGTAAGCGGCGCGAGCCAAGGGCGAGCGCTGGCAGGCGCTGGGGGTGCCCGCCTTCGCCGAGGCTACGGTGGGTCTCGCCGTAGCGCGCATGGATATGGAAGCCCGGAGGCGGAGGGCCCCAGCGCAAAGTAAGAAAAGAGACTCGCCTGGAAACTGGTTGAGCCAGTTATCGCACGCCGCATGCATAGGAGTGCGGCGAACGTGCGCGAGGGGTGCTCAGTCATCCTGGGTTGTCATAACGAAATACATTGAAAGTGATGGAGATTTCGGTTTTCTGCGGTCGGCGTGGGTCCTGTGGCGCCGAGACTGCGGCCGCGTCATTTTCAAAATGCGTGCGGGACGGTCAAACGTCGTAAGTGCATTCGATGAGCCGCCGCTATGATAGAGACATGACTGGCTCGACGATTCCGCGCGTGGCGATCACGGGAATCGGGGTGGTCTCGCCGTTTGGCGTGGGCCGCGACTGCTTCTGGCGACACGTCCGCCGGGGCTGCAGCGCAACACGCGCCATCGCCGATTTCGACGCCTCTGCCTATCCATGCACGGTTGCCGCGCCGGTTCCGCCGGTCACCATCAATGATGCGGTCGCAATCGACGGGCGTGCACCTGACGATCACGCCGAGCGCAGCGGGCGCGCGGACCCGCGGCGTTATTCGCGAGCGTCACTGATTGCGGTCATCGCTGCGACCGAGGCCTGGGCCGATGCGGGCCTTCGTTTGAACGAACCGGGCGCCGGCGTGCTCGTCGGAAGCGGAGCCGGCGGGATCGATGTGGCCGAGCGGCAATATTTCGAATTCTTCACCGACGGCTGGAAGCGAGTCACCCCCTACGCCATCCCGGTTTCCATCGTCGGGATGATCTCGAGCGAGATTTCCATCGCGCTCGAACTCCACGGCATCAGTCATGTGCTCTCCACCGGCTGCACCAGTTCGACCGACGCGATTTCGTATGCCGCATCGTTGATCCGCGCCGGGGACGCGGAGGTGATCCTGTCAGGCGGCGCGGACGCCTGCGTGACGCCAGGCATGATCTTCGGGTTCTCGAAAATGCGCGCGGTCTCGACGGCGCATAACGCTCGGCCGGCTGAAGCGTCACGTCCGTTCGATCGCGCGCGCGACGGGTTCGTGCTGGGCGAAGGCGCCTGGATGGTCGTCCTCGAGCGCGAGGATCGCGCACGGGCGCGGGGCGCTCCCATCTACGCCATTGTGGAAGGGTACGGGTCGACGTGCGACGCCTATCACCGCGTGCAGATGGATCCCGACGGCGAGCAGATCATTCGCGCGATGCGGCTGGCGATCGAGCGTTCAGGCCGCCCGCTCGAAGAGATTGGCTACGTGAACTTTCACGGCACCTCGACCGTGCTCAACGATAGCGTCGAATCGCGGTGCGTGCGGCGATTGTTCGGCCCACTGGCAGATCGCGTTCCGGGATCATCGACCAAGTCGATGATCGGACATCCGCAAGGCGCCAGCGGCGCGGCCGGGATCGTCACGGCAGCCCTCGCGCTCACCGATAACTTTCTGCCACCCACGATTAATCAGACCGACCCCGATCCCGATTGCGATCTGGACTTCATTCCAAACCAGGGCAGACAGACCGAAGCTCAGGCTGCGCTGTGTAACTGCCTCGGGTTCGGCTCAAAGAACAGCGCGATCGTACTTGGTCGTGCGTAGTACGCCCGCGTGTTGACTGAGTGGAATGTCGTGACGATGAGTCGGCGCGAGCGAAGAGTGAGCCCGCGGGACCGGAGGGCCCCGGCGCAAACCGATTGCCGACTAAGTGGAATGTCCGACGATGAGCCGGCGCGAGCGAACAGCGAGCGCTGGCAGGCGCTGGGGGTGGGGCCCCAGCGCAAAGTAAAAAAATGATTGATGTGCTCATAGCGGGCGCCGGTCCAGCGGGATCAATCGCGGCAACAGTGCTCGCGCGTGCCGGCGCACGCGTGCTCGTGCTCGATCGCGCGCAGTTCCCGCGGCCAAAGCTCTGCGGCGACACCCTGAATCCCGGCGCGCTGGCAGTGTTGGACCGCCTCGGATTGGGATGCGCCGCCGGCGCGTCGATCCCGCTTGCCGGAATGATCGTCACCGGTGAGGGCGGTATTCGCGTCGTGGGAAAGTACGAGCGCGCCAGCGGCCGCGCAATTTCGCGGAGCGATCTCGATGCCGCACTGATGATGGCGGCTGCCGGCGCGGGCGCACGCATTGAACAGGGCGTTCTGGTTCAAGGGCCAGTGGTTGACACGTCGAGCCGGGCGCCGAGCGTGACCGGTTTGAGAGTCACGGGCGCTCACGGAAAACCCCTCGATATTCCTGCCCGGATGGTGATCGCCGCTGACGGCCGCTATTCGCGGGTGGCACGCGCGCTCGGCTTATCGTCCGCGGCATCGTGGCCGAGGCGCTGGGCGATTGGCGCCTACTTCGAAAACGTCACCGGCACGACGGATTTCGGGGAGATGCACGTTCGTTGCACGCACTACATGGGTGTGGCGGCGCTGGGGAAGGGGCTCACCAACGCGTGTGTCGTGACGCCGAACCTCGCGGGGCGGCGTCCCGGTGAGGTCCTCATGACGACGCTCATGCGTGACCCGCAGTTGAGGGACCGATTTGCTGATGCGCGAATGGTGACGGCGCCGATTTGCCTTGGACCTCTCGCCGTCGACGCGGCGGCTGCCGGTGCGCGCGGTCTTCTTCTCGCTGGCGACGCGGCAGGATTCGTCGACCCCATCACCGGTGACGGCGTGCGCTTCGCGCTTCGCGGCGCGGAGCTGGCCGCCCGCGAGGCGCTCGACGCGCTCGAGCACGGTCCAGACGCCGCGCATGTCAGACTGCTCGCCTTGCGACGGCGCGAGTTCGCGGCGAAGTGGCGGTTCAACCGTACGATGCGGTGGATTGTCACGTATCCCGCGGCAATTCGGGCCGCGAGATACAGCGCGGCGATGATTCCGCGACTGCTGCAGGAAGCCATTCGCTACGCCGGCGACGTCCACGCGGCGTGATGGTTGCTCTCCTCGTGCTCGCGCTTGCGTTCGTGCCGATGGCGTTCGAGGCACGACTTGCTGCACAGCACGATCGCGCCCTCCGGGCGGCCGGCGCGGTCGAACCGCGTGACGATGTGTACCGGTGGATGCAGGTTGTCTATCCCGCTGCCTTCCTGTGTATGGGCGGCGAGGCGGCCGTGCGGCATGCGTACCTCGATCACGTTTTCTCGTCGGGTATCGTGGTCTTCATTGCCGCGAAAGCGATCAAGTACTGGGCGATTGCCACGCTGGGATCGCGCTGGACGTTTCGCGTCCTGGTCCCACCCTCGTCCTCGGTCATCGATCGCGGCCCGTATCGTTACATGCGGCACCCGAACTATCTCGGTGTCCTGGGAGAATTGGCCGGCCTCGCGCTCGCGGCACGCGCGTCCGTTTCCGGCACGCTGTCGGTGATGGTGTTTGCGGGACTGCTCGTGAGGCGCATTCGTGTCGAGGAACGCGCCCTCGAGGGCGCCGGTTCAACGTAGAATCCGGCGAACGTGTTTCGGCTGGCCAGAATCCACGAAGCGGTGTCGGTGCTGGCGGCGCTGACCACCCTGACGCTGCTGGCGTTTTATCAGCAGTCGCTGGATCTCTTTGCCGTGCCCGATCGGGGCGACCCGCTGTTCTCAATCTGGCGGATGGCATGGGTGCGTCACCAGCTTGCCATCCACCCACGGCACCTGTTCGACGCGAACATCTTTTATCCGCTGCCGGCGACGCTGACCTACTCGGACTCGATGATCCTGCCGGCGCTCGCCTCGGCGCCGCTGGCATGGATGCAGGTGCATCCTGTCGTTGCCTACAACATCATGCTGCTGTCGGCATTCATTCTTTCCGGTGCAGCGGCGTACACACTGGCTCGAGAGCTCGGGAGTGGACCACTCGGGTCGTGGATCGCCGCTGCGGTCTTCACCCTCGCTCCGTTTCGTGTGATTCATTTCAGTCATTTCGAACTGCAGATGACGATGTGGATGCCGATCGTGCTGCTGTGCGTGCACCGGCTCATCATCAGCGGCCGCGGCGGCTATACGGGACTGCTCGGGCTCGCGTTGGCGGCGCAGTGGTACTCGTCGATGTATTACGGGTTATTTCTCACGCTCTACGCCGTGGCGTTTGCGGCCGTCCTGATCGCCTCGCGACGCATTGCCGATCGTCGGCTCTGGTACGTGGCGACGGCAATTGGTCTTGCACTCGTCCTGGTTGTGCCGCTGCTGTTCATGTATGCGCGGACGACCGGAGCGCGTGGCGAACGGCCGCGCGAGACGGTCGCAGCCTTCAGCGCGGTGCCGGCGGATTACCTGCGCAGCGCCAGCCGCAATCCCATTTATCGGAGGCTGCTTCCGCGGCCTGTTCACGCCGAGCGTGCGCTTTTTCCCGGTGCGACCGCCATCGTGCTTGCGGCGGTGGGCGCATGGCCGCCCTTTACCGCTCCGCGATTGGCGCTCATGGCCGCAGGCGCGCTGGCGTTTGACGGATCGATGGGGCTCAATGGTGTCGTGTATCCGCTCGTGTATCGTCTGTTTCCACCGCTGCACTCTGTTCGAGTGCCCGCGCGATTTGCGATGCTCGTGGTACTGACGCTGGCGATGCTTGGCGCGCGCGGCGCTGCGCGCGCGCTCTCCGCCATGCCCAGCCTCGCCGCACGTGTGGCGCTCACCGTCTGCCTGACGCTTGCCATCGTCGCCGATGCCTGGCCGCATTCCGATCGATTGCCGGTATGGAGAACGCCGCCGGCGATCTATGCCGCGTTGCCGGCACACGGTGCGGTACTCTTCGAATTCCCGGTGCATCAGCCGGCCGATCGATTCAGCGAGAACCTGCCCTACATGTACTTTTCCATCTGGCACTGGCGGCCCATGGTGAATGGCTACAGCGGGTTCATCCCGGCATCGTACGACGCGCTGCTCGCAGGTGTGGCGAATTTTCCAGACGCGGCGGCGCTGCGGTTTCTGCGCACCGCCGGGGTGACACATGTCGCCGTGAATTGCCGGCTGTGGGAATCAAATGTGTGTCTCTCAACCATGATGCGTCTCGAGATGGCGACAGGCGTGCGGCGCGTTGCTCGTGCCGACTGGTACGGAGCGCAGTCGGGCTTGTATGAACTGGATCCAGTCTCCTCGATGCCCGACGCGGCATCAGGACGGTGGGCCGCACGATGACGCCAGGGACGGAAGACAGCACACCGGCCACGGGAGCCGCGCCGGCAGTGCGGGTGGCCGACGGGATCACAATCGCGCTCGCCATGCTCGCTATCTGGATGGCGCTCGTTGCACGGCCGGTGAGTCTGTTCATGGCGCTCGGCGACGTCCTCTCGCCCTCGAGCCTGATCTACATCGCCGGTTGCGTGCAGGTGGTGCGCCATCTGATCTGGCCGACACCGAGCGCCATCTCACGGCTGCGCGATCTCGGCGTGACGATTGCTCGGCGTCCACACCTCGCCGCCGCACTTCGCGCGTTTGTCATGACTCGTCCCGCGGTGTTCGTGGTTGCCGCTGCTGCGGTGATCACCATCGGAGTGACGACCTCCGGGTTCGTGCTCTCGCGCGATCCGGTGGCGAATCTTCCGGCTCGATTCGATGCGGGATGGTACGCGGATATCGCCCTCGATGGCTACGCGTGGGACCACACCTTTCAGCGGCAGCGAAACATCGCGTTTTTTCCCGCGCTGCCGCTCTTGATCCGGCCGGTCGGCGCCGTACTTGGGATGTACGAGGAAGGCCCGTCGCGCGAGCGGAAGATGTTGCGCGGCCTGTGGGGCGGGGTGGTGATCTCGCTGGCGGCTTTCCTGTGGGCTCTGTATTACGTCTCGCGCCTGGCCGACGATCTGATCGGGCCGGAGCGTGCGCCTGCGGCGGTGCTGCTGCTCGCCGCCTATCCCTTTGCCATCTACTTCAACGCGCCCTACACCGAATCGCTGTTCCTCCTGGGCACGGCAGGTGCGTGTGCCCATTTTCTTCGCCGCGACTGGGTGGCGGCTTCACTGTGGGGACTGCTCGCAGGGCTGTCCCGGCCGAATGGGTGCTTCCTCTGTGTTCCGCTGGCGATCCTTGCCGTACAAGGGCGCGTCCATCAGTTCCGGCACAACGGATCCCGGATCCCGGCTGCGATTCACGACGTGCAATCGCGCGCGGGCGTGCGGGGCGTCGCAGGGAGGTTGATCGTCGCGGCGATGCCAGGGGTCGGCATGATGCTGTTCACCTTCTACCTCTATCAGCTCACTGGCGGAGTCTGGTTCGCGTGGGCGCGGAGCCACGAGGCCTGGGGACGATCGTTTGAAGGTCTTGCTCCTGTCGTCTCACTCGCGCAGCGGCTTGGCGAGCAATCCCTTCTCCAGCTCGTCGCCGAGAATCCCTACAACGCAATCAACGCGGCCGGCGTCCTCTTCGCGGTGCTCATGCTGTACCCGGTCTTTCGCACGCTGGGACTCGCATGGGGCCTGTTCGTGGTCGTCAATCTCCTGCCGCCGCTTGCAGCCGGCGGATTGCTCTCGATGGGACGATTGACGTCGACCTTGTTTCCGCTATTCCTCGCGTTGGCGGCGCTCGTACCGCCTCGCACGATTCCTGGATGGACGGCAGCGTTTGGGATCGGCCAAGGATTGTGCGCCGCGCTGTTCTTCACCTGGCGTTCGCTTTTTTAACCATCGCGGCGCAGCTGCTGAGCAGACCTGCGGCCGTTCGCACGCGTCTAACAGACATCCGGTCTGTCCGGCGGACGGATGCCTCTATAATCCAGACAGGGACATGCGCCAATCAGTTCTGCGGCCTGCGGTTGTGCTTTTCCTGTCGGTGTGTGTCTGGACCGCTATCACCGCGCGCTCGCACGGGCAGCAGTCATCGGGACCGGCCCTGCCGTTTCCCGCCAGCGGCTGGCGCGCCATCGCACATGGCAAGCCGGCCGAGGCGGAAGCGCAGGCGCGCACCCGCGCCGCTGATGATCCCGCCGCCGTCGCGATACTCGCGCATATTGCCATCGAGAAGGGGCAATACAGCGACGCGATCGGCATGCTCCGGCCCGTCGTCAATCGTGTGCCGCTCAGCGACGCCGCACTCGAGCTGGCGCTGCTGCTGCAGACGCTGGGACGACGGAATGAAGCGGTGCCACTGCTGAACGTGCTGTACCGCGCCGCGGGCAACGACCAGGCCTCGCTGATCCGCGCCGCTCGCGCCGCCGCCGCATTGGGCGACGCACGCAGCGCGAACTCGCTGTTCCGTGCCGCAAGCGGGTCGGCGTCCAATCCCGCGCTTGACACGGCGTGGGGATTGCTGTTCCTCGACAAGTACAATTATCCCGAAGCCGTCAAATCGTTCCAGCAGGCGCTGGCTGCCGATC
>Ga0222622_10000853_pt1 | contig 12062 bp, 10 predicted proteins | sample PLM2_5_b1metaG_FD_177335 | JGI IMG/M metagenome (GOLD analysis project Ga0222622, IMG submission 177335) | Groundwater sediment microbial communities from an aquifer in East River, Colorado, USA - PLM2_5_b1 | ecosystem: Environmental > Terrestrial > Soil > Riparian zone | place: USA: East... | reverse complement strand
CCGAGATGCTGATCAGCCCACCGCCCGCGCAAATCTCAGCGCCGCACTTACCGCGGGAATGGCCGAGCGCCGGGCCGAGGAAATTCAGCGTGGCGTCTCGCTGGTCGGCCCGCACCGCGACGACATCGTGCTCTCTCTGGGCATGCTGCCGGCGAAGGGGTACGCGAGCCACGGTGAATCGTGGTCCTTCGCGCTGGCACTCCGATTGGGCGGCTTTCATCTGCTTCGCGCCGACGGCGTAGAGCCGGTGCTGATGCTGGATGATGTATTCGCCGAGCTGGACTCCGTACGCCGGGAGCGGCTTGCCTCCGCCGTACGGGTTGCCGAGCAGGTGTTCGTCACCGCGGCTGTCGGTGCCGACGTTCCCGAACTGCTGGCGGGTCAGCGTTTCCGGGTGGCTGGCGGGGAGGTGACGCCCGATGTCTGAGGACGAGTCAGGTGAAGACGCCTCGAGCGACCCTAGCGAGCACGATCCAACGGGGCTCGAACTCGCCCAGACCGTTGCCCGCTCGCTCGGCGCCCAGGCCCGCCGCCGGCGACGATCAGGGTGGTCCCGGCGGGTCGGACCGCAGGTGTCGGGAGCGCGGGCCGATGATCGCGATCCCAAGCTGCTCGCCGACGCGGTCGAGCGACTGGTGGAAACCAAAGGGTGGACGACTGAGATCAATGTGCATACCCTGCTCGCGCGTTGGGCGCTGCTGGTTGGCGCTACCAACGCTGCCCACTCTCATCCCGAGGGGTACTCGGACACGGTCTTGACCGTTCGGACCGACTCGACGGCATGGGCGACCCAGCTGCGTCATATGGCGCCTCAGCTTGTCGCGATGCTGAACGAACAACTCGGCGACGGAACGGTGACGCGAATCGCCGTCCTCGGTCCGGATGCTCCTTCGTGGAAGAAGGGCAGACGCTCAGTCCGCGATGGTCGTGGACCGCGGGACACCTACGGCTAGTTGTTTGAGCTGCTTGCGCATTGCCGACGCTCGCACCCCGGCGAACCCGGCTGCTCTTAGGATGCTCGGGTGCTTCTGACCGAGCTCAGAATCCTCATCGTCGACACCGGACGAGTCTGGTGGCGCCAGTTGCCGATGATCATGGGTGTCTATCTGCTCGGTTGGCTCGGCACCGAGCTCACGGTACGGGTAGCGGTGATCGCCGGAGATATCAGTCCCTGGCTGGCCTTGGTGTTGTTCGCCTTCAGCTTCGTCTGGACCCTTGTGGCAGCGATCGTGATCTTGACCCTGGCCGGCCGCGAGCTGGGCATCCGGCAGCTGCTGCCTGAAGGTGAGCGCGAGGTCGACGACCGTGACACCAGCCTCACCCGGCTCATTGCAATTACGTTGCTGCCGTTCCTCGGCATGTACGCCGCATTCGGTCAGGTGGAGCACGCCGCCAATCGGCTGGTGACCCAGCAGTGGGTTCGCTACGGCTTCCTCAGCGATCAGCAGACTGTGCTCGGCGCGCTCTATGACCTCGCCACCAAGCATCTTGGTTGGTTGATCCTGCTCCTCGTCAGCATCTACGTGGGCCGCCGGTTGCTTGACCGCCTAGCCGAGCGCAACGGCTCGCGGATCCTCGGTCTCGTCGTTGTTATGATCGAGTCGTTCTTCATGCTGATGGTGATCATGGGCGGCATCCGGGTCTTTCAGACGTTTCGACTCTGGCTTCGGGACCGGGCGGTGACGCAATGGCTGGTGGAGATCCAAAACATTCTCGCGCGCCTCGTCGGGATCAATGTGCCTGAGATCGTGAGCCGCGCGTGGGCGTTCGTGAGCGACCAGATCTGGCCGATCATTGTCGATGTTCTAGCCCAGCCACTGCTCTGGTTGGCCGTCGCAGCCCTGGTCTTTGGGTCGCGGGTGCTCTCGCTTGCGGAGCTGTGGCGCCAGGGTCAGCCGTACGCGGCACGCATTCCGGGCGCGACCGCTTTCGCGCGCTACAGCGACAAGCGAGCGTTCCGGCGTATCGGACCGGCGCCGCGTGGTGCGCGACTGGCCGCGTCTCGCGTACAAGAGGCTTTCTTCGGCGATATCGACGACAAGTACCTGCCGGCACTGCATTCCCTCCGTTTGGTCTTGCGCGCGGGCCCGATCTTTCTCGGCTGCTACGTCTTCGTGTACAACCTGGCGATCGTTGCGCAGAACTACCTCGAGAGACTGCTGCATCTGATCGTCGGTGGGCATGAGGGTCAGTTCTGGGTGCGGTGGGAGCCGGTGTTCTCACTGGTGCAAGATGCCCTCGTCGAGCCGGTTCGGCTGTGCCTCCTGGCCGTAGCATTCCGGCGTTGCTTGGAGATCTTTGTGCAGCGATCGACAGTTCGCCCAGCGGCGCCGGCGCGTCCGGAATCCACGCAGCCGGTGCTGGCGGGTGCGGAGGCCGGCACGTGAGGTTTCCCATCAGGTTTCCCGGCTCCAAACTCGCCGGCGTACTCGCTGCCATCGCACTTGTTGCCGTGTCGGCAGTGGGGCTCCGGCTCAGCGATCCCAAAGGCACCGTCGATATGGTCAGCGGCGTTGCCGGTAAGCCGGTCACATTCAACGATGGCGAGCTAAGTGTTGATCGGGTACGAGTCGGGACGGTCCTGACGCAAAACGACGAGGTGCGCGAGCGCAGCGCCGGAATGTTCGTGGCGGTTGCTGTGACCGGAGCGGCGACCGGTCCTCGGGAGCTCAGCCTCGGGTCTGCCGAGCTTGTCAGCAAGGACGTGCACTACAAGACCTACGGCCTCACCTCGGTCTCCGCGGCGCCCGGTTTCAAGACGTCAACGGACATTGTGTTCGAAGTCGACCCCGCACGCATCGAAGGTCTGACGCTGGAGATGTGGCGGAACGAGGTCATCTCGGGGTACCAGCAGCGGGTACGGATCCCCCTTGGCATCACCACAGCCAACGCCAACCAGTGGCGCGACGCCGCGCGAGGCTGGGGTATCGACATCTCGTTGAGCAATAGCACCAGGCCCATCCCATGAGGACGCTCCCGATGCGACGGATGCTGTTTGCGGTCGGAGCGCTCGCGGCCGTGTTGATCTACCTCATCTGGTGGGTGACCTATGCCGGCATCCACTACACCCCTCGCTACGCTGTCCGTCCGCCGGGTGTCGCGGGCGAGGTGCAAGGCACGTCGGTCCGTCTGTTGTCGTTGACCCGCGCCGAGCAATTGGTCGATACGTCGGAAGACAAATCAGGCAAATCAGAGTTTCCCGACCCTGGTGGCGTATGGATCGTCGCCGAGTTCGAAGCCGTGCGGCACGATCCGGGGAAGACCTTTTACTGCGACACCGAGTTGCTAGGTCCACAGCGGCGGTTGTGGGCTCGGGCGGCCACAGGGGCCGGCCGGGCCATTCCAGGCTGCCTACCAGACGATTTCGCAGTTGATCGGCTCGTACGCTTCGAGGCAGTCTTCCTGGTACCAATCCGCTACGCCGATCAGTTAGCCGGCGTTGCGCTAGTAGACGATTCCACCGCCGCCCGTACGCCCGTAATCACGCCAGCAACGCCGTAACTCGCCCCGGAAGGTCGAATTTCCGACCAGTGCGGACTTTTTCGATAGGCCGACACGGTCCCCGGCAACGCTCAGGTGAGCTGCTCCGGCAGTACGCGAACCGGAAGATAAAAGTGGTAGCTGTAGGTGCCGATGTGCCAGCCCTCTTCATCGCTGGTGAGGTAATGCGTCCCATAGACCAGCTCCGATACGCCGAAGCGAATGGTCGGGCCAGGCCGATAGTTGTCGGCGTACTTGAAGACGACCGCGTACGCGCTGAGCGGCAGCCCCGGTGTGAACTGATGTCGGTCGTAGCTGCGACCCTCACCCATCCGTACGCTTTCCGACACAACCACCTGTTGGGTGCCGTCGTCCTTGCTCACGAACATGCTGTCGGCGCCAAAATACTTGGGACTGCTGGATTCGGTGCCGGTAGTACGACCCTCGCCGATCATCACAACCTCCCAGTACGGGGCGCCGCCGAAGTCTTTCTTGTGCTGCGCCGTTGCCTCGGTGAAGCGGAACTCGTACGGGCCACTGGTGATCAACGTGCCTGGCGGTGTCGTTTTGAGAAGGTCGGTCCGCTTCTTGAAGCCTCCGAATCCCCAGATCGCAACCACCAAGAGCACGAGAGCGAGCAGGATGCATCCCAACAGGGCTGCCGCCGGGATGGGCTTACGTGCAGGCGCGCCCGTTTTGGCAGGATCCTCGGGCGGCGTCCAGTTGGGATCGACTGTGCCCGGATCGGCGGAGGCGGCGCTGTGCTCGGACTGAGTTGGGGCCGTTTGCACCGCCTCAGTGTAGGCAGTCACAGTGCCGAATTGCCCGGGGATACGTAGGGGGACCTAACAGACCGCTGGTACAGCCGCAAATTGGCCATTCAGAGCCTGCCAGACGCATTTTTCTGCAGTCGGAGGTCCGCTGACGGGCCCGGTCAGGCATGCCAGCGCGCTAAACTGGACGAGGTCACAAGACGGGTCGAAGGTCTCGTTCGGCTGCTCGGCAGAGCGGCTACGAGGGTCATCACGGACAACCTGTTAAGCATCGTATTCGTCAACGTGACCATCGAGAACGAAACGAGTAACAACCTTGGCGTGCCGCCTGCGTCACCTGGGTCACTAGGTGAGGTCCGGGCGGCGCACGTCTGACAGGAGCCCCGCGCCGGTGCAGCATATTGACCAGCCCGACGACAGCCCGATCCGAACCGACCCCATAACGACGAACTCGAACTCGCATCCGGTTGCCCGCGAGGTGCTCAACCACATTGAGCCGGGCGCGTACGACTCCGACTCGATCACCGTCTTGGAGGGCTTGGACGCGGTACGCAAGCGGCCGGGCATGTACATCGGCTCCACGGGGGAGCGGGGCCTACATCACCTCGTCTACGAGGTGGTCGACAATGCAGTCGACGAGGCATTGGCCGGATACTGCGACTCGATCCTCGTCCGCATCCTGCCCGAGGGTGGCATCCAGGTCGTCGACGACGGGCGGGGTATCCCGGTCAAGGAGCATCCGCGGGAGAAGATTCCGGCGGTCACCTTGGCGCTCACCGTGCTGCACGCGGGCGCGAAGTTCGGTGGCGGAGGCTACAAGGTGTCCGGCGGCCTGCACGGCGTCGGCGTCTCGGTGGTCAATGCCTTGTCGGCGCATCTCGTCGTGGAGGTGAAGCGAGACGGTTACCGGTGGACGCAGAGCTTCAGCCTCGGCGACCCCGACGGACCGCTGGAGCGGCTGGAGCCCAGCGAGGAGACCGGGACAACGGTCACCTTCTACCCCAGCCCTGACATCTTCGAGTCCACCAACTACTCGTATGACACTTTGGCCGCACGGCTTCGCGAAATGGCCTTTCTCAACAAGGGCCTGACGATCACCATCGTTGACGAGCGCCCCGACCACAAGGACGAGGACGGCAACGCCTACGCCGACACCTTCCGCTACGACGAAGGACTGATCGACTACGTCCGCTATCTGACCGGCAGCAAGGAGACGGTGCACCCCTCGGTGATCGCCGTTGAGGCTGATCGGCCGGACCGAGGCATCAGCCTCGAGGTGGCCATGCAGTGGAACATGTCGTACACGGAGTCGGTGCACACCTTCGCGAACACGATCAACACCCACGAAGGCGGCACCCATGAGGAGGGCTTCCGCGCCGCGCTGACCAATACGGCCAACAAATGGGGCGAGAACTGGGGATTGATCAAAAAGCCGGAAGATCGGCTGTCCGGCGATGACATCCGGGAGGGCTTGACGGCGATCATTTCGATCAAGCTCGCCGAACCGCAGTTCGAGGGTCAGACCAAGACCAAGCTCGGCAACACCGAGGCTCGCTCCTTTGTCCAGCAAGTGGTCAATGCCAAGCTCGGCGATTGGTTCGAGCAGAACCCCGGCGAGGGGAAGTTGATCATTCGCAAGGGTCAGGCGGCGGCCATCGCGCGGATCGCCGCCCGGAAGGCGCGGGACGCGGCCCGTGATCGAAAAGGGCTGCTGGGCCGCAGTGGGCTGCCCGGAAAACTGGCGGACTGTCAGTCGACGGACCCCGACGAGTGCGAGGTCTTCATCGTCGAGGGTGACTCGGCCGGCGGCTCGGCCAAGGGTGGTCGGGATCCGCGGATCCAGGCGATCCTGCCCATCCGCGGCAAGATCCTCAATGTCGAGAAGGCCCGTATCGATCGAATCCTGCAGAACAACGAAGTGCAAGCGATCATCTCAGCGCTCGGCACCGGGGTCCATGAGGACTTCGACATCGCGAAGCTTCGGTATCACAAGATCGTCTTGATGGCCGACGCTGATGTCGATGGCGCGCACATCCGTACCCTGCTGCTGACATTGATGTTCCGTTTCATGCGGCCGTTGATCGAGGCCGGGCACGTGTTTCTTGCCCAACCGCCGCTGTTCCGGATCGGTTGGAGCAACGCGCCTCATGAGCTGGCGTATACCGAGGCTGAGCGGGACGCGCTGCTCCGAGTGGGAGCCGAGGAAGGCAAACGGCTGCCGAAGGAAAACGCGATCCAGCGCTACAAGGGTCTCGGCGAGATGAATCCTGATCAGCTGTGGGACACCACCATGGACCCCGACAACCGCGTCCTGTTGCAGGTCACCCTCGACGACGCTGCGCGCGCCGACGAAATGTTCTCGATCTTGATGGGCGAAGATGTCGAGCAGAGGCGCTCGTTTATCCAGCGCAACGCGAAAGATGTGCGTTTCCTTGACATCTGACCTTGTGCGGACGGTGGCCCGAGGTGCGCGGCGCGAAACCATCCGCACCTTCGCTACGCTCCGGTGCTCCCGCCAGGCCCATCCAAACGCGCCGCGCACCTCGGCTCCCCCGCCCGCGCGTCGAGCCAGGAACGCAGGCTGTCGCGTTGAGCAGAGGTCTCGCTTGCTGCTCAGGGGTACGGCTTTGGCACCCTCGCCGCAATCACCCGCAGCTACCCAGACTCGGCGCTCCCGCCAGCTCCCCGGGATGCTCTCAGGACCGCCACAGATTTCAGCGAGAAGACTTAGCCCTCGCGCTGCGCTCAATTCCCTCGCCCGCAGTGAAAGTGATAACGCATGACTGACTTACCTCCGGAGCCGATTACTGACCGGCGGGAGCTTGTGGATCTGCAGGACGAGATCCAGAAGTCCTACCTCGATTACGCCATGAGCGTGATCGTGGGGCGTGCCTTGCCGGAGGTCCGTGACGGGCTCAAGCCGGTGCATCGTCGAATCCTTTACGCGATGTACGACGGCGGTTACCGACCGGACCGGGGTTGGAACAAGTGCGCCCGCGTGGTCGGCGACGTCATGGGTCAATATCACCCGCACGGCGACACCGCGATTTACGACACCTTGGCTCGGCTCGCGCAGCCGTGGGTGATGCGGTATCCGCTGGTCGCCGGGCAGGGAAACTTCGGCTCGCCGGGCAATGACAAGGCCGCCGCCATGCGCTACACCGAGTGCCGGATGGCGCCGCTGGCCATGGAGATGGTGCGCGACATCACCGAGAACGCGGTTGATTTCAAGCCCAATTACGACGGCAAGGAACAAGAGCCGGTCGTTCTGCCGAGCCGATTCCCGAACCTGCTGGTCAACGGGTCCACCGGCATTGCCGTCGGCATGGCGACCAACATTCCGACCCACAACCTGCGTGAGGTCGCCTCAGCGGTGCAGTGGTCGCTGGAGAACCCGGACGCTCCAGCGGAGGAGCTGTTGGAGGCGGCGATTGCGCGTATCGCGGGTCCCGACTTCCCGAATGGCGCGTTAATTGTCGGCCGTCGCGGCATCGACGACGCGTACCGGACCGGCCGCGGCTCGGTGATCATGCGAGCTGTCCTCGACATCGAGGAGGACAAGGCCGGCCGGACCATGCTGGTGGTCACCGAGCTGCCCCACATGGTCAATCCCGACAACTTGGCACTCAAGATCGCCGAGCTCGTGACCACCGGCAAGATCAACGGCATCGCCGACATCCGTGACGACTCCTCCGCGCGTACCGGACAGCGACTGGTGATCGTGCTGAAACGCGACGCCCAACCGCGGGTGGTGTTGAACAACCTCTACAAGCACACCCAGCTCCAGGAGACCTTCGGCTGCAACATGTTGGCTCTGGTCGATGATGTGCCGCGTACGCTGCGGCTGGACCAGTTCATCTCCTACTGGATCGCCCACCAGATCGAGGTCATCCAACGGCGCACCCAGCACCGGCTGGATGACGCGCAGGCCCGCGCTCACATCTATCGCGGCCTGGTCATCGCGCTTGACAGGTTGGACGAAGTGATCGCCCTCATCCGGCGTAGCCCGAGCACCGATGACGCTCGGGAAGGCCTCAAGGCGCTGCTAGGCATCGACGAGCTGCAGGCGAACGCGATCTTGGACATGCAGCTGCGCAGGCTGGCGGCGTTGGAGCGGCAGCGGATCATTGATCAACTCGCGGAGTACGAACGGATCATCGCCGACCTGACCGACATCCTGGCCAGGCCGGAGCGGCAGCGCAAGATCATCAGTGACGAGCTGGCGGAGATCGTCGAGAAGTACGGCGACGAGCGGCGTACCGAGATCATCGCCGCTGACGGCGATCTCTCGAATGAGGACTTGATCCCCGACTCCGATGTGGTCGTCACGATCACTCGGGGCGGGTACGCGAAACGCACGAGCACGGACCTGTATCGGGTGCAGAAGCGCGGTGGGAAGGGCGTACGCGGGGCGACGTTGCGTACCGACGACGAGGTTGAGCACCTGTTCGTCACGACCAACCACCACTGGATCTTGTTCTTCACCAACAAGGGCCGGGTCTATCGGGCCAAGGCCTGGCAGCTGCCCGAGGCCGGCCGAGATGCCAAGGGCGGCCATGTGGCCGGGTTGCTGTCCTTCTTGCCGGACGAGGAAATCGCGCAGGTGCTGGCCATCAGGGACTATTCCGCGGCGCCGTACCTGTTGTTGGCCACCAAGCGTGGCCTAGTGAAGAAGACCATGCTGCCGGCGTACGACTCACCCAGGCAGGCCGGAATCATTGCCGTGAACTTCCGCGAGGAGGACGACGAGCTGATCGGCGCCGAACTCAGCTCTGCCGACGACGAGGTGCTGTTGATCTCCCGCAAGGGTCTCTCGATTCGCTTCCCGGCCGACGATTCCGAGCTTCGGCCGATGGGCCGGGCGACGTCGGGGGTGACCGGAATGAAGTTCCGTCGAGGCGATGAGCTGTTGTCAATGTCGGTCATCAGGGCCGGGGGCGGTGATGATGGGCGCTTCGTGTTCACCGTCACCGATGGCGGCTTCGCCAAGCGGACTCATGTGCAGGAATACCGCCAGCAAGGTCGCGGCGGTCTAGGAATCAAGGCCATGAAACTCAACGAAGATCGCGGCTCGTTAGTTGGCGGGCTGGTGGTGACCGACAATGATGAGGTCATCGCCATCAAAGCCAGTGGTCAGATCACACGCAGCGCCGTTGCCGAGGTTCCGGTCAAGGGTCGTGACACGATGGGGGTCAGGTTTGTCGGGGTAGGCGACAGCGACTCGGTTGTGGTGATCGCCCTGAATCCTGAGACAACTGCAGAAGCGGCACAACTTGCAGACGAGACTGCTGCGGGTGATGATTCGAATTCGACGTCGAGCGTGGCTGAGGAGAATTCCTCGCTCGGGTCGGTCGCCACTGACGATGACCCGCGACCCCGCGCGGGCAGCTGAACATCCGGGGGTCCAGGAGGATGAGAAGTGAGTAGAGGCAACGCGGAGCAGCCATCCGCCCAGACGCCCAAAGGTCCTGGCTCCCCAAATCGCATCGAGACCGCTGTGCAGGGCCGCCCGGAGAGTGGGCCGCAAGGCCGCCCGGAGCCGGGAGTGCGAAACGGTCCACAGCAAGGGATACAAGATCGTCAACAGCCGGGCCCGCAGGGAAACCCGCAAGCGCGCAATCCGCAGGACGGCGGCAAGGGCGATTCCAAAGGCGCGGGGCCTCAGGGTAGTGGCGCTCAGGGTGGCGGTCCCCAGGGTGGTGGGCCCCAGGGCGGGAATCCTCAGGGTCGCGGTTCCCAGGGCGGTAGCCCTCAGGCTGGGAATCCGCAGAGCGGGAGTCCTCAAGCCCGGGTCGGCGGTCCTCAAGGGCAGCCTCAACAGCCCAATGCCCGACAGCCCAACGCTCAACAACCTCGGGCTCAGCAACCCCCGCAGCGGACACCCGACGTAAAGACGCCCGGCCCGCAGCAGCCCGCCGGGGGGCCGTCGGATCGGAAGCCGACGGCCGGACCGGGTGCGGGTACGACCGGGAAGGCTCCGGACGAGGAGCACAAGACTTCCAACGGGCAGAGCGCCCGCGAAGAACAGGTTGCAGCGACGCGTACGGGCGGCGCAGCTGCTGCTCGTGGCGGCGGCGGCCCGCAAGGTTCCGGAGCCGCTGTTCGTCCACCGCAGCCTGGCGGCCCGCGACCCGCTGGCCCCGCAAGTGGCGGCACGGCGGAGCCGAAGCAGGCGCCGAATCAGCAGCCGCCGAATCAGCAGGCACAGCCAACCAAGCAACCGCCCGCTAAAACGGCCACTCAAGCGGCCAGCGCGGTCAGCCCAACCCAGCCTCGTCCCCCGACTTCGAGTAGTCCAGCCGGCCCCGGCGCGCCAACCACGCGCCCGGAAACCGCAGGCGCGATACCTGTCTGGGATCCGCCTGCGCCTCCACCACCCAAGCAGTCGCTCCTCGCTCGACTAGGGTTTGGGAAGAAGACCGAGCAGGTGGAGAGCGACTCCGCCGCTCCACCCGTACAGCAGGCACCAACGCCACAGACCTCAACCACTCAGAGCCCCGCGCCCGCAACGTCCAAGCCGACGACAACGCAGCCAGGCGGTGCTCAGCCCCCAGCGACACAGCAGCCTGGCGGAGCGGCTGCGGTCACGCGTGGCGGCACGCCGCAGGCTCGCACACCTGGGCAACAGCAGCCTGGAAATCAACCTTCCCGGCCGGGCGGTGGCCAGAGCACTGCGGCCACTCAAGGGGCGGCCGCTGGCCTGACCGTTGCGGCTGCGGCTACGGCCGCAACGACGCAGGCGCGTCAGCAGGCGCCAGCGCAGCCGGGCACCTCGCAGCCGTCGGCTCGCCCGGGCGACAGCACTGGCCGTACGCCCCGCGTTCCGGGCAACGCGCCGCCGACAACAGCTCCGGCTGCACCTGGACAGCCAACCGCGGTTCCACCCATACCCGGGCAGCAAGCTCGTGTGCCAATGTCGCCGCCAAGTGGGGCTCCGGGGCTGTTCCCGATGCCGGCGCCGGTTCAAGCGCTTAGGGAAGCGGCGACGCAGAACAACCCCGTGGTCGCGGCAGCTCCAGAGGTCGCCGACACGCCCGAAGACCATCACGGTGCAAAGTCGAAAGTGGGCGTTGCTCGGAGGACTCGGAAGGCAAGGCTGCGGCTCTCGCGGTTCGACCCGTGGTCAGTGATGAAGACATCGTTCCTGTTCTCGATCGCGGCGGGGATCATGCTCGTTGCGGCCGTCTACTCGATCTGGACCGTGCTGAGCACCTCTCAGCTGTTCGACTCGCTCAACGAAATCGTCCGCAGTGTCGTCTCGACGCCTGGTGACACGACGCCGTTCCGGATCCAGGAGTACATCAATACTCAGAAGGTGATGGGCGTAACGGCCTTGATTGCCTGCGTCGACGTCGTGATCTTCACGGCGCTCGCAACCCTGGGCTCGTTCCTGTACAACCTGGCCGCCACCGTGCTCGGCGGGCTGGAGATCACCCTCGCCGAGGACTAAGCCCCGTCTGCCCGTCGCGGGACCCTACGTCACCCGTGTGTCTCGCGGTTGCCGCGCATCAGGAACGCACGTGCACGTTCGTTCCTGATGCGCTGCACACGTTGCAACGTATGTATGGCGTAAGGAATGTGTGCAGAGCACGAACTCATGATCGGGTTCGGGCCAACCAGGGCGTACGGTTGCAAGGGTCGATTCCGCTTCGTGGTGGCAGCCGAACAGATTTGAGGCGGTCACTGCGGATCAGATAGCCTCTCGGTTTGTGCCCGCTACGGGCGCTCCCTCGCGTGAGGGCCTATAGCTCAGTCGGTTAGAGCGCTGCCCTGATAAGGCAGAGGTCAGTGGTTCAAGTCCACTTAGGC
>Ga0222622_10000852_pt1 | contig 12063 bp, 25 predicted proteins | sample PLM2_5_b1metaG_FD_177335 | JGI IMG/M metagenome (GOLD analysis project Ga0222622, IMG submission 177335) | Groundwater sediment microbial communities from an aquifer in East River, Colorado, USA - PLM2_5_b1 | ecosystem: Environmental > Terrestrial > Soil > Riparian zone | place: USA: East... | reverse complement strand
GTGTTTGGCCGGTCCAAGCAGCGGTTGTGCGGGATCCGCGCGGTCGCGGCTCTCGAAAAGAAAGGCATCGAGAATCCCGCCAAATACACAGATCTGGGAGCCTACGAAGTTTTGGGCGACGCAATGCCGTTCCCGTTCGGGCGCCCCGCGTCGCTGGCGCAGACGTTCCGGCAGGTTCCCTTCTCTTACTGGCAATGGCTCGCCAACCAGCAATGGGTAAACAAAGGCTCGCAGCCGGCGATCTGGGCGCACATGAAATCACTCGGCCTTGTGGACGTAAAACCCTTTCAAGCTACGACGAAGCCCGCGAGCGACCCGCTTATTCCTCTCAGTTTCGGTGCCGGCACCGAGGAGGCCGATGAGGAAGAAGATGAAGTCCCTTTTTAACGCTTGCGAACCTCAACCTATGATGCAAACTCACCAATGGCTTTCCACACCAATGATCGGCTCGATTGACGTGCTCGAAGCGACCTGTCTCGAAAGAGGCATTTCGGCCAGTTATGCTTTTCCAGTTCCGACGAGCTGGGACGGTTTCCTTTCTTGGTCGAGGTGTGGAAAGCGGGAGCGCAGGGCGCGTCAACCGAACCGATCATGAGCATCCGAATAATGACCCACGTTTGGGAGAACTCATCGCACGCTGGCGGTGAGTTACTCGTTCTCTTGGCACTCGCAGATAACGCGAACGACACAGGCGTTTGCTGGCCGAGCCTTCAAACGCTCGCCCGTAAGTCACGGCTAGAACGGCGACAGGTTCAGCGATGCGTGAAAGAACTTGAGCAAAGCGGCGAGATTGAAATTCTCTCTGTCGGGAAAGGTCGTGAATCGACAAGATACCTCGTGAAATCTGAGAGGTGTAAAATTGTCACCGGTGTCGCCCATGACACCTCTGAGGTGTCGCCCATGACACCCAAACCATCAGTAGAACCATCATTCTTATTAAAAGAGGAGGACGCGCCAGCGGTTCATATCGTCGACTTCGCCGAACAGATCTACAAAGCCTACCCGCTTCACGTCGCCAAGCCTAAAGCAATAGCGGCAATCGTGACGCAGATTCGATTAGCCGGTCCTGCCAACTTCGCGTCTCACGCCAAGATGCTTCTCGATAAGACTAGGGCTTTCGCGGCGGTCACTGGAACCGACCTCTCTTTCTGTCCTCATCCAACGACTTGGTTTAACCAGCAACGTTTTAACGACGACCCCTCAACATGGAAAAGGAAAAATGGAACACATCAGCAAGGTAATACCTCAAGCAATCGAAACCTTGGCACAGCCAACGAAGGCGCCGCCTCCGAGTACGCGCATGTTGGCAAGGTTCGATAGCTTCCAGACATTAGACGACCCGCAACTCACCAAGATGAAACTCGCTGCGGTCGAGTTCGCTTGGCACATGGTCGGCAAGGGTTCCCCGCGGTGGCTGACGCTCCTCGGCAAGTCTGGCGCCGGTAAAACGATGCTGGCTCGAATCGTCAACAGGATTTTTAACTACAACCTCCGCGGGACCGTTTCTTACGAGTCGTCAACGATAGTCCAGCGCTATGACGGCGGCTTCATTACTTGGAACAAGCTGGCGACGTATCTCCGTGAAGGCGAGTTCCGAGTGTTCGACGACATCTGCGCGCATGATTTCGTTGTGCTGGACGACATAGGCAGCGAGCACTCGACTGCGTTTACTAACGCCAAGCTATTCGAGTTCATGAACCGCAGCCTTGGCAAGTGGCGCGTGATAACCGGAAACCTCACGCTGGAACAAGTCGGCGAGCGCCTCGACGTGCGCATCGCCTCACGCATGATTCGAGACGGCAATGTTGTCGTCGATGTAGACGTGAAAGACTGGAGCCTGCGATGAACGCAATAATCGACTACGCCAAAGAGTTTCAATATCGCGAGATTCGAGCCGGCCGTAATCCGCGCACGATCAGGCTCACAACTGAGCAGATTGAATATGTCGATGCGTGGCTCAAGGAAAACAGCATCCCAATGGTCGCGGACCCAAGACTCGACGGGAAGCGGCAGATTATGGGCATGGAGGTCATTGAGGTATGAAGCTAAAACCTTGCCCTTTTTGCGGGCATACCAAGCCTGAACTGGAATCAACACTTACAGGCGCTTATCGCTGGTTTGTTGCTTGTCATTACGGGTGTAGGGCGATCACCGCGCTATTCGGAACTGTCAAAGAAGCAGAAGAAGCATGGAACCAAAGGACGCCATGAAGCAGTGGGAACATTGTTACGACGATAGCTGGAAGGGCATCATAGTTGCCGAGGCGTTCCGGCATCCGGCCAAGTTCTCGAAAGCGCTGGTCGAACGCATCATCGACTACATGCTCGAAAAGGAATGGCTGCGCCAAGGAGAAACGATCGGTGACACCTTCGGCGGCGTCGGCCTGGGAGGAGTCATAGCGGCCTATAAGCGTCTGCGATGGGTGGGTGTCGAACTCGAACCGCCGTTTGTGCAGATGGGACACGACAACTTCACGCTGCACCGAACCCGCTGGCGAGCGATCAACGCTCCGCAGCCGTGCATCATCCAAGGCGACTCTCGCTATTTCGACAAGGTGCTCCAACGCGCCGACGCCATGATCACTTCGCCGCCGTATGTCTCAGGCGGGCATCACAACGACGTGTTCGATGCGTGGAACGTGAAAAGCGGCGGCCAGGGTATCACGAAGGAAACGGCCGGCTACGGGAAATCCGAAGGTCAGATCGGGAGGCTGAAAGAAGGCGCAGTCGATGCTGTCGTAACGTCTCCGCCGTTTCTGCGCGCCCATGGTGGTGAGCGCGGCATCATGATCGAAGGACTCAACACGAAGGACGGCAGGAGCGATAAGAAGTTTGCGAGGCGCCAGTATCGCGACCAAGACCGCGCGGCCGGGAACATCGAGGCGCTGAAGGATGGAAAGGTTGACGCCGTGATTTCCTCGCCGCCCTACGCCGAGATTGCAGCCGGCGCTGGCGGACTCAACACGAAACCCGCGAAGCGGCCTGGACAACAAAGCGGCCGCAAGCCCAGATCTCCGAGCCAGAGCGCCGACCAGCGCTACGGGAACACTGAAGGCCAGATAGCCAAAGCGAAGAAAGGCAAGGTAGACGCGGTCCTGACTTCGCCGCCTTATGAGGACTCAGTGAACAGAGAGGACCATGGCTTCGATTTCATGAAGGCCAAGCCTGATTATCCCACCCGTAACAACCACCCAAGGCGGGTTGCGATGCACAAGAAGTCGAAAAGCAACTTCACTTACGGCAACGCCGCGGGGCAGATCGGCGCCCTCAAGAAGCAGACCTACTGGGAGGCGATGCACCAAGTTTACAGCTCGATGTTCCGAGCTCTAAAGCACGGCGGCGTCGCAGCGATCGTCGTAAAGGATTTCGTGAGGAACGGCCGGCGCATGACGCTCTGCGACGACACGGTTCTATTGCTCAATCACGTCGGCTTCGTCACAATCGAACGGATCCGCGCGATGCTGACGCGCGAGTATGAGGTTCCTGATTTGTTCGAGGGAACGACGACAAAGCGCAAGGACCGCAAAAGCTTTTTTCGGCGAGTCGCTGAATCGAAGATGCCCGCGGACGACCCGCGCCGCATTGATTGGGAAGAAGTCATTTTCGTGAGGAAGCCATGAAGAAGCTCAAGAAACTAAAACCGACGACTGACAAGACTTGCGAGGCTGCTTCGTTTGGTGGGCTGTGTGGTTATCCCGCTACATACCGAGGGATGATTACGGGGCTTCCTCTTTGTTACGCTCATGCAACGATGCGCGTTCGCCAAGATTCGGAGGCTGTGAAACCTATTGAATGAACCGACGCACCTCGACCTTTTCTCAGGACTCGGAGGATTCGCTCTTGCCGCTCGGCGAGCTGGGTTCCAAACCCTCGCCTTCTGCGAAAGTGAGGCTCGGTGCAGACGCTTCCTCGAAAGGGCTTGGTCGCTCCCGGTCCACGAGGACATCAAAACGCTCGACGGAAAACGATACCGAGGAGTTGACCTTCTCACCGGAGGACCGCCGTGCCAGCCGAGCAGTCGCGCCGGGAACCAGCGAGGCGAGGAAGATGACCGTTGGCTCTGGGACGAAACTATCCGGCTCGTTGATGAAGCGCAGCCGAATGGCTTCCTTCTCGAAACGCCTAATGGAATCCTCGACTTGGGCTTCGACGGAATACTTACTTCGCTGGAGCGGCTCGGCTACGAGGTGCAACCGTTCGATATTCCGGCTTGTGCCGTGGGGAGTCCGCAGCTTCGACACCGACTCTGGATTGTTGGCTTCATGGGCGACGCCTTGCGCACAGCGAGCGGGCGGGACGCCGGAACAGTTCCTCGATCGCAAGAAGAAATACGGGAACAAGCTCGGTCAATCGCTTACGGATTTGGGGATGCAAGTGAAATGCTGGCCGACGTCGTGCGCGACGGACGCGACCAGGCGAAGTCCCGAAACGAAAGCAGCGCGCCTCGATCGCGGCGCGCACACCGGAACGACGCTCATGGACGCGATCGCGGGCTGGCCGACACCGCAAGCGCGCGACACGAAGGGCGTGACGCAGAACAAGCACATGATGGACGCGCTACCCAACGTGGTGCGAGCGTGGCCGACGCCGAATGCGAGCGACGGCAGCGGCGGTCCGCAGAACCCAGCTCAACGCAAGAAGGGCAAGAGTGGCGAGAAACATTCGACGCAGCTAGTCGATTATGTTGGGACGCCTTCGTATGGGTGCCTTGCGACGATGGATACATACGCCGAGCGCCTGATGAATCTGTCAGCGTGGTTAATGGGCTACACAGCAGCTTACTTGCGGCATTGGGAAACTCGATCGTCCCGCAGGAAGCGTACGAAATTATTGCGAGAATGAAGGAGTATCTGTAATGGTTGATTTTAACGCAGCGCTCCAGCGCGGCTGGCGGTTCATCCTCAAGCACGAGGATGATTACGTTGAGAGCGTCACAGGGACCGGCCACGACGCCGCGCCGAGTTATTTCGCTTTCACGAAGGACCGCAAGAAAGCCAAGGTGTTCACGTATGACGACCTTTATCACAAGCAAGCCGTGAATCCTGTCGGCATCGAGTTCTCTCGCGGTTTTTCGCGTGGCGAAGTTATTCGCGTGGACGAGGACAAGTTCCCGTCTGCAGGTAAGTGGCCGACAGGTGGCGGTTTCGAGAATGAGGAAAGTTCACCCAAGGAGACGCTCTACGAGCGCAGCGTTAGGGAAACTTCACCCACCGGCAAGCTCGACCCAGATCTCGAGCGGTTCGCCCGCGGACTCATCGCCAGCAAATCGCCTTCAACGGCTGATCTTAACACCGCGCTCGCGCAGCTCCGCGCTCACGAGGTTGTCGTTGGTCGCGGGAAATTGATCGTCGAATTGTGCATGAAGCTAGGAGAGGAATGAGCCAGCACGATTTTAACAAGCCAGTCGAGTGGTATAAAGACGAGGCTGGATTTGCCGAGGAGTTAGCGCGCGGTCGTAAAACTCAAATAAGAATAGCAATGCGATTGATTCCGCTAGGTCTGTGGGTTCGAGTCGAGCCGTTCAAGGAACGAAAAGGACTCGCGTCGCAGGATCCGAAGTGCCAGGACGATCAAGACGTTGAAGTCGAAGGCGGTCACATGCTGGAAGTGAAAGGGCGCGCTCTCAAGTTTGAAGGCGCTGGCGATTATCCTTACCCCACGGTATTTCTTGGGAGAGAGAGCCGATGGAATGCCAGAAAGAAACTGCCGTGCGCCGTTGTGATAGTATCCGAGATTACCGATGCGACGCTGGTTATCCCTTATGACACGCGTCCACAATGGGAGAAGAACGAAACATTCGATCGAAGACGCCAGTTTATCGAGCACGGCTTGGGCGCGCCGCTTAGTTGCGTTGTTTCATGGGAAAGGCTCGTCGAACACTTAACGAAAAGGAAACACAAAAACTTATGATGTGGTTCTGGTTAATCTTTGGACTGTTAATCTTACTCGCGCCGATTGTGCTACGATGAAAGGGATCCGAATGACGCGCGCCCAGGCCGAGGCGCACCAGGCTAAACACGGCTTTCTGGTTACCAAGTCGGTAGTCATCGCGATCAACGAAAAGGCTTTCGCGTTGAAGGACCGCATGAACAAGACCGAGCGCGAATACTCGCTCATCCTCGAAGCGATGAAACGCCGCGGGGATATTATCGAATGGCGGTTCGAGGGAATCTCGCTGAGCTGGGGCCTCGACCCTAAGACGCAGAAACCAATGTGGTACACGCCGGATTTCACCGTGTTTCGCAACGAATGGTGCGACGAGCCAGCCGAGGGAGGCTATCCGATTGCCATCATCGAAGTAAAAGGACCGCACATTTACGAGAAAGACCTCATCCGGTTCAAAGGATGCCGTGCTGATTGGCCTCAATTTCAGTTTGAAATGCACCAAAAGAAAGGCGGCGAATGGCTGCGGCTTCATTGATCGTGTTCACGCAAAAACCAGACGGCGAACTCGTGCGATGGGAGTTAGGCCGTGCATGGGCGAAGTTCGTGCTTAACGGCGAACTCGAGTACCTTCCGTCGCCAACGGGCTCCATGGAGCCGATCGTGATGACTTTCCCCAGAGCAGAACCAAACAACAAACAAAGGAGTCAGTTAGAAATATGAAAAAGTTAGTCACTATAGCAGCAGCAGTAATGATCGTCGCAAGCGCGCAAGCAGCGCAGATTGGTGATACGGTCGAGAGTGTAGTTACCATTTTCGATCGGATTCAGGTTTCCCCAAACACTGTGGCGGACATAGCATTTGTCGACGTGGAGGATGGAGTCTGGAGTATGTCGGGCTCGGTCAACCTGTTCGTCCAAGGACCGAACGGAAAGATCGTTTTTTACGCCGGCGGCATAACGCCAGACACGATCGACGCCACGGACGGGCGAACAGTATTCGGCTCGGTGACGATTTGGAATGGTCGGGTTGATCCGCCGATTCCAGTTGTCTCACGAGACATTGATATTGTTACTCCGCCCCACACAACCAAACGCATCTATCTATCTGCGTGGGTTTACCCCTCAGGGTTCACGCCGGGTAATATTCAGGCGTACGGGTTTCTAAGCGGTCGTAAAATCAGAAATAACTAGGCGTTTTCACTCGCTCCACGGACAACCGTGGGGCGTAATGAGAACACAAACCAACAACCAACATAGAAAGACAACACATGAAAACACTGATAATCGCACTACTACTCGCCACGGCGTCCTTACAGGCTGCGCCCTACGGCGTCAACATTCCGCTTCCAACCGAGACGGTCGGCGGTTGGCAACCTAACGGGCATTACACGATCAGATATGTAAGCGCCTTCGGCGGACAATGGGACTTAGCGTGGACGTCTCGGCGCGCTGATAATCATAACGGAACCTTCACTGACGTATTCAGTGGTACCGTGAGCGACACGAGCATCAACGGCACGTTCACTCAAGCCAACTTCACTTGGCTCAGTGATTCGTGGTATCTGGAAAATGGCTCACACGGCTGGATACCATGCAAATCCTTCATCCTCATGATTCGCAACGGACAGGTGAGCGGTAAGGCAACATTCACGCCGCCGTCAGCGCCAGATGCGCCCGACTCTTGGGCTTTACATTGGCACGTTTCAGGGACGGTTACGGGAGCCTTTGATGTAGGGCTTGGGCTTCATGGCAATCCTGCCCCCACTTGGACTGTAGCTTATCCAGGCGGCGGAGGAACATGGATTTTGTCCATACCAACGACAGGAGAGATTGTTACGGGCGATGGTGGCGATTGCAGTCGTATGAAACTATCCGTGTGGGACATTTTTTATAGTTCAACCGGTCAGAATCAGTGGCATGTGTGGTCCACCTTTACGTTGGCCGACACCAATCAAGGCTGTTGTAGCCTTCCACCACCTCAAAATTGCAATGGGGTTTATTTTGTCCATATCGGACCAAGTCCTCACACGCCTAGTAAATAAATGACACTGACTCACGGAATCCTGACGCTTGGGCGTGACCGGCCGGCGTTCACGGCGTTCGATAATCGTCCGGAGTTCCTAGAGCAATGCCGTTACCTGATTGAGCGAAACATTGAGCACATGACGTTCGAGCGTAAGATGCGCAAAGGGCGCTGGCTCTGGCATCCTATTGAAACGCGGTTTTTCGACGCAAGATATGAACACACAGCAATGCAGAAAGTGTAAAGAGCAGATCGTTTTTTTGAGAACCAGCAAGGGCAACGCGATGCCTGTGGATGCGTCAACGGTCCGAGAAGGCGACCTCGAGTACGATCATACACGCCACACGAGCCACTTTGCGACCTGCCCGTTCGCCAAGGAGTTCAGGAAACCAAAGGAGGAAAAATGAGCGCAGGACAATTTCTATGTGAGTGCGGCGCGGCCGCGGGAGGCAAAGGTTGCGGCCATGAGGAATACTTCAACAAGCTCAAGACGTTCGAGATCCCTGTCGCGGTCGATGAATCGCTTAACCAGGTGGGCGTCGGTCGGCGCTTTCTCGTGCGTAAAGAGTGCCTCGAAGATTTCGTGCAGGAGTTAAAGGCGCTCCGGTTGCTTACCGACATGACGCGCCGGTACATGGGCGCCTCGTGGTTCTTGCGAATGACGCGGGTGCGCAACGTCGCGAAGTTGCAGTTCATCATCAACATTCGGCTCAAGGGTATCGAGGAGACGAAGAAAATCTCATGGCGTTCCGCGACTATGTTCGCGCTGCCGTTTCCGCCGACCAGCAAGCCGGCGTTCCTCGTGAGTCGCTGGTTGTATCGCTATTGGCAATGGGCGGACACTCATCAACTCGAATGGCGCTGGCACTTAATCACTCCGCGTCTCTGGTTGATTCGCAAGATTGACTCATGGCATTAATGATCGTGCCAACGTCGATTCAGGACGCGAAGGAGTTTGTCGCGCAGGTTCACCGGCATCATAAGCCTCCTACGAGCGGTTTGTTCGCGGTCGGCGTGGCCGTCGCGATTGGTTCTGACCCTATCCGAATCTGCGGCGTAGCGATTGTCGGGCGTCCCAGCTCGCGCGTGTTACAGGACGGATGGACCGCGGAGGTAACGCGCGTCGCCACTGACGGCACGAAGAACGCTTGCTCGATGCTTTACGCGGCGTGCTGGCGCGCGGCTCGATCGCTCGGCTGGCGCAAACTGATTACCTACACGCTCGCGAGCGAGTCCGGTATCTCGCTGCGAGCTGCCGGCTGGCGCGTTGTCGGTCAGACCGATGGGCGCTCATGGAATTGCAAATCCCGGCCGCGTGTCGATCACGCGCCACTACAGGACAAGCTTCGATGGGAGCGATAAGATCACCCAAGCCGATAAGAATACCCAAGCCGAAGCCGCACCCGAGCGGGTTATCGCCGGCCGCTCGCGACGCGATGATCTTCTTTTTGTCCTCTGCCGACGAGGAAATGGATTTGCGCAGCGCGCGCGCAGTCATTCGAGCGCGTCACGGTCTAGCCGCCGAGCAGGAGCTTCGCGCGTTTGTCGCTGGCCTCGAAATCAAAGAGCGCACGCACGAAGTTCAGGAGATCAAAGGCGAGCCGCATCGGTTCCAAGTCGAATCTTCGACCGCGCCAGGCGAACACTACGTCGTCTGTTTAGAGGACTTCACTTGCCCTTGTAAGGGCTGGAGCGTTCGGAAGTGGTGTAGCCACCTCGATGATGCGATCGACTTCTTCCGCACGCGCCGCAACGAGGCGACGCGCACGGACGAAGTGCCGTTCTAAGAGCCTGAGAGCGTGTATTTGTCCGTTAGCACGCGCTTGCCGTCTATTTCGACTTCGATCATCGGTTTTCCGACCATCCCTATGAAATGGCTTTGCCCGTTGTCGCGATGTCGCAGCCATGCGGCTGTGTTAGTGAAGGCGATTCTCCCCGTAATAACGCCGTTGGTCCACTCGGCCTCGGCATGATTGAACGTGAACCCCTGCTCAATCAGTGATTCCGCCAAGGTAAACCAGACCGCTGGCCGTTCGAGGGTTGTCGGGATTAGCGCTTTGATGATTTCGCGCGCAGTCATGGGATACCTAGATGGTTGTAAGCTGCATTGATGGAAAAATACAGCGCGGCGAGCAAGGCTAAGATGCCAAGCTCGATTCCGTACCACTTCCAGAATTTACCGCGAGGAGCTATGCGCCAAGTGGCAATAGCCACGATGATTAGTAAGACGATCATGTTATCTCCCAGGCTTCGACAACCTTGTCGCCGATCACCGTGCCGCTGTGTGGCAGGTGTTTAACGGTTTCTTCCCACGGACCGGGATGATTCCAGATGATAGGCTTCACTGGCGCGTCGCTATAACGATGGCGCATGTGCAGCTTAATGTGATAACCGCGATGGCAGCGCTTCCAGATTGCTAATCCGAGGAACGCGATCTCGCAGACGATTATGATTAACAAGACGCCGAGCCAGTTCACGATTGCACCCCATGTGTTTCGATGTCGAGGAATTTGTAATCCACCCATGCCTCCCCGGATCCTGCGGCCGGCGTGACACGCACGTCGATGCGTCCGAAGCTCTGGCGCGCGTCGAGTGTGCGGACTTCTACTTTGACGTTGGCTACCGACCACGTCGCCGACTTGTTGACTAACTTAATCAGGTCTGACGCTTTCAATCTCGTTCTCCTTTTCTATTTTCACGTCCGGTTGAATCGCCAGCATCACGCTGCGCAATTCGGTGTCGAACGAGTTGGCGCGAAACTCTAACTCGCGCAGTTTCATCAGCGCTAAAGCCGCTGAATGTTTAGGACCGATTGCTTCTTTGGCGTGCTTGAGGCTGGCAATCGCGTCCATGTTCGAGCTAACTGCGTGCTCAAGGCATCTGTTTATTTCACCCCACATAGCTTTGCCCCCCTTCCGCGCGCCTTCTGCTTATCCGCTGGCAGTAAGCGCGCCTCGACGACTTCAGCCGCGTAGTGTCGATACGCTTGCACGTCGAGAGAGTTGAAGTCCAGGCCGCCGAGGGCGTCGCACAAGTGCCGGAGATCTGCGAGCAAATCGACGATGCACGTCTCTGGCTCGTTCTCCTCGTTGTAAGCCGCTATGAGCGCGCGCTTGGCGATGATCGCGGATACCCGCTGTTTGGGCATCCTGTCGAGAACGCGCGTGCTAATGCCGCCGCGTTTCACGAACGGGATCTCGTTATAGAGTTGTTGGCTGTCCATTGGTTCCTTTCTTTCCGACTAGGCTCAAGCCCACACAGATGCGCTTTCCCGTCGTGTTATTGCGCACGATCAACGGGAATCGTCCCGCGTTTGGTCGTAGCCCGATTAACTCAACGGTGTTGCCGTTGAACGTGAATGACTGATGCAGATGCTCTGCTTTCAATCCTTCGTGTTCGAAGAAGTGAAGATACTTCTCGAAATCGCGCTCCTCTTTCGGCTTGGCGTCGCGATTCTGAACGTCGAGCGTAATCTTGCAAGCGGCGCCATCGCCCTCGAATCGGATGCCCGCCGTCTTTAACTTCAGGCCGTGATGTTCGGCCACTGACTCCAGCGCCGTTTCAATCGCGGCGCGCAGGAGTCTCAGGTTTGTTTTATCTGCTAGGTTCATTGGTTTCCTTTTCTATTGGTCGAACCTGTGCTTAATCCACAGACTCGTTTTTGCTTTCGCGCGGTGTTGTAACGGGTACAGAGCGTCCGCGCGTTTCGCGACTGTCCCTTCGTAAAATTTGCGTTCGAGCTGGGCGTTGCTGCGCTTTAATTCATTCTGGAGCGCCAGCGGCTCGCAGCCGTTAAACGCTTGAGCAATGAGATACACTTCGCCCTCTTGAACCCCTTTTAGATTCGTTCCCACTGGTAGGCTCGGAAACATTTGCTCGAGTACCGCGCGGCGTTCGTCGTGCGTCAGCTTCGTGTCCATCACGTCAAGTACGATGATGCAGCCGCGCATCATGTCGTGTCGGTTGCGCATGATGCCAATGTCGAACCACTCAAAGCCGACGTCCGGCTCGTTGTGGCGATAGTCGTAGAGCAACCCCTCGAACGCATCCAGCGCCGTGGCGATCTGCCCACGCTCCTCGACTGCGGACGGTTCGCCGTATTGGTTCCAGACGCGGCGCGTCGGCGTGTGCTGGATGCCGCGCCAATCGTCAACCT
>Ga0222622_10000849_pt1 | contig 12080 bp, 12 predicted proteins | sample PLM2_5_b1metaG_FD_177335 | JGI IMG/M metagenome (GOLD analysis project Ga0222622, IMG submission 177335) | Groundwater sediment microbial communities from an aquifer in East River, Colorado, USA - PLM2_5_b1 | ecosystem: Environmental > Terrestrial > Soil > Riparian zone | place: USA: East... | reverse complement strand
GCCGCCGGCAAGATCGCGTTCGCGACCGCGCGCGTGTGGGACGACGGCGTAGTCGAGGTCGGACCGACGCCCGCGATCGTTGCGGCACCGGCAGCGACGGCTCACGACAAGCGCTGATCGCAGGCAGGCTTCACTCGACGCCGATATCCCACGCCTGCTCGAGATCGTTCTTCGAGTAGGCCCTGAATGCGGTCAACGTCTGCGTTTTCACGAGGCCGGGAATGGTCGGAAAGGCCTCCGTGACGACTCGTGCGATCTGCTCGAACTCGGGCACGCGCACGATGGCGACGAGATCCCACTCACCCGACACCGAATAGACCTCGGCGACACCCTCGATGCCGGCGAGCTTCGTTGCCGCCTGCGGAATCATCCGCGGCTCGACGCTGATGAGAACGATGGTCGTGATCACAGATCGAGTGGGAACGGGGGAACGTTGAGGAGCCACAGTCCGGCCACCACGCCCGACGGCTCGACGTCGATCATGATGTCGCTGGCAAGCTTCACAGCGCGCGTCTCTCGCCCGACGCCAAGACGAAAGTGAAAGATGCGCTCCGGGTCGTCGACTTCCGCGCTCAACGGAGTGTCGATCTCGGACGACCCGCCTGCCGCGCGGCGCCCGGGAATCACGACACTCGCGAAATCCGCTTCCGGAGGGCGAAGCTGCGGCAACTTTCGTACGTCGGGCCACACGGCCACCTCGACACCACGAATTCGACCGGCACGGACGTCGAGTATCACCCACGAGCCATCTGAGCCCTGCAGCTCGATCGCCGCCGCCGGGGTCTCGGCACCCTCGCTCGCCGCGACCTGTGCGCTGAGAATGTCCGTGTCGGTGTCCCAGCGATACTCGACGAGCGGCGGAGTGCCGCTCGAGGGCTCTATGTGAACGTTGAGGCTCACCGTGGTCTCCCGTCGGGACGAAGTAACCTTCGCTACAATCTTGCGTGTCCTCAAGCAGCTCGCGCACCCGTCGCCTGCAACTCGGCGCATTCGGCCGCAGGTGGAGAGCCGGCGCAACGCGGGCTATCTTTCGTGCTCGCGAGTTACGGTAGCACTGCGGCGGCGATGCCGCCACAACGCTGAGGGTCGAGTGGAACAGGAAGCGAAGGACGCAACGGGGGGCGGGATTTCCCGGAGCCAACACAAGGTGTTCACACTGCCGCACGATCGCGGCGCTGTGACCCAGTTTCTATCCACTCCGCTGGAGCGCGTCGACCCCGCGCTCACCGACACGCAGGTCCTCATCATCACTGCGGATGTCGATGCAGCGACAATGGTCTCGGGCGTCGCCGCGCACCTCGGAGCGGAACGTGGCGTGGTGGTCGTGCCCGTTACCAGCGCGCGCCGCGGCACGCGACTGCTGCGCGAGCGTGGAGCGCATATCGTCGTCGGACCTCCTGAAGAGATTCTCGCGCTCATCCAGAGCTCCACGCTCAAGCTCGGCGCGTTGCGCATCGTCGTGCTGGCGTGGGTCGACGAGGCGGTCGGCGCTGATGGCTCGCCCGCGCTCGAAGCGATCATGAGCGAGATTCCGAAAGAGTCGGCTCGATCGATGGTGGTCAGCCAGCTTGGACCCGAAGCGCAGAATCTGGCCGAGCGCTACGTCCGTCGCGGTCTCCGAAACATCGAGCAGCCGGCCGACGACGACGGGACGCATCTGAGCATGCAGTACCTGCCTGTTTCCGCCGTCGGTCGTGCATTGGGCCTTCGGCGTCTCCTCGACGAGCTGGACCCCACACGCGCCGCGGTGTGGGTGCGCTCGACCGAATCGGCGGATGAGGCGCGTCGCGCGCTTACGGAGCTCGGCTACGGCGCCAGTGACAGCGCCGTTCGAGTCGTGCACGGCGGCGAGTTCGGCGATGCGGGTCTGGTGATCCTGTACGACGTACCGGCGAGCCGGCAGGAGCTGCGAGACGCGCTCGGCACAGCCACGGCCGTACCGCAGGTCGTAGTGCTTGCTCAGCCTCGGCAGATGCCATTGGTACGTTCGCTCGCCGGCGGCGCCGTCATATCGCTCACGTTGGCTGGGCCGGGCACCGAAGCGCGCCACCGCGAGGATGGCGTACGGGCGGAGCTGCGCGCCGCGCTCGAAAGTGGCCTGGCAGCGCGCGAGCTGCTGACGCTCGAGCCGCTGCTCGAGAGCTTCGACGGCATCGAGATCGCCGCCGCAGCACTACGGCTGCTCGAGCAGGAGCGCGCAAAAAAGGGCAAGCGCGCGAAGGTCGCGGCGCCGTCCGAGGAAATCGAGGTCGCGGCGATCTTTCCTCCTCTTTCCGCACCGTCGAGCCGACCGTCTGCGCCGCGTGGTAAGCGTGAGGAGCGCGGTGACGCCGGTAGCGGTGGAACGCGAATCTTTCTCACAGTCGGAGAGCGCGACGGCATTCGGCCGGGCGACCTCGTCGGGGCAATCGCCGCGACGGCGGGGATCACGGGGGGCAACATCGGCAAGATCGAGCTCCGCGACACGCACGCTCTCGTCGAGATTGTCGGCGCCGACGCGGCGCAGGTAGCGGAGCGGATAACGGGGGCAAACATCAAGGGAAAACGCGTCGTCGCGCGTTTGGAGCGCGATCGGCCCCCACGTGATGACGGCAGTCGCAGCTCTCGCGATCGCGGGGGCGCTGCGCGAGGCGGTAGCGAGCGGCCACGCTTCGGCGGCGGCGACCGTCCGCGAAGCGGTGGCTCGGATCGTCCGCGCCCTCCGCGCGGTGAATGGAAAGAGCGCGGCGATCGCCCGCCGCGCGACGCCGGCGACCGTCCGCGCGGCGATCGATCACGCGGCGTCGACCGTGGCGACCGGCCGAGCGGTGGGGGCGACCGTGGTCCGCGGCGCCGTCCGGAGGGTCGCGGCTAAGCGTGAGTGACGTCTACTTCACGAGCGCCGGCGGCTGGATCGAGGTGATCTGTGGCGTCATGTTCAGCGGCAAGAGCGAGGAGCTTATTCGCCGCGTGCGACGCGCGATCATCGCCAGAAGGCGGGTGCAGGTGTTCAAGTCTCATCTCGACGAGCGCTACTCCGGCATCTATGCGGTGTCGACGCACGACGGTCGCGCTGTGGACGCGGTGCCGGTCGACAACTCGGCGGAGATCGCCGGCAAGATCGACCCGACGGCGCACGTGGTAGCGATCGACGAAGCGCAGTTTCTCGACCGCGGCATCGTCGCGCTGGCGACGTCGCTGGCGTCGCGTGGCCGTCGCGTCATCGTCGCCGGAACGGACACCGACTTTCGCGGTGAGCCGTTCGGCGCCATGCCACAATTGATGGCCGTCGCCGAGCTGGTGGACAAGCTGCACGCCATCTGCGTGATCTGCGGCAGCCCGGCGAGCCGAAACCAACGGTTGATCGACGGCAAACCGGCGCGCTATGACTCGCCGACGATCATGATCGGCGCGAGCGACTCGTACCAGGCGCGCTGCCGGCATTGTCACTCGTGTCCGCGCGCGGACGAGGATCAGGTAACGCTGCTGTAGACGACGAGGCGAACTGTCACGCAGCGGGCAGAGATCGTCACTTCCTGCATGCGTTGTGGCGTGCAAGGGAGTGAGTGCGCATCATTCAGCACCTCCTCATGAGCCTCGTCGCCGCGCTCCTTCCGAATCCCGCCAGACTGCACCGGCTTCGCTCGGCTAGCGCCGCGCGCCACGAGATCGTCGCCTGCGATGACTGGCAGTCGCTGACGCGGCTTTGCGAATCGGCGGCTGTGCAGGCGGTCATCGTCGACTTCTGCAGCACCGGGCAGGCAAGCTTCGACGAGCTACGCCAACTCAAGGCGCGCTTCCCGCGACTCGCGCTCCTCGGCTACGTGGCCATGCCGCCCGCTCGAGCCTCGGATCTCTTCGACGCCGGCCGCTTCGGACTCGCCGGTCTGATCGTTGCCGACGAGAACGACACGCCGGCGGCGCTGCTTGCGGTGCTCGAGCAGGCCGAGTCGCGGGGCGTCGCCGTGCTGCTCGCCCGCGCGGTCCAGGGCGCACCGCCTCGCGTTCGCGACGCGCTGCTCCTCACGGTAACGCGCGCCGCCTTGCGCCTAACGCCCGCGACGCTGGCGCGCATCCTCGGCGTCTCGCGGCGCGGCTTGGCGCAGCACCTCGCCGATGCGGGCTATCCGCCGCCACAGAGGCTCATCACGTGGGGACGGCTCATTGCCGCGGCGCATCTCCTCGAGGCGACGCGCACGAGCGCCGACGCCGTTGCCAACGCGCTCCATTTTCCTTCGGGCAGCGCGTTCCGCAATACGTGTCAGCGTTATCTTTACGCTACACCGCGCGAGATCCGTGCGCGCGGTGGCGCGGACTACGTCGTCCGCGCGCTGTTCCGCGAGTGCAACATCGGTGGCGCCGCGCCGCATCCGCTGCCACTCTCCCGTACACGCTCGAGGACGCCGCTGATGGCGGTTTGAGCGTCATCGTTCTCCACCCGAACTGGAATGCCGATGCCGACATTTCGTTTTGAACGCGGCCGCCTCGCCGCGCTCAGTGTTCTGCTGGGCGCCGCGTTCGCTGCTTGTGCCGACACGCCCTCGTCGCCCAGCGCCACCGTCCCGACTACCTCCCAGTCGCGCATGAGGGCGGCCGGTGGTAGACTCGCCGAGCCTAACGGGTACGCTTACGGACTGGTAAAGTGCCAGCGACCTGGTCTCGTGCAGCGGTCGGCGGTCATCGGCCCTGAAGGCGGAACGTTGCGCGTCGGCGACACCTACCTCGTCGTCCCGCCCGGAGCGTTGTCGGAACGGGTCAGATTGACGGCCAAGGTGCTCGATACGATCGCTGCCGTCGAGCTCCAGCCTCACGGTCTTCGCTTCGCACTCCCGGTCCGGCTTGCGATCGACGTCCGCGAGTGCTCGGTGCGTGAAGACCAGCATCCAGTGCTGCTCTACCTCGACGACGATGGCGAAGTTCGAGAGACGCTTCCCGGCGATCTCGATGAAGACGCCGAGAGTTTCTTCTCCCGGATCGTCCACTTTTCGGTCTACGCGGTGGGCGTATAACGTGATGCCGGGCTGTACGTCCTCGTGACCGACCAGGCGCTCGAGGCAGGTGAGGCGTCCGAGATCCGCGGTGATCTGGGTGTTGCACTCGCGTTCTATGAGCGAGCCTTGTCCAGCGCCGAGCCACGCATCGTCGCCGAGGCGCACTTTCGTGTCGGCCGCGTGGCATGGAGGCAGGGGCGATTCGACGATGCCCTCAGGGAATACGGACAAGCGGCGACTCTCGCGCGTACGCTTGCTCTCGACAACCTGAAAGCGCGCGTCGAGAACGGTATCGGCGCCGTTCACTACGCTCGCGGGGCGTACGCGCAGGCGCGCGCGTCGTACGCGGTCGCCCAGGAGCTCGCCGGTACCGACGCGGTACTGCGCGGCAAAGTTCTGCTCAATCTCGGAGTCATCGCCAACATCGAGGGCGACCTCGCCGGGGCGCGAGATGCCTACAAGAAGAGTCGCGACGCCTTTGCGAGCGTCGGCGACGAGAGCGGCGAAGTCATGGTGCTGCATAACCTCGGCATGGTCTACGCCGACATGGAGCACTGGGAGGAGGCCACGGAGAGCTATGCCCGCTGCCTCCAGCTCTCCGAACGTCTCGGGAATCGGCAGATGGTCGCCAACGTCCTGCTCAACGAGAGCGACGTCCACTGCGCGGCTGGCCGTTATGACGTCGCCGTGGCGCAATGCGAGCGAGCACTTGCAGTGTACGTCGAGATCGGCGATGAACCCGGGCGTGGCGACGCGTTGCGGGGGCGGGCCCGCGCGCTGCGCGGTCTCGGGCGATTCGCCGACGCGACCAATTCCCTTCAGGATGCGATGCGCATCGCGTCTCGCCTCCAAACGCGGTTGCTGCAAGCCGAAGTGCAACGGGAGTTCGGCCTGCTCGCTTCGGAAATGGGCGACAGGGAGGAGGCGACTCGCCACCTGACAGCCGCACTTGCCGGCTTTACGGAGCTCGGTGCACAACGAGAGTGCATCGAAGTGCGGGTCGAGCTCCGCGCCCTCGACGAATCCTGATTCGGTTGCCGCGTGCTACGAGCGCGCCTTGCGCTTGGAGCGCCCTCGCGCCACCTCGGCATCGGGCGCTGTGCGCGGCGCGTTCCAGAGCTGATGGGCAAAGGCGAGGTGCACCGCCACCAGCCCGGCCAGCACTCCCGCGATCGTCATGAGCGTCAGCGCATAGTTGGTCCCGTCCATTCCGCCGCGCGGAAAGGGGCGAAGGAAGATCGCGACCGCCAGGAAGACGACCGCCATCCCGCCACACGCGCCGACAGCGCCGAGCGCGGCGAGCTTCTGCGGACCGAGAGACCGTGGATCGAGCATCGGGTACTCCGGGTATCATGCCTGCGCGCCCGCCCACGCAGTACGTCGCAACGCACCGGCGCGTTCGTGCGTAACGACGCTGTAGTCTGCATCGCCGAAGCTCCATGCTCAACCCATAGAACTCACGCATGCGACCTTTCGCCATTCTGCCCGTTCTCGCGGCCCTCGTGCTCGCCACGCCAATCGCGTCGAGAGCGCAAACGACGGCCAGCAAGCCGCTCGACGTGTCGACCATGGACACGACCTGCCGTGCCTGCGACGACTTCTTCCAGTACGCCAACGGCGGCTGGTTGAAGCGGACGACGATCCCCGCGTCCTATACGACGTACGGCAGCTTCAACATCCTGGCCGACAAGAACAACGCCGTTCTGCGCGAGGTCCTGGACTCCGCCGCCCGCGACAAGACGGCGAAAATCGGCAGTCCGACCCAGAAGTTGGGGACGTTCTATGCGACGTGCATGGACTCTGCGGCCGCCAGCAAGGCCGGCATCGCGCCGATCGCCGCTGACCTGGAGGCGATCAGTCGGCTGTCGAGCGCGAGTCAGATCGTTCCTCTCGTCGCGCGCTTGCATGTGGCGGGCACTCCTGCGCTCTTCGGCCTCAGCGCCGCACCTGATGCGAAGAAGAGCACCGACGTCATCGCCGTCGTGCGGCAGGGCGGACTCACCCTTCCCGACCGCGACTACTACACGAAGACCGACGACCGGTCGGTCAAGCTCCGCGACCAGTACGTCGATCATGTCGCTCGAATGTTCACGCTCGCCGGTGAGTCCGCTTCGCAGGCGAGCCGCGAAGCCCAGGCGGTGCTGGAGATCGAGACCGCGCTCGCCAATGCGTCGATGACGCGCGTCGCGATGCGCGATCCGAACGCCGTTTATCACAGGATGACATTCGATTCGCTGCAGAAGCTGACGCCGCGGATCGACTGGTCCGCCTATCTGGCGGCGCGTGGTGTGTCGCGACAAGCGCCGGTGAACGTTGGGCAGCCCGATTTCATCATCGCCGTGAACGGCATGTTACAAAGCATGCCGCTCGTATCGTGGAAGGCGTATCTCAAGTGGCACGCCCTCGACGACGCCGCGCCATGGCTCGGCTCGAAGTTGGACGCCGAATCGTTCCGCTTCGAAGCTCTACTCAGCGGCGCGCAGGAGCAACAGCCGCGCTGGAAGCGCTGTCTCGCCGAAACAAACGCCTCGCTCGGCGAGCTGCTCGGTCAGGCGTACGTCGAGAAAACGTTCACGCCCGAAGCGAAGCAACGCGCGCTACAGATGGTCGAGAATCTGCAGGCCGCGCTACGCCAGCGCCTTGCGACGTTGTCGTGGATGAGCGACAGCACGCGTGCGCAGGCGATGACGAAGCTGACCGCGTTCACGAAGAAGATTGGCTATCCGGACCAGTGGCGAGACTACTCGGCCCTCCAGGTCAAGCAGCAGTCGTTCGTGCGCAACGCCGTGGCCGCGGCACGGTGGTCGGCGGCGCGCACCCTCGCCAAGATCGGAAAGCCTGTCGACCGCAAGGAGTGGGGGATGACGCCGCCGACGGTCAACGCCTACTACAGCCCGAACTTCAACGAGATCGTCTTTCCGGCCGGTATTCTGCAGCCGCCGTTCTTCGATCCCAACGCGGACGACGCAGTCAACTATGGTGGCATGGGCGCGGTCATCGGGCACGAGATGACGCACGGCTTCGACGATCAGGGACGCCAGTTCGACGCGCAGGGAAACCTCCGAGACTGGTGGACGGCCGGCGACGCGTCGCAATACAAGGCTCGCGCTCAGCTCGTCTCCAGCCAGTTCGATGCCTATACGGTGGCCGACAGCGTCCACGTCAACGGCAGCCTAACGCTCGGCGAGAACATTGCGGATCTTGGTGGTCTGACGATCGCTTATGCGGCACTGCAGAAGTCGCTCGAGAACAAGCGCGTCGGGCTGATTGACGGCTTTACACCCGACCAGCGGTTCTTCCTCGCCTGGGCGCAGATCTGGCGCAGCATGGCGCGGCCGGAAACGGAGCGGATGCTCGTCGCGACGAATCCACATGCGCCGGGCAAGTGGCGCGTCAACGGACCGCTGTCGAACATGCCCGAGTTCGCCCGAGCGTTCGATTGTCAAAAGGGCGATCGGATGGTTAGGCCGGAGAGCGTTCGCGCGCAGATCTGGTAGCATTGTCGCCTGCTGGCGCCGGGCCGTCGAAACGATGGAACTGCCACCTCCTCCAGACCCTTCTGCATCGGGCGTTGTGACGATCGTTACTGCAGTGAACATCCGGCTGCGGAATTATTCGTTGACAGTTCCTCACGTACCGTCCTAGCTTGGCCATCGTGCAGACCAATTCGAACACCCACGCCGGCGACACGCGCGCCCAGCAGAGCAACGCGATGCTCCTCGTCGCGTTGACGGGGAACATCGCGTCAGGCAAGTCGATGGTCGCTCGGCTTCTCGTCGAGCACGGTGCGACGCTCATCGACGCCGACGTGCTCGCCCGCGATGCCGTGCGCAGCGGGTCGCCGGGATACGACGCCATCGTCGAGCGGTGGGGGAACGCCGTGCTGCAGCCTGACGGTGCGCTGGATCGCGGTGCGCTCCGCCGTCGTGTCTTCGACCGGCCTCACGAGCTGCACGAGCTGAACGCAATCGTGCATCCCGAGGTCGAGCGCAAGCGGGCCGATCTCGTCGCCGAGGCGCGCGCGCGCGGTGATCGCGTCGTCGTGTGCGATATCCCGCTCCTGTTCGAGAATAACCTCGTCGATGGCTTCGACCGCATCATACTCGTCGACGCGCCACGACCGATTCGGCTCGAGCGACTCGTTCGAGATCGAGGGCTGCACGAGACGGAAGCGATGGCCATGATCGCGCAGCAGATGCCGGCTGATCTCAAGCGCGCGCGCGCCGACTTCGTGATCGACAACGACGGCACGCGTCAGGCGCTGGCGAAGCGCGTCGACGAAGTGTGGCACGCGCTCACCGATGAAATGGGCGCGCGGCAGAGCGCAGATTCCTTGACACTCGCGCCTCCGCGCGGGTAGACTTCGCGCCGAATCAGTCTCCTTCTACCGCGCGAGGCAGCTCGTGGCCGACATTCCGAGCGATCTGCTCTACACTGAAGAACACGAGTACGTAAAGCCGACCCCCGATCCGGACGTCGTCACGATCGGAATCACGGACTACGCGCAGGGTGAGCTGGGCGACGTCGTCTACATCGAGCTTCCGAAAGTCGGCACGAAGTACGGGCCGCACGACGTCTTCGGGACGGTCGAGGCGGTGAAGGCGGTCTCCGAGCTCTTCTCGCCGCTGGCCGGCGAAGTCGTCGCCGTCAACGACCGGCTGGACAAGGAGCCCGCGCTCGTCAACAGCGATCCGTACGGCGACGGGTGGATGATCAAGCTGCGCCTGAAGAGCAGCGCCGACCGCGATTCGCTGCTCGGTCCGGAGGAGTACTCGAAGCACGTCGGCCAGTAGGTCCGACGAGCGACGAAGGGCCGCGCATATGCGCGGCCCTTCGTCGTTTCCGTTCACCAGGTCAGTAGCGCTTCACGACCGTCGCCGATGAGTCGCGCTCGACCCACACTTCGCCCCCTCCCGCCGTGCCGCCGCGCTCCGGGATGAGGCGCACGAGCCATCCCTCGCCTCCACGTGTGATCGCGTCGACACGCAGTTGGAGCGAATCACCGAGCGCGCGTCGCGCCCAGCGAACGACGACGATGCTGTCGTTCTGCTCCACAACGCTTTTCCGGCGCACGGGTCCCTTCGACGATTCGCCGCATGCGCCGAGGACGGCGATCGCGAGGGCGATCGACATCGCGCGGTACACCATCATGTCGTAACCGCCTCTGCGTAGGCGTCGGCGGGCAGGCAAGAGCAGACGAGGTGGCGGTCGCCGTACGCGCTCTCCACACGCGCGACGCTTGGCCAGAACTTGTGCTCGCGAATGTAGGGGAGCGGGAACGCGGCACGCTCGCGCGAGTAGCCATGCGTCCACGTGTCGGCCGCCACTTGATCGAGCGTGTGCGGCGCATTCTTGAGCGGGTTGTCCGCGCGATCGAGCACGCCACCGGCGATGTCGGCGATCTCTTCACGAATCGAGATGAGCGCCTCGCAGAACCGGTCGAGCTCGGATTTCGACTCGCTCTCCGTCGGCTCGATCATCAACGTACCGGGGACTGGAAAGCTGACTGTCGGCGCATGGAAGCCGTAGTCGATCAGCCGCTTTGCGATGTCCTCGACTTCGACGCCGGTCGAGCCCTTGAGCCCACGCGGATCGATGATGCACTCGTGCGCGACGGTGCCGTTGGCGCCCTTGAAGAGCACCGGATAGTGCTCGTCCAATCGCTTCGCGACGTAGTTGGCGTTCAGGATCGCCAGCTTCGTCGCGAGCGTTAGGCCCTCGCCACCCATCAGCTTGATGTAGATGTAGGATATGGGCAGGATGCTCGCGCTGCCCCACGGCGCCGCGCTGACCGCGCCGACGGCCGTCGGCGCGCCAATCGGCACGACCGGGTGGCCAGGGAGAAACGGCATGAGGTGCTTGACGACGCCGATCGGGCCCATGCCCGGCCCGCCGCCACCGTGCGGGATACAGAACGTCTTATGGAGGTTCAGGTGGCAGACATCGGCGCCGATGTCGCCGGGACGGGCGAGACCGACCATCGCGTTCATGTTCGCGCCGTCGAGATAGACCTGCCCGCCGTGCGCGTGCACGATCTCGCAGACTTCGCGAATGCCTTCCTCGAACACACCGTGGGTCGACGGATACGTCACCATCAGCGCCGCGAGATCGGATGCGTGCTCGTCCGCCTTTGCGCGCAGATCCGCCATGTCGATGTCGCCGCTCGTTCCCGTCTTCACGACGACGACGCGCATGCCGGCCATGACAGCGCTCGCTGGATTCGTACCGTGCGCCGACTGCGGAATCAGACAGACGTCGCGGTGCGTCTCGCCGCGCGCCGCATGATAGCGCTGGATGACGAGCAGGCCCGCGTACTCTCCCTGCGAGCCGGCGTTAGGCTGCAGCGAGACGCCGGCGAAGCCGGTGATCTCGGCGAGATCCCGCTCCAGCTCGTCGAACAATGCCGTGTAACCCGCCGCCTGTTCGCGCGGGGCGAACGGGTGCAGCCTGGCGAACTCTGGCCACGTGATGGGAAGCATCTCCGCCGTCGCGTTCAGCTTCATCGTGCAGCTGCCGAGCGGGATCATCGAGTGCGTGAGCGACAGATCCTTTGCCTCGAGCGACTTGATGTAGCGCAGCATTTCCGTCTCGGAGTGGTGTGACGAAAACACCGGGTGTGTCAGGAAGGCCGACGTGCGCGCGACCGGCGCGTCGTATGAATCGTCGATCTCGCCCAGCTGCTCGAGCGTTCCTTTCGCCCCGGCGCCGCCGAAGACCACCAGCAGCTCCTCGACGTCGCCGACGCGCGTCGTCTCGTCGAGCGAGACGCCGATCGTCGTCTCTCCCAGCATGCGGAGGTTGATCCGCCGCTCGCGAGCGCGCTGGCAGAGCTCTTTCGCCGTCAGTTTGCCCGTCTCGACGCGAACCGTGTCGAACATCGGCGCGTCGCCGACCGTGAAGCCGATCCTGCGCAGGCCTTCGGCAAGCATCGTGGCGAGACGGTGTGTGCGGCGCGCGATCCGCGTCAGCCCTTGTGGGCCGTGCCACACGGCATACATGCCCGCCATCACGGCCAGCAGCACCTGGGCCGTGCAGACGTTGCTCGTCGCCTTCTCTCGGCGGATGTGCTGCTCGCGCGTCTGGAGCGCCATGCGCAGAGCCGGCCGGCCG
>Ga0222622_10000845_pt1 | contig 12097 bp, 6 predicted proteins | sample PLM2_5_b1metaG_FD_177335 | JGI IMG/M metagenome (GOLD analysis project Ga0222622, IMG submission 177335) | Groundwater sediment microbial communities from an aquifer in East River, Colorado, USA - PLM2_5_b1 | ecosystem: Environmental > Terrestrial > Soil > Riparian zone | place: USA: East River... | reverse complement strand
AATCGCCGGCCGCGACAGTTGACACATTGACCGGATCCGACAGATTGATAATAAAGTCCACCGGCTGTGTCGATACGACCGAGTTGCAAGCCGGACTGGTGGTGGTCACAGCAAATCCCACCAACTCCTTGTCGGTGAACGTATCCTGCTGCGATGCACCGCCGATAGCATTGCGTCCGTCTGTCCACGCAGTGGAGTGCTTGGTCAGGATAGCCGAACCATAATCATAGTCGCCCGCATATGTCCCCTGAATGTTCGGGTCAGATTGTCCCGGCAGAGGACTCATGACATCTGACAGGGTATCGTCAGGCTGCCAGGTCGCGCCGTTGTCATTGGACTTGCGCGAGTACATCCTGTAACACGGAACAGCCGGGTTGCCCTTGGTGCAGGTCGTGCCGTCGCGTGCGTCATACCACGTCGCCAGGAGCGTGCCCGTCGGGCTCGCTGATATATTCGGCTGCCACTGGGGACGCGTAGTGGAATCGCTGTTCAGCTTGAAAGGTGCTGCAAAGGTCGCACCCATATCGGTCGAGCGGATGTAGTAGACATCGCCCGCATCGGCACCCGTGCCGTGCTGTGCATAGACCAGGCTGACAACACCGTTGTGGACGGCCGGTTCACCCCAGCCCTCGTGCCGCCAAAAACCGCCGCCATCGGGGAACATACAGGCAAAGTAGCCCACGGCTGTCACGCCGGGCCCCGGAAATGCCGGGCCGGTGTAGGTGTTTGTCCAGGTTGCTCCGCCGTCCGTCGATCTGAAGATGAGATTATTGTCGTTGTGCGGAAAGCCTCCGCCATTCTCATTCATGCTGGCGATGTACAGGGTGCCCGAAGCCGCGTCACCTGTGATCTGCACGTTCCTCATGAAGCCGCTCGTTATCGATACCGGAGCACTCCAGGTGGTGCCGTTGTTGGTCGTGTAGTGGACACGCAGGGCTCCTCCGCCAACTGCAAAGTCGTTATACGAGATATACATACGGCCGTAGAACGGGGACGACGGGTTGTTGTCCGCCCAGCCCGATTCCCTGTCGTCCGAACCACCGTTATGCACGCAGAAATGCGTCCAGCCGGCCGGATTCGACGGATCGGTCGATTTGTAGCCGCCGAGGCCCTGGCCGCCGCAGGCCCCGTCAAGCCAGATGGTGAACCAGGTGCTTGTCGGTTTGTTGTACAGGATCACCGGGTCGCCAAATGTGTTAGGGAAAGGGCTTTGGCCCGTGCCCGCCGTCAGACGAGTAAATGTCGCACCACCGTCGGTCGAGTAAGACGCACCCGAAAAGTTGTTGTTGGCAGCACCTCTTGAATCGTTGTAGCCGATCAGGACCTGATTGGCGTTATCCGGGTTGGCAGTAGTGAATGTCTCTGACTGGATAATGTGCGGAGAGGTCTCAGTACCTGTTACCAGGTTCACGTCCGTCGCACCGAATGCCAGTGGCGGCTCACCGCCGCCTGCCTCTTCTGCTTCTTCTTCGGAACCTCCCTGTGCCATTCCGCAGTGGATCATGATCGCACCGGCACGGAAGTTCTCCATCTTGTCGATGCCCTTGCTCGGTATCGTTGTACAGTCAAAATTCTTGGGGACCAAAGGGTTATCCTCAGCCGAACCCCCGCCCTTCTTGTCGACCTCGTTCGCCTCGGCAGACTCTCCCGTCAAAGCTCCAAGCCGCAGCCAGCCTGTGCCGTATACGTTCAACGGCGAATCAAGCGGGATCCGCTGAGCACGCGAACCACGGTCCGCGTCGGCCGTTTCCGAAGATTCGCTCTGCAAGCCAAACAATGCACTTACCGAGTCAACTATCGAAAAGCCCGCGGCACTGGTGCCGGCAACAGCGATCGAAAGAAAGGAAACACCTATTATGGAAACAAGTGCGAAGGTAAAAAAAGTACGACGAAACGGCCTCAGGCTTTTAGACATAATTATTCGACACCTCTCGGGTTAGATTGGTCCTGCCAGATCAAAAGAGCTTTTTCGCTCCCTTTCAGGTAATTGGTTTACGGCACAAACAGCACCGATGTACTAAGGAAAATTGTCTGAATTATAAAACTATTTTCGATATTGTCAAACCCATCAGCAATCATGATCTAACTTTTTCGGCTTTGAAATATGGGGACTAGATATTTACCGGAAGTGCAGAAACGTGCGGGAACGGCTCTATCAATTCGGTAAATCGCGAATTATTATGTGGCGGGAAACTAAGGAATTTGAGCGGGTTCAAAGCTATTGAGAATGGCAGCAAGCTGACCTCGGATACCAACGTCATCTACGCCACGCACTTCTTCCGAGGCCGATGTTGCGACCATCGTGATCTCAAAGCCGTCCCGGATCCCCGCACGTTCAACCGGGATGAAAAGTCGTCGCCCCCACACCATCAACCTACCTCCCGACTCAGATGCTCCGCCTCCCTGAAATTTGACCTCATATGCGCGCCAATTTCCATTAAATCTGATCTCACCCTCTGAGACCATCTGGTAATTGGGTAATATCTTTTTCAAAGTTTCGTTTGTTTCAGCCACCATTTCATGAAATTTGTCCGCGTCATCGATATAGGTACCCTTACTGGGATAATAGCTAATAAGCATTTGTTCCTTGAGGCGGCCGTCACGGGAGGTTCGGGAGATGTCAAGAAACTTTCCTCGGACTTTGACGTCGGAGCTTTCCGCTGTTCCGTTGACTTTCCAATCTTTAGGATAATAAACGGAAAACCCAATGAAGTTCGTCAGAAGATCACCTTTCAAATTTTCTTTCTGATTTTGATAGTAGTTAGTGTTGGGGGGCTGAGCAATCGTTCTTGGCGCAGGCGGAATATCGGCATATTGTGCCCATGGTGATGATGTAGGAACTGATCCGGTTACTGAAGAATTTCCTATCCCCTGCGTCCCGGATCTTAAATGCAGGATGTCAGCGATGTAATACCAACCGAAGGCAAGCAGCGCGAGCAAAAACGAAGTAACAATGATGACCGCGAGCTTTTTGCGGGGGACTTCTTCGAAATGAGTGGGAGCGGCCGGTGTTTCCAACCGTAAATCCCGGCCCACAGTTTCTGACGGGATGGGTGTTGCCGCTTCGATCGGGCTGGCTAGCGGGTTGATCGACCTCACCTGAGCTACGCGCTCGCCGCCCCTTTGGACCGAACGCTTAATTATCCGTGAGATCGGTCCAGACAAAGGACTTTCAGCTAAGGCTGAGTATAATGCGTCACCAAAATCTCGGGCCTTGACATACCGGTCAGCGATCTCAGATGCGAGTGCTTTTTCGAAAACAACATCGACACCCGCCGGCAGTTCCGACCGCACCTGGCTAGGCAATTGATCTAATCCTGCATATTGCGATCGAAGAAGTTCCTCGGGGGTTTTGCCTTGAAAAGGCAATTCACCGGTCAGCATCTCGAAAGCAACAACTGCCAATGAAAATATGTCGCTGGCGATCGTAGACACGCGACCCTCGAGAATTTCAGGTGCCTTGTATAATCGATTGCTTTCCAAGGGTTCGCCTTCGGACGCTCCAATATTAACAAGAGTAGCGTGATCGGCGTCACCATCACCCGGTTCAATAATTATATTCGAGGGCCGCAGGTCCCTATGAAGAATCCCTTCCTGATGGATCTCGTTCAGGGCCGAAGCCATCTGGCGAATTATGCGAGCGGTCCGCATAGGCTCGATCGTCCCGTGAATGTTCAGAACATCGCCCGCAGAGAGAGCGTCGATGTATTCGCTGATCAAATAGCGAATGCCATCGGTAAATTGTCCCGAATCAACAAGTCTGGCAATATTGGGATGTCCGATATGAGCGAGCGAGACAAGCTCCTCATCCAAAATGCTTCCCATTACCTCATCGTCACCAGGTAATAGGATCCGGACAAGTGCCTTTTTATCATCGACGATCTTGTCATCGGCAAGAAATGCAAAGCTGACATCTTCGCCGCCTAAAAAACGCGTAATAAGATAACGGCCTTTTACTGTCCTTCCGACGAAACTCTGAGGATCATCCGCCTGAAACTCGGCTGAGCTCACGACAAGTCTGTTCTCACCGCCGAGTTCGAAGTGGCCCGCGGGTATCTCGAATGGATTTATCTTTCTCGCAACCGCTTTTTCCTCGAAGTGAGCGGACGATCCTGCAGCAAAAGAATTTCTCTGCGTGGCATCTGGCTCAATATCCTCAAGGACGAAAAAATCGGCCGTCGCATCGTCCTCTGATACCGGCGTGGGGTTAGATCGGTTCTCTGAGGAAGATTCGGTGACCATAAATCTGGGTATATTCGGCAGGGCCTCTTTCAGATCGCCAGCGGATTTGTTTTTTGAAAGGATCTTAGAGAAGATGCCGCCTTCCCATTGCTCACTATTCGGATCGGACAGATCGGGGACGAGGCGCGAACCATCCGTGGGACAAAATCTTCTTGAGCCCTCCTCGAAAGTTTCCTTGCATTTAGGACAGTACATTGCCTGGTAATGATGCGGCGATTTCAGCTATGTTCGGATTTGGCGAGCTTTGCTTTAACGGACTCGTTTTTTGCGTCGAGATCAACTCCTTGCCTATAGGTCCGTTGAGCATTTGCGGACTTCCCCACTTTACTGTAACTATCGCCTACCTTTTCAAATTGGATCGAAAGTCGACTGCGTTCGTTCGTCGAGACAAACCGAAGGGCCTGCAGCAAAGCATTCTCGGCGGATTCCAATTTGCCTTGTCTTAAATATAACGCCGCCAGAAGGCTGTTTGACATAAATGCACTCGGACTCACATCAAGACTCTTGCGCAAAACCTTTTCCGCATCATTATATTTCCCGATAACTGTCAAAGCCCGCCCTAACAAAAGTAAGCCTGTATGATTGAGAGGATCGTTTGCTAAAGCCGCCTTGAGGAGCTTCTCCGATTCTGCAAACCGCTGCTCCGACTGCATAACGTCCGCGACCAGGATCATCGTCGCGACGTCCGTCGAATACCTCACCGCGTTCTGATATGCGGCTTCGGACTCCTTGGCCAAGCCGCGCTTTCTGAGCAGCCGTCCAAGATGAGCATATGGGGGTGCAAACCCTGGGGAAAGCCTGATCGCAGAGCGATATGCATTTTCAGTCTCGGACCCGATCTGCCCCCTCAGCTCCATCGCAACGCCCAATTGGTCGAAAGCGAGGCTGTTGCGCGTATCGAGTTCCGTGGCGTGTCGGGCAAGGCGTTCAGCCTCCTCGTAACGTTCACCGAGGTTTGAAACGATCACCGGTTGAGACAGCACATAACTGAGAGCGATGTGTATAACGGCGTTGTCAGGTTCGAGCTTTAATGCATTTCGATACGAAACCTCTGCGTCGTCCCAACGTTGCAGGTCAGAGTAAAGATTGCCCAAACCCAAATATACACGCGCGTCGAGAGGCTTTATAGATCTGGCCCGCTGGTACTCCGACTCGGCCACGGCATAGTTTCGATCGTCGCGGGCGGTATTACCGTCGGCGATCAGTTTTTCGTAAAGAGCTTCGGCTGCGGGGCTGAGAGTGGGGGGATTTGTCTCTTTCGGCCGGGTTTCGGTCAACGGAGCGACCGCATTGGAAACCGGAACGTCTCCGTCGGCGTTTTTCGCCGGCAATTGTTGATTCTTTGCAACGCTTTTGAAGGGCTTGATCTTTGGTGTGAACGGTCGTGAACGAGTTTTGGCCTTTGACCGCGTCCCGCTTCTTTTCGCAAAATTTCTTTTAGATCTAGAAGGTACGGACTTATGCGTACCAAATAATTTATTACTGCTTCCGAGGTCCTGTCCTATAGCGGAGATCGAGGCAAAAGCCAATAAAATAAAAACTGTTAACGATAACGCCGTGCCCCGCATAAGACCTCAAACCGCAAAACCTAGTTCTGGCTCACGAGCCGAAATCCAAGTTCCTTGTCCCGTTTGGAAATCTCAACGTCAGCCCGAAATGTAGAAGTGATGCCAAATTCCCCGTTCGACTTTGTAAGGGCTGCACCGCCGCGGATCATGTTGCGCTGCTCCTTGGTCTCACGAATACTACCCTTGCTTCCCGGATAGAGGCTGGCTTTAGAACCCGTCCACTCATAAACATTCCCTATGAGATCGACGACGCCCCAATCGTTGGGACAGGACATGGATCCAACCGGCTCCGGTTCTGTAGTATTTTCTTTATCAGTAACGGCACATTTTGACTGGAAGGTGTCGCCCCAGGGATATAAGTTGTCCTTGGCGCCATTTCTGGCGGCATATTCCCATTCAGCCTCAGTCGGAAGCCTGTACGTGGTGCCGTCGCGCTTTGACCTCCAGGAAATAAAGGCGTTGACATCGTCAATATTTACAAATCTTACCGGCATTCTATCGGTTCCCTTTATGGGCTTGTCATTGACCCAGTCAGCCGGCACCGGTCGATAACTGGTATCAGTTACGAACGCAAAATACTCGGCATTTGTTACCTCTGTCTTGTCCATCTTGAAGCTTTTGACCTCTACGGAAAACGGCGGCTTTTCATTATCGCGTCCCTCTTCGCGTCCCATTTTGAATGTACCACCCGGGATAGAAATTAACTCGGGCTTTACTAGTGGCGTTGAGGAAGGGTCCGGCGTTGGCGTCGAGACTCCCGGCGCCGAGCCACCTAGCCATCCAAACTTATATGCTGCGCCCACTCCGACGATGCCAATCACTAAGAGAGCCAATAGGCCAGTAATTCCCAAAATCACGGGAGCAACCGACCTCTTCTTTTTTTCCTGCCCCTCTACCGAGACTCTTGTGCTTTCGGGCCTCCATTCTGACTGAACGGTCTTCGCCATTACATCCTGGCTATTGAAGTCCCCGCGATTTGCAACTGTGGCAGTACCCGGCACCGGGATCACATCTCGGGTGGGTTTGGGAATGGCAGCACTGCTGTCGATGACGCCTGCCTGCAGCTCAGCGATCACCTCTTGCGGTTGGCCATCGCAAACAACATCGCCGAGCCAATCATAAAATCCGTCGTGAGTGACCCTCAGATGATGGTTGCCGCTTTGGATACCTTCTAGAAGCAGTGTTCCTGTTTCGGCTGTCTGCCCCACGGAAACGTTGTCGATGAATACAGCTGAGCGGGGCGGCCTTGACTGTATTTTTAGAGAGGAAACAGGCAAGGTGCGGCCACCAGTCGTGTGAATAAAAGTTGAGCCCGGACGTATCGCTTCCTGCAGCTCCCGGACAAATAGCTCAACCGAGGCGGTTCTTTTTTCTTTATTTTTTTCCAGCGAATGCATCACTGCCCGCTCGATCTCAGGCGAGATCTGCACGCCCATCTCAGCGAAAGTCGGTGCACGGTCACTGATATGTCTTTTCATGATGGCCGGTATCGAAGACCCCTTGAAGGGGACATCGCCGGCAAGCATCTGAAATAGCATGACTCCTAATGAATAAACGTCCGAACGCGAATCAGGCTCCTCGTCCGCCCACTGTTCGGGAGCCATATAATAAGGTGAACCCATCAGCCCGGTTGTTTGGGCCTGAATGAACGAACCGAGCAACTCGCCCGACTTTATTTTTGCTAATCCAAAATCGAGTATCTTGACCGCCTGGGACATACTTGGACGGTCGCTGCAGATCATGATGTTGAGAGGTTTTAGGTCGCGGTGGACAATTCCCTGGTGATGGGCCGCACCAACGCCGGCACAAACAGCCGAGATCAACTCGAAAGCTCGTTCGGGGGAAAGTTTCTTTTCGCGGGCAAGCAGGTCGTGGAGCGATTCGCCCTCGACAAATTCCATGACCAAAAACGGCACCGTCCCGTCGATCACCCCGTAATCGGTAACACTGACAACATTTTGATGACGTATGGCGGCAGCCGCGAGAGCCTCCTGGCGGAACCGCGTCACCAATTGCGGATCGTTTCCGACCAGATCGGGAAGGATGACTTTTATCGCAAGTTGCGTCTTTAGATATGCATGCCGGGCCTTGTATACGACGCCCATGCCGCCCTGTCCTAACCGGCATTCGATCTGGTATTTGCCTTCCAAGACCGGCTCGCCGCCTATAGTGTGGACTGTCGGCATACCGTCGTTGGGACAGGTCGCGACATTGTCGGCAAAACAGGTTTTACAAAGCTGACATTCCTTCATTTACTTAACGTAAATTGACCTAAAGGTTCAACAACTTTCTTGCGGATATTGATGACTCAAAAACGGCAAAAGTAGCTAATCGTAACAGATAATTTTAGTTTTTTTGCAATTTACTATCAAGGAACAAAGTCCCTCGACACACCTGCCGCTGTTACTTCTTTATCCAATGACGCAGCGGGCCGCGGGTTTGTTCAGCCCTTAACAACTATATTAACAAGCCTTTTTGGCACAATGATAGTTTTTACGACGTCGCGGCCGTCAGTGTGTTCGCAGACCTTGGCGTCAGTAAATGCCAGTTCCTTCAGTTCATCGTCGGTTGCGTCGGGTGATGCAAATACACGCGATCGCAGTTTTCCGTTTACCTGTACCGGTATCTCTATCTGGTCCGCCTTCGCCAGTTCTTCTCGATAGACAGGAAAGCGAACGCCGTTTGCCAACATTCCATCCTCGTTCCCGACGATCTCGGCAAACAACTCTTCGGCCGTATGTGGAGCATAGGGCGTTAACATCAGTACCAAGCTCATCAGAGCCTCACGCACCGCTAATTTCTCATCTTCAATGGCAGCCGCCGGATCTACTTCGAGGTCACCGATCTCATTCGACAACTCCATCAGGGCAGCGACGGGGGTATTGAGCTGCAGGCTTTCAAAATTTTCGGCAACGCGTTTTATGGTTTGATGCGTTTTCTGGCGCAATTTGCGGGCATTAACCGCAATAACTCCAGAAGTTTCTGTGGTTATTCCTGAATAAGGCCCTTTGACAACATCCTTCCACTTATAGACCAAACGCCAGACACGCTGCAGGAACCGAACAGAGCCCTCGATGCCGGCCTCGTTCCAAACCAATTCATTCTCTATAGGCGCCGCGAAAAGGATAAATAGCCGTGCCGCGTCAGCTCCATAAATGGCGACCATCTCGTCGGGATCGACACCATTGCCTTTGGATTTCGACATCCGCTCGATGGCATGTTTCAGATCTTTGCCGTCAGCAGAAACCGCATTGGTGAGTTTACCCTTGGCATCGCGTTTGACCGTGACATCGTTTGGCGAGTAATAGATCCGTTTGCCGCCCTCAATATCAAAGAATGTCTCGCCCACGACCATTCCCTGCGTCAATAGCCGCTTGAATGGTTCGTCAAAGCTGACCAAACCCATGTCCCGCATTACCTTTGTCCAGAAACGGGCATAGATCAGATGCATCACTGCGTGGTCGTCGCCGCCTATGTACTGGTCCACGGGGGTCCAGTATTCGGCCGTTCTAGTGTCGAACGGCATCTCTGCGTTGTTTGGGTCGGTGTATCGAAAGAAATACCACGAGGAATCGACGAACGTGTCCATCGTGTCCGTTTCGCGGCGGGCGGGACCATCGCATTTCGGACAGGCGGTTTCGTAGAATTCAGGCACTTTCGCCAGCGGCGATTCACCTGTGCCTGAGAAGGGAGCGGTTTCGGGCAGTTCTACCGGCAAGTTCTCGTATTTTTCGGGCACCGCCCCGCATTTCGCGCAATAAATGATCGGGATCGGTGCTCCCCAAAATCGCTGGCGTGAAATGCCCCAATCTCGCAAGCGGTATGTAGTAGCCGTCTGGCCAAAACCATTTTCCGCGGCAAAAGCCGCCATTTCCCGTTTGGCATCCTCCGACGTTTTGCCGGACCACTCGCCGGAATTTACCACGATGCCATAATCGGTGAAGCATTCTTCTGACTCTTCCCCGTCCCGCGGTTCAATAACCTTCCTGATCGGCAACCCAAACTTCTGCGCAAACTCGAAGTCACGCTCATCGTGCGCCGGCACGCTCATAACGGCACCGGTGCCGTATTCCATCATCACGTAATTACCGACCCAGACAGGCAGCTCCTCGCCGCTTAAAGGATTGATCGCTTTCAAGCCGGTGTCTATGCCGTCCTTTTCGATCTCGGCTTCGTGGTCGACCGGCTTCGCATTTTCAACGCGAATGTATGCGACCTTTTGGGCCACTTGTTCAGAAAAATTCTCTATGTTGGCCTGGATGACCGGATGTTCGGCTGCCAGCACCAACGCACTCGCGCCGTAAATAGTGTCTATCCGGGTTGTGAAGATGCGGACGCGTCCCGCACCTTTCTCGGACATGCTCGTCATGCCGTCGACGATGGGGCAAAAGAACAGCGATTCGTCCTCAGCGACAATGTCAAAATCAACATAAGCCCCCTCGGAACGGCCGATCCAGTCGCTCTGCCGTTTCAGCACATTTTGTGGCCAGCCGGCTTCGATCTCGGCCATGTCATCGAGCAATTGGTCGGTATAAGCTGTGGTTTTGAGGAACCACTGCTCGAGGTCTTTTTTCGTTACAGGGTTTCCGCAGCGCCAGCAAAGACCGCCGCTCGCCTGTTCGTTCGAGAGCGTAGCCTGATCGTGCGAACACCAGTTGACCTGCGTCATTCGCTTATATGCCAGGCCCATTTCGAACATCTTCAGGAAGAACCATTGGTCAAATTTGTAATACTCGGGCCGATGGGCAAACATCTGCCGCCGCCAATCGTAACTGACGCCCAGCCGCTGTAGTTGGCCCCGCATACTCACGATATTGGCCTCGGTCCATTCGCGCGGATTGACACCTCGCTTGACCGCGGCGTCCTCGGCCGGCTGCCCGAAAGAATCCCACCCGATCGGATGTAGCACGTTGAATCCTTTGAGCCGCTTATACCACGCCAAGGCGTCGCCGGCGGAGTAGTTCCGCACGTGCCCCATATGCAGATTACCCGAGGGGTAAGGAAGCATTTCCAACTGGTAAAACTTGGGGCGCTCGTCCGTTGGCTCCGCCTCGAACGCACGGCTGTCAGCCCACTTTTGCTGCCACTTTTGCTCTATTTTTTTTGCGAAATATTTCTCGTCCATTAGAAATTCCGTGCCGATCTGTTCACCTAAATGAACAAATAATTTATGTTAGCGAATAAACCGCGGTCTATCCACCTCGAACTGTTCTAATTGTTGTTTGGAGTGAGCGTACGCCGCGTCGCCGGTGTATACCAACGAGCGGCTATCTAAGGACGAGGATATTCCTCTGAAACGACATGCACCAAGTTTAATAAATTTCATCGACCTCTGTCTAATTTTTTATTGGATGCACAGAAAAACCGTGATATTCTTTCAAAACCTCTGAAGTATAGGAGCAATACTAAACGATAAACTTGATGATCAAAATAATAGTTTTGCAGACTGTCGAAACTTAAGATCTATGAGTTAGCGGTTCGACCGTCTGCCCCAGGCAAGGAGGCACCAAGATGGCCAACCGTATCAACAGAAATACCGCTCGCGAAATCCCCGATCATTCGCAAAAAGAAACGCAAACAGCCGGCTACAGGTTTGGCTCGACAGCCGCGCGAAAATTTGCAAATTACGAACATTACACTCTCGACGATGTGATCGCACATTTGGCCAACGCTCACGAGAACCGCCGCGCCCGGCAGGTCAGCGAATGGGAGCGAATGCGCGGTAATTATGTACGGTGAGCGTTTTGTTAAACAGCCTCGAAAATCTTTAAAATTTTAACGCCCGTAGCGGTGCCGAAGCCTTTTCGGCAACTTTCCAGGCTCTGTAACAGTGTTACAGAGCCTAAATTATCCCCTGTGTCCCCCGGCACCGTTTCAGACTCGAAAACACCGTTTCCGACTCCCCGGCATTGACGGGAACTCTCCGGCACCGTTTCACCTTCGGTTACACCGGCGGAAGACCTTCCGCACCTTTACGATCTCTGTGACACCGTTTCGGGTCTTGTTCCACCGTTGTGACCCCTAAAACGCCTATAAGATCATCTGGAAAGAGCCGAAACACAGCATTTACCGGCTTTTGGTCTTTTTTTTTCGAAGTCGGCTTAAAAATGCCGAGAGGTGTTAAACATCCCGGGCTCGAAGGACCTCAAAATTGGCCTATTTCACGTATAATGAGCCGAGATGTATCGCCTGCCAATAATCCTGCTCCTGGTTGCATTAGCCACCGTATCGGCGTGGGGACAGGATCTGAATTATTTTCGAACGGTCCTTGAGTCGGGGAATACCGA
>Ga0222622_10000840_pt1 | contig 12148 bp, 18 predicted proteins | sample PLM2_5_b1metaG_FD_177335 | JGI IMG/M metagenome (GOLD analysis project Ga0222622, IMG submission 177335) | Groundwater sediment microbial communities from an aquifer in East River, Colorado, USA - PLM2_5_b1 | ecosystem: Environmental > Terrestrial > Soil > Riparian zone | place: USA: East... | reverse complement strand
AGGAGGGAAATAACATGGAATCCAGCATCATAGCGATCGTAGTCATCGTCATTATTGCGGCACTGCTTTGGTATGCCAATGCCCAGCTTGCACCACCCGCACCAATACAGCGCATCATAGCAGTCGCCATTGTCGTGATTGCGGGTCTTATGCTTATCAGTCCGCTCAAGTCGCTTCTTCTGGCATCAATGCACGGGGCCTCTTGAGTACAGTTGCCTACATAGCCTCTTTTCTTCTGGGCATGGGCCTTGGCTGGATTTTATGCCACATCAAGTTTAATAACCTTGAATCCGACATCACTCACTTGGAAGACGTGATAGAAGAGCTGGAGGAGAAGCTTCTTAAGCTTCCTAAGGAGAAGTCACATGGCATTCAAAGCCAAAAAACCGACAAATAGCAGAATGCTTGAATCAAAGCTCTGTGAGATAGGGGAGAGGCTCTTCTCTATCATGATTGAAGTAAAACGAACAAGGAGGCACGTCATGTCCGCAATATCTGACTTCGCAGCAAAGCAGGAAGAATTCAACGACAGGCTATCTACTGCATTGGATGGCATAGCCGGTGATATCACGGAGCTTAATGACCTGATCACTAAGCTTCAGAATACCCCAGGCGTCATCACACCAGAAGACCAGGCGCTTCTCGATGCCGCCCAGGTAAAAGGTGAGGCTCTGGCAAAGAAGGCTGAGGACTTGGACGCCTTGACACCTCCGGCGCCACCCGCTGAGGCATAAGCTAACTTAACTTGGGATACCTGCCAGGAGGCGCCTGGTAAGCTTACTAAGGAGCTTACATCGGCAGGATGCCAATCCTGCTATCCCACCACCTCATAAAGGAGTCTTATGTCAGTCAACGACTGGATTAAATCTAAGTCCACCATGTTTGGTATTGTCTCAGGCATTCTTGCATTCCTACTCTTGGCAGTTGATACCATGAAAGATGGCATCCAAGCCTCAGACTTGCCAGTCATTCTTGGCGGCTTTGCCGTCCTCATGGGTCTCCTCGGTCTAAAGGCCGTACATGACGAGGTAGGTGCGATAAAAAAGTAGCAAAGCTTATCCAGCTACTTGTCTGGATAGCTAAGACATTTGATAATGTCACATGGTCGCGAGGAAATCTTGTTACGCCTGGAGGCAGACAGTTTGAAGGCTTCATTATCAAGGTGGGATCACTTAGTGACCCGGCAGAAACCATGCGTACCTATGATGACATCGAGCGCATCTTTAAGGCAGACCCCGACAGCTTCATCTTGCATGAGGAAAGAGACTCTGCCGGGCACTTCAAGAACTACATCGTCAGGACAAACTAAGCCATGAGACTAAACCATGAGGAAGCAATACTTGGCGGGCTTTCCGTAGCCATCCTTGTCTTAAAGCTAGGCTGGTTCATCCTGATACTATCTCCACTATGTGCGATTCTCTGGTCAATGGGTGGTCGCTCAGGCTCCTCCAAACTATTCAGGCGTCTTGGTGTGCCACTCTCAGCCTCCACCTTCATCACGATAGCCTTAGGCTTCAGCTGGTTAAGACTCTTAACCATCCCACTTGGCTTTGGAATCCTCTGTCTAGGTGACGGCTACCCAGACCCGTTAACCCAAGACAGAGGAAGCTGGCTAGGCTCCAGAATCTACCAACTCAACATCTTTAGTGACAACTTAGGCGGCAGACTAACCAAGCTCGCAGTCCCGCTAATCTTCCAAATCGCCTTAGTGCCTTTGTTTCTATAGAGGAGACATCATGCTGACTTACGCCGACCTAAAGCAGGAGATTAAGAATCTAGCCATCCGTAGTCAAGGCGGAAGTGAGTTTGATTCCGAGATCGCCTCAGGCATCAATGAATCTCTCTTTCGCATAGCCCGTGAGACTCCCTGGAAACAGCTGAGACGCCAAGCGACCTTTGACACAAAGACAAGCTACACAACCGGCACGGGCTTTGCCTCCGTCACTAATGGCACAAAGAATGTGACTGTGACAGGCGCCACCTTCCTCACCGACAACATTGAGGTCGGACGCCGCATTACCCTGGGCGGCTCATCCAAGCTCTACACTATTGCCACCATTACAGGCGAAACCACTCTGACACTAGACAAGAACTATGACGGCGTAACCTCATCTGTCCGTTCCTACTCCATCCTCCCAAAAGAGGAATACACCCTTCCCGCCCAAGCCACCCAAATAGGCGCCCTGTGGCATGAAGAGTTTGGCTCCCCCTACGTCATGCAATACGTCCCAAACCTTGAATTCCTGCAGTCCCAGATGAGTATGACCTATACCGCCATCCCTCAGTATTACCGTGAGTGGAATATAGACATGGTGCTGAGACAACCTAACCAAGCCTCCATCATTACAGTTGTCTCATCAAGTGCCTCTGACACAGCCCCCACCGTCACGATCTTCGGCCTTGTATCCGGCTATCCTGACCAGGAAACCATCATTGTGAATGGCACGACGCCCGTTGCCGGCACCAAGCTCTTTACCTCCATCGACCGCATAGTTAAGAACGCTGCCTCTGTTGGCCGGATAACCTGCACAGCCAATGCCACCTCTGTCACAGTCGCCGTGATCCCCGCCGGCGATGGCACAGCCGGCATCATGTATAACAAAGTGCGCCTCTGGCCTCTGCCGTCAACCGTCTTCCCCATGAATGTCTGGTACTACAAAGCCCCCTGGCGCCTTGTAAACGACCAAGACATCCATGAGCTAGGCCAGGAGTTTGACCATGCCATCATATTGCTTACTGTAGCTAAGATCAGATACCAGAATAACCAGAAGGAGGGCGACCGTTTCCTAGCCCTCTACACAGACGAGATGAAGTCTCTAAAGAGGCAGAATGCCGACAAGCTGGACTTCCTTAATCTCCTTAAGCGTCCTGAGGAAGCCCGCAGCTCATTCGGTGGCCCGCATAGCCAGCTCTCATGGGCCCAGTTAGGCGGCTACTACGGCACTATGAGTACACGCTAGATGGGCGGCCTCCCCTACGCCTCACCTTCTCTACCCATCTCAACCCGCAAATTCTCCGGCGGCCTTAATTCAAGCTCTTCTCCAACCAGCCTCTCCGACACCGAATCTTCAGACCTCCAAAACATCGATTATGTCATCACAGGCCAAAGCAGAAAGCGTCAAGGCTACACCCCCCTCAACACAACCGCCTTCAATAGCGGCGCCACTTGGAATGGCCTCTGGTTCTTTGAGAAGTCTAATGGCACAAAGTATCTCATGGGTGTCTGCGGCAATAAGTTTTGTGACACAACCACACTGACGCAAACTGCAACGCCATTTACCGACCGTACAGGCGCCCTCACCCTGACCGCCGGCAACAACAATCAAATCTCCTGGGCAACTATCTTAGACACTGTCATTGCCACAAACGGCATTGACCTGCCATTCCAGGCTACCGGCGGCACCAACGCTACCGTCATGACAGTGCCTGCCACTCTCACCACCGCCAAGTTTGTTGAGACCTGGAACAATTATGCCTTCCTAGCCAATGTCGCCGTAGGCGGCACCTACTTCGGCTCCCGCATCTACTGGTCAAACATCGACTCCATCACGACCTGGACTGCCTCTGACTTCCGTGATGTCGCAAAGGCCGACGGCCAAGTTATCACCGGCCTTAAGGCCCTAGGCTCCACCCTTGTCATCTTTAAGCGTCACTCCATCTGGATAGCCAACTTCACAGGTGACTCCGACATCCCATTTGTCTTCCAGAAGACCCGCTCAACCGTAGGCTGTGTTTCAGGCTACTCTATCCAAGAGGTGCAAAACGGCCTCATCTTCCTAGCCGATGACGGCTTCTATTACTTCGACGGCAACAACTCCTTCAAGATGTCAGACCGTATCAGCGAGACCTTGAAGACCTTCAATTCTAACCGCCTCGCCCAGGTCGTCTCCATCTATTCCAATATCGATAATCGCTACCTTGCCTCCTTTACAGAATCCGGCAACGCCACTCACACCAAGCAAATCACCTGGGACTCCCAGAACAATGCCTTCTCACTCTACAAGGGCATAAACGCCAACTGCTTTGCCCGCATCTATTCATCCGGCGTTGAACAACTCTTCTTCGGTGACTATTCCGGCTATGTCTACCAAATGGGAAGCGGCCTGGACGACTACCCATCCAACGTCCAGACCCTAATCAACAGTTACTTCTACACCAAGTGGTTCGACTATGACGACATGCAGTCTAAGAAAGCCGTCACTCAAGTCTCCATCTACTACCAGTTTAGCCTGGCCACCCTGACATTTGCCTACAGCTACGACTTTGAGGTACCCGACCAATACACCCAGACCTTCTCTATCGCCGCAGGCACCGCCCTCTACGGCACCGCCATCTATGACACCTCACTCTATGCCGGTCAAGGCGGTTCCGTAAGAGCCTGTCACCTTACAGGCCGTGGCAAGGTGATCCGCTTTAAGTTTGCCAATGCTGCCCTGGGCGAGACCTTCTCCATCGACGGCTTCTCAGCCTTCATTAATGCCGAGACAAACGTTAAATGAGAATCGCAAATACACAGGTCTTAAACCAGAACCAGCCCATAGAAGACCAGATAACTATCCTGCAGCTACAGATCAACAAGCTCTATGCTTGCTTAGAAGGCCGTGTGAGCTTCGGCACAGGCGTCACCGGCACCCAGTCCGGCAACCTGGAAGGCGAGTGGAGAACCTACACAAGCAATGCCACACCAAACACCGAGGACACCCTGCCTCATACTATCGGTTCGGTACCTCTAGGCTACCTTGTTGTGAACCAGAATAAGTCCGGCAACATCTACGGCACACCCACTCTAGGCACAGCCTGGACGGCAAGTTCAATTTTCTTGAAATGTGACGTTGCAAGCGTCACCTTCTTGCTATACTTAGTCAAGAAAGGTCAGGTGACCAGTTGAATCCCGGCTACAACAATAATTTCAACATTGACTATCCCTGCCCAGGCTTCTGTTCTAAATGTTTCATTGAGGTTGCCGAGTTCCGTGGAAGCTATGAAGCCTCGCCGGGAATCTTCCTGCCTCTTGTTGTAGCCTTGAAGCCTAACTTCCGTGTGCAACGCGTCTACTTGTCAGACGGCTCTCAGATGGACATTACACTCTGTGACAAATGCTTTGACCTCACCCCTCTAGACCTGCCCCAGCTCATGACAAACGAGGTCAAAGGCTGGCAGAAGGAAGTTGAGAACCATGGCCTACGAGACAAGCTTGATGCCTCTCAACTTGAGAAGATGGGAGTCAAGCAATCCAGCCTCGCCATCATAGACGTGCCCGCTCTTAAATGGGACTCTGCCGTCATTGCCGACATTCAGAAGGCCATCGACGCCGTGAAGACACCACCACCCATTCAACCGACTGAAGAACCAGTCATGGAGAAATAGCCGTGCCTCTCATCGTAAAACCATTCACCTTCTCAGCCGGAGCCATCATAGTTGCATCACAGCACAACAGTAACACCGATACTGTTTACAACTTGGTCAACGGTACCCTAGACACCACAAACCTTGCCGCCAATGCCGCGATAGCCGACACCCAGCTTGCACAGATAACCACAGCAGGCAAGGTGAGCGTTGCCTCACTTACCGGCACAGGCCAGGCTCTTGCAACTTACATCACAACGCTTACAGGTGTCATCAACCTCATCATAGATGGAGGTGGCTCTGCAATCACGACAGGGGTGAAATTGGACGTGTACCTTCCCATAGGCTTAACCATCACAGAATCCACGTTGCTGGCCGACCAGTCCGGCTCCATTGTGCTTGATCTTTGGGTGGATACGTACAGTGCATATCCTCCAACCATTGCCGACACCATCACGGCATCCGCGAAGCCAACACTCTCATCCGCAACCAAAGCACAGGACGCCACCTTAACCGGCTGGACAGCCGCCATTGCCGCAGGGAAGTCTCTGAGGGTGAATGTAGACTCAGCCTCAACCGTGACTCGTGTTGTGCTTGCTCTCAAGTATGTGAGGACAACTTAATGCCTAGCTCAGGGAATGACAGCAACACAGTTCTCCTTCTCCACGCAGACGGCACCGAGGCGTCTACCACCTTCATTGACTCCTCCTCAGGTGCCAAGACCGTCACGGCTGTAGGCAATGCAAAGATTCATACCTCTAAGTTTTCTTCTCAGGCGGGTTTTTTTGATGGGACAGGAGACTATCTAACTGTCCCTGACCATGCTGATTGGGACTTCGGCACAGGAGACTTTTGCTTAGAAGGCTTCTTTAGGTTTAGAGCCATCTCACAGGTCTATCTATTCAATAGGAGTGCAGCAGCAAATGACTGCGACATAATAATAAACTCCTCTACGAATATCGGAGTGTACATTATGGGTGCTCTCGTAATTTCTGCAACCATTACAGCCCTTGTAACTGATACTTGGTATCACATCGCAAGTGTCCGAAACTCAGGCACAGTTACCTTATATGTCAATGGAGTCTCTGTCGGAACTGTAGCTAATAGCGTAAATATCTCCTCTGCGAATCTATATGCCATCGGAGCTAGTGCTGCTGGTGCTTTAGGTGTGAATGGCTGGATAGATGAAGTGAGATTCTCAAAAGTTGCTCGTTACACATCTGGCTTCACGCCATCAACGACTGAATTTGTATCAGATGCCAATACCGTTCTCCTACTTCATTTCAACGATACTCTTAATGGCACAACCTTCACTGATTCGGAGAATACTCCAAAAACTGTAACAGCCAACGGCAACGCCAAAATCTCAGGCGTCACCCGCTTTGGCACAGGCAGTGCGGCGTTTGATGGGACGGGGGATTATCTTGCTATTCCCGACAGCCCTGATTGGGATTTCGGGACGGGGGACTTCACCATAGATTTCTGGATAAGATTCGCAGGACATAGTGGCGCTGACTACATGGTTACACGTGGCGCAAATGTGACTGACGTAAACTATTCAGCAGGATTACTTTATTTAAATATAGCTGGCGTCTCTCACTCTGCTTCTTGGTCTCCATCACTTAACACTTGGTATCACGTCGCAGGCGTTAGAAGCTCCGGAACATGGAGATTATTTGTAGATGGCACTCAGCTCGGAAGCGGTGCTGATTCAAACTCAATATCAACGGCTGATGCATTTTCAGTAGGCGGCTCATCCAACTACGCAAGTTTCTGGGTAAACGGATGGATGGACGAAGTTCGTATCTCAAACAATGCCCGCTGGACTAGCAACTTCACCCCGGAAACCACACCCTACGGCCAAGCCGGTGCAGGTCTTAACCAGGCGATTATTATTTGACCGATGATGCCATCACGTCACAGCTTGTTACCTGGTACTTTGATGACGCCATCGAATTTTGGCACGAGAAGCGTATGTCTCGGATGGAAGCTTGGAAGTATCATGAGAAACTGCTAATGGAAGGCAATATCATTACCTTGGCTGACGGTAACACTCTCTGCGGTTATGTAGAATCTCTCCGCTTAAGCTTCGATCAATGGGGTAGGATCATCTGCGGCGAGCCATTCTCAGCTTACTTAGAAGATGTGAAGTCAGGCCCCATTGCCGTTTGCTACAACACTTATATCAGACCGGAATACAGAAACACTGAAGTTTACAGGATACTGCGTAACAAATTTATTGAGCTTAACAAGAACTGCCGCTATTTTGCGGGGGAGGCCCGCAGAAAGCGGGCAGGCTTCATCAAAGTATTCAAGCGTCAAGAAATATTAAAGGAGGCATAGCTATGGGTGGCGAAAAGCAAACTGGCACCACAGTAGTCAATCAAACCACCTCTGCTACCCCTACAGCCGAGGAGACAGCTCGCAATAAACTCCAACTAGAACAGGAACAGGCCGCCGATCCATTCGTGAGGGCCCTACAGAAATCCGGCCTTGAGCTTGGCAATCTCCTCTTAAGAGGCGAAGGACTCCCCGGCTACCTCGGAGCCCTGCCTGGCGGTATCTCACCCGACGTTGTAAATAACATCACAAACCAGTCTCTAAAAGACCTGAATGTCCAGCTTGCCCAAAGTGGTGCTGGCTCATTCCTTGAATCCGGCGCAAGCCAGGCAATCGGCTCAAGAACCTCAGGCGACATCCGTAACCAAGCCGCGCAATTCAACAGCCAAAACCTCGCGCAGCTTCTTAACATTGCCACAGGCCAAGGCCAAGCAAACCCACTCGGCTACTCTACAGACCTAAGCAATTCCTTAAGCGGCCGTCTTGCCGGGCTCCGCTCATTCAATACACAAGGCACGACCACCCAGACACAGATCGGGATGAATCCTTTCCTCCGGAGCTTTCAAAACTCCGCAGGCTCATCTCTAGGAAAGGGGCTATTCTTTGGATAACCAATCAGGCAGTCAGTTTTTCGGTTCTGAGAAGCAAAAACGTAGTGCCTATCAATATGCCAATATGCTTCTTAACCAGCTTTTACAAACACCTGATGTCCAGCAGATCATGCAACTGGCCCAAGCCCAGGTGCCGGTAAAACCAGAAGCAGGTGGCGGTCTAATGAGCGGTCATGTCGGTCTTATCGGCGGCCTGTTGAATGGGTTGCAAGGCAAAGGCTTCAACCCCATGGCCCAGAAAACCGAGCCTTTTGGAATAACCAATGCCATAGCCTTAAAGGGGGCTATAAATCAAGGTCAGAAGCAGCCGCTTGAGATCGAGAAGCTTCAAGGTGACATATCCCAACAGCCTCTCCAACAGAGGAAACTGGAGCAGGAAACAAACTCAGCCTTCCAAGTAGAGAAAGCAAAAAGCGAGGCACAGGCCAAGGGAAGCTTCCTTACAGCCAACGACATCTTCACTAAATTTGAGGCCGCAAGCCAGCCATTCATAGTCCAACGTGACGCCTACTCAAGAATCAAGGAAGCAGGAAATGAACCATCTGCGGCAGGTGACTTGGCCTTAATCTACGGCTATATGAAAATCTTAGACCCCGGTTCTACCGTAAGAGAAGGCGAATTTGCCACAGCACAGAATTCAGGCAGTATCCCGCAGAGAATACAAGCCCTCTACAATAAAGTCGCAACAGGCAAACGGCTTGAAACAGGACAAAGGAATGATTTTCTAAACCGCTCTGAGCGTATCTATAAGTCAGCTGAAGCACAATTTGGAGGCACAAGGAAACGTTTCACAAAGCTCGCTATCGCAAACAAGCTTGACCCGGAAGCTGTCACAGCAAATATCTCGCTTGAAGAATCAGGTACATCAAAGAGTCAAGCCAAGCTGGACACTTCCTTGCCTCCTGAGCTTCAAGCTTTGGCCAAATCAGGCGCTAAGATAAGACTCATCAAGAAAGGCGGCAAATAAATGGCCTCCTATGAGGTTGAGACCAGTGATGGCTCTACCTACGAGGTTGATTATCCTGACACACCTCCTACCAAATCAGAAACCAGTCCTGTAAAAGACGCTCTGAAATCCTCAGTCCAAAATGTTGTAGGCCAAGGCATCTCACAGTTTGTACCCGGCCTTGAATCAGAAACTACAAAAAGAGGCATAAAAGCCGCGGAAGACATGGGCCAGGGAATAACAGAAAAGCTTGGCGTGCCACAGACACCCAACGTTCAGGTAGGCCCATTTAACCTGAATCCTGCTTCCGCTACATCCTCCGTCATAGGAGGCTTACTTGACCCAAGAAGTCTTGCAGGAGGAATTTCAGGCTTCAAACCCGCAATGAAAGCAGGAAGCACTGCCATGCTTCGAGGCCAGAATGCCAGGCAACTTCTAGCCAGACAGACCAAAGTAATGAATGAGGCCGAGAAGCTTACTGCCCAAATACTTCAGCCTACAACCAATGAGCTTGCAGAATCCATAGCCAAAGGCAGTATGCCTCCCTCCATCCAGCGCGGCGCTGAATCTATCACCAAAGTAAAAAGCTTCGACCAGTTAGTTGACAGTCTAAGAAATACGACAAGTGAGCTGTTCGGTGAAAGAAATGCGATCTTCAAGGAATACAATAAGCCTGTAGCTAATGAAATGCTGGATAGCCTGGAAGAATTTGCAACCAATGCTACAAGGTCAAAGGTATTTAGTCCAAGAAAGCTAAAGGTTCTTGATGACATTGCCGAGCGTGAGGCTCAGTACTTGAAAGACAATCCAAACATGGACATCCTGAGCGCTCAAGCAAGAAAAGAAGAATTGCAAAAGCTTACCAAGCCACTTCTTAAGAAAGGTGTTAATAGAACCGGCATGGAATCAATGGAGCTTCAAGCTTATGATGCATTGCGTGCAGGCTACAGAAAGGCAATCTTGAAGGCTCTGCCCCGTGACAAAGCCATTGTGGTAGACCGTATCAATTCAAAATATGAGGGCCTAATGGACGCCACCGAGATGGCCGCAGAGATGCAGGCAAGCACAATGAAGGATATTCCGCAAAACTGGGTCGATAAGATAGCCGCATCCTTTGGCTTGTCGCCTAAGTTTACGGCCTTTAGGCTTGCTACAAAAGAATTTGCTGGTATTATCGGCAAGACAAGACTTGAACGTGCAAGCGGAAAGCTTCAGGACTTGAGGGTCAAGTCAGAGCTACTGAAATCCCTGATTGCCTCAAAGAAGAAGTAGGCTATGACCCGTAAGTGCCTATTGCAAAGCCTATAGCTATCACAGCTATGGCTGTCACAGCATGCCCGCATAGCAAGCATATGATAGCTATGAGTAATGTCAGCATATTACCCTCCCCTCACTCACTCCCCTTACTCCACCCACTCCCCGGCACCGCAAACTCTATCTTACCGCACTGGTAGCACTCTCTGACTAACTGCCATGCTGATGCATAGAACTCATGCCAGATATGCTCGCACATTTATCTCACCAGTAACACAGGCAGTAGGGATAGCTGAAATAGGAACACTACTACCAATTTCGTTGCTAGCCCACCCAGCTCATCACTAAAGATGTTGAGTCTGTATATCTCGTGACCAAGCCAGCTTCCGGCATCTCCTGTACTGAGATCAGGAAAACCGTCGCCTAGACAGAGAATAGCAAACCCAAGCGGCACCACAAGCCCATATTGCCAGTGGAAGCCAAGCTTGAGACTTGCCACTAACAAAACCAGTGCCGGCACCCCAAGCCTCCTTATCACCTTCTCAAACGTCCCCCCGCACCACCAGAGGAGGCCGGTGAGGAGGCTGAGGCATAGCCCGACTAAGATGCCCAGCTTAAGCCATAACAGGCTTACAGCAAAGAAGCCCACAAGAAACTCGGTCTTATTAAACCTCTCAATCATGCCTGGCTCCTCGACTTACCCTGCCAAGGCATAATACCTCGGCAGGGTTTCAGTCTCAGTCTCTTACTCTTCCGTCTCTACGATCTCAAGCTCTGTATCCAGAAGCTCCTTCACCGCCTCCAGAGCCGCGATAGCTTTATCCAGACTCTTACCGATATTGGCCAGTAATCTATCTGTGTCTTTCTTCTTCACGACCTCACTCATGACTTCCTCCTTTTTGCGGTTTACCTGCCTTGTTACGTTCCTACAAGCTTTGTGTCATGACACCAACAACACCTCATAATTGATGCTCTCCTGGAGTGGACTATCAAATGCTTCAGAAAGCCAAAAAGGTCTATCACTTCATCACGCAGGCCAAGGTCAGCACACACACCATGCTTGGCGCAACAATCCAAGTAAGAATTCTCCCCTCGCTCACAATGCCAACAGTGCTCTCTGCCAGGCCTACAGTTGCTCATTTAAGCATCCAATAAATCCACATAAAGAAAGCCATCGATAAAGCCCCGGCGCCCAGTATGGCAAGCATGGCCACAATGACCCCCTTCCATTCTTCCCAGGTTGGCTTCATGGTCGTTTCAGTTTCTCCAAAGCCTGCATTGCGACAGTACGGCACCCCGCACGGCCCAATATGTCACTTTCCGCGATATCCTTCAGGGCCTCTATTGCCACCTGCTTCTCAAGAACCAGCTTATTGATGGAGTCCAGGAGTTCTTCCCTTGTTGCTATTCTATGCTCAGGTTTCATGCTTCTTCTTCCTCTCCTCCATCATCGCATCCGCATACTCGAACGCCAACTTCGCCAGCCACCTTATCATGTCACTCTCTGTCGTACCCCGCTCTACCGCCTCTCCATGCACGATGGGGGCGTGGGCGGCGAAGTAGTCTCTCCTTTCCGACACATTGTAGAAAACGTCTTTTCGATCCAAAGCTTTCTTAATAGCCAGCTTCAGTTGAACACATGACACATTCT
>Ga0222622_10000836_pt1 | contig 12167 bp, 14 predicted proteins | sample PLM2_5_b1metaG_FD_177335 | JGI IMG/M metagenome (GOLD analysis project Ga0222622, IMG submission 177335) | Groundwater sediment microbial communities from an aquifer in East River, Colorado, USA - PLM2_5_b1 | ecosystem: Environmental > Terrestrial > Soil > Riparian zone | place: USA: East... | reverse complement strand
TGCCGGCTCTTGTTTCAGATCATCGAAGAAATAAACGCGAAAGAATTCCGGCCGAACATACCGCTTCCATCGCGCGACGGTTTTACTGGGATGCGAGCGCGCCAGCACCCCTGGAATTAGCAAATTCCGAATTACTTCCTCGGCATCCGTCGCGTCAAACCGACTAATCATTCCCAGCCGGACGCCCATCGACAATTGCGACCAGGCTCTCTCGACAGGGTCGCGAGCGAGAAAGATGACCTTCATATTGGGGAAGTAATTGACGACTCGCTCAATGACTTCTTCGCTCAGGGTCGAATAGGCGGGCGAAATGTCACCTGACAAAAGCGCTCCCTTGTGTCGGAACAACTCACCGTAATTCTGCAAGTCTATGTACGATTGGGCCCTCAGGTTTTTCATGCTCTCCAGAAAGCAGACATCGCATCCATCCCTGGAGCGGGGAGGACTAAATCGTCTCGTCCTATTCAAATTGTCCAGGTAATGCAGCTCCTTCACCGGAGGCATCCAGAAATCCGGATGTGGCTCCAGTTGCCGATAAAGCCATGAAGTTCCCGCTTTCTGCGCGCCCACGCACAAGAAGTCCGGACACGCATCGCCGGTCGAACAGTGATGCTCTTCTCCATTGCGGACGTCGTCGATCTGAGATTTGAATGGCCAGGCCAAACGCACGTCGCATTATTTTGTCAGGCGACTTAAAAAGCAAGCGGGGAGCGCGGCTTGCGGCAACCCCTGGTGCCGTTGAAAATTGAAACGGATGGGAAACAAGGCCTGCTGTCGCATCTTTCTTCTCTCACCCGCTTACGCCGGAGGTCAACGAGCGCGAATGATTCTGAGCGATCAGGCGCAATTCGAACTCGCGCGGAAACTCCGCGGAAAAAAGGGCGCGCCAATCGCGGAAGTATTCACGTTTCTGAGCGGCCTCTACTTTCGTGGAAAGATTGCCTATGCGACCGCATTTGCGCGGCCGGCGCGCGGAACTCCGGGTGTCTTTGTCATTACGCCGACGCGCGGGCTTGTCGATGTAAAAAAGAGAATTCATCTCGACGACCTGCGTGAGTTCGCCACGGTCGACATTCACGAGGACGATTCGCGTTATCGACTACCGATTGAGCGCGATGCACAACTTCTGGCACAGAGGCTACCAGTCGAGAGCGAGGTCATTCTTCTCGGCAGCATTGCCACGGGCAAGTATGTGGATGTTTTAATGGCAATTTTTCGTGACCGGCTGCGATTCCCGTCGGAGTTCATTGGACGTGGCGACATGAGCCGTGGCGGATTGATGTTGCGTTGTGCGATGGATCGACAAGAGCTTTCGTACGTGGCGATTGCGGGCGCGATTGTTAATGGAAAACGTCCGCCGAAACTCGTTCCGCGGAGCTATGCCGACAAGGAGCGACGGTCCGCCACAGGACGGATTCGCCAAGGCTAGGGCGAGCCAAGCGGAAGCCGTCACGTTGTTTATTTGTTTTGCATCGCAGGCTGGTGTGAGTCTATCGTGAAATTCTCAGTTATGGACGTCAGCGGAACCATCCGGTCGATCTTGAATCAGAAAAGCGACGACGTTTTCTCGATTTCCCCCGACGCAACGGTTCTCAAAGCGGTCGAAATGATGGACGCGAAGAATGTTGGAGCACTGCTGGTCATGGATCAGGAACGGCTGGTGGGCATCATTTCCGAACGCGATTACACGCGCAAAGTAATGTTGCGCGGCAAGCGATCGCGCGAAACGAAAGTCGCCGAGATCATGTCGAGCGATGTCACCGTCACCAATCCTCGTGAGCCAGTCGAGAAATGTCTCCGACTGATGACCGACAAACACATTCGCCATCTGCCCGTGGTCGAAGATGACAAAGTTGTGGGCGTGATCTCGATCGGTGACCTGGTCAAGCACGTCATTTCCTGCCAGAGCGCCGCAATCGCGCACTTGGAACATTACATCCATGGCGGATACGCCGGGTGATTCTGTGGGGCGTCTGTGTCAGCCCCGAAGGCTTTCGGGGTTCGCAGAAACGTCCCCTACAACTTCCAAACCGTTTTGCCGCCTACGATCGTCCGCACAGCACGTCCTTTGAGCTTCCAGCCGTCGAACGGGCAGTTGCGGGAGGCCGATTCAAAGCAATCGACGCTGACTGTCCATTCCAATTCTGGATCAATAAGCGTAACATCGGCGCGCGCACCGATTGATAACGTGCCAGCGCTGATCTTTAGCAAGCTTGCCGCCTCAACTGTGTACATCTCAATCAGCCGGGCGATATCGATCTTGCCGTATTTGTGGACGAGCAGATCAAGAAATAATCCGAGCTCTGTCTCGAGTCCGATGATCCCAAATGGCGCGGCATCGAATTCCACTTCTTTTTCGAAACCGGCATGTGGCGCGTGATCGGAACACAAGATCGAGAGTGTTCTGTCAGCGATTCCCTCCAGCAGCGCATCGACATCCGTCTGCGAGCGCAGCGGCGGATTCACTTTGTAGTGCGTATCAAAATCTTGGATGGCCTCGTCGGTTAGCGCGATGTGATGCGGGCAAACCTCGCCGCTTATTTTTACGCCGCGCGCGCGCGCTTCACGCAGCAATCGCACACTTCCGGCTGTAGTGAGGTGCTGGCAATGAATCGGATGATCGCAAAGTTCAGCAAGCAAGATGTTGCGCATAACTATCGCTTCCTCGCCGGCCGCGGGCCAGCCCGGCAACCCAAGCAGTGTGCTCCAGTAGCCTTCATGCACGACGCCGTTGCCGACTAAATTGTAATCCTGACAATGATCGAGCACAGGCACGCCAACCATGCGTGCATATTCGACCGCGCGCCGCATGACCTCGTGATTTTGAATGCAATGCCCGTCATCCGTGATCGCCACAACGCCCGCTTGTGCGAGTGAGCCGATCGGAGCCAATTCTTCGCCTGCGAGATTTTTCGAAATGGCGCCGGTCGGCAAGACGTTCACGCATGCGACAGCCGCAGCGCGATCCTTGACCCACGCGATCGTGCTGGGACTATCGGCCGCCGGTAAAGTGTTGGGCATGCAAACCACCGTTGTGAATCCGCCGGCTGCGGCCGCGCGAGCTCCTGAGTCGATCGTTTCCTTGTGACCAAATCCCGGCTCGCGCAGATGCACATGGATGTCGATCAAGCCCGGCGCGACGATTAGTCCCTTCGCGTCAATCTCTTCAATTTCGGATTTCGGATTTCGGATTTCGGTTTTGGAACCGACGATTTTTCCATCGCCGATGCAAAGATCGGCAATTTCATCCCGCTTATTTGCGGGATCGATTACACGGCCGTTGCGAATGATGGTTGCGCTCATTGCAATCCAAAAAAGCTTCGGTCAAGGTGGCGTCCTGTTGCATCGAGCCGAAATTCGCCGATGCGAACGCCCTCGCCCCACAGCCGTCCTTTTTGATCAGCCCATACACGAGAGATCCATTGATAGCCGAAATCTAAGCTGCCTTTGTTGAACCAATCCTGCGGATAGCTCGTAACTACTTGGCTTCGGAAATTGAAATCTAAGATCGCCGTGTGGACCTCGGCCTCGTAACCAGCTGATGATCCGATGTCTGCTATGACTAATACATTGCCGACCGCAATCAGTTCTTCTGGCACAGAAATCTTTGCCGTGCCCGCAGAGAACGCCGCGACGTAACTCTGCGTAGCGAGCGATTTGCCGTTGTAGTAAACGCCAGCTCGGTTTCCATCATCACTAGTAACGACGGCAGCCTCAATATCTTCGATTGGAGACAATGCCTTCAGATCCAGCAGCCGGAATTGCACCTCAGCCGCTTCACCTGGAGGGAGCGATTCAGACTTGTATTGGCGCCAGAGAAGCACCACGTCATCGCCGAGCGCACAAGCATACCAGTAGAATCCTAGAAGAATTAGAAACTCCTCGTGCCCGTTGACCAACGCCACTCGGGGTTCTTGACCCAATCTTAATTCGAGCTTTTTCCAAGTCCTTTTTCCGTCAGTCGGTGTGGCGTTCGGAAACTTCGGTAGGTGCCAGGGAGTCGGACCTGCGGTTCGTCCTTCAGCTATGCAGCTCATGTCGCAATTCCTCCGCACAGGTAGAGAACGGCCATGCGAACGGCGAGGCCATTGGTGACTTGATCAAGGATCACGCTTTGCAATCCATCGGCGACTTCGCTGTCGATCTCGACTCCACGGTTGATCGGGCCGGGATGCATAATCAGGCAATCCGGTTTCAAAAGTTTTGCGCGTTCTTTCGTCAGACCAAACAGCCGGATGTATTCGCCGAGCCCGGGAAAATATTCTCTGCGCTGGCGCTCGTGCTGAATTCGCAAAAGATTTACGACATCGACTTTCGGCAGCACGTCATCGATTTTGTACGAAACTTCGACTCCGAGTTTTTCAAACTCGCGTGGCACAAGCGTGCTCGGCCCGACCAGCGTCACGCGCGCGCCGAGTTTAAGCAGCCCGAAGATGTTGGAGCGCGCGACGCGACTGAAGAGAATGTCGCCAATGATCGCGACGTGCAGGCCAGCGATTTTTCCTCTGCGTTCGCGGATCGTGTAAAGATCGAGGAGGGCCTGCGTGGGGTGTTCATGCGCACCGTCGCCGGCATTGATTACGCTTGCTTTGAGTCGATTTGCCAGGAACTGCGGCGCGCCCGCGGAACTGTGGCGCAGCACGAGAATATCGGCGTGCAATGCCTCCAGATTGCGCGCGGTGTCTTTTAGTGTTTCGCCTTTGGTCAGACTGGATGTGGTCGCCGAGATATTGATCACGTCCGCGCTCAATCGGAAAGCAGCCAACTCGAATGAGGTGCGCGTCCGCGTACTTGGTTCGACAAAAAAGTTGACGAGCGTTTTTCCGCGCAGCGCCGGAACCTTTTTGATCTCACGAGTACCGACCTGTTTGAATGCATCCGCGGTCTCGAGAACAAAATTGATTTCGTCGGCCGACAACTCGCGCAGGCCTAGAAGATCTTTACGTGTCCAGCGAGTGGTCATGTGATTTTCTGGGGAGCACAGGCTCCCAGCCTGTAGTTCGCGGCAGCCTGCCGCGAACATGTATCGACAATCAAGCGCGAGATCGGCCCAGATGCATTCGGCAAGCTGCCGAATGCTGCAGGCTGGCAGCCTGCGCTCCCCAGAACAGGTTCGCGTCGCGTCAACATGAATCCTTTTCCAGCCAGACTGCATCCGGCTCATTGTCGGTCTCTTGCAGGCGCACCTGAATTTGTTCGCCCGTCGCCGTCGGCAAATTCTTTCCGACGTAATCAGGACGAATTGGCAATTCGCGATGCCCGCGATCGATCAGCACTGCAAGTTGGATGCGGGCAGGTCGCCCGAACGAACTGATGGCATCCATGGCCGCGCGAACGGTGCGGCCAGTGTAAAGAACGTCATCAACAATGACGACCGTGCGGCCCTCCAGTGGCAATGGAAGTTCCGATGCGCGCACCACCGGTAACTCCGGGCGCGTTCCGACGTCGTCGCGATGCATTGCCACATCAATCACGCCGGTCTGAACATTGATGTTTTCGATCTCGCGGATAAAAGCGGCGATTCGCCGCGCGATCTCCACGCCACGCGACGGAATTCCCGCGAGCACAACTTTCTCAAGCTGCGGGTTGCGCTCGATCATTTCGTGCGCAACCCGTCGAAGCGCGCGACGCATTGCTTCCGCGTCCATGACCGGGACGGCGGCTGATGAATTGTGTTTTGTTGGCTTCATGCGTTTCCTTGGCGACCTCGCGGGATCGCGTTAAAGGAAAAATTTAGGAGGCGGACTTTTCGGTGCGCGCCTCCTTCCTTCGCCGCTCTCGCCAGTTGGAGCGATGTTTCACGATCCAATCAAGTAGAGCTCTCTCAAAGCCGATGTCTTTACCGGCTTTTTCGCTTTCAATCCACTTGTGTTTCAAAATCTCCGCCCGCTCGGCAAGGAATTCCTTGTAGAGCGCTGAATCCTTGACGAATTGAGCTTGATCTTCTTCCAAAGACGGCATCTCTGATTCCTCTTTCATAGAATTTGCAGCTAGTCAACAGAATCGAAGCCTCCAAGTTTCGACGGCCAACTGCGCTATTTATTTAACTCTGAGTGCAGCCAACCGTTGCAGGCTCCTCGCTACGGCAGAGTCTTTCGTATGTTTTCGGCGATTCTCTTGAACTCGGCAGTCACCGGCGATCGCCGGTCTTCGCTTACGATCGGCATCCCGCGGTCGCCGGACTCGCGCGTGGCGATGTCGATTGGAATTTGACCCAGCAAAGAAACTCGCAACCGCTTTGCTTCACGTTCGCCGCCGCCGCTTCCAAAGATGTCGTAGCGCTTTCCGTCGGACGGAGACATGAAGTAACTCATATTTTCGATCAAGCCGAGCACGGGGACGTTGACCTTGTCAAACATGGTAGCAGCCTTGCGCGCGTCGATGAGAGCCACCTCCTGTGGTGTAGTGACGATGATCGCTCCGGAAAGGGCGACCGTTTGCACAATCGTAAGCTGGATGTCCCCGGTGCCGGGAGGAAGGTCCAGAACCAAATAATCCAGCTCGCCCCATTCGACCTGCCGCAAGAATTGCTGGGTGTAGCGCGTCACCATCGGCCCGCGTAAAATCGCCGGAGAAGTATCGTCGAGCAGAAATCCCATCGACATTAGACGCAAGCCGTATTGCTCGATCGGAACGATCTTGTTCTCTTCCGTGGCCGTTGGCCGCTCGCGCGTGCCGAACATGAGCGAAATGCTCGGGCCGTAAATGTCGCAATCGCACAAGCCAACGCGCGCGCCGGTTTGTTCCAGCGCGACAGCGAGATTCGCAGCGACCGTCGATTTGCCGACGCCGCCTTTGCCGCTCGCCACCGCAAAGACATGTTTGATACCTGGAATCCGCATCGCGCCCATGCCCGCTCCTGCGCCGGCTGGCGGCGCGTGGATGTCGATCAAAACTTTGGCGCTCCGGACTCCTTTTATCCCTCGCAATGCACTTTCCGCGTCATTCTTGATCGCTGCTGGAACATTTGGGTCGTTTGTCGCCAGCGCGAGCTGCACCTTCACTTCGCCATCGTCGATGTGGACCGACTTGAGCAACCCGAAAGAAACGATGTCACGAGTGAAGCCGGGATATTTCACCGACTTCAACGCGTTCCTCACCTGCTCCTCTGAGATCGACATACATGAACCTTACGTGCGCGGCGGCAAACGTAAACGGCGCTGCGTTACCGATCCTGATAATCCAGTGTGTACCGAATCTGATAATCGCTTCCGCCAGAGGGGTGAGTAGGCTGCTCGCCGGCTTTCGCGACGAAGTCCGGGTTTTGCCACTCGGACCAGGCGCGGTATTTCGGCCTCATAGGGTTGGCTGGTAAATGGAGCTGGAAGATTCGGTCTTCACCGCCGGCAAATTTCAGCACGAACAGCCGCTTCGACGTGCGAAAATAAAGTTCGACGTAGCCAGCGCGCACGCCGGAGTTCTCAGGTGCGTCCGTATGCCAGTAACCCGGCATCGGCATCCGATTGAGAGGTGTTTCCAGCTCCGGCTCAACTTTGGCAAGGCTTTCTATGGACTGGCCGGTCGGCGGTTTAACTTCAAATTCGAGCAGCGGCGTCGGGCCATTGATGTTCAAAACATGCGGTTGAGCCGCGTACCAAATTCCAAATCCGGATGCGGCGACTGCTGCTATCGAGAGACAAACTATCACTAATCCAATGAACAACCAGATGCTCCTCACGCCGCGCCAATAGAGCGTGAGAAGAATCGAGACTGGCGTGACGATAAGCGTCACGAGAATCGCGATTATAACGGCAAAATAGCCGGCCTCGCCTTCGAACGTTGAGACATGAAACGCAGCCGCTAAAGCCGCGCCTAGTGCGAAGCCGAGAAATAGCCCAGCCGCGATGCCGATAATTCCTCCCAGAATTGCGAGGAGAATTGGGCTAACAGAGAGATTATTGATCGCTGCCTTCACGAGAATTAATCAGGGCGAACTCGCGGGAGCCGGCCGTTGGAGAAGATCGATCCGTTGATGCGTTCGTGCGATTTCCAAAACAAGACCGGAATAGTTCCACCGGCCAAGCGACTTCGTTGCCGCCACGTAGATTGTTCCTTTTCCTTTCGGACCGAAGACGGGAATGGAGAGGTTGGCTTCTCCGGATGCGCCGTTAACGTTTGTGTTTCCTGACAAAAGAAGGCCTTCTGTGACAGGCGAACCAAGCGCCTCGATAAGGGCAGGGTGTGTTTTGGCCCGTGCCAAAGCATCTTTGTAAACGTCGCTCGATTTCATTGCGCTGAATACGATCAGGACGATTGACCCGACAAAAACGACGAACAACATCGCTATGCCGAAACAGCCAAGGGGCACGAACCATTTCCAATTTCGCTTCCACCAGTTAGGTCTTTGCGGAATTGCCGGCGGCTCCTGTTCCACGCGGCCTTTCTACGTCGAAGTAAGTCCTTGGCAACGAATCTCTTCGCCCCGCAACCTAAGCTAGACGCCTTCAGCCGCGGCGCGGCAGGATGCCCTCCATGAAACTACAATCATCTCTTCGAATTATCGTCGCAGCCGCTTTGCTCACGCTTTTGGGTGCCTGTGCGACCATGACATCCGGTCCAGCTGCTCTCGCGGGCACATGGACCAACGCGCTCGGCACTGTGTGGACAATCAATGCTGACGGCACATTTCACGTAATGGCTACGAAGCCAAAGGCAGAAATCTGGGGCAACTACACCCTCGCGGATGATACAATCACAGTTCAAGAAACCCGCCGCGCAGGACCAGTGCCCAAATCCTGCAGAGGTCCTGGCGTATATAAGTTTAGCAGACCGGATGGAAACACTCTCGCGTTCGTTTTGGTGAATGATAAGTGCAAACCGCGGATCCAAAACGTGATGCAGCCGTGGCATCGGCAGTAATCCGGGAGAAGCAAACTCGTGGCGTAGCGATTTAGAGATGGGGCGGTCCACCCGAATCGCGCTGAGCGATTGAGGTCAATCGCCCCTACCTATCGTCCGCAGATAAATATCTTCGAGTCGCTGCGTTTGCAGTTGAAGATCGAAATTTTTTCGAACAGCCTCAGCACCACTGCGCGCAATCTGCGAAAGAAAAGCTGGATCTTTCGCTGTATTGACCAACGCCCGCGCTAAGCCTTCGTGATCGCGCTCAGGCACGAGCACGCCGCTGAGACCGTTTTCGATTGCTTCGGGAATTCCGCCGTGCTCGGTTGCAAATACCGGCAGACCGCTGGCCATTGCTTCGAGCATCGAATTTGGAACGCCTTCCTGATTTCCGTCGCGACCAATCTGGCTCGGGTGCAGGAAAATGTGCGACCGATAGTAAATCTCTCGCAGTTGCTCTTGCGAGACGAAGCCGGTGAATGAAACGCGCTCTTCGATGTTTAATTCGCGCGTCAGCTTCTGAAGTTCGCCGCGTAATGGTCCTTCGCCGGCAATCGTCAGCGTCGCATTCGGATATCGATCGAGGAAAACTGCGAAAGCGTTAAGGCTAACTGGCAGACCTTTCTTTTCGATCAACCGGCCGGCTTGCACCAAGCGCCATTCACCATCCTGCGGAAAGCTTCTTTCGCGGAACGGAAATTCCTCCAGTGGAATCCCAGTCCGTTGGAGTGCGATCTTCGTTTCGTCGCAACCAAGCTCCGCAAGTGCGCGCCGCAGCGATTCGGAGCGAACCAAAACCAGCTTCACTGCGGCGAGCATCTCTCGCGTAGCCTGTCGATAGGCGGGCTTGTTCATCTCCACCGTGACATCGGCGCCGTGAAAGGAGACGATAGACGGCTTTTTCCAAGCGCGAATTAACGGCAGAAGATGGACGGCGATTTGGCCGAAATAAATGTGCAAAACGCAAGCGTCGATTCTACTCAAGGCGCAAAGCAACCCGCTCAATTGTCTGTCCGAAATCTGCCACGGCATGTCGCGCAATTGCCTGTGCCAAAAGCGCCGGAGAAAATGTGTTGCTGGTTTGGGAATAACTTGGACGTCATCAAACGGGAAGCGCTCAGTTTGCTCTCGTTTCTGCGCAATCACCACCGGAGCGCATCGTTTCAGTGCAGTGATCTGCCGGTAGATATGGAACATTTCCGGTTTCAGAAACGTCGCGCAATAACAAGCGATAATCGGGCGTGACTCGGGAGATGAGACTTGCAACGTCCAACGCTTAACGCTCAGCGCCCAATGTTCAACTCTCAGGGAAAGACGATTTCCTGATCGTCCGTGGCCGGCTCGAAAGCTGCGGCTCCTTGTGATCCAAACTCAGGCGGAAAACTGCGCGCGCACTTCCGCGGGCACACGGGTCGGTCGAGCGGTTTGCGCATTCATTGGGCACCACAGGGTACGAGCCTTTGACAAGAGCTGTCCGTCGCTACTGCGCCGGATTTCCGTGAAGCGTTCAAACGTGAGCCGAGTGGCTTTGCCGACCCAGGTGCGCAACACGATTCTGTCGCCAAGCGCGGCGGGAGCTTTGTAGTCGATTTCATGTCGCAGAACGACCCAGCCGATACTCTCCTGTGCGTCCGGACTAGCAACGGCTCGCCAATGCGCAGTTGCAACATCCTGGACCCACCTCAGATAAACCGTGTTGTTTACGTGATTTTGCTCGTCGATATCACCGGGCAAAACTGAAACGGTCATTTCGAAAGGCGCGGACATCGGAAAAGAAAACTAGTAGGAAGCTCTTTGAAGCATGAGGGAACAGGGCAGGTCAGCTGATATGAAAGCGTCGCATTAATTCCTGGCGTGCCTCCATCGCGTGCGCCGGGTTCATGCGACTCAGCAGTTTTTCCCGGCGTTCTGGGTCCATCGCTGCCAGTTCGCGCACCATCTTGTCGCGCGTCTTCCACTTCGTGTATTTGCTCAAGCCAATGCCGATCGCGAGAAGCGCGGAGACGATCCAAACCGTGATGTCTGTTGCGGTCACAAGATAAATAAAGGATCGAAAACTGTCGGAGACAAACGACGGAAAAGTGCGCCGGTTGACGATGCCGATGCGGAGAGGACATTTTTCTGATCGTGCGCCGAGAAATTCTCGCTGTTTTATGCACTGGTGTTGTGCTCGCTAGCGCACCGTTAGCGCACCCTCAGGAGGCGACTTCGCCAAATCTCCCGGAGCACATAGAGACCGGCGAGGCGACGCCACCGCCAAAGCTGAAAAAGAAAAAGAAGGAAAGAAGCCGGGAAATTGCAGCCAGTGCATCGAGTGAAAAGCCAGCACCCGCGATCGAGCAGTCCGCTACAGCAGAAGAATCGACAATACCGGCCGCGCCAGCAGAAAAGAGACATCGTGTCAAAAGGCGGGCTCCCCCTGTCGTGCAATCTGAGCCGACCAGCTTCTCGACTCCCACCTCCTTGTCGTTATCGGCTGCCCAATCTATGGCAGTGAGTGCTCCCTTGCCCGAGTATCCATACCAAGCAAAGCACGCCAATGTTACTGGAAGCGGGGTTTGCGTCATGATTGTCGACACTGCGAGCGGAAAGGTCACGAATGCGATGATGGCGCAAAGCACCGGTAACGCGATCCTTGATAAAGTAACCACCGAGACGTTTCGAAGGTGGCGGTTTAAAGCCGGAAGTGTTTCGCAAGTCCGAGTGCCGATCAGCTATGAATGAAATGGAATTCGCTTGTTCTGGAGGCAACGTACAACGTCCCCGGCATCAGCGCTCGCAGTTGCAGCGAACGCCAGATCACGTGATCACGAACGATGTATGCCGTTGAGCTCGATCAATCAAAGCGGCTCCTGGTGATCAGCGCTGTGCAACGGGTCACGGCCGCGGAAGCAAAGCTGGCTGCGCAGCGCGTACGCGAACTCCTGCAGGATGTTGTACCCGGTTTCCGCGTTCTGGCGGATTTCCGATGGTTGGACTCAATGGATTCGGGGGCGGCGCGTTACATCGCTGAAATCATGGATGCGCTAGCCAAAAAAGGGCTCGCCTCCGTGACGCGCGTGATCCCGGATCCGCACAAGGATATTGGTCTCAATATTCTATCGCAATTCCATTACGGACCCGAAATCCAAATTGCGACCTTCGAGACGATGGCTGATGCGCTACAAAGTATGGCGGGGCAGCGTTGATTGTCGCTCGACCTAGTTATGAGCGGCTTTGTCTCCCTCTTTGATCGCGTCGGATTCGCTCATGTATTTACCTTTTTTCGTCGTGCCGTAAAAACGCGAGCCTTCCTTGTGGTAAACATGCGACTCTGTATTGACCCA
>Ga0222622_10000835_pt1 | contig 12172 bp, 9 predicted proteins | sample PLM2_5_b1metaG_FD_177335 | JGI IMG/M metagenome (GOLD analysis project Ga0222622, IMG submission 177335) | Groundwater sediment microbial communities from an aquifer in East River, Colorado, USA - PLM2_5_b1 | ecosystem: Environmental > Terrestrial > Soil > Riparian zone | place: USA: East River... | reverse complement strand
GATCGTATCGAGTTCGGCGTCCCCCTCGCGGAAGCCCAGATCACCTTCGTGCTGCATCGCGCCGAAAACGTAGCCGGGGTGCAGGGTCTCGAAGGGGGCGTCCATGCGCGCGATCACGAGATCGGCCTTCGCGGGATCGCGCACGACGATGAACCCGTACCTCGCCGCCGTCTTCGGGTCGATTCGAATCAGGAACACGCGCTTGCCCTTCGCCTTCACCGGCAGCAGGCGATTCTTGTTCTCGAGCAGTACGAGCGCCCGGGCCTGAGCGCGCGTCCCCTCGCGCTGGAACGCCGCAGTGCCAACCGTCCGGGCAGCCTTTCGGAAATCAACGTATGGATTCTCGAACAGACCCAGTCTGAACTTCTGCACCAGGACTCGATACGCCGATTCGTCGAGCCGCGCCTCGAGAAGGCTCCCGGCCCGGACCGCCTCGACGAGAATGTGTGACTCCTCCGTTCCGCCGAACTGATCGACGCCGGCGTTGACGGCCTTGATGAATCGCTCCGGCTTGGTCAATTGCTCGACGCCCCATGGCATGGCGACATGGGCAAATGTCGGCCGCTGGCCCTGCGGCACGCCGCTCAGGCAGAGCGTATCGCAATCGTTCGTGATCGCCCAGTCGGTGAGGATCACGCCCTCGAAGCCGTAGCGGCCTCGGAGCAGGTCCATCAACAACTGCCGGTTGTATCCCGCGCCGACCTGCTCGATCGGCTCGCCGTTCAGCGTCGCGCCCTCGAGAATCGAATACGTCGGCATGACGGCGGCAACGTTGGCGGCGAAGGCGCCGATGAACGGCGTTACATGGTAGTCGAGGCTCTGACCGGAAAACTCGGCGACCCGACCGTACGCGTTATGACTGTCGTAGCCGAGTTTGGCCGCGCCGTAACCGACCCAGTGCTTCACCACCGCCATCACGCCAGCGCTGTCCGGGCCATGCGTGCCGTGCTGAAAGCCTTGCACGTATGCGCGCACCATCCGCGCGGCGACGTTTGCGTCCTCCCCGAACGTCCCGTTGATGCGGCTCCATCGTGGCTCCGTCGCGAGGTCGGCTTGTGGGGAGAGCGTCTCCTGAATACCGACGGCGCGATACTCCTGCCGCGCGATGTCGGCGAATCGTCGCGTGAGCGCGGTGTCGTCGAGCGCGGCGAAGCCAAGCGGCTCGGGCCACTGTGAGAATCTGCCGGACTGCACGCTCGCACCCAGCACATACTGGAAGTGATGGCGCGGATCGGTGCTGATCGTGAGCGGAATGCCGAGTCGCGTGCTTTCGGCGATCTGCTGGAGCGCGTTGTTCTGCCGAGCGAGCTCCATCGGCGTACCGCCGAGCCGGGTGATGAGGCTGTTCACCTTCGCGCTGTCGATCAGCGTGCGGTTGAGGCCGAGATCGTACTGCGTGCCGACGCCGGCGATTCCCATGGGACCGAAGGATCGCGCGGTCCCGTGCATCATGAGCCCCGCCTTTTCCTCGAGCGTCAATCGAGCGACGAGACTGCGCGCGCGATCTTCGGGTGACCGGCGCCAGTCCTCGTAGAGATCGACTGTACCGTTATGATCGAGGTCCTTGAATCGCAGCCCGTCCTTTGTGATGATCGGGACCGCGCGGGCGCCGAGCGTGGGCTGCTGGGCGGTGGCGAGGAGCGGAGCGACGGCGAGGAGGCCGATGGTGATCGCGTGTCGTGGCATGGGATGCATATAACGCCAACGGGAGAAGGCAGCCAGTATGCGTCGATCTCGCCGGCCGATCACTACTGCCAGCGGGACTTCGCGCAGCGCCAATCGTCCTATTGACGGCGATCACATGGACGAGAGCGGTCTCGGCGAGTTCGACCGTGCGCATCTGCCCGCGTCGCTCTTTCCGCCCCATGATGCGCTTCACTTCACCGCACGGAGACACGATGACTTTCGCGGCTGTCAATTCCAGACCGTCTCAACGCGCTGTTCATTCGATCGCTACTCACGGCGTACGCTCGCTCGCGCTTGCCGGCGCAGTGATGGTTCTGTCGAGCAGCGTTGGCGCGCAGCAGAATGACGAACGCAGACGCGCGCAGTTCAATTCGATCGAGTGGGTCGACGGCCCAGCGACCGGTAGGCTTGGTGACATTGCCAATGCGGCCGTACCCACATCGTGTCGGTTCACGGAGGCGAACGGAGCGAAGAGCTTCATGGAGTTCACGGAGAACCCGACGAGCGGTGACGAATTGGGCGTGCTACTCTGCGAAACGTTAACGCCGGGTAATCCCGCCGAGAGCAAGCGGTGGTTCGTGATCTTTGAATTCGACAAGAGCGGGTACGTGAAGGATGACGAGAAGTCGTCTCTTGATGCGGCCAAGATTCTGGCGACGCTTCAAGCGGGTCAGAAAGAGGGGAACAAGGAGCGTCGCAGGCGTGGGTGGGATGAGCTGACGCTCGATGGATGGGCGCGCGCCCCCTACTATGACGATGAGACCCACAACCTCACGTGGGCCGTGAGCGTCAGTTCTCGTGAGGACACAACCATCAACCACTCGGTCCGCCTGCTCGGCCGGGGAGGAGTGCTGAAGGTGGATCTCGTGAGTGATCCGGGCACCTTCGAGGGAGCCTTGTCCGCGTTCGACAGCATCATCGGCGGCACGTCGTTCGTGGCCGGGCAGCGATATGCGGAATGGCGACAGGGCGATAAGGTGGCGGCCTACGGGTTGACGGCGCTCGTTGCCGGCGGGGCCGGCGCGGCAGCCGTCAAGCTCGGACTGTTCGGCAAACTCTGGAAACCGATCGCGGCATTCTTCGCAGCCGCGTGGAAGCTCATCGCGGTGGCCGCGGCGGGCATCGCAACTCGTTTCAAATCACTGTTCCGCCGCAAGTCCGCGGAGACCCCCGGATCGACCGATGGTCGTTGATTTTTGTATGAACCTTCCCCGCAACGGGCAGCTTCTTCTCTCGTCGCGACGGTGAGCGCGGCCGCGATCGACTTCAGCACGGTCGCAGTGCTCATGTTCGTACTCTGGTTGGACGGTTGGCGGCGCGTCGAGCCGGGCGATTTTGTCGTTGGCCGGGTGGGTTTGGCTGTGTGGACGCTGCGAACGCCGTCGGCGCGCGCTGGGGCTTTTGCGCTGGTCGCCTGGTGGCCGCCGGTCGTGTTTCCGTTCGTCGTCATGGCATCGCCGGACGCGCGGGTGAACGTCGGTTCGCCGCCATGGACGGCCGATCACGCGGTTTCCGCCGCGCGTGGCCGCCGAAGAATGGGCCGCGTGGCGGCGGACATCGCGATGCTCCGGGTACTCGGGACCCTACTTCTGGTCTGGATCGCGTTAGGCATCCCGCTGATGACGGCATTCGCGGGTGGTGCCGGGCTGGTGCGAGGTATCGCCGGCGCGTTCGTGTTCGCGGTCGGAATTGCGATCACCTGCTTTGTGGTGCTACGAATGTCCGGCGTGTCTGGGCGGAATGCGTTCCGAAAATGTTTTCCGCTCCTTTCTCCATTCAGCGCGGCGCGGGCGGCGGAAGTCGTCGTCGGTGACGCGCTGGAGGGGCTTTCTCCTGCTGCGCGGATGGCCGCGCTTCTCGACCCGCAAGCCTTTGCCGTGTGGCTTCGTCCGTGGGCGTACGATGAGGTGCACGCTCGGCAGGCCGATGGTCCTGCAGCCGCGCGCATCCGTGACATGATCGCGGCGCTGCCCCCGCCGGTCTTGTCAGGTGTGATCGCAACTATCCCGTCGGACGACAATGGTGACGTCGGGTCGTCATACTGCCCACGGTGCGGGCACTGGTACTACCAGCACGTTGCAGCCTGCAGCGAATGCGTCAACGTCGCATTGGTGCCCTGGATGGAACGTGCCTAACGTAGGCTTGGCAGTTGGATCAGGGGATTTCCGAGTTCCCCCGCAGCCGCCTGACCTGGATTGATTCCCGTCAGGCAAAACGGCGCGGCGATTGACTGTGCATGCGTTTGGTCGTCGCCGGTGGCGGCCGGGCACCGCACGGCTCTTGCAGTGCATCCTCACGCGTTGGCGGCGTCGTCATTGCGGTTCCACGCATCACCGTTAGGGAGGCATCACACATGAGCAACTCGCCGCGTTCCGCGCGACGCGTCCTTCAGATCGTCGCCGGCGCTCTCGCGTTCAGCCTTCTCTCGCTCGTGATCACCAATACTCGTTCTGCCGGGATGGGCACACACCGCTCGTATGGCTTCCCTCGACCCTTCTACTTCAGATGGGTGGGAATCGATGGCGGTGGAGGAAACAACGGCCTCAATTGGCTGTACTTTGTCGAGAACTGGCTCATTTACGCCGTTGCGCTCGCGGCAATCGTCGCCATCGTGCACGCGGCGCGCGCGGGCATCCGCGCACGAGCTCGCGACGACGTGGCGCGGCCCTGAGATCCGCGCCACGCAACCGTTCACTTCGCGACTAGTCGGTTACCACACCCACCAACCGTAGTAGCTGTTCTGGTTCGGGGCTGGGTAGTCCGCGGCGACAGCGGCGAAGAAATCACTTAACGGGCGATCGAGCGTCCCATTCGTGTGATACGAAAGGTACAGATTCACTGGATTCTCGTAACGCCATGACACGATCGTAGTGTGGTCGATTTCACCATCGCCTTCAAAATCGACCTGGAGCACATCGCCCGGGATCATACTCCAAACGTTGCCGGCCAGACCCATTCGGTCCGATTGCGTTGCGGCGAACTGGTAGAAGTAGTGCGCCCCAACCCATGTGTACGTCTGGGTGAAGGAGTCGTACCACCAGGCGGACGTCGTTGTACGATCCGTATAGCCACCAACATCCGGCCAACCGCCTGCACGCAGCGATTGGGAGATGAAGTTGGTGCAATCACCTCCACGCGTGCCGCTGTTCTCGAAGTTGCGGTACGCAGTATTGTAGCAGGTGCTGCACGCATACCGCCGTGCATAGTCTCGGGCTTTGATACCGTCGTAGACATAGACTGCGCCGCCACGTACGGCCGGCGAGGAGACACTCGCAAAGCTGAACAAGGCCCTCGTCGGCGTCGCCGAGCTGCCGCTTCGACCGGGAGGCGCGGTCGGCCGCTTGCCTGGTCGCGCTGGATCAGTAGTCGATCGGGCTCCCGTCGCCTTCTGCTCACCAGGTGGGAGTGGTTGAGCATCCCGCTGGCCGAATGGGTTGACAAGCCCGAAGCTGACCAGCTCCACGCTTCCAGGCGTGTTGCCGGGAACGAATCGAAAAACGTATTCGCCGGTCTCGACCCATTTCTCCGGCTGGCCGGGCTTGGCGTTCATGTACCGTTCGAGTCGGACGTTCGCGAATAGCGAGATCGTGTCGCCCGGCACGACGCGGATGACTTGCACGTTTTCGGATGTCCGCGTCACCGAGATCTCGCCCTTTGCTAGTGCGCTACGCCGCGCGCGCGATTTGGCACCCGGTCGATCCATACCCCGGCGGATTGCGGCGGCATCAGGCGTCGCCGCCAGTGCCCCCGCGAGGTCGCCCGTCATGATTATTCGACCCTCCGTTCGCAGGGCCACCTCGGCGAGTGTGCGCAGGCGTGCCTCGTTTGGTGCGGCCTGCCCAAACAGCGGAGTGGTAATCAGGACAAGAGCCCATCCGCGTCGGACGACGCCGCGCAGTGCAAGGTGAGCGGACATAATTCCTCCCGGCTGGGAGTGACTGTTGGAGGATACACCCATCGATACTATGTCGATCGCCGCCACGAGCTTGGTGCCTAACTGTGCATATGGCTTGAGGCCATAACGTTGCGGTTCACCGGCTTCGCGCTATGCGGGCCAGCGTCCAGGAGCCGACGAGCGCGCTGCTCTCGACTTGGTGTGACCGATATCACAGCTGCGAATCAACAACGGTTAGGCATGGACCAATGCCTTGCGAGGCATCAACTGTGCCTGAGACCAGGATGCGGTTCGTCTCTCTGTGAGAATGCTCTAATCGGTGCGTCGTTAGGCACACAGCCTCTGGCGTCTTCCTCTGTTCAGTAGGCGACGGTTCTCCGCATAGCGTCGCGGGCATGTCAGCGCAGCGTGCCGAAGCGCGTGCCAGTAACCGGAACGACAAAACGCCGCATGCGTAGATGCAGCGCGCTTTTGGCTGATGATCGAGTGCCGCGCAGGAATCCCTATCGCGGGGGAACCTTTACAGTCCGGAGCACGACCACTCGGTCCGGATCACCCGCGCTGCCGCTTGGCAAGGTCAGCGTTAGACCGTCCGCTGTCTGATCGAAGTTCACCGCGCCTCCGCTTCCGAGCATTGTCGCTCGGGTTACGCGCACCCCGACAACCGGGATGGCGAGGAGCCGATCCCCCCAGTCCAGCACGTGCAAGAACACCGTGTCGCCGCGCTGGGTTGTGACGCCCCACGAGCGGGGTGAGACGGGACCGCCGCGTGTGTTGTAGATCGAGGTGCCGTAGGTCAGCAACCACTGTCCCACTTCGCGTAGGTGCTGAGCCGCTTCGGGCTGAATGGTGCCGTCGGGGCGCGGGCCAATGTTGAGGAGCAGATTCGCGTTGCTGCCCGCGGCACGCACCAGGTACCCGATGAGCTGCGGCGTCGTTTTCCAGCCGCTGTCCGTGATGTTGAAGCCCCACGAATTGTTCATCGTGAGCGACGTCTCGAGCGGCAACGCGCCGATCGTGCTCGTGTTGAAGCCTGCCGTGTTGGCGCCGGGAAGATCCTGCTCGAACGTCTGGACGTCCTCACCCGGAAGTGGTGCGAGGTGATGGTTAGGCACGATGAGCGCCGCCGGCTGGAGCCGGTGAATCAGGCCGTACGTCTCGGCGAGGTGCCAATCGGCGTCGGGCTTGTCCCACATGCCATCGAACCAGATGCCGCCGATCTGCCCGTAGTTAGTGAGCAGCTCGGTGAGCTGCTGATTCATGAAGGCGATATAGCGCGTCCAGTCGCCGCTCTCCGGTCGGCCCGTCGCCTTGCCGGTTCCTCCGCGCGGAAAGTAATCGGGATGGTGCCAGTCCAGCTGTGAGTAATAGAAGAAGAGCTTGATTCCCTGCCGCTGACATTCCTCCGCCAGTTCCTTGAGCGGATCGCGCTTGAACGGCGTCCAGTCGACGATGTTGTAGGTCGTCGTCTTGGTCGCAAACATCGAGAAGCCGTCGTGGTGGCGCGAGGTGATGGTGATGTATCGCGCTCCGGCGGCCTTGGCGAGCGACACCCACTCGTGGGCGTCGAACTTGACTGGATTGAACTCCGAGGCCAGCCACTCGTAGCTCGTCGCCGAAATCTTTCTGTTATTCATCACCCATTCGCCATCGCCGAGCTGCGAATACACGCCCCAATGGATGAACATGCCGAACCCGGCCTGCCGGAACCATTCGCGCGCGGCGAGGCGCTCGGCGGGCACCGAGAGGGCTTGCGGTCTCGCGATCTGGGCTGGCGCGAGGAGCAAGCCGACAATGAGTACGACGAGACGCATCGGAGGGTTCTCACATAGAGATTGATATTTCGCCTAACGCATCATATCTTGGCCGCGTTGCCGCCGTCGTCCCCACTACCCCAAGTGATGCGCGCCTTCAACCTAACGCTCGGTCTCACGCTCGCTGCCAGCGGTTGCGGGAAAGACGCAACCGGACCTGATGTGCTGCACATTGCGAACGTATCCTACTCCGAATCGTCGACGTGCGGTTTCATGACGTGCAGCGGCACCATTCGATTCAGATTGCTCAATCAGCGGAATGCCGGAAGATCGGGTCAGGTCATCGCTAGTAGTTCCGGCGGGATCCTGGGACAGACAGTCACCACGCGCAGCGACGGCTGGGGCGAAGTTGAATGGGGCTTCGATCCACGCAGCAGACCGATCACGGTTATCGTCTGCCCGGCAGAAGTCCATGATAGCGCGCGCTGCGGCGCGGCGTCGATATTCTAGCACTCGCCTCACCGTCCGCGCGACTTGCGGCGCGCCAGCCCGCCGACCGCAAAATGGCGCTGAGCGTTCCAGTTGCAACGGGCGACCTACGCGGTCTTCACCTCCGCGATGAGGCTCAGGAGCGACTGCTTTGCGTCACCGAAGAGCATTGTCGTCTTCGGCTCGATGAAGAGATCGTTCTCCACGCCGGAGAACCCCTTCCCCTTGCCGCGCTTCAAGGCCAGCACGCTCTTCGCCTCCGAGACCTTGAGAATCGGCATTCCGTAGATCGGCGAGGCGGGGTTGGTGCGAGCAGCGGGATTCACCACGTCGTTGGCACCGACGACGACGGCGACATCCGCCCCCGAAAACTTTTCGTTGATCTCGTCCATCTCCACGAGCTTGTCGTAGGGGACGCCGGCTTCGGCCAGAAGCACGTTCATGTGACCGGGCATCCGGCCGGCGACGGGATGAATCGCATAGCGCACGTCTCCACCGCGCTTCTCGATCAGATCTCCGAGTTCCTTGATCTGATGTTGCGCCTGCGAGACCGCCAGGCCGTAGCCCGGCACCATGATCACACGCTCGGCGTAGGCGAGTCTGAGCGCGGCTGCCTCGGCGGTCGTCTCCACCATCTCACCACCGATGCCGCTTCCGGCGACCGCGCCCGCGGGTGCCGCGCCAAAAGCACCGAACAGAACGTTCGCGAAGGAGCGGTTCATCGCCTTGCTCATCACGACCGACAGGATGAACCCACTCAGTCCATCGAGCGCACCGACGATAATGAGGATGTTGTTGTTGATCGCGAAACCGGTTGCCACCGCGGCGACACCCGCGTACGAATTGAGAAGCGATATGACGACGGGCATGTCCGCCCCGCCGATGGGCAGTACGATCAGCACGCCGACCGCAAGCGCGATCACGAGCATCGCCTTGAATGCGGCAGCCTCGCTCGGCATCGCGACGAGCCAGACGAGGCTTGCCGCGCCGGCAGTCAGCAGCGCGATGTTGATCGCGTTCTGGAATCGAAAGACCAGCGGACGACCGGGCAGGATCTCCTGCAGCTTGCCGAACGCCATCAGGCTTCCGGTGACTGTCAGTCCGCCGAACAGTACTTCGAGGCCGAGGGCGGCCACGTGCGAACGCGTTAGGCTTCCGACGCCGGATGGCCTGAGGTATTCACCGACGCCGACGAGCGTGGTCGCCAGGGCTCCGAACGCATGGCTCAATGCGATGCGCTGCGGCATCGCCGTCATCGGTACCCACATTCCGAGCGGATAGCCTGCGGCAGCGCCGACGACGGCGCCGACGGTGAGCCACCGATACGACACGATGCCCGCCTCGAGTAGCGTCGCGGCGATGGCGACCGCCATCCCGAACGCGGCGAGGCGCATTCCACGACGCGCACTTTCCGGGCGACTGAGATCGCGGAGTGCCACCAGGAAGAGGAACGCAGCCAGCAGATACGCGAGCTGCATGAACGTCTCGTTCATGGCGCCAACTCCGCTGTGCTGCGTGCCGGCTCCGCTTTGCTGAGATTGCGACCGGAGGTACCCGTTGGAGCTCCGGCGCGCTTGAACATCGCGAGCATCCGGTCCGTGATCAGAAAGCCGCCGACCACGTTCGCAGTCGCACAGGCAACCGCGATGGTGCCTAACACGGTCGCCAAAGTCCCGCGCTGGCTGCCGGCGAGGACGAGCGATGCGACGAGAGATATTCCCGACAGGGCATTCGTTGCCGCCATCAATGGCGTATGCAGCAGCGGAGGTACACGGAAGATCGACTGGTAGCCGACGAAGCCAGCCAGCAGCAGGACGAACAGTTGAACGACGGTAGTCGAGGTCATGCGACGATTGTAGGTGGATGGGATGCGGTGTTGATCGGGGCACGGTTGCCCAGTAGAGGTCCCGTTATGGGATCGCCACTGTCCAGACGGAGCTGTCCCTCTGCGCCGAGGAGGTGCTCGAGGAGCGAGCGCAGGTTTCCGCTGAACAGCCGACTCGCGTCGGTGGCGACCGTGCTTGGAAGGTTGGTCGGCCCGAGAATGCGAACTCCGGCGACGTCCACGAGTTCGTCCGGGCGCGTCGCCTCACAATTCCCGCCGCTCTCCGCGGCAAGATCGACGATGACGGTTCCTGGCGTTAGGGTGCCAAGGGTCGCAGCGTCGATCAAGAGGGGTGCGCGTCGGCCGGGTACCTGTGCCGTCGTAATGATGAGCTGCATCGACGCGAGCTCGGGAGCGAGCGCGCGTCGCAAACGCTCCTGTTCTTCCGCCGCTTGCTCGGCGGCGTAGCCCCCGCTCCCGTCGGCCGACGCTAGCGGCGTGGCGGGATGGATGAACTTCGCGCCCACGCTCTCGACCTGTTCGCGCGCGGCCTCGCGAATGTCAAAGCCGTGGGTGATCGCTCCCAGACGTCGCGCGGTCGCGATCGCCTGCAGTCCCGCGACGCCAGCTCCGAGCGCGATCATTCGTGCGGGTTTGATGCTCCCGGCCGCGGTGGTCAACATCGGCAACATCACATTAAGGCTCCGCGCACCTTCCAACACCGCTGCATAACCCGCGATCGCGGCTTGCGAGGAGAGCACGTCCATGCTCTGCGCGCGTGCGATCCGCGGCACGCGCTCGAGGCCGAGATGCGTGACGCGGCGTTTCGCGAGCGCGGCTTCGAGAGCGGTGTCACGCGTGCCGAGCGAGATCAGGAGCGCGCCCTCTCGCCACGAGTCGACGTCTGCAGGAAAACGTACTGCGACGATGACGGCAGCCTGCGCGAGCAACGCCTCGCGATTCGTCAGCGTCGCGCCTGCGAGAGCATACGCCTCGTCCGTGAAGCCTGCGGCCTGCCCGGCGCCATGCTCGACGAGAAGGGTCACCTTGCTCTCGAGGCGCCGGACGTCGGAGGGAACGATGGCCACTCGCCGTTCCCCCGGCGCGCGCTCGGCAACGACTCCTGCAATCAACTTCTGACTGCTCGATGGCATCTGGGTACTCCGTTGCGCCGTCCGTCGTACAGTCTGCGCCACACGAGACGAATAGTATCCAGTCGAGCAGGGGAGGCGCCAACGGCTTGAGTGCATCGAAGACGACTTTCCGTCGAGCAGGTGGATCGTGATACACGCCACCGGCGTATGAGGCCAAGCGTCAACTTCCAGGGAACGAGTCAGGCAAGCCGTTATGTCATTTTCTTGTTGCCTTCCCGCAGCGTTCGTCCCATGTTCTGAGTGGCGTGTGCGGCAAGGGTACCCACTCTGCGGGATTAACGAGACATCGCGCCGAAACACGACTTCACGCGCCTGCGCCGGACGCGGCGTCCCAGCCCGCAAAACCCGAGGAGTCGATGGGTGTGTCGATGACGCACTCAGACGTCCTGACTGCGCTGCGAAGCAGCTCGCACGAGTCCATCGAAGGGCTCGTGCCGGTCCTGTATCGGGAGCTCCGCGTCATCGCCCATCGCCGGCTGGCGGCGGTCGCGCGCGGCGGGACGCTCTCGACGACGGCACTCGTCAATGAGGCCTACCTCAAGCTCGTTGACCAGTCCCAGGCGGGGTGGCGTGACCGGGCGCACTTCCTGGCCCTGGCCTCGCTCGCGATGCGGCACGTGCTCGTCGACCGCGCCAAGGCGCGTGGCGCGCTGAAGCGGAGCGGTGCGCGTCGGCGAATCTCGCTCGACGAGGAGGAGATCGGCGTCGACGATCAGCCGGAGGCGTTTCTCGACCTCGATGAGGCGATGAACCGACTCGCCGAGCTGGAGCCGCGCCTCGCGCGCGTGGTCGAGTGTCGGTTCTTTGGTGGGCTGACGGAGGAGGAAATCGCCGCGGCGCTCGGCGTCACCGTGCGCACCGTCCAGCGCGACTGGACCAAAGCGCGCATGCTGCTACACCGGGCGCTCGCGTCATGAGTGAACGCGATTCAACGATTGGAGGCCGCCCAGCCGGTCCGCTTTCGCCGGCGGAGTGGCGGCGGCTGGAGCCGCTCGTCGACGCGTTGCTCGACACGCCTCCGGGTGAGCGGCCCGCTCTGCTCGCGGAGCTTAGTGGCGGCGACCCAGCGCGCCAGTTGGAGCTCGAGCGTCTGGTGTCGGAGTGCGAACGCGCGCATCCGTTGCTGGACCAGCCCGCGGCGGCGCGGTTTGCGGCGCTGGTCGATGACGACGCGGTGAGCGTCTCGCAGGTTGTCGCCGAGCGCTATCGCATTACGGGAAGGCTGGGGCGGGGCGGGATGGCGACAGTGTATCTGGCCCGCGACATCAGGCACGGCCGCGACGTCGCCGTCAAGGTCGTTCGAGCCGAGCTTGCCGCCTCGCTGGTCAGCGAGCGATTCCTTCGAGAGATCGAGATCGTGGCCGGCCTC
>Ga0222622_10000833_pt1 | contig 12183 bp, 15 predicted proteins | sample PLM2_5_b1metaG_FD_177335 | JGI IMG/M metagenome (GOLD analysis project Ga0222622, IMG submission 177335) | Groundwater sediment microbial communities from an aquifer in East River, Colorado, USA - PLM2_5_b1 | ecosystem: Environmental > Terrestrial > Soil > Riparian zone | place: USA: East... | reverse complement strand
CGGCGGCTGTGCGACCCCCATAAACTCCCCTGATAAGGCAGAGGTCAGTGGTTCAAGTCCACTTAGGCCCACCCTCGCAAGATGCCTCTGACTAGCCCAAATGCCCATTCGGGGTGCCTCTGTCGATCCGGGCTAGCCGTAAGAATCGGCTCGGGGACTCTTTCGGGACTCACCTCAGTTTACGGGTGTCCAGCTTGAGCACGTTGTCTGAGTTCTCCGAGCCGCCTCCCAGTAGCGCGTCCAGACGGTCCGCCGCTGCCTCCGAACCATCCTCGAAGGGGCCGCCGTAGCGGGTCAGCGTGAAGGCGACGCTGTTGTGTGGCCGGCCCACTCCGAAACTTCCCGGACGTTACAGCCAGCCGCGACCAGGATTGCCACGAAGCTGTGCCGCAAGCCGTGGAAGGTGATGCTGGGGATCCCAGCACGGACGACGGCCGGCCTCCAGACCCGTCGACTGAACAGCCTCACCCCAGCGCAGACCAGCGTAGGCACCAACGAGCACCATGGCCTTGTACTGGTCGGGCATGGCGCCGACCAGCCGCTCCACCTCGGACTGGGAGAGGAATCGCGGCAGCTTAAGTGGTTCAGAAGGCAGCGGCACGCTGATCGCTGGGTGGGTCGCCATTCGGTTGTCCGCGATCGCCGCGTCGAGACACTGGCGAAGCGCGAAGACGGCTTTGCGGATGGTCGAGGGGGAGAGGCCGGCGGCTAGCATCTCCGCTACCCAGCTGCGTACGGCCGCGTTGGTGATCCTGACCAGTGGGGTGGTGCCGAACCTAGGCAACACCTGCACCTTCAGCGTTATCTCGAGCCGTGTGCGGGTGGTCAGCCTGAGGTCGTGCCGGGTCTGGATCCACTCGGCGGCCCACTTCTCAGGTCGGATCTCACCGCGACGGGGATCGCGCCATGATCCGTTGCCGACGTCGAGCTCAATCTCAGCTTTTCGGCGTTCCGCATCGACGAGGCGCCGCTTCGTCTCGCTGTGCGATTTTCCGGCCGCGTCGCGATAGCGCACCTTGTAGCGGACGACCGATCCGATACCCGACCGGTCCTTCGCCTCGATGCCGCCAGCCATACAGCGTTTCGATTGGAACGCCAAGCATCTCGGACAACTCTGGCAGAGTCATCAGCGGCTCGGTCGATTTCTTGCCCATGATCATCTTCACTTTCTCCTTCGGATGCGTCGGCGGTCCGCAGGTCGAAGCCAGCGATGGAATCCTTCCTTCAGCCACTGGACAGCCCCTATCTAGCCACGCCGGACGGACAGGTGGCTGGTTCACCGCCGAGCCTGTGGATAACCGGTGTCGCTGCGAACCCCTACAGACTCCCTTAGGTGGGCAACTGTTGCTGGCGGTAACTCTCTGTAGAAAAATTCTTCGCAGAAGGCTCGCCATCGCACCTCGGCAAATCCACCATCCTCATCGGCGCCCTACCTGATCGTTGACGCCCTTGTCGGCCGGATCTTTGAGCACCGGTCTCGATGCACCACTGCATCCCGCCGGCGTCGAAGGTGAAGCCCGTGGGGCGGCCTTCAGGTCAGCGTTGCGAGCGGTTCCGGTCGACGTGGGATGCTGCGGGGCGCGTCTGCTGACCACGACGGCCGTGTCGGCGATCGCCAGTGAGGGCTTCGTGGCTCTGGCCGGTATTGAGCGCTTGGACTGGTAGGGCTGTGGTGGCCCGGTCGGTTCTCAGTCCGTCGAGGAACATGGTGAGATAGCGCCGGTACAGCGTGGGCTCCGTCTCTCGGCTGAGGTCGATGACCGCACTCAGCGCGATCTGGATGTGGATGGCGTCGGTCGGTTCAAAGTCCGGACGCAGAGTGCCCTGCTGCTTAGCGCGCTCGACGATCTGTTCGACGAGCGGCGCAACCCGGTCTCGGGCTTCTTGGACACGATCGTCGCCGAGGTAGGGGTTGTTCAGGAGCACGGTGACGCCGCGGCCGTCCATTTGCATCGTGAGCGAGTTCTCGAGGAAGTCCACAAAGCCGTCCCAAGCGTCGGGGTTCTCCAGCGCTGCTCCGGCATGGGCGGTCACTTCGGACAACCGCTCATCGAACAAGGCATCGAGAATCTCGGCTTTGTTGGCGAAGCGACGGTAGGCGGTCCCCACCCCGACGCCGGCGTGATGGGCGATGTCGTTCAGAGTTGCGTCCAGCCCGCGTTCGGCGAACAGCTCGGCGGCGGCGTCCAGCAAGCGGCGCCGGTTGAGCTCAGCGTCGCGCCGCAACCGCGGCGGCCCGCCTTTGTGCTCCTGCAGATCCACGTTTCCAGCCTACACGAGAAGCGGATGCAGAATATCCGGTTGCTGTGGTATTGTTCTTCGCAACCGGATACATTTTATCCGATTCCTGTCGAAAGATCTCCACCATCCGCTGCTCGACCATGAGGCGCCTCAGGCGACCAGCGACGAAGAACCGCTCAGCCGAACCCACCATCGAACCCGACAACGTTGACCCACAGAGAAAGAGGCATGCCATGACTATCGCCACCTCCCACGAGATCGTCGTCGTCATCGGCGCCGGCTCCATCGGCCAGGCGATCGCCCGCCGCGTCGGCGTCGGCAAAACCATCCTGCTGGCCGACCTCAACGGGGACGCGGCCACGGCCGCCGCCGACGCCCTGAGCGTCGCCGGCTTCCAAAGCAGCACCGCCCAGGTCGATGTCGCCTCCGCAGAGTCCGTTCGTGCGCTGGCCGACAGCGCCAGCCAGCTGGGGACGGTCGTCCATGTCGTTCACACCGCCGGCCTGTCACCGGCCCAAGCCAGCCCCCAGGCCATCATCAACGTCGACCTGGTCGGCGTCGCCCATGTCCTGGAGCAGTTCGGCCAAGTAATCGCCCCAGGCGGAACCGGCATCGTCATCGCCAGCCAGGCCGGCCACATGCTCCCCCCGCTCCCGACGGAGCAGAACCAGGCCCTCGCCAGCACCCCGGCCGCCGAGCTCACCCAACTACCGTTCCTCCAGCCCGACGCGGTCACCAACTCCGGCGCGGCCTACGCCCTAGCCAAGCGCGCCAACATCCTGCGGGTGCAGGCGGCCAGCGTCGAATGGGGTGACCGCGGAGCCCGGCTCAACTCCCTCAGCCCCGGCATCATCATGACCCCACTGGCCATGGACGAGCTGAACTCCCCCGCCGGCGCGGCCTACCAGCAGATGATCCAAGCCTCAGCCGCCGGCCGGGTCGGCACCCCCGACGAGATCGGCGCGACCGCCGCCTTCCTCATGGGGCGCGACGGCGCCTTCATCACCGGCACCGACCTGCTGATCGACGGAGGCGTCATCGCCTCCATCGCCACCGGCCGCTACCAACTCCAGCTCAGCGCCTGACCCGCCCACACGCGGATACCACCGATGCCCGCACGTCAAGGACGCGGCGCGACCCACCCTCCCAGACGCCCCGCACCACCCGCAGACTGTCGACGCGACCGCGGGGCACCGTCAACACGGCGGCTGCGCGGGCCTGGACGCCGGAACGGCGGCTGGGGCGGTTGAGCGGCACAGGAACTTCGATCGTCGGGCGGGCTTGAGGTCTTCGATCAAGCGCCTCCCGCGGGTGGGCGGGAGGACCTGCTGAGCCGTGTACCGACAGGTCCTGTTTCATTCCCGTGCGGCCTTCTAGCGTCGAGGTTGTGGATCAGCGCAAAGACGTCCAGGACTTCCTGGTCAGCCGCCGCGTACGGGTCAGCCCGGAGCAGGCCGGCCTGCCGAGCTACGGCGGCAAGCGCCGGGTGCCGGGGCTGCGCCGTGAGGTGGTCGCCATGCTCGCCGGACTAAGCGTCGACTATTACGCCCGGCTCGGGCGCGGCAACCTTGCGGGCGCGTCGGAGTCGGTGCTTGAGGCCGTGGCACGCGCCCTGCAGCTCGACGCCGAACGGCAACATCTGTTCGACCTCGCCCACCACACCCCCGCCGCCGCTCCTCGTACGCCGCGCCGTAAGCCCGAGGCGGCGCCGCGGCCCGCGGTCGGGGCGATCCTGGCCGGGATGACCACGATCCCTGCGTACGTGCGGACCTCGCGGATGGAGATCATCGCTGCGAACGAGCTGTGCCGGGCCTTGTACGGGGGTGTTCTCGACGAGGACCGGTTGCCGCCGAACCTGGCTCGGTACCTGTTCTTGGATCCGCATTCTCGCGGCTTCTTCGTGGACTGGGACCACGTGGCCGACGATCTGGTCGGGGAGCTGTCGACCCACAGCGACGAGTTCGTAGCCCTCTCGGCCCGGCAGAACGTCCAGCTGCACCGGACCGCCCGCAAACGACTCTACAACAGGGTCGTGGGCGACCTCGAGCTCACCGGCAACGCCTTGGAGCTGCCCGGCGACGAACTGACCCTGATCGCCTACACCGCCGACCCGGGCTCCCAGGCCGAAGACCAGCTGCAGCTGCTCGCCGCCTGGACCGCCACCCAGCACACCACGACCCAGCACACCGCGCTCGACTCCGGCCACTCACAGACGTTCAGGGGTCTTCGCTCATTGAGCGGTGTAGCCGCCGTCCACGGGGAGTGCGACTCCGACGACGAAACTTGCTCCCGGGCTGCACAGCCACAGGACGGCTCCGGCGATCTCCTCGCCCTGGCCGATGCGCCCGAGCGGAGTCGAAGCGGCCACCGCGGCCCGGTCAAGCTCGCCTTTGGCGGCCATGTCAGCGACCATCGCGGTCTCGATGGTGCCGGGGCAGACGGCATTGATGCGGATCCCGCGGGGCGCGTACTCCAGGGCGGCGCTGGTGGTCAGCCCGATCACCCCGTGCTTGGAGGCATGATAAGCAGCCCGGCCCGGCAGTCCGACCAGACCGCCGAGTGAGGAGCAGTTGACGATGGCCCCGCTGCCTTGGCCGCGCATTTGGCCCAGCTCGTGTTTCATGCAGGCCCACACCCCGCGCAGGTTGATCGCCGTGACCCGGTCGAAGACTTCGGCGGGTTCATCGGCGGCATCGCTGGGTGGCACCTGGACGCCGGCGTTGTTGAAGGCGAAGTCGAGCCGGCCGAAGGTGTCGACGGCCGCCTTGACCATGGCCGCCACGCTGTCCTCGTCGGAGACGTCACAACGAACACCGAGGACGCGGTGGCCGGCGGATGTCAACTCGTCCGTGGCTGTCCCCAGCGTGGCCTCGTTGATGTCGGCGATGACGACCGAGGCACCCGCCTCGGCGAACGCGCGCGCGGTGGCTAGACCCATGCCGGAGCTTCCACCGGTCACGAGTGCTACCTGTCCAGCGAAGTCATAGGTCGGGTTCACCGGTCTGAACTCTCCTTCTTGTCGATGTTGTCTGCGATCGTGGATGGCCGTTTCCTGGCCAGTCGGCTGGGTTTAGCCCCGAATCGCAGACCGCTTTGGCGCTGCCCACTTACTTGGATCGTCACGGGCTCCGGGGGGCGATCAGCTGCGTTCGATCGTCACCGGGAAGTTGTCGTCTTGGCGCTCGATCAGCTCCATCGTGCTGTCGAATCGGCCGATGCGAACGATGCCCTCCCAGTAGCCGACGTCACCGTAATAGAACACCAGATTGCCCGAGGGTGCCCAGTAGCCGATGTCGCCGACGTCGGGATCGGCCCCTGCCGGTGCGCCGTCGGTCGAGAGCCGCCGGGGAAGTGTCGCAACCTTCTCGACCTGGTTGAAGTCTTTGAACGTCAACGTCAGCGGCAGTTGCGCGGTCAGGTCGCGTGCGGTTGCGTTGTCCGCAAGTCGTGCCGGGATCACCGTGTCGGCGATGATGATGTTGATCGGTGTCTCGTCCACGTCGGCGACGCTACGGCAGGTCCGGCTTGGTTGGGATGCCCTGTCAGTACACCCCACGACGCCGAACCGCACGAGCGCACGGCACGGCGAGACGAGTGATGCGGGAAGGAGGCACATGGCACGCATCTTCATCACCGGTTCCGCCGATGGTCTGGGTCGAGCAGCTGCGAAGACCCTGCTCGGCGGGGGGCACGAGGTGATCGTTCACGCTCGTAGCACCGAGCGTCTCGCGGCTGCCAAGGACCTCATCAGCCGGGGCGCGTCAGGTGTCGTCGGCGACCTGGCGGACCTCAACCAGACGCGGACGGTGGCCGATCAGGTCAACCAGCTCGGCCGGGTCGACGCCGTGATCCACAACGCCGGCATCTTGAGCGGACGGGCCGTTCTGCCGGTCAATGTCGTCGGCCCGTATCTGCTCACCGCCCTCATTCATCGCGCGCAGCGGCTGGTGTACCTGAGCAGTGGCATGCATCGCGGCGGACGAGCCGATGTGGCCGGCGTGGACTGGAGCGGACAACGCGGCACCGGCTCGTACTCGGATAGCAAACTGTTCGTCACCGCCCTCGCCGTGGCTGTCGCCCGCCTCTGGCCTGATGTGTACAGCAACGCCGTCGACCCCGGCTGGGTGCCCACCAGGATGGGTGGGCCCGGGGCTCCCGACGACCTTCGGCTCGGCCACTTGACCCAGGAATGGCTGGCCACCAGTGACAACCCGGAGGCGCGCAGCAGCGGCGGATACTGGTTCCACCAGCGACGCCACAGCCCGCACCCGGCAGTCCCCGACCCTCAATTCCAAGACAGCCTGCTTGCCTCGCTGGCGCGTTTCACAGCGGTGCCACTGAACTGAGACATGCGGCAGCTCAACGATCTTCTACACGGGCAGGTCAGCCGCACCTCGCTCAGCCGAGCCCCGCAGATACCGGGGTGTCTTAGTCTGGCCGAGTCCGGTGATGGCGCAAGCTTCGCTAAATTCGGCTTCCGCGTGTGCGGGGTGCGCCGCTAGGCATCCCTGCCGGGAGGAATCGTTCGTATGCTCGCGGCATGAGCGAGGAGATGACGTACGGGCACTTGGGCCGCTCCGGTGTGATCGTCAGCCGGATCGGCCTGGGGACGATGAACTTCGGTTACACGGTGGACGAGTCGAGCAGTTTCGCCGTCATGGACGCAGCGGTCGACGCTGGCATCAACTTCTTCGACACCGCCGACGTCTACGGCGGCCCCAGACACCGGACATGAAGAAGGGATACGGCATCGCCGAGGAGACCGTCGGCCGGTGGCTGCAGCACAGCGGGCACCGCGATGACATCGTCTTGGCCACTAAGGTGTACCAGCCGATGGGACTCGGCCCGAACGATCGCCGACTGTCGGCCTACCACATCCGCCGCGCCTGCGAGGCGAGCCTGCGGCGGCTGCAGACCGACCACATCGACCTGTACCAGATGCACCACGTCGACCGGGCCACGCCATGGGAAGAGATCTGGCAGGCCATGGAGCAGCTGGTCCGCGAGGGCAAGATCAGCTACGTCGGCAGCAGCAACTTCGCCGCCTGGGACGTCGCCCTTGCCCAATCCGCCGCCTCAGCGCGGCACTTCCTGGGACTGACCTCCGAGCAAAGCCTGTACAACCTCGCCATCCGAGCCGTGGAGATGGAGATGATCCCCGCGCTGCGCCACCTCGGCATCGGCCTGCTCCCGTACAGCCCGCTGCATGCCGGCCTGCTCGCCGGCATGCTCGAAGACCTCGCCGAGGGACGCATCTCCGACGCCTCGACGCTCGCTCGCATCGAGCCGCACCGCGACCAACTCGAAGCGTATGAAGGGCTGTGCCGCGAGTTGGGGACGAAGCCGGCGGACATGGCGCTGGCCTGGCTACTGCACAATCCCGTCGTCTCCAGCGCGATCGTCGGAGCCTTGACGATCGCGGAACTGCAAGCGGACCTCCGCGCGCTGTCGGTGCAGTTAGACGCCGACATCGCGGAACGACTCAACCAGATATGGCCGGGGCCGGGGGAAGCTCCGCAGGCGTACGCCTGGTAAGGCCGACACCCGACCACCTACGCATCCGGTGGTTCGGTGGAGTCGAACGTGACGGCACGCCACCGCGCGCCCAGCGTAAGAAGCTGCTGACTGCTTGAAACGATTCCAGACTGTAAGTGGCCAAGTAGGGCCAGCCGTGACAGATGCATGCGCATTCGCCATGGCCCGGCGACAAAATGGCCTTCAGTTTGTGTGCTCCGCCGACCGGCTGCCTTCGCCCAAATGGCCGGATCCTTAGAAGTGGCGCGCCTCCGCCCACTCCATTGGGGCCTGGTACTCGACCGCGTGCTTTGCGGCCGCATCGACTTCTTCAGGGGTCAACAGCACCACCGTCCGTACGCTCGCGCCCCCCGCCTCACTGACGGCAAGTGCGAATGCGGCGGCACTCGTGTTGTCAGGAAGGTCGGCGACGGCGAAGGCGTCACGGTCGCCGAAGGCGAAGTAGAACTGTTCCAGCCGCCCTCCAACACTGTGGGCGGCTCTGGCCACGGCTTCGCGTCTACCGCTTCCACCCTGCCGTCGAAGACCCTTGACGCCCTCCACCGTGTACGACGCTTCAAATAAGAACCTTGGCATAATCCCCCCTTTGTGTGGCCGTCGGCTAACCGTCTCACCCGTAGCCAGTTTGCTCAAGGTGTCGCTGGGCCGCCAGCGAGGGGGGCCAGCAGGTCGCTTGGTCGGTGTCTCCCTGGGCGCGGCAGGCTGACGCCGTCCCGCGGCGCAGCCCCGGCATCCGTCGGGCGGCGATGCGGGACCGTCCGAACTTCCACCGACTTGAGCTTGGCTCGTCGCGAGATCAGGGACTCACGTACCTCGGCGCGATCATCGACAGTGCGGCCCTGCCCGCGCTGCTTGGGATGCCCTGTCAGTACACGTCTTGCTAGAGACTTCCTTATTCGGGTCGGGATGGGGTTGGCTGGACTCAGCGGCGGGACAGGAGGTCCCAAGCCACCCAGGTGTTTGCCCTATGTCGAGGAGTCTGTTCCATGCGTGTTGCCGTTATGTCCGCCCCCGGTGAGGTCCGGGTGGAAGACCGGCCCCAGCCGACGATCCTAAAGCCGACCGATGCGATCATCCGGCTGTCGGCGACCTGCATCTGCGGATCCGACCTGTGGCCTTACCGCGGAATCGAGACCCTGACCGGGCCACGCCCGATGGGTCACGAGTACGCCGGCATCGTGGAAGAGGTCGGCTCGGCGGTCTCCACGGTGAAACCGGGCCAGTTCGTCGTCGGGTCCTTCTTCGCCTCCGACAACACCTGTGAGATCTGCCGATCCGGCTACCAGCCCTCCTGCCCGCACCGTGAAGCCTTCGGCCCGACCGGCGCCGCGCAGGCCGAACGGATGCGGGTGCCGCTCGCCGACGGCACCCTGGTCGCGACCCCCGAGGTTCCCGGTGAGGATCTGGTGCCGCACTTCCTGGCCACCTCCGACGTGCTCGGCACCGGCTGGTTCGCCGCTGTCGCGGCCGAGGTCGGGCCGGGCAAGACGGTTGCCGTGGTCGGCGACGGCGCGGTCGGTCTGCTCGGGGTGATGGCCGCGCAGCAGCTCGGCGCGGAACGGATCATCGCGATGAGTCGCAATGAACCGCGTCAGCAGCTGGCGCTGGAGTTCGGGGCCACCGATATTGTCACCGAACGCGGTGCGGAGGGCGTGGCGGCGATCAAGGAGCTGACCGACGGGTTGGGCGCGCACTCGGTGATCGAGGCCGTCGGCACCCAGGAGTCGATGATGCAGGCCATCCACTCCACCCGGGCCGGTGGCCATGTCGGCTATGTCGGGGTGACGCACGAGGTTGCGCTCCCGGGCATGGAGCTGTTCTTCTCCCACGTTCACCTGCACGGCGGTCCCGCCCCGGTCCGTCGGTTCCTGCCCGATCTGATGGATCGTGTCGGGGCGGGCAAGATTCAGCCGGGCAAGGTGTTCGACCTCGAGCTGCCCCTCGATGATGCCGCCGACGGGTATAAGGCCATGGACGAACGCCGCGCCATCAAGGTCCTTCTCCGCCCGTGACCGACTACCTCGGTCAGACGAGCAAATGAACAGGAGCAGGAAATGACGGCACCGGATGAGAACGGCAGTTTCGCCAGCAAGGTCGCCTTCGTGACCGGTGCCGGGAGCGGCATGGGCCGCACGACGGCCCTGGCCTTCGCTCGGGAGGGCGCAGCTGTCGTCGCCGCCGACATATCCGACCAGGGCAACCAAGAAACGGCCCGCATGATCACCGAACTCGGCGGCCGTGCTCTCACCGTCCGCTGCGACGTCACGCGGTCCGAGGACGTGCAGGCTGCACTGAACCATGCGATCGACGCGTTCGGCCGTCTCGACATCGCCTTCAACAACGCCGGGGCCGAACAGCAGCCCAGCGTGACGGCCGATGTCACCGAGGCGGAGTGGGACCGGATCATCGCCATCAACCTCCGCAGCGTGTTCCTGTGTATGAAGTACGAGATCCCCCTGATGCTGGAGCATGGGGCGGTGCGATCGTGAACAACTCCTCCGGCGCCGGCATCAAAGCCTTTGGACGTGGAGCCGCCTACGCCGCCGCGAAGCACGGCGTAGTCGGCCTGACGAAGGACGCCGCACTCGATTACGCGTCGTCGAACATCCGCATCAACGCCGTATGCCCCGGGATCGTCGACACCGAAATGATGCAGCGGTTCACAGGCGGCACTGCCGAGGGGCGAGACCGGGTGATCGCACAGGAACCGATCGGACGGATGGGGAGACCGGACGAAATCTCCGCCGCCGTCCTGTGGCTCTGTTCTGACGCAGCCTCCTTCGTCATCGGCCACGCCATGGTCGTCGACGGCGGTCAAACGGTCTGATGACGCACGGTTCTCTATCGGGATCGGACGGCCTGACGATGTGTTGCTGCGGCGGTCTCACGGGAGTCAGATGCGCGTGCCGTTGGCCAGGTCGATGCGAAGCGTGATCCGGTTCGCGGCGTCGGCGATCGTGTCCACGCCGCCGTCCACGGTGCCGAGCCGAACCATGCCCGGCGGTGGCACGGACTGGCCGAGGTCGTCGTAGAAGATCGCGATCGTGGCGCTGTCCGGCCAGTAGTAGATGTCCCCTACGGCCGGGTCGGTGACCGTGGCGGCGCCGGTGATGTCGATTGGGCTCGGTAGCGGGCCCGACTTGGCCTGCCCCATCGGGTCGCCCAGGTGGAGTTCCAGCGGCAGCATGGCCGCGAACTCCCGCGCCGGCGGCGTGTCGGCCAAGCTGGCGGCCACGACCTCCTGGTCGAACCTGAGCACGATCCGCACCCAGCCCGTTGAGGAATCGACGGAAGCCGTACCGGCCGTCGAACCAGCAGGAGTGGCAACAGCTACCGGGCCGGCGACCGCGCAACCGGCCAACACCGCGACCATCACGGCAGCAGACACTGCAGCCGCCGCACCCCGGCGGCGCAGGAAGGTTTTAACAAGTGGGTTCATGTCCACAAGGAAACCGGCGGGCCGGCAGGCGAGGAAGTCACTGGCTATGGGTGTACTGACAGCGGATCCCAGCCGCGGGATTGTCGCCGTACTGTCGAGTCATGGACAACCGAGTCGAGGTGCGGGAGTTCCTCACCTCCCGCCGCGCCAAGATCACCCCGCAACAGGCCGGGCTGCCCGTCTCCGGTAAGCGTCGCGTGCCGGGGCTACGACGCAGTGAGGTCGCTGCGTTGGCCGGGATGAGCGCGGAGTACTACGCCCAGCTCGAACGCGGCGCGCTGGCCGGCGTGTCCGTCGGTGTGCTCGATGCGCTCGCCCGCGCCCTGCAACTCGACGATGCCGAGCGTGTGCACCTGCTGCGGTTGGCCCAGGAGGCTGACGGCTCCAGCAGAATCCTCCGCCGCCCCCGGCCCAAGCAATGGAGCATCCGGCCCAGCCTGCAATGGACGCTGGACGCCATCACGACTGCGCCCGCGATCGTGGGAAACGACCGGCTGGACTTCCTCGCCGCCAACCAACTCGGCCGGGCGATGTACTCCGACCTGCTCCTGGACCCGAGCGCTCCGCGGAACTTCGCCCGACACATCTTCCTCGACTCGTCCGCCCGACGCTTCTACCCGAACTGGGACCAGGCCGCCGACCTAGGCGTCGCCAACCTGCGAACGGCGGCCGGGAAAGACCCCGACGACAAGCGCCTACACGAACTTGTCGGCGAGCTGTCCACCCGAAGCGAGGAGTTCCGCCGCCGCTGGCAAGCCCACGACGTCCGCACCCACGGCTCCGGTGTCAAACACTTCCACCATCACCTCGTCGGCGATCTCGAACTCGCCTACGAGAGCCTCGACCTCCGAGCCGAACCCGGACTCACCCTCACCGTCTACGCAGCAGAACCAGACTCCCCAACCGCCCACGCCATCAGCCTGCTCGGCTCATTGGCCGCTACCGAGACCGAGCAGAGTGGAATGAGG
>Ga0222622_10000831_pt1 | contig 12202 bp, 14 predicted proteins | sample PLM2_5_b1metaG_FD_177335 | JGI IMG/M metagenome (GOLD analysis project Ga0222622, IMG submission 177335) | Groundwater sediment microbial communities from an aquifer in East River, Colorado, USA - PLM2_5_b1 | ecosystem: Environmental > Terrestrial > Soil > Riparian zone | place: USA: East... | reverse complement strand
GGTCGAAGCTCCAGCAGCCGAGGCGCCGCCGGCGCCGGAGGCCAAGCCGTCTGCTCCAGCTCCAGCGCCTGCGATTGCGGCATCCGCTGCGCCGGATGCAGCTGTCGCCGACCGTCCCAAGGCCGCGCCGGCAGCGGCGCCACGGAGCCCGACGCCATCGGCACCAACCCCGCAGCTCACCACGCACTCGACGGCGGAGCGGCCTGACACCCGCGAGCGCCAGCGCCCCCAGCCAGTTGTTCCGGGAGCCCCGCGTCCGCGCCCGGTTGCGACCGGCGCGCCGTACGCTCCGCCGCGTCCAGTAGCTTCGGCTGCCCCGGGCGCCGGAACCGCCCCACCGCGTCGCGAGGAGCGTGGCGGTGGCGGTGGTGGTCGCGGAGAAGAACGCGGTGCACGCCGCGGCAAGAAGGGAAAGCGCGGAGTCGACCAGGAAGCGGTATCGGCGAACATCGGTAAGACGATGGCGTCTATGCGCGGACCGATCCGCCGTGGCGGAGCCCGACGCGCGGAAGACGGGACCTACCGCGAAGAGATGGCGGCCCAGAAGCAGGCGGAGGTCGAGCGCGAGAAGAAGACGGTTCGCGTCAACGAGTTCATCACCGTCAGCGAGCTGGCGCAGATCCTCAAGACGCCCGCCGTTCAAATCGTCGGGTTCGCCTTCAAGAACCTCGGCCTCATGGTCACGATCAACCAGCGTCTGGATTTCGATCAGATCGAGCTGATCGCTGGTGAGTTCGGGTTCCAGGCAGTCAAGGAAGAGGAATACGCTGCGGATCTGAAGACCAGCGCGGTTGCCGACGATACCGCGGAGCAGCTGGAGCCGCGTCCACCGGTCGTGACCATCATGGGTCACGTCGATCACGGCAAGACCTCGCTCCTCGATTACATCCGCAAGTCCAACGTCGTCGCCGGGGAGTCCGGCGGAATCACCCAGCACATCGGCGCCTACCACGTCGATCTGCCGGGTGGCAAGTCGATCACGTTCCTCGACACGCCCGGCCACGAGGCATTCACCGCCATGCGCGCTCGTGGTGCGCAGGTCACTGACATCGTGGTGCTCGTCGTCGCCTCGGACGACCAGGTGATGCCGCAGACGATCGAAGCGATCTCGCACGCCAAGAACGCGGGCGTCCCGATGATCGTTGCGATCAATAAGATCGACGTTCCCGGCGCGAATCCGGCGAAGGTCAAGCAGGATCTTCTTCAGCACGGAGTCGTGCTCGAGGAGTTCGGTGGCACCGTGCTGTCCAGCGAAGTGTCGGCGAAGAAGGGAACCAACGTTCAATCACTTCTGGATCAGATCCTGTTGCAGGCGGAGATCCTGGACTTGCGGGCGAATCCGAACCGGAGCGCCACCGGTGCGGTGATCGAAGCGCAGCTCGATCCGGGGAAGGGTCCGGTTGCGACGATGCTCGTCAGCAACGGGACTCTGCACGTCGGCGACGATTTCATTTGCGGCATGTACTCGGGCCGCGTGAGAGCGCTGCTCGACGAGCGCGGACGGAACGTGAAGGACGCGGGTCCGGCTATCCCGGTTCAGATCCTCGGAATCGGCGGCGTGCCGATGGCCGGCGATCAATTCGTCGTGGTCGAGGACGCCATGGAGTCGCGCGAGATCGCGCAGCGCCGTCAGCGGCTCGACCGTGAGGCCAAGAGTCGCCGCACCGCCAAGGGCGTCGTCTCGCTCGAAGACTTCATGTCCCAGACAGCGCCCGGACAAAAGCGCACGCTGCGCATCGTCATCAAAGCCGATCAGGGCGGACCGGCCGAGGCTCTGGCCGATTCTCTTGGCCAGCTTTCGAACGACGAAGTCTCGGTGGATGTCATCCATCGCGGCGTCGGCGCCATCACGGAGAGCGATATCCTGCTCGCCCGCGCGTCCGGTGCAATCATCGTGGGCTTCCACGTCAGACCCGATAACAACGCCCGCGCCGCAGCCGAGCGAGAGGGCGTGGATATCAAGCTGTACAAGATCATCTACGAAGCAGTGGAAGACGTTCGGTCAGCGCTCGAGGGAATGCTCCGGCCGGAAGAGCGCGAGACAGTGCTCGGCGAAGCCGAAGTGCGCGAGCTGTTCAAGGTGCCGCGCATGGGCGTCATCGCCGGATGCTCGGTGCGGAACGGCGTCATCAACCGCACCGGCCGCGTTCGGGTCATGCGCGACAGCGTCGAGATCTACGATGGGGCCATCGCGTCGCTCCGTCGCTTCAAGGATGACGTGAAGGAAGTGCGCGAAGGCTTCGAGTGCGGTATCGGCGTGGAGAATTTCAACGACATCAAGGTCGGCGATGTGCTCGAGTGCTACCGGAAGGAGCAGGTCGCCCGAACTCTGACTTCGGCGGCAGGGGCTTCTGCGTAACACACGTCGAGCGGATCGCGTCGCCGAAGCGATCCGCGTCGAGGTAGCGACCTTCCTCACAGAATCGGCCAAAGACCCGCGCATCGTGGGCTTCGTAACCGTGACCGGTGCGGAAGTGAGCCCGGACCTGCGGCACGCCCGCGTTTACGTGAGCGTGCTCGGGAGCGACTCCGAGAAGCAGGCCACCTTCGACGGCCTGGACAGCGTTGCATCCCACCTCCGCTCCCGTGTTGCGCGCGAGCTTCAGCTGCGGGTTGCGCCGGAGATCCAGTTCAAGGAAGACGACACCATCGCCCGTGCCGCTCGCATCGAGTCGTTGCTGGCGGATGTCAAACGGCAGGGCTCCACCCCGGCGCGTGGGCGAGACGAAGACTGATCGCTCGGCCCAGGACCGCTCGCCAATCCAGGGATTGCTTCTCGTCGACAAGCCCGGTGGCATGACGTCGCACGACGTCGTTCAGCACGTCAGGCGAATCTTGGGCGAGCGCAGCATTGGGCATCTCGGCACGCTCGACCCGTTCGCGACGGGGCTGTTGGTTCTCCTCATCGGCCGCGCGACCAGGCTCGCCACCTTCCTCGATACCGAGCCGAAGGTTTACGACGCGACGATAGGGTTCGGCGCCGAGACGGACACCGACGATCTGACGGGAACGGTGATTCGGACCGCGGACCCGCCGCGCGAGAGCGACGTGCGGTCCGCCGTGGAAAAGCTGACTGGAAAGATCTCGCAGGTGCCACCGGCCTATTCCGCCAAGAGTGTCGACGGAACGCGTGCGTACGACGCGGCTCGCCGCGGAGAGCCGCTCGATCTACCGGCAGTCGACGTCACTGTTCACAGCTGGGAGATCCGCGAGCTGAGTGGAGACACGCTATCCGCCGTCATCACCTGCAGCGGGGGTACCTATATCCGGGCCCTCGCCCGCGACCTCGGCCGCCTGGTTTCCTCGGCCGCGCACCTGACCTCGCTGCGCCGCACCCGCGTCGCGGAGTTCGATGTCCGGAACGCCGCCACACTGGACACTCTCAGTGCTGAACCAGCGCGCGTGAGACCGCTGCGGGTTGTGGCCGATGCATAGTCGCGTCGATCCCTCCGACGAGTCCGGCCTCCCTCCCTACGTCAAGGGAGCGGTGATCACGGTTGGTACCTTCGACGGCGTTCATCGGGGCCACCGGGACGTCGTCGAGCGACTGGTCGCTAGATCTCGCTCGCTCAAGATCCCCAGCGTCCTCGTCACGTTCGAGCCGCACCCGTTGGAGATCGTGAATCCGGCGGCTGCGCCCCAGCTCCTCACCACTCATTATGAGAAGCTCGAGGTGCTGACTGAGACGGGGATCGACTACGTCGCGGTCCTCCCGTTTACGTCGGAGCTCGCTGCGTTCTCAGCCGAGGACTTCGTCGAGCTCGTCCTCCGCCGCCGGTTTCGACTGCGCGAGCTGTTGATCGGTTACGATCATGGGTTCGGGCGCCAGCGCGCGGGGAACGTCGACGTGTTGCGCACCCTCGGCGAGCGCGATGGGTTCAAGGTAGAGGTAGTGGATGCCGTGGCGACTCCGGACGGGCATTCTGTATCGTCCACGTCCATCCGAAGGGCGGTAGCCGGTGGCGACCTCGACCGCGCCTGCGCCGGACTGGGGCGGCCCTATTCCGTGAGCGGCCGCGTCATCCAGGGTGCGCAGCGCGGACGGACAATTGGATTTCCGACCTTGAATCTCGGACCCCCGCCGGCGCGGAAGCTTCTGCCCCCCGAAGGTGTATACGCAGTGAGGGTTCAGACCCCGCGAGGGCCAGTTGGGGGAATGATGAACCTCGGACCGCGCCCTACATTCGGCGACGCCGCGATTTCTCTCGAGGCCCATCTCTTCGACACCAATGGAGATTTTTACGGAACGGATGTGCGGATCGATTTCGTCAAGCGTCTTCGCGAGACCCGCAAGTTTGCCTCGGCGGAACAGCTCAAGGCGCAGCTGCAGCACGACGAGCGCGATGCCAGAAACGCGTTGACTCTCTTCTAGCTTCCCGGTAACCTTACAGGCTGGTCTCCAAGTGCACCCTTTTCCCATGTCGGCAGCATGAGTCTGAAGTGGCGTATTGCAATCATTCTTGGTTTAATCGCAGCGTCCTTCTGGACGCTGTTTCCGCGCACGGTGGTCGAGCGCGTCAAGCGCAACGGTGAGTTCGTTTATGACACGGTCCGACGCGTTCCACTGAAGCGCGGACTGGATCTGCAGGGTGGGATGCACCTCGCCCTCGAGGTCGATGAGTCGAAAGGTGCGGTTGCCGACAAGAGCAAGGCGATCGACAACGCGCTCAAGGTCGTGCGAAACCGCATCGACGAATTTGGTGTCTCCGAGCCGCTGGTCCAGAAAGCCGGCAACGACCGGATCATCGTGGAGCTGCCCGGTATCGACGATCCTCAGCGAGCACAGGACGTCGTCCAGAAATCTGCGTTCCTCGAGTTCCAGATCACGGACGAAACCCAGGCCCTCGAGAAATCGCTGCCGCGACTGGACGCGCTGCTGAAAGGCAAGGCTGTGGCAGTCGCCGCAGCACCGGGTGCAAAAAAGGATACGAGCACTTCGAGTGCCGGTCTGCAGTCGTTGTTCACCGCGGATACATCGAAGAAGGCTGACAGCACCAAGACCGACAGCGCGGCAGCCGGCGGGACCGTCGGAGGCCCCGGAGCGTTCTCGAAGCTGGTGCAGCAGGGGCGGATGCCGGGCGAGTACTACGTAGCCCAGACCGATGTCGGAACGGTGACCCAATATCTGGCCATGCCCGACGTTGCCGCCGCTATGCCGCCAGGAAAAGTCCTGCGCTGGAGCAGCGACACCGTGTCACTCGGAGGCCGGATCTATCGGGCCCTTTACGTTCTCGACGCCAAGCCGATCATCACCGGTGAGTACCTCACCGACGCGAAGCCGAATACGTCTCCGACCGAAGGAAACCTCGTCCAGTTCACGATGAACAACGAAGGGGCGCGCCGCTTCCGCACTGAGACGGGACGACACATCAAGGACTACATGGCGATCGTCCTCGACCAGAGAGTGATGGGCCAACCGCCCATCATTCAAAGCGCGATCGGCGCGAATGGACAGATCACGATGGGCGGTAAGGATCTGCAGGCGGCGCAGGACTTGGCGCTCGTCCTTCGCGCGGGCTCTCTTCCTGTTCCACTCAAGGTCGCGGATGTGCGGGTCATCGGCGCCAGCCTTGGCCAGGACTCCATCCACAAGAGCATTGTCGCCGGAAGTATCGCGGTTGCTCTCGTCGTAATCATCATGCTGGGTTACTACCGCTTCTCTGGCGCGCTCGCCGTTGCCGCGCTCGGTCTTTACATCCTGTATACACTGGCGGCGCTCGCCGGATTCCAGGCTGTCCTCACCCTGCCGGGACTCGCGGGCTTTGTGCTTTCCATCGGAATAGCAGTCGACGCGAACGTACTGATCTTCGAGCGAATACGCGAAGAGCTTGCTCACGGCAAAACGGTTCGGACCGCGATCGATGAAGGTTTCCGTCACGCCATGAGCGCGATCGTCGATTCCAACGTTTCAACCGCGCTTACGGCGGCGGTTCTCTATCAGTACGGCACCGGACCCGTTCGCGGCTTCGCCGTCACGCTTCTCGCCGGTATCGCCGCCTCGATGATCACCTCGATCTTCGTGGTACGGACTTTCTACATGATCTGGCTCAATCGCTCGCGCGATGCCCAGACAAGCCTGAGCATCTGATGCTTCGAATTCTTCACGACACCAACTACGACTTCATCCGCTGGTGGAAGGTGATGGCGGCGATCACGATCGCCTTCATCGTACTGGGACTCGGGTCGCTCGCCATCAAGCCTCTCAATCTCAGCATCGAGTTCACCGGCGGCACGTTGATGCAGCTCGAGTTCACCCAACCGCCGGATGTCGGTCAGATCCGGTCTACGCTGGACGCGGCGGGAGTTCACGGGGCGGAGATCCAGCAGTTCGGGACGAACCGCGAGTTCACGGTGAGGGCGCAGGAAGCGGCTCAGGTCGCCGCCCAATCGAAGGGCGCCGAGAACATTGCTACCACGATCGCGAGGGTGCTGAAACAGAAGTTCGGTGAGAACAATCTGAGGGTTGTTCGAACTGAAGCCGTCGGCCCCCGCGTAGGAGAGGAGCTCAAGCGCGGCGCGATCATCGCAATCCTGTTGTCGTTCCTGATTACCCTCGTGTACCTGTCGATCCGGTTCGAGTGGCGTTTCGCTCTGGCAGCTGTGATCGCGACGAGCCACGACGTATTCACCACGATCGCGTTCCTGAAACTGATGCATCTCGAGATCTCTTTGACGGTGGTAGCCGGACTATTGACCGTGCTCGGATACTCGCTGAACGACACTATCATCATCTTCGACAGAGTACGCGAGAACTTGCGGAAGGGCAGGAAAGAGACTCTCTACGAAACACTGAATCGCTCGATCAACGAGACGCTGCCGCGCTCGATCCTGACGCACGCTACCGTTCTCGCTGCGACGCTGTCACTGCTCATCTTTGCGGGTGAGGTGATCCGGCCGTTCGCCTGGGTCATGGCGTTCGGAGTCATCACCGGAACCTTCAGCTCTATTTACGTAGCAGCTCCAGTGCTGCTCTGGATCGAACGCAAATGGCCTCGCCAGACGGGCTCACGGCAAAAAACTTCATCGACAGCCACGCCCACCTCGCAGACCCGGCGTTCGACGGCGACCGCGACGCGGTAATCTCCCGCGCCCGGGATGCGGGCGCGGCGGCTATCGTCTGCATCGGGGAGTCGCTCGAGATGGCGGTTCTCGCGGCAGCATGCGCCACCAAATACCCGGACTTCGTCTTCGCGACTGCCGGTATTCATCCCCATGACGCGGCTGGATTCGACGAGAAGCGCGATATCCCGAGACTTCGCGAGCTTCTTCGCAGCGCCGTCGCGGTCGGAGAGTGCGGGCTCGACTACCACTACGACAATTCCCCGCGAGAAGCCCAGCGCGCGGCGTTTGCCGCCCAGATAGCGGTCGCCGCCGAAATGCAAATGCCCATTGTTGTTCACACCCGAGATGCGGAAGACGATACTCGATCGCTTCTCAGAGAGGCTCAAGAGGCTCGGGTCCTCGGTGTGATGCACTGCTACACAGGGTCACATGCGCTGGCGGAGTTCGCGCTCGCCGCCGGGTGGTATGTGTCGTTCAGCGGGATCGTCACCTTCAACAAGTGGGCAGACGACGATCTCGTCAGAATGATCCCAACAGACCGTCTGCTGGTGGAATCCGATTCGCCGTATCTCGCGCCCGTGCCATTCAGGGGAAAGCGGAACGAGCCGGCCTGGGTCTCCTACACTCTGGCCAGGGTCGCGGCTGCACGGGGCGATGATCCTTCCGAGCTTGCTCGCGCCACCACGGCGAACGCGCAGCACCTTTTCGGTCTGGCCCTGCAAGGCGCATAGTGTGTAACATTCGCGCTTCACGTGAACTTCGCCTGCCACCATGGGCATCCGCCCGGAGCATTGAATGCCATTGAAGCAGATCAGCACCCCCCACGCCCCAGCGGCCATCGGCCCTTATTCCCAGGGAATCGTGGTGAACGGATTCCTTTTCACCGCTGGTCAGATCGCGCTTGACCCCGCGACCGGAAAAATCGTCGACGGAGGTATCGTCGAACAGACGGAGCGCGTGATGCAGAACCTCGAGCAGGTTCTCAAAGCCGCGGGCGTCTCGTGGAGCGAAGTCGTCAAGACCACTGTGTACCTGCACGACCTCTCGGCCTTTCCGACTGTCAACGAGATCTACGGCAAATGGCTCGGTGATGCCCGCCCGGCCCGGTCAACCGTGCAGGTTCCGGGACTTCCACGCGGGGCACTCGTCGAAATCGACGCCGTCGCGGTCGTGGCATCGAAGTAGGCAGCGGCTGAAAGCATGAGTACCTCAAAAACGCGCGAGGAGTTGTTCCGCCTCACTGAATTCGCGCGTTGCGCCGGTTGAGCGTCAAAAATGGGTCCGGGTGACCTGTCCCGCGCGCTGGCCGCGCTTCCAACAAAAACAGATCCGCGATTGCTGGTCGGACGAGAGACGTTCGACGACGCGGGGGTGTTTCGCGTGTCCGACGATTTCGCGCTAGTCCAGACCGTGGATTTTTTCGCGCCGATCGTCGACGATCCATTCGACTTCGGGCAGATCGCCGCCGCCAACGCGCTGTCCGACGTCTATGCGATGGGAGGTCAACCGCTCACCGCGCTCAACATTGTCGCATTCCCGACCAGCGAATTGCCGTTGGACGTGCTGACACAGATTCTGGCTGGAGGCCAGGAGAAAGTTCACGAAGCAGGCGCGCTCATTGTGGGTGGTCACACAATTGTCGACACCGAGCTCAAGTACGGGTTGGCGGTCACCGGTCGCGCCCATCCGAACTTCCTGCTGACCAACGCCGGAGCTGTGCCCGGAGATCGCCTCATTCTTACGAAGCCGATCGGCAACGGCATCCTCGCCACCGCTGCGAAGCGTGGAAAGCTTTCCGCCGACGCGCAACGCCCGATGCTCGAGGCGATGAAGGCACTGAACGGAGTCGCGAGCCGGGCGGCGCTCGCGGTGAGCGCGCGGTGCGCGACCGACATCACTGGCTTTGGCCTGCTCGGGCACATGTCTCATATTGCCCGCGCCAGCAAGGTGACGCTTCGCGTGGACCTCGAGTCGATCCCTGTCTTCGACGGAGTTCGCGAAGCTGTGAGGGCGGGTTCGACCACCGACGGTGCAAAGAGAAACGCGGAGTACCTGAAAGACTTTGTCGCCTGGAAGAAAGGGACTGACGAGGACCGCGCCATCCTCTACGATCCCCAGACTTCGGGCGGGCTGTTGGTCTGCCTCAGTCCAAACAGCGCTGCTAACTATCTTTCACGCGTGAGCGGAGCGGTGGTCATCGGCGAGGTCATCGAACGGGGAGAAGTTGCGATCGAGGTCCAGTGAGACGTGTGGGGGTGGATGGGGCCTGGTGGCTTCCGTGATCTTCAAAATCACTGTGACCCTACTTCGTAGGGTCGGGTGGGTTCGATTCCCACACTCTCCCGCCACGTCGCTGGTACGAGCTCTCCTCTGCGTTGCGCTGTTTTGTCCGCAGTCCGCGTTCGCGCAACAACGGGACAGCGCTCGCGCCGGAGTACCGCCCGCAACGCAGCAGGCAGCGCAGGCGCAGCGCCGGGACACGACTCCCCGTCCGCCGATGACGCCGCGCCGAGCCTTCCTCTCTTCGCTCCTGCTGCCGGGCTACGCGCAGACAGTGTTCGGCCGGGATAAGGCGGCCATGCTCTTTACCGTTATCGAGATCGGCTCGATTGCCATGGCGCGGAAGGCTGCGCTCGATCTCGCCGAGGCGAAAGGGCTGCCGCACGACAGCGTTGTAGCGACTTACAAAATCGATCCGGCCACTGGCCTTGCGCAGCTGGATCCCAAGACCGGGCTCCCGATTCCGGACACATGGGAGACGAGTCGCTTCACGCCAGATCGCATCAAGGCCCGCCGAACACACTACGAGGACTGGATCGCGGCAATCGTGTTCAACCACCTCTTCGCCGGAGCCGACGCATACGTCGCCGCGAACCTGTGGGATTTCCGGACCAACATCGGCGTCGTCGCGACACCGCGTTCTGCCGGCATTTACGCGAGCCTCCGATTGCGATGACGAATACGGCCCCGATAGGAGTGTTCGATTCCGGCATGGGCGGCCTCACCGTGGTTCGCGAGATGATCAGGCAGCTTCCCCACGAGAGCATCATCTATTACGGTGACACCGCGCGAGTTCCCTACGGGCCTAAGAGCCCGGATACGATTCTGCGCTATAGTCGGGAGATTACCGCGTACCTGCAGGGCGAAGGCGTGAAGGCTGTGGTCATCGCGTGCAATACTGCTACCGCGCACGCGCTCCCGGCGCTCCGCCGCGAATTCGACATGCCGGTCGTCGGCGTTATCCGGCCAGGCGCGCGCGCGGCTGCCGAGGCGACGAAGACAAAACGGGTGGGCGTAATCGGTACGGCCGGGACGATCAAGTCGCGCGCGTACGAGAAGGAAATCCTGAAGCTTCTCCCCGATGCGCAGGTTACAGTGCAGGCGTGCGCGCTGTTCGTACCGCTCGTCGAGGAGGGGTGGGTCGACACAGAGCCCGCCCGCGCGATCGCGCGCAACTACCTGGCTCCGTTTGTCTCTGCGGAAATCGACACTCTGGTGCTCGGCTGCACCCACTATCCGCTCATGAAAACGGTGATCGGGAATGTCGTCGGTCGCGAGGTGAGATTGATCGACAGCGCTTACGAAACGGCACGCGAGACGGCGGCGGTCCTGACTGCGAACGCGCTCGAGAACACATCGCCGAACGAAGCGCGCTACCGCTTCATCGCATCCGACGCACCCGACACCTTTCTCGGTCTGGGCCAGGTCTTCCTGGGGTCACCGATAGAGCGAGTCGAGACACACACCCTCGGCTGAGCCATCCGCACGGCGAAGCTCGATCGCTTCATCCGTCAGCCTGAGATACGTGGGAGCGTCGAGCCACGAGCCGGCGTTGGCGAAAATCCTCCCGTTGTCCATTTTCTCCAGAGCCGCAACGTGGGAGTGGCCGTAGACCAGGAGATCGAGGTCGGTCTTTTCCAGTTCCCGCTTGGCGTATTCGCGCAGGCCTCTCCCTTCGTCTCGCGCGCGATAAGTACGACTCGCGTTCGAGCTCCCCTGCGCCAGCCTGCTCGCCCAGTCGGGGTGCAGCAGCGTTCGAAATGCCTTGATCGCCAGCGAGTTGCGCATGATCGGCCGAATCAAGCGGTAGCCGCGATCCTCACGATCTCTCAGGCCGTCGCCGTGCTCGATCCGCGATTTCCAACCCGCGATCGATCCTTCCCAAGGCCCGACGTTATACGATACTCCGACATCCTCCTGAAGTACCTCGCCGCCCCAGCAGTCGTGGTTGCCGGCAACCCAGAGTATCTCGACTCCCGCGTCGCTCAGCTCCGCGAGCGCGGCAAGCGTGCGAAAGCTGCGGCGCGGAATCACCGTCTTCCACTCGAACCAGAAATCGAACAGGTCGCCATTGATGATCAGCGACTTCGCCTCTCCACTCAATCCGCGAAGAAACGAAACGAACGATCGCTCGATCTGCGGGCTGGCCACGCCCAGGTGCGCGTCCGACACGATATAGCACGGGGCCTCTAGCACGGACTGAATTTAGCGGCTCTGCACGGGGATCGTTAGAAAAAGTCAACATAGAACTGTGTCGTTCTAAGTTGTAGTTTCCCCCCACCCATGGCACCCCATTCAAAAAGTGGGACCGCTCACACTGTCGATTTCCGGGTCAGGTACGCCGAGACCGATCAGATGCAGGTGGTGTATCACTCCAACTATCTGATCTGGTGCGAGATCGGCCGTACTGAGTTCATTCGGGCATTGGGAACTCCGTACGCGGAGCTGGAGAGACAGAACGTGACGCTCGCCGTCGTCGAGGCGAGCATGCGCTTTCACTCCGCGGCTCGCTACGATAATCTGATCCGTGTCACCACCAGAATCACCGACGTGAGGTCGCGCACGCTGACGTTCGATTATGTCATCACCAATGCTGAAACCGGCGAGAAGTTCGTGACGGCTTCGACCAAGCTTGCATCGCTGACGCGGGACTCTCGACTGACGACGTTGCCTGAACCCCTTCGCAAGGTACTTCAGAATGCAGTTTCGTAAGCCGTACTCGCTGGTCGTGCTCTCGCTGTTGATCTCGTTGATGCCCGGCGCCGTCTACGGTCAGCGGCTGCCGGCGGGAATCGGTGACCGCGAAGTGAATCTGTACGCGCGCCTCCTGGCGATGGCTGACACACGTCAGCTGGACACC
>Ga0222622_10000828_pt1 | contig 12225 bp, 10 predicted proteins | sample PLM2_5_b1metaG_FD_177335 | JGI IMG/M metagenome (GOLD analysis project Ga0222622, IMG submission 177335) | Groundwater sediment microbial communities from an aquifer in East River, Colorado, USA - PLM2_5_b1 | ecosystem: Environmental > Terrestrial > Soil > Riparian zone | place: USA: East... | reverse complement strand
GATTACCCACGTGTTACTCACCCGTTCGCCGCTGTCCCCAGCCCCGAAGGACTGGTTCTCGCTCGACTTGCATGTGTTAAGCGCGCCGCCAGCGTTCGTCCTGAGCCAGGATCAAACTCTCCGTGAAAGATCGTTGCATTCAGTCCGAAGACTGGTTGCTGACCTTGTGGATGAGCTTGAGCTCAAAGTCCCCTCGTAGAGAGGAGACGGGTTCATTTAGACCTCGACCACGCCGAAGCGCTGCCGAGGGTCTCGACGTATCACGCTGTTGAGTTTTCAAAGACCGCGCCCCGGGGCTACCCACGAAAAAGGCCTCCCGCGCGGAGGCCTCCAGAAGTCGATACCACCGTATCAGCTTCGCTCGAAGGCTTCTCCAGTTGTCTCGCGGGTGGACTCTTACGTGCGCAGCCGTTTCCGGCAGCCGACGCATGATAGCAACGATCGACCCAGCGTCAAGAAGCCCGAAGCCTAATGAATTGCCGCTTCCCCGCCTGCAGAAGCGCCCCGTCGAGAGCATCCCTGGGTACGTCCAGGTTCGTTGCCGGCTCGCCGTTCACCTTCACCCCGCCCTGGGCGATGAGACGACGCGCTTCGCTCGTCGACTGAATGTCGAGAAGCTCGACGAGCAGAGCAGGGAGATGGATGGGGTCTCCGTCGGGAATCGCCGCCTCGCGCACCTCGTCCGGCGCCTGCCCTTCGCGCACGACGCGCGTGAAGTGGGCCTCGGCCGCGGCGGCCGCCTCCTCCCCGTGCGAACGCCCGACGATGAAGCGCGCGAGCGCGAGCTTCGCCTCCAGCGGATCGAGCTCCGAGGGGTCCACCGGCGACTCCATGACGAGCCGGTAGTACTCGGGCAGCGCCTCGTCGGAGATCCGCATCGTCTTCCCGAACTGCTCCTCGGGCGGCTCGGCGAGCCCGATGTAGTTCCCGAGCGACGCGCTCATCTTGCGCCCGTCGGTCCCCCTGAGGAGCGGCGTCGTGAGCGCGACCTGCGGCTCGAGCCCGTAGGCCTGCATGACGTCGCGGCCGGCGAGCAGGTTGTAGAGCTGATCGGTGCCGCCGAGCTCGACATCGGCCTCGATCGCGACCGAGTCGTAGGCCTGCATGAATGGATAGAGGAGCTCGGAGACCGAGATCGGCGTCTTCGCGGCGAAGCGCTGCTCGAAGTCGTCGCGCTCGAGGAGGCGGGCGACCGTGATCGTGCGCGTCAGGCGGACGACCTCCGCGAAGTCGAGCTTCGAGAGCCATTCGCCGTTGAACCGGACCTCGGTCTTCTCGGGATCGATGATGTGCGAGGCCTGCTCGAAGTAGCGCTTCGCGTTCGAATCGATCTCCTCGTCCGAGAGCACCGGCCTCTCCGTCGAACGGCCCGACGGATCTCCGATCCGCCCTGTGTAGTCGCCGACGATCAGCACTCCGGTGTGGCCAGCGCGCTGGAAGGCGGCCATGCGCTGCAGCGGGATTGCGTGGCCGACGTGGATGTCGGGCGCGGTCGGGTCGATCCCGAGCTTCACGCGGAGCGGGCGCCCGAGCGCGAGCTTGCGTTCGAGCTCGCCCTCGGGAAGGACGTCGACCGCGTTCCGGGTCAGCTCGTCGATTCGGGCCGCCATGGGCGGCGATTCTACGCAGCCTCAGAAGGCGTACGGGACGAGGCTCCACGCCGCCGTCGCGTACCAGATCGCGAAAGCCAGGCTCAGCGCACCGAGGGCGGGCGCCACAATGCCGAAGGCGGCGTTGACGGGGCGGGACACGAGAGCCCAGCCGAACCCGGTCGAGACGAGGCACATCGAGACTGCGGTAAAGACCGCCAGCAGTGCGAGCGCGACCACGGCGAGGGCGCTCGAGCGCACCGAGGCGAGCACGAGCACGGCGACGCCTCCGCTCCCGCCCATCCCGTGCACGAGACCGATCCCGAAGGCGCCGAGGCGAGTGCGCGCGGGGACGTGCACGTGCGTGTCGTCCCCGTGAGGATGGAACGCCCCGCGGCGCCAGCGGACGATCAAGCGCACGGCCAGGTAGGCGATCACGACCCCGATCGCGGTCTCGGCGGCTTGCTCCACGCGCTGCGGGAGGTAGCGGTTGAGGAGCAGGATCGGGAGTCCGAACCCGAACAGCGTTGTCGCATGGCCCGCTCCCCACGCGAGGCCGAGCTCGCCCGAGCGCCTCGCTACCCGCTCTCTGCTGCCTGCCACGAGCGTCGTCACTGCGGCGAGGTGGTCGGGGTCGGTCGCGTGGCGAAGTCCGAGGAGCACGGCGACGAGCACCACCAGGCCGAGCGACGTCCCGTCGGAGAGGCCAGCGATCCAGCCGTCCAGCATCACAGGACCCCCGGCAGCGCGCGGCTCGTCATGGCGATCCCGAGCCCGAGAATCAGCAACGCGCTCGCGGCCGGGAGGGCCCGGACGATCCACCCGTCGAAGGTGGCCCGGCGCATGAAGCGCCTGGCGCTGACGGCCACCAGCCCGACGGCGGTCATCGCGCCCGCGAGCCCGGCACTGAACGCGAGGATCAGGACGAGCCCGTAGCCCACGCGGTGCAGCGAGATGGCCGCGAGCAGGACGACGAGAGCCGTCGGGCAGGGAAGGAGCCCGCCCGAGATTCCAACGGCGACCAGGTCGCGGAGGCTCCGCTCCCCGTGATCGTGGTGGTGATGGTGATCGTGCGCGTGCCGCCGGCGAAGGCGCGCCCTCAGGACGCTGACGCCGACGCCGACGACGAGCAGCGCCGAGGCGAGGTTGAGCCACGGATACAGCTGCTCGGGGACGATGAACTCCGAGAGCGCGAGCGTGACAAGCCCGAGCGCGAAGACCCCGGCGGTGTGCGTGACCGTCACGATCAGGCCGAGGAGAAGGGCATGCCTCGGAGTGCCGCGCGTGCCGACGAGGTACGCCGCCACCATCGCCTTCCCGTGCCCGGGGCTGAGGGCGTGCGCCGCGCCCCAGAAGGCGGCGATCAAGAGGGAGAGCAGGACGACGCCGACACCGACGTCGCCGCGTGCGATCAGCGACTCGAACGAGCCCGACGAGTGCTCGGGTGCGGTCGAGTCGCCCAGGCCCGGCGGACTGCCCGGTCCGGCCCCGAGCTCGAACCGCGCCGTCGCCGAGCTGATGTCGAGCGGCGAGCGCAGGAGATCCTGCGGATAGGCCCGAAGCTCGTCGCTCGTGCTCTCGGCAGGGACGTCCGAGGCGACGATGCGTGCGCCGGTGGTCGCGCGGACCACGATCTCACGCCAGCCGATCCGCTCGGCGAAGTTCGTATCGTGGAACACAAGGCTGGTTGGCGCGCCCGGGTCGAGAACGCGGTAGACGGCTTCGAAGCGAAGCGTCGGCAGGCCCCCCGCCCCGGGCCGCTCTGAGACCTTGTGTTCTACCGGCACGAGTTGCACCCGGCGTCCGTCGAGCTCGAGGTCGAGCCGCGCCGCGACCACCGAGTCGAAGCCGGCGGCACGCACGCGGCCTCCCTCCTGCACCGTTGGGATCTCGGCGAGGTCGAGGACGTAGTGGACGAAGACGTCGCGTCCGGAGAGCTCGACGGCCGCGAACCGGTTGACCGTGAAGTTGCCGAGTGGGTGTGCCGAGGCCGAGGCGGGCGCAAGGAGCGCCGCAACGGCCAGGAGCGCGGCGAGGAGGATCTTCATCGGAGCGCGTCCTTCGCCACGGGAACGTAGAGAAGCGAGAAGTGCGGGTTGATCCCGAACGCCCGCCGGAGCGAGGCGCGGCCCGCGGCTTCGCGACCGAGGCAGAGCTCGATTATGCCGCGGTGAAAGATCTTCAGAGCGTCGCGGGTACCGAGCCTGAGGGCGCGGCGGGAGTGCACGAGAGCCGCGCCACAGCGGCCGTTCTTATAGAGCGCCCAGGCGAGGACGTCGTCGCCCTCGATGCTCTTCCGCTCGCGGTATGCATCTCGCGCGCGCGAGAGAGCGGCTGCAACATCCCGTCCGTGGTCGAGGTCGAAGAGCGCAGTCTCGAGCTCGGTACGCACGCCGTTGGCGCGGAGGAGTCGCTCAGTCGCCTCAACCACGGCATACGCGCGCTCGCCGTCGGCCGGACGGCCCGCGATCCGAAGCACATCGCCGAGCGCAGCTTCGTATTGCGGCAGCGGGAGCTTCGCGACCGCCCGCTTGTAGAGACGGGCTGCGGTGTCGTACCGTCCACGCGCGGCGGCCACCCTGCCGAGGGCAGCCTGGGCGTGGACGTAGCCCGGGAAGCGAGCGAGCGCCTGTCGGTAACTGCGCTCGGCCGGCGCGAGGCGGCCGGTATCGAAGTAGAGGTTCCCGAGCTGGACCAGCGACCAGGCAGCGGGCTCTCCGGTCCCGGCCCCGGCCTTGACGGCGAGCCTCATGGCCGCGATCGCGTCGGCCGGCCGGCCGAGCAGCTCGCGGGCGTAGGAGACCCGCGAATAGGAGGCAAGCGCAGGCCTGAGCGCCGCCATGCGGTCGAAGCCCGCAAAGGCCTGGCGGTAGCGGCCGAGCTCGACGAGGGCATCGCCGAGAACGCCGTAGGCCTCGGCGCTCCGCGGATTGAGACGGATCGCCTGCTCGGCGAGCCCCCGGGCATCCTCGAAGCGGTGGCGCGACGCGGCCAGCGCAGCGAGGCCGGTCACGGTCAGGTAGCTCCTCGGAGCTATCGCGAGCGAGCGGCGCAGCGCCTCCTCCGAGCGGGGGTAGTAGCTCGGGTCGCCGGTCTCGCGGGCGCGCTGCTGGTAGGCGAGGCCGAGGAGCGTGAAGGCCTGGGAGTCGGCGTGTCCCGACACCCGCTGCTCCAGCTCGGCGACGTAGGCCGCCGTGTCGCCCGGAGGGGCGAACCCACCGAGCAGCTGTTCGGCCGCCGCCGGTCGTGGGCTCTCGGTGGTGCCCTCGGCGCGATTCCCACCGAGCACGCCGCCGAAGAGAGCGGCGGCTGCGGCGACGCCGAGCGCTGCGAGAACCAACGAAGTCTTCTTCCTCATCGCTCCCCTCTCCAGTGAGGAAGGGGCCCGCCTCCAACGGGCAGGCCCCTTCCGCTCGTCGTTCTAGGGACCGCCCATTGGCGTGGGCGGAACCGCTTCGTAGCCCGAGAAGGGCGTCGCGATGTACGGGAAGTCAGCGCGAAACATGCGGTCGTTCGCGTCGACTCCATCGCCGAGCAGGTTGTTCGGGCTCCGGTTCGGCAGCCCGAGCAGCCCGTGCAGGAAGCTGCCGTACCCCTCGGCGAACGCGCGCAGGTCGATGTCGACGACGTCGTCCTCGAGTCGTCGCCCGTTCGGGAACCCCGCGAGGTCGCCGGAGAGGACGCCCAGCCGGTTGCCGTGGCCAACGGCCGCGGTTGGCGCGATGCCCGTGTTCAAGCGAAGCAGGTCGGCCTTAGTCGAGCCTGTGAAATTCAGGCCCGGCACCCCGGTGAGCAGGATGGCAACGAGGTCGTCACGTCCGCTCTCGCTCGCGTTGTCGAGAGCGGAGTAGAGCCCGTTTTCGAGCTTCGTCACCTCGGGCGAGCGGTAGAAACGGAGGAACTGAGCGTCGTCGGAAGGATCCTTCGTGTTCCAGAGATCCTTCTTCCCGCGGGGAATGACTACCTCGTTGATCAGAGGCTCACCGAGTCGCGAGATCTGCACCCAGTCCGATTCGTTGCGCACGCCACCGTCGTCCTTGAGGACCCGAACCTTCTGACGGCTCGCCGTCGCGTATACGCCGATGACAGCCTTCGGATTGTCAGCGGCGTGAAGCTCGTGATCCCTGGTCAGGCGCTTGATCGGCACCTGCAGGACGATGGAGTGTGTGTTGTAGCCACCGACGCCGTCCACTCCCGCCCCATCGGGAAGCGGAATCGCGTGCAGGGAGTTGAACGGCCGGAGGCCGGCCAGGTCGAAGATCGACCCGAGATCGACGTAGAACGGATCGTCGCGCTGCCCGGCGAAGACCTTCGTACCTCCCGGAAGGGAGGCGATCGCCGCCGCGGCGAGGGCGTCGTAGCCCGGCGTCGAGCGCGGCCCGATGTTGACGGGCGGTACCGGGATGTTCGTCCCGAGCACCTCCGAGCCGTTCTTGCTGATGCGCGTGACCGAATAGGTCTGGCGGACGTTCCAGTCCGCGTCGCTCAACGTGTTAATCGGCCCGGTGTTGTAGAGGAAGGTGTTCGGGTTGCCGGTCGTCGTGTGGAAACGGAACCGGTAGGTGACGTCTTCCTCGCCGTCACCGTTGTTGTCCACCTTGATCTCGTAGCGGACGTCGTCACCGAAGCTCGCGAAGTTGGGCCCGCCAGCAGGCTGCTCGAGCGGGATGTAGTTCGCGATGATCGTGACGGTGTTGGGGGCGTCGGGGCTCACGAACGCGTAGAGGTCCGTGTTGTCCGCCGCCGGATCGTTCGAGATGAGTGGCGCTTCACGATGGCTGGAAGCGCGGCTCGCCTCCGGCGCAGGGCCGCGCACGAGCGCGACGGCCACGGCGGCGGCGACCGCGAGAACCACCAGGAGCGCAAGAGCGATCCTTCTCATTCCTCTCCTCCTTGGGGGATTGCGCCGCGTATTCGCCGGCCGTCCGAAATCGGTTCGGTAAACCGGACCGGCGGCCGGGCCGAATGAGCACGATGGCGCTGTTAGCGTTGAATCGATCCCCCGTGCGCAAACGCACCGGACCAGAGCGAGACCTTGCGCACCTCTCGGACGAGGCGCTGGTCGCCCTTCTCGCCCGCGGCGACGACGGAGCCCTCGCCGAGCTTTACGACCGCTTCGGGGCTGTCGCATACGGTCTGGCGATCCGCATTGTCCGGGACGCGACGCTCGCAGAGGACGCGGTGCAGGAGGCCTTCCTCACCGTCTGGCGGACGGCCTCGCGCTTCGTCGCCGAGCGCGCGAAGGCTCGCACGTGGATCCTGACCCCGGTGCACCGCCGCGCCGTCGATCTCGTCCGCCGCGAGCAGTCGCGCAGGACGGAGCCGCTGAAGGAGCAGCCCGAGGCGCCGGGACGCACCGCGGACGAGGAGGCCTGGCTCCGCCTCGAGCGCGCACGCGTGCAGGAGGCGCTCAAGCGGCTGCCCGACCAGCAACGCGAGGCGATCGAGCTCGCCTACTACGGCGGCTTCACCCAGTCCGAGCTCGCCGACCGCCTCGGCGAGCCCCTCGGCACCGTAAAGAGCAGAATGTTCACGGGCCTGAGCCGGCTCCGGGAGCTACTCGAGGAGCCGGGACACGAAGAGGAACGATGGAACGCACCGGAATTCACGAGCTGAGCGCCGCCTACGCGCTCGACGCGCTCAGCGCGGACGAGCGGCAGGAGTTCGAGGAGCATCTCGCCCACTGCAACGAGTGCCGCGAGACGGTGGCCGCGTTCCACGACACCGCGGCCGCGCTCGCCCATGGAGTCGAGGCGAAGCAGCCGCCGCCGGCGCTTCGTGAGCGGATCCTCGACGAAGCCCGCGGCGAGCGTCAGAACGTCGTGCCCCTCCGCCCCCGCTGGGCGTTCCGGGCGACCAGTGCGGTCGCGGCGGTCGCGGCCGTGGCGGCGATCGCCTTTGGGATCTGGGCCACCACGCTGCACAACCAGCTGGGCGAGCGGCCGCAGGCGTTCAGCTTGACGGGCGCCGAGGGGCAGCTCGTAGTCACACAGGAGGGGAACGGTGCGCTGATCGTCAAGGACCTCGCACCCGCGCCAGCCGGCAAGACCTACGAGGCCTGGGTGATCGAGGGCGGGACCCCGAAGCCCGCAGGCGTCTTCGCCGGCGGCGGCGAGCAGACGTCCTTCGCCCTCACACGCACGATTCCCGACGGCGCGACGGTCGCGGTGACCATCGAGCCGGCGGGCGGAACCGACGCGCCGACGGGCGACGTCCAGTTCAGCGCCGCCGGGGCGTAGCGCGAAGCTAGAATCGACCGCTGCGTGCTGTTCCGCCGACGCAGCCAAACGCCGAAGCGGCGCAGGATCCGCAAGCTGAGATTTCTGGCGCTCGTTTCCGTCCTCGGATTCGTCGCGCTCGTCTCCTTCGCGTACGGGCTGGTGAGCGCGATCGCCAGCGACGTCGCGGCCCTCGAGCCCTCGACGAGCAAGCGCCCGCAGCAGCTCGGCTACATCTACGCGTCCGACGGCAAGACGGTCCTCGCCACGCTCCGCGGGGACGAGAGCAGGATCGTCGTCGGGAGCGACGACATCTCGCCGATCATGAAGCAGGCGATCGTCGCCGTGGAGGACCGCCGCTTTTGGGAGCACCGCGGCATCGACTACCGGGGCATCGTCCGCGCGGTCTGGGCCGACATCCGCCACAAGGAGATCGTCGAGGGCGGCTCGACGATCACGCAGCAGTTCGTCAAGAACGCCTACACCCATCAGGAGCGAACGATCAGCCGCAAGCTGAAGGAGGCCGCGCTCGCCTGGCAGCTCGAGCGCCGGTGGTCAAAGGATCGGATCCTCACCGCCTACCTGAACACGATCTACTTCGGAAACGGCGCCTACGGGATCGAGATGGCCGCGCGCGTCTACTTCCACGAGCACGCGCGCGACCTGACGCTGGCGCAGGCGGCGCTCCTCGCGGGGTTGCCGGCCAGCCCGGGAGCGTATGACCCGGCCTCCAATCCGAAGGCCGCCGAGCAGCGCAGGCGCACGGTGCTCCAGCTCATGCTCCAGCAGGGGCTCATCACGATCCAGGAAGAGCTCGCGGCCGACGCCAAGCGCCTTCCGGATCCCGACAAGATCCAGCTGCCGGTCTCGGCCGGCCACCAAGGCTACTTCGCCGAGTACGTCAAGCAGCAGCTCGTCCCCTACTACGGCTCCGGCAAGGTCTTCGGCGGCGGGCTCAAGGTCTACACGTCCATTGACCTGAACCTCCAGCACCTCGCCTCCGAGGCGATCAACGAGTGGCTGCCCGACACGCACGGCCCGGCCGCGTCGCTCGTGGCGATCGACCCGCGCGACGGCCGCGTCCTTGCGATGGTGGGCGGCCGGAGCTACCGCAAGAGCCAGTTCAACCTCGCGGTGCAGGGCGAGCGCCAACCTGGCTCATCCTTCAAGCCGTTCGTGCTCGCGACCGCCCTCGACGAGGGGATCTCGCCACAGACCCAGTTCACGTCCCAGCCGACGGTCATCAATATCGGGGACAAGCTCTGGTCGGTGCACAACTACGAGAACTCCTATCTGGGCACGATCGACCTCACCGACGCGACGACCTACTCCGACAACTCCGTCTACGCCCAGCTCACCGCGCAGGTCGGCCCGGGGAACGTGGCTTCGATGGCGAGGCGCCTCGGCATCCATAGCCCGCTCAACGACTACTTCGCCATCGGGCTCGGCGCTGAGGCCGTGAACCCGCTCGAGATGGCGCGGGCGTTCTCAACCTTCGCGCACGACGGCGTGCGCGTGGACGGCTCGATCCTCGGGGACGTGCCGCGCGCCGTCACGAAGGTCGTGGACGGGAACCGCGTGGACAAGAACGTCCCCGTCGACCGGCAGGTCATGGACTCGAACGACGCGGCGACCCTCAACTCCATCCTCCAGAACGTCGTCGTCCAGGGCACCGGAAAGCGGGCCGCGCTCACTGATCGCCCGGTCGCGGGGAAGACGGGAACGACGGAGAACTACGGCGACGCGTGGTTCGTCGGCTACACGCCGCAACTCGCGGTCGCGGTCTGGGTCGGGTACCCGAACAAGCTCGTGCCCATGCTGACCGAGTTCGAGGGCACGGCCGTCGCCGGCGGCACCTTCCCGGCGCTCATCTGGAAGAGCTTCGCCGAGAAGGCGCTCGCCTACGAGCAGGAGCCGGCCGAGTCGTTCCCCTCGCCCTCGTACGAGTCGACCGTTGCGCGCGAGGTGGTCTACCGCGACAAGCAATGGCTGCTCGACAACGGCAACTGCCACGACGTGCACCTCGTCACGTACGTCGCCGGCGCCGAGCCCACGAAGCAGGCCTCGTGCGAGCCGAACGAGGTCGACGTGCCGCCGGTCGTGGGCGCCAAGCTCTCGGACGCGAAGATCCGGCTCCAGGGCATGCCCTTGACCGTCGAGGTGATCACGCGCCCGGCCAAGGGCGGCGAGCGGCTCGGTCGCGTGGTGGCGCAGTACCCGGCGAGAGGCACGCTCTCCTCCTTCGACACCGTCCGCATCGTCGTCCCGGTCGCCGAGAACGGCCGCGTACCGGACGTCACCGGTCTACCGCTCCTGAAGGCCAAGGCGAAGCTCGCCCGCCACCACCTTGCCGGCCTCGTGCAGTCCTATGCGGAAGGGAAGCCGGGGCGCGTGCTACAGCAGTTCCCGAGCGCCGGCCTCGCCTCAGTCGAGAACATGACAATCAAGCTGGTCGTCGGGCAGTAGCGCCGAAGGCGCGCGAGAGATACGGCGACCCGGCCAGGCCGTAGCGCCAGGGAAGGTCAGCCGCGCGGCTGATGCCGATGCGCGGGCCCGTCACGATCTCGTGCTCGTCTTCAGAGGCGAGCAGCTGGAACGGCGGTTGGTCGAGCGCGAGCCCGTCGTGGTCGCGCGTGACGCCGAGCGCCTGACAGAGCTTCCCGGGGCCCGAGCAGAGGAGCCGCTCGGACTCGAGCCCGCGGCGTTGCCTCATCTCGGCGATGTTCCGCGCCGGTTCGAGCGCGCGAACCAGCACGGCTGCAGCGACGCCCACCTCCTCGCAGACGAGGTTGAGGCACCAGTGGACGCCGTAGGAGCGGTAAACGTAGGCGTGCCCAGGCGGGCCGAACATGGAGCGGTTCCGCGCCGTCTCGCCGCGGAAGCCGTGACTGGCCGGATCCTCCTGGTCATAGGCTTCCAGTTCGACGATCGGGCCGCCGACGCCGTCCACGAGGAGAGTGCAGCCGACCAGATCGGGAGCGACGTCATGCACGCTCCGCGCGAAGAACTCGCGGCCGAGCTGCACGCCTAGAAGAGCTGGTCGCCGTCCGCGGGCTTCGCGGTTGCCTCGAGCAGCTTCCGCGCCCGGCGGTCGAGATCGGCGAGATCGACGCGGCCCTTGCCGGCATCCTCGACGATCCGCTCGGCCAGCTTGACCGCGTCGTCGAGGATCTGGACGCGGCCGGCGTCGCGGACCCCCATCTCCGCAAGGATGGAGCGCTCGGTGCGCGAGGCCACGATCGGCTCGGAAATCCCCTCCACCCACACGCGGGTCCGCCGCCCGTCGCCGCGGTCGCCGCCGGACAGCGGCTCGAGCGCGTAGATCTTGTCGGCGCGCGCGAACTTCCCGAATCCGAGGAAGACCATCTTCGAAGCCCCGTCGACCATGAACGGATTATCGCAGGGACGAAGCGAGCGCTTCGACAACACGCTCCTGGTCGGCTGCGTCGAGCCGCGTATGGAACGGAAGGGCAAGCGAGCGGCGGCTCGCGTCCTCCGAGACCGGGAACATCCCCTCGCCCGTTCCGAACCGCGCGCGCCAGTAGGGCTGCAGGTGGATCGAAGGCAGGTACGGCTTCGAGGCGATCCCCTGCTCCGCGAGCCGCGTCATGATGCCGTTCCGGTCGATCCCCTCCGCGAGCCGGACGACGTAGACGAACCATGAGCGCTTGTGGTGGGCGTCGTCGGCGAGCGGGAGCTCGACGCCGTCGAGCCCGCCGAGGAGCTCGCCGTAGTGCGCCGCGACCTCGGCGCGGAGCGCGAGGATCCGGTGGAGCTTCTCGACCTGAGCGAGCCCGAGCGCGGCCGAGAGCTCGTCCAGGCGATAGTTGAACCCGAGCCGCGAATGCGTGAGCCACTCGCCCGAGTCGCTTCGCCCCTGATTCGAGAGGCTCTTGAGAATCTCCCAGTCCTCCTCCGAGGAGACCGCGACCGCGCCGCCCTCCCCGGTCGTCATCTGTTTGTTCGGATAGAAGGCGAAGACGGCTGGGGCGCCACGCGATCCGACGGGCTGGCCCTGGTACTCGGCTCCGAGCGCCTCACACGCGTCTTCGATGATCGTGACGCCGTGGCGCTCCGCGATCGCCTCGAGCTGTGCGTACTCGGCCGGGTAGCCGAAGATGTCAACCGCGAGGATCGCCTTCGTCCGCGGCGTGATCGACGCCTCGACGGCGGCCGGGTCGAGGTTGAGCGTCTGCGGGTCGATCTCGGCGAAGACCGGTGTCGCGCCCTCGTAGAGGATGCAGTTCGCGGACGCGACGAAGGAGAACGGCGTCGTGACGACCTCGTCCCCCTCCCCCAGCCCGGCCAGCCGGACCGCGAGGTGGAGCCCGGCCGTCCCGCTCGAGACCACCGAGACGTAGGGAGCGCCGACCTGCTCGGCGAGCGCCCGCTCGAAGCGGTCGGTCATCGGCCCGAGC